>OLWJ01000177.1_pt1 | contig 20689 bp, 17 predicted proteins | sample 1674291 | NCBI WGS metagenome assembly OLWJ01 (sample SAMEA103958159, study PRJEB25191) | human gut metagenome | biome: human-associated habitat [ENVO:00009003]; feature: intestine environment [ENVO:2100002]; material: feces | place: Germany | collected 2013/2015
GAGAGGCGAGACCTGGCGCGTGAGCGCCCGAGAGGGTTATTTCTCTTTTTTGGCGTTTTTGCAGTTGTATTTGAGCCACACGCCGGAATACAGGATGTTGCGCAGCAAGTCTGCATCCTCCACGCAGGGCAGGCGCTCAAAGCTCTTGGCGCAGCGGGCCAGCAGCAGCTCAAAAATTTCCCGCATCTCTTCTTCGTATCCGGGCTGCTGGCTCAGGGTCTTGAGCGGATTGTAGGCGCCCTTGCGCTGATCCCGCTCTAAATCATCGTAGGCGTCCAGCAGATAGAGATACTTGCCCAGGTGGAAGCCGATGCTCCGCAGCTCAGGCGACCAGTGATCCTGCTTGTAATCAAACAGCTCCGCCATCAGCTGGCCAAAGCAGCCGGAGACGGCGTCTAAATCTTCGCTGCCGGCGGCCTCATACGCGGCCAGCTGATCCAGGCAGCTGCGGATGGCCTCACACTGGCGGGGCCAGCGGGCGGCGGCGTCCTGTGTGGGGGCAGCCAGCAGTTTTTCAAACCCAAGGCCCAGAAGGCTGTGGTCATCGTTCCATTTATCCTGCGCGTTGTAGTAGTGGAGCGCCACGCTCAGATCGGCGCAGTAATCGGTGGGGCCGCTGGAACGCCAGTGGATCTTCCGCACCGGGTGGATGGGGCAGTGCCCGCAGCCCTGCACGCACTCCGTCTCGCCCTCGTACAGGCTGGAGAGGAGCAGGTTCAGAAACGTCAGGTCATAGCTCAGGGTCAACCGCCCGCGCAGGCCGTGCAGCGCGCCAATGCGGCGGCAGAGCCCGCAGTAAGCGGTGCGGTAGCGGGCCTGCGCCTCCGGGGAGAGGGCGGCCTGATTGGGGATCACATAACCAAACATAACTCAGCTCTTTTTGATGAACTGGGTGCCGCAGCGGGGGCAGGAGATCTGGATGCGGCCCCGGCCCCGGGGCACCCGCAGCTTCTGGCGGCACTGGGGGCAGCGGTAGTAGTGGTAAAGCTTGCGGTTCGCCCACTGGTCTTTCAGGCCGTTGGCCTTGCCGGTAATGCGGTCCTTGATGGTGTAGAACTTATAGTTCTCTTCGGTGCGCTTGGAGATGTTGCGGCTCAGAGAGCGGTAGTAGCACAGGATCAGCAGCACCATGCCCACATAAGTGAACAGACTGACCCGGGTGATCAGGGAGATCAGCAGCATCACGATCGAGGCAATGCTCAAAAACTGGTTCAGGCCATCGGTGCCATAGCGGCCGATCATAAACTGGCGGAGTTTTTCTCTCATAAACGTCATCCATTCCTTTGCAAATACGCTTAAAAAGGAGGGCAGCCGGTGCTGCCCTTAACTGTTTCTTTGCCATTAGGATACCATGCAACCATGATAAAACTTTGAACAGAGTGCAAATCTATCATGAAAGGACGGGGTTTAAGCTCTGGATTCCTCCCGGCAGCGGATGGTCAGCACGGCCTCGGTGTCCAAAGCACCCTCCATTTTGCAGTGGAGCACGGCCCGGCCGGCCTCGCCGGTGGTAGCCAGATAGGTGCCCGCCATGCCGCCCCGCAGCGGCACGACGCTGGGGCCCAGGATCTCCACGGGGCCTTCCACGCTGAGCTGAACAGCCTCGCTGCAGTAGGGCAGGAGGTTGCCGTTCTGGTCGATGGCCCGCAGGCTGACGGCGGCGCAGTCCCAGGTGGGGCCGTCGGTCAGGATGGGGTTGTGGACGGTGCATTCCAGCCGGACGCTCTGCACGGGCTCCCGGATGACGGTCTTGACGGCCCGGCCATGCCAGACGGCCTCAAAGCGGTAGACACTGGTGGGGCTGCCCAGCACGCCGATGTACTTGTAATACATCCGCAGCAGCTCCTGCGCGCTGAGCCGGAGCGAAAGCATCCGGGCCCGGGACAGGGGCGAGAGCTCCATGGCGTCCCGGCGCATCTCGTTGAGGATGGCGGCCACCTGCGGGGCCGCGGCCCGGTCCAGCCCCTCGTATTTTTCCAGCAGGGAACCCACGAAATCCTGGATCTCAATGGGCGGATGCGGGAGGGCGGCAAACCGGCCCCGGCGGTCGGGTGCGAACTCGGCCACAAAATCGTTGTCGCGGTACAGGCGGACACTCTCGGCGTTGGTAAAGACCCAGCAGGCCACCGGAATGCCGCCGGGCAGATCGCCCAGTGCCATGCCGGAAGAGACTTCCAGCACGATGTCCGAGGGAGCGCGGGGCGTTTTCTGGCTGGCATAGACGGCGGCGGAGAGCTTCGGGTTGCGGAACAGGTCCATCACGCCGTGGTAGCTGACGCGGTCGCCGCTGCCAAACTCCCGGTGGGTGTTGTAATCGGTCATGCACCAGCCAAAGCTGCCGGCCACGCCCTGCTGGGCGATGCTGTCGTTGAGGACAGCCGCGTAGCGCAGAGCCTGCGCCAGCCGGTGGGGCTCGTCGTCAAAGGCTTTGGCGGGGAACTGCTGCCCCCCGAACTCGCTGATGAGGTAGCCCTTGCGGGTGTCAGGCGTCACGTTGCCGCGGGCCTCGCAGCCCGGGCCGCGGCCCCGGTAGGAATAATCGTTGTAGGCATACACGTCCTCCAGCAGCTGGCTCTTGTGGAAGCCCCGGGCCCCGGCCGTGGGGCGGGTGGGGTCCAGGCGGCGCACCGTCTCGTTGGTGCGCTTGTAAAACGCTTCGTCGTCGGCGCTGCCGCTGACCCGCACGCCCCACAAAAAGATACTGGGGTGGTTGCGGTACTGGCAGACCATCTCCCGGCAGTTCTGCAAAGCCTGGGCTTTCCAGGCGTCGTCGCCCAGGTGCTGCCAGCCGGGCATTTCCGTGAACACGAGGATGCCCAGCTCGTCGCAGGCATCGAGGAACGCCGGGCTGGGGGGACAGTGGCTGGTGCGGACGGCGTTGCAGCCCAGCTCTTTTTTCAGCAGCTGGGCGTCCAGCCGCTGGATGCTGTCCGGCATGGCATAGCCCTGGTAGGCGTAGCTCTGGTGGCGGTTGAGGCCCCGCAGCTCCACCCGCTGGCCGTTGAGGTACAGTCCCCCGGCCACAAACTGGAGGGTGCGGAAGCCAAACCGGGTGCTCCGCTCATCCAGGACACGGTCCGGCAGGCCGTTGGTGCCCGGACGGATGAGCCGGACGGTAAGGGTGTAGAGGGAGGGGTGTTCGAGGCTCCAGGGGTGGACACCGTTCAAGGTGCCCACGATCGGGAGGGAGAGCTCCCCCTGGTAGAGGGCCCGGCTGCCCGAGGGACTGCGGATCTCGGCCTGTAACGTGCAGCCCACCGTCTCGCCCACGGTGGAGGAATAGATGCGGAAATCGCCCTCGGCCTTTGCCTCGATGAAGATATCCCGCAGGTAGGCGGGCTCCTTGATGTCCAGCGAGACGGCGCGGTAGATGCCGCCGTAGGTCAGGCCGTCCAGCTGGCCGCCAAAGGGCGGGATGTTCAGATCCTCGCGGCTGTCGCACCGGACGGCCACCACGTTTTTCTGGCCCAGCCGGAGAGCGGCGGTCAGATCGACCGTAAAAGCAGTGTAGCCGCAGCCGTGGTGGAACATCCGCCGCCCGTTGCAGAAAACGGTGGCGTCGTGGGCCACTGCCCCGAACGTGAGCAGGACCGTGCGGCCCTCCCACTCCTTGGGCGCAAAAAACTCTTTCCGGTAGCCGGAAAGCCGCTGGTAATCGTTCTCGTTGCAGTAGTTGTAGGGCAGGGGCTTGACCGTGTGCGGGACGCGCACGGGGGTCAGTTCTTCCGCGCGGTCCGGCTGTACGAGTGCGGGGGTAAAGACGGGGGCAAACAGCCAGCCGTCGTTCCAATCGTAGTGTTCCATCGCCGTTCTCTCCCTCGGTGAATCAACATTCTCCTCCTATGCTACCACAAAGTTATGAACGAAAAAAGCACCGAAGTGCAATTTCGGTGCTTTCATGGGAAAATTATCGAATAAAATTGGTCATGGGGCGGCGGGGGTTCTCCGGGTGGGAGATCCCGGCGGCCTTGCCTGCCTCGATGCACTGGAGCAGCCAGGCCATGTTCCGGCCCAGCTCTTTCATCACGGCGCAGCCCTCTTCATCCTGCAAAACCTGTTCGGGGTTGGAGCCGTGCACCATGGGCCAGTAGGAGCCGCTCACCAGCGGCATGTGGAAGAACTCCGGGTACTTGGCCAGCTGATCCAGCGTGGAGGTGGTGCCGGCCCGGCGGGCGGAAGCGCAGATGGCGGCGGGCTTATAGGCCAGATACTTGCCGCCCGCGTAGGCCAGACGGTCCAGGAAGCTGGTCATGTTGCCGGAGGCGGAAGCATAGTGCACCGGGGTACCGAAGACAAAGGCGTCGGCGGTCCGGGCTTTCTCGATGGCCTCGTTGACCACGCCGCCAAACACGCAGCCATTGCCCTTGGCACAGCCGCCGCAGCCGATGCAGCCGCCCACGGGCTTGGTGCCGACATTCAAAATCTCAGTGGTGATGCCGGCGGCGTTGAGCTCCCCGGCCACCAGGCTGAGGGCGGTGTAAGTGCAGCCCTTTTCGTGGGGACTGCCGTTGATGAGCAGAACATGCATAACAAATACTCTCCTTTGTGCGCCGCGCGGAAGTTCCGGCGCGTTCTGGCCTGATTTTAGCACAAAACAGCCCGGAGCGCAACGCAGCTACTTGACAAAGCACGGGGATTTGATTTTAATATAAAGTTACGAAAACAAGAGCTTTAAAGGAGGCCAAACATGCGCGTAATTGCAGGAGAAGCCCGGGGCAGACAGCTGGAAGCACTGCCCGGCACCGACGTGACCCGCCCCACCCTCGATCAGGTCAAGGAGGCCATGTTCAGCATCGTCCAATTTGATCTGCCCGGCGCCCGGGTGCTGGACCTGTACGCTGGCAGCGGCCAGCTGGGCATCGAGGCCCTTTCCCGCGGGGCGACCCGCTGCGTTTTTCTGGATGAGAACCGCGACGCCGTGAACATCGTGATGAAAAACTGCAAAAACTGCGGTGTGTTTGACCGCAGCCGGGTCAACATCGGCGAGGCGGCCCGCTACCTCTCGGCCTGCCATGAGCAGTTCGACCTGGTTCTGCTGGACCCGCCGTTCCGGGGTGGTACGCTGGAAAAGATCCTGCCCGGCGTGGAGAAACGCGTGGCACCCGGCGGCATCGTCCTGTGCGAAAGTGAGACGGGCCTGGTGCTGCCTGCCGAGGTGGGCAGCCTGACCCTCAAAAAGCAGTATAAATACGGCAAGGTGCTGCTGTGGAAGTACACCAAACCCATGGCTGCCGAGGAAGAAACCGGAGGAGTGGAAGAATGAACGTAAACGAGCTTCTGGATACCATTGAGGACGCGCTGGAAGAGAGCGCCGGAATGCCCCTTTCGGGCGGCAAACGCATTGTGGACGTGGAACAAATTCGGGACTATCTGGACGAGATCCGCTCGAACCTCCCGGTGGAGCTGCGGCAGGCCCAGTCCATCGTCAGTGACCGCGCCCAGCTGATTGAATCGGCCAACGCGCAGGCACAGGCCATCGTGAAAAAGGCGGAGGAGCGTGCCCGCATCCTGGTCAGTGAGGCGGAGATCGTAAAAGCGGCGCAGCAGCGCGCTTCCGAGATCGTCTCTGCCGCCCAGACCGAGGCCCGCACCGTCCGCCAGACCGTGACGGACTACTGTGACAACATGCTCAAGACCACCGAGGAGACCATGGCGGAAAATGCCGCCCAGGTCAAGAGCGTGCGGGCAAACCTGCGCCAGTCACCCCGCAAAACCACCCTGTGACCAGAGAAATTCGGCGGGCAAAATCGACCCCGAAAACAGAGCGTCTCGCTTCCGCGGCCCCTGTGAGCAAAAATGACGGCTCACAGGGGCATTTTTTGTCACATTTGGCAAGCGGAAAATCCTTGCAATCGGGGGCTTGATTTGTTAAAATAAACTTGTGTCAGTGGGAGCGGAAGAATGGTGCAAAATTCCAACGCTTCCAGCCTGACAGCATCCCAATTTTGAGACATTTGAAAGGAGGCTGGGCCCTGTGAAACCACAAACCAACCCGCAAGCCTTTGACCCGGCCTCGTTTGAGCATATCCCTGTGCTGCTGAACGAGTGCCTGGACGGGCTTGCCATCGACCCGGCAGGCATTTACTTGGACGGCACGGCGGGCGGCGCGGGACACTCCCGGCAGATCGCCCTCCGGCTGGACGGCGCAAAGGGCGGGCGGCTTATCTCGCTGGACCAGGACCCGGACGCGGTACAGACCGCCCGGGCGCGGCTGGCGGGCCTGCCTGCCACGGTGGTACAGATCAACTTCCGCTATGCCGGACAAGCTCTGGAGCAGCTGGGCATTGAGAAAATCAATGGCGCGCTGCTGGACCTGGGCGTTTCCAGCCACCAGCTGGACGACGCGGCCCGGGGCTTTTCGTACCGGGCGGACGCCCCGCTAGACATGCGGATGAGCCAGGAGGGCGAGACCGCCGCCGACCTCGTGAACACCGAGAGCCGGGAAGAGCTGGCCCGCATCCTGCGCGATTACGGCGAGGAACCCTTTGCCTGGCAGATCGCGGGCAAGATCGTGGAGGCGCGGGAGACGGCCCCCATTGAAACAACGCTTCAGCTGGCCGATATCGTGGCCAGTGCCATGCCGCCTGCGGAGCGGCGCAAAAACAAGAACCCCTCGCGGCGCACGTTCCAGGCGCTGCGCATTGCGGTCAACCATGAGCTGGACGCTCTGGAGGAGGGGCTGGACACCATTTTTGAGCATCTTGCCCCGGGCGGGCGGCTGTGTGTCATCACATTCCACTCGCTGGAAGACCGGCTGGTAAAGAACAAGTTCCGCCGCTGGTCCACTGCCTGCACCTGCCCGCCGGAGTTTCCGGTCTGCGTCTGCGGCGGCAAAGCCAAGGCGAAGCTCATCACCCGCAAACCCATTGAGGCGAACACGCGGGAGCTGGAAGAAAACCGGCGCAGCCGTTCCGCCCATCTGCGGGTACTGGAAAAAATTTGAATGCGTTACGGCATCTGAGTGAGGAGGAGACCTACCATGGGCCAGGCAGCATATGATATGAACGCGGTGCGCCGCAGAAGAGCACCGCAGACGCGGAAGAACGTCCCTCTGCGGGTGGAAAAAGGCGGCAAGCGGCGCCTTACCCCGTTCCAGGCTGCCATGCAGCACGCCATCCAGCTCATCTCGGTGGCGCTGATGGTGGGTTTTGCGGTCAGCCTGCTGTGGAGCGAAGCTCAGCTGGTGGAGCTCAACGACCAGATCCAGGATGCCAAAGCGCAGCTGGTGAGCGAGCAGAGTCAGTATACATACTACAACAGTGCCCTGAACAGCAAAACGAACATCACCAGTGTGGAGGAAGCGGCCAGCCGCCTTGGCCTCATGAAGATCGACCAGAGCCAGATCACCTACATCCGGCTGGATGCGGGCAGCGTGCTGGTGCGGAAAGAATCGGCAGTCCACCAGTGGACGGATTTTCTGCACGATGGTGCCATGACCATCATTGGCGCGGTCAACCAGGCAAAATAAAACGAAATGACGGGAAAGCGTGCGGCAGTGCACGCTTTTTCGGTTTCTGCAGGAGTACGCAATGCAAGAATCCCCCAAGAACCATAAAAAAATCTACTACCGTCTGCGCCGCAGCGACCCGCACGAGCGTCTTGGCGCAACGCTGCGGCATTTCAGCTTCGGCGCGGCGGTCTTTTTTGTTGTGGCGGCGGCGGCCATCGTCATCCACAGCCTATATGACATCCAGATCCGGGATGGTGCCCAGTACCGCCAGTACGCCGCCCAGCAGCAGCTGCTGGACAGCACGATTCAGGCGACCCGCGGCGAGATCTACGATACCTCGGGCATCACGCTGGCATCCACCAGCGTGGTATGGACCATCTGGGCCGACCCCAGCTACAGCAGCGCTCTCTTCACCAGCCAGACGGACGACGACACCAAGGCGGTGACCAAGACCATCGACCCCGCTGCCCTCAATGAGGTGAGCACCCAGATCACCCTGCGGCTGCTCTCGGGCGATGGCGCGGCGCTGGACAGCGTGGACACTTCTTCTGAAGCCTACAAGACCCAGTATCAGACGGTGTACGACGCCCTCTCCCAAAACGATTCGTCCTATCAGGTGCTGGCCACCAAGGTTAACAACGCCGTCAAGCTCTCCATTGAAAAATACGTCTCGGAGTACAACAAGGCCCACAAAAAAGCCAACGCCGAAAAAGGCATCCGCAAGGGCCGCGTCTCTGTCTCCTCCACCAAGAGCTTCCAGCGGGATTACCCCTATGGTGCCTTTGCGGCCTCGGTGCTGGGCTTCTGCGATGCCGACGGCTACGGTACTTATGGCCTCGAAAAATCCTATGAATCCACGCTGGCCGGTGTGAATGGCCGCACCATTACTCTCCGCAATGCCTATGGCAACGCCATTGCCGACGAGAACGCCACCACTTATGAAGCCAAGGACGGCTCCAACCTCGTTCTCTCGCTGGATGTCAATATCCAGGAAGTGGTGGAGCGGTATCTGAACGAGGCCATCAAAGCCAACAATGTCGAGAATCGTGGCGCCGCCATCGTGATGAACGTCAAGACGGGTGCCATTCTGGCCATGGCCTCCAAGCCGGATTTTGACCCCAATAACCCGCTGGATTACAGCCAGAACCTGACTTATCTGGATGAACTGGTCCACGCGGAGCCGGAGCTCTACGGCATCTATCAAAAAGATGAGAATGGCAACTACATCACCGATGAGCGGGGCAATAAGATTCTGGACCCGGAAGGCGATTACTCGGGCTATTACCGTGATATCCAGTGGAAGAACAAGACCATCACCGAGCTGTACTACCCCGGAAGCGTCTTCAAGGTCATCACGGCGGCCATGGGGCTGGACTCCGGCCATGCCACCCTCAACACCACCCTGAACTGCTCCGGTGCCTACACCATTGCCAAGCAGACCTACCACTGCGCCGGCAAAAAGGCCCACGGCGTGCAGAATCTGGCCATGGCCCTGCGGAACAGCTGCAACATCTACTTCATCCAGCTGGGCCAGCGGGTGGGTTCCAGCCTCTTCTACGATTACTTTGACGCGTTCGGTTTCACCGAGCGGACGGGTGTGGACCTGCCCAACGAGACGAACTTTATGCAGTACTACAACGCCAGCCAGCTGGGCGAAGTCCAGCTCGCTTCCTCGGCCTTCGGTCAGGCTATGGCGGTCACGCCGCTGCAGGTCTGCACCGCCATTTCGGCAGCCGTCAACGGCGGCTACCTCGTCACCCCCCATGTGGTGGATAAGATCACCGACCAGAACGGCAACGTCATTCAGGAGATCGGTTCCAACATCCGCCGTCAGGTCATCAGCGAGAGCGCCAGCGACGCCATCCGCCAGATCATGGAATACGAAGTGGCGGACGGCACGCAGGGCGGCGGCGGCCGCGCCTACGTGGCGGGCTACCGCATCGGCGGCAAGTCCGGTACGTCCGAGCAGCTGAACATGGACCGCCGCGCCGACGGCGACTACAAGAAAGTGGCCTCCTTTGCGGCGGTTCTCCCTGCGAATGATCCGGAGATTCTGGTCTACGTCATGCTGGACGACCCCAACAACGCCAGGACGGACTACTCCTCCATTCTGGCGGCGCCTGTGGTGGGCAACATCATCAGTGAGGTGGCCCCCTACTTGGGCCTTGCGACCGACGGCGTGGACCGCGGCCAGACCAGCTACAAGGTGCCCAACCTCATCGGGCAGGAGTGGAGCAACGCACAGGTCTCCCTGAACATCAAGGGCCTCAAGCATCAGCTCATGGAGAGCAGCTCCGACCAGACCGCCGCCGTGGTCACTTATCAGTATCCCCGCGCCGGGGCCGAGGTACCCTACGGCACCACCATCTACCTGTACACGGACACTTACGAGGGCAGCCACACCGAGGTGCCGGATGTCAGCGGCAAGAGTGCTGAGTTTGCCCGCCAGATGCTGGCGGCAGCGGGCCTGAACTGCACGGTGGAAGGCGATGTCAACGGTCTGGTCCAGAGCCAGAGCGAGGCCCCCGGCACCAGCGTCCAGCGTGGTACCATCGTTACAATTACTTGTGGATAAATGAGGAGTACAGCTATGGATAAAATCAGTGCAAGCGTTCTTTTAAAAGGCCTGGCCCCGGAGGGCTTTGCCGATGAGGCGGCCATCGACCTTGTGACCACCGACAGCCGCGAGGTGCGCCCCGGGTGCATCTTTGTGGCGTTCCCCGGTGAAAAATTTGACGGCCACGATTTCGCGGCCAAAGCGCTGGAAGAAGGGGCCGAATATGTCGTCCTCAACCACCCGGTGAAGGATGTCCCGGCGGGGAAGTGTTTCCTCTGCCCGGACAGCTACCGCGCCATGATGATAATGGGTGCCAACTACCGCCGCCAGTTTTCCCCCAAGGTAGTGGGCGTGACGGGCAGCGTGGGCAAGACCACGACCAAACAGATGACCTACGCCGCCATTGCGGGCTTTGGCAATACCATCAAGACCGAGGGCAACCAGAACAACGAGCTGGGCCTGCCCCGCACCATGTTCCGCATCGGCAAAGAGACGGAGTACGCGGTGGTGGAGATGGGCATGAGCCACCGGGGCGAGATCGAGCGGCTGAGCCGCTGCGCCCGCCCGGATGTGGGCATCATCACCTGCATCGGTGTGTCGCACATTGGCAACCTGGGCAGCCAGGAGAATATCTGCAAGGCCAAGCTGGAGATCTGCGAGGGCCTGCCCAACGGTGCCCCGCTGGTGCTCAACGGGGATGACCCGTTCCTGCGGGCCGCGAAGCTGCCGGAGCATGTCCACCCGGTCTGGTTCAGCCTGGGGGATGAGAACGCGGACGTCTGCGCCCTGAACATCCGGCAGGAGAACGACGGCATGACCTTTACGCTGGAAGACCGGGAGGAAGACACCACCGAGGTGCACATCCCGGCCATGGGCCGCCACAATGTGGCCAACGCGCTGGCGGCTTATACCGCCGCCACCCGGCTGGGCCTGAACGCCAAGCGGGTCATTGCGGGGCTGAGCCAGTTCCAGCAGACCGGGATGCGCCAGAAAGTGGTCCACAGCAAGGGCGTGGATGTCATCGAGGACTGTTACAACGCCAACCCAGACAGCATGAAAGCCGCGCTGGCCATGTTCAAAGAGTACCCCTGCAAGCGCCGCTTTGCCCTGCTGGGCGATATGCTGGAGCTGGGCGAGATCAGCCCGGAAGCCCATGAGACGGTGGGCAAACAGGCTGCGGAATACGGCGTGGACTTCCTCGTGGCCTATGGCCCGGAGGCGAAACGCACGGCCCAGGCTGCCGCGGCTGCCGGGGTGGAGGCCCGCCATGTGGATACCTACCGGGAGGCGGCAGAACTGCTGCTGGCCCGGATGCAGCCCGGCGACGCGCTGCTGGTCAAGGCCAGCCGGGGCATGGCGCTGGAAAAAGTGCTCGAAATCTTTTACAATGAGCAAAAATAAAAAGAAATATCAATTGGAGTAATACAGAAATGATCCGTTTTGCCTTGATCGTCGCCTCAACGCTGGGGTTCTTCCTCACGGCGGCGCTCGGGAATTTCATGGTGCCGCTGCTCCGGGCGTTCGGCCCCGGGCAGGAGCCCGAGGCACCGCAGACCTCTCAGCTGCAGCCGGACAGCGACCCGGACGACCTGCCGCCCCCGGCCACCCCGACCATGGGGGGCCTCTGCCTCATGGTGGGCACGCTGGCAGCGGTGGGCGTGGGCTGGACGGCCGCCTGCGTGGCAGAGCCTGCCCTGCTGGGGGATGAGGGCCTGTGGACCACCCGGCTCCTCATCGCGCTGTTTGGGGCGCTGGCCTTTGGGGCCGTGGGCCTGGCCGATGACCTGGCCCGCCTGCGCCGCCATGCCCCGCTGGGCCTCCGCCGCCCGGTGCGGCTGGGGCTGGAGGCCGCGGCTGCTGCCGCCGTGCAGGTGCTGCTGGCGGCCAACCACTGCCTTGCCACCGGGCTGGTACTGCCCGGCCTTGGTTACTGCGAGCTGGGCGTGCTGGCCCCCATCGTGTGGGGGCTGCTCCTCGTCGGCCTTGCCGAGAGCGCCCGGGTGGCCGATGGAGCGGACGGCGTGGTCTGCGGGAGCGCGTTCCTCGGGATGCTGGGCCTTATGGGAGCCATGACCATTCTGGGCTGGTTCCCGCTGGGGGTGCTGCCTGCCGCATTGGCCGGGGCGCTGATGGCGCTCCTGCTCTGGAATTTCCCGCCTGCCAAGCTGCTGCCCGGCAGCGTGGGCAGCCTGTTCCTGGCCGGGGCGCTGGGCTGCGTGCCGTTGAGCATCGGCTGGCCGGGCCTGAGTGTGCCGCTGGGCCTGCCTTATTGGCTGGAGGGCGGCATGGTGGCGCTGCAGATCCTGGTCTATCAGGCATCAAAAGGCCGGAAGCAGCTCTTTGGCACCGCGCCGCTCCACCGCTGGCTGGAAAAGCGGGGCCGTGCCCCCATCTCAATTTTTTACACGTTCTGTGTCTTTGCCATGCTGGGCGTCGCACTGGCGATGCAGATGGCAAAGATCAGCTGATTCAGAGGGAGGAATGCAGATGGCGACCATCCGCAGAAAAAAGGCGGAGCCTTTTTCCATCTTACAGCGCGACCCCGGTCCCTGGCCAACGCTCCTCATCAACTGGATGGCGACGCTGGGCATCATCGTGATCTTCGGGCTGGTGATGCTGTTCAGCGCCAGCTACACCACAGGCTACCTCCGCTTTGGCGACAGCCTGCACTTTATCCGCAGCCAGGTGCTCTGCCTGGGGCTTGGCGTTGTGGCCATGGCCCTGTTTTCCTATATCGACTACCGTTTTCTGCGCAAGCTGGTCTGGCCGGGGTATCTGCTCTGTCTGGTACTGCTGGTGCTGGTGCTGTTCAGCACGCCGCTCAACGGCTGCCGCCGCTGGATCTCGTTCGGAGGCTTTACGGTGCAGGTATCGGAGATCGCCAAGTTTGAGATGATCCTGCTCACGGCCCATCTGGCCGCCAAGGCCCCCCGGCTGGAAAAGCTGGACCCCGGCTCCAACCGCCGGGTGCCGCCCAGCGTCTGGCTCTACCAGCGCCTGGTGCGGGAGCTCATCGTTCCGCTGCTGCCCCTGCTGCTGGTGCTGGCGCTGCTGGTGCTGGAGCCCCACATGTCCGGCATCGTGCTGACCACGGCCATCGTGGGCACCATCCTGCTGCTGGGCGGAAACGGCGGCATCATCACCTGGGCGGGGGCTGCTACCGGCATTTTCCTGCTGGAGACACTGCTGCAGCACATTGATTCCATCCCGTACCTGCAGAGCCGCCTCGACGGCTGGACGCAGGACCTCTCCCAGATGACGGACCAGACCCTGCAGAGCCTGTACGCCATCGGTTCCGGCGGCGTGACCGGCCTCGGCCTTGGCAACAGCATTGAAAAACAGCTCTGGCTGCCTGAGAGCAACAACGACTTCATCTTCTCCGTGGTCTGTGAGGAGCTGGGCTTTGTGGGGGCCGTGCTGGTCATCCTGCTGTTTGTGCTGTTTCTGGTGGAGGGGTTCTGGCTGGCGTTCCACGCCGAGAACCGCTACTGCACCTTAGTGGGCATCGGCATCATGGCGCAGATCGCGTGGCAGGTGTTCTGCAACATCGCGGTCGTCACCAACACCCTGCCCAATACCGGCATTTCGCTGCCGTTCTTCTCTTCGGGCGGTACGAGCCTGATCCTGCTGCTGGCCGAGATGGGCGTTATGGTCAACATCGGCCGCAACGGCGAGCGCGCCCGCCTGGAGCGGGAAAACCTGCATCATTTGCGGGATGAGCAGCGGAAAGCCAAAACCATCGTGCTGAATACGGCACGCAATGCCCAGCCGGAACGGTAATGGGCCTATCAGGAGGGAAATTGTATGAAAGTTCTGATCGCTGCCGGCGGCACGGCCGGCCATATCAACCCGGCGCTGGCCATTGCGGGTGCCCTGAAAAAAGCCGACCCCACCGCTGAGATCCATTTTGCAGGCCGGAAAGAGGGCATGGAGTACCGCCTGGTCACCCAGGCGGGCTACCCGTTCCATCACATTGAGATCACGGGTTTCCAGCGCAAACTCTCGCTCAACAACATCCGGCGGAACATCATCACCCTGTGGAACCTGGCCCTCTCGGGGCCCACGGCGAAAAAGATGATGAAAGAGATCCAGCCGGACCTCGTTATCGGCTGCGGCGGCTATGTCTCCGGCCCGGTGGTGCGCTGCGCCGCCAAGCAGGGCATCAAGACCGCCCTGCATGAGCAGAACGCGTTCCCCGGCGTGACCAACAAACTGCTGGCCCCGGATGTGGACATCGTGTTCGCCGCCGTGCCCGCCGCCGTGGAGAAGCTGGGTGCCCCGGAAAAGACCATCGTGGTGGGCAACCCGGTCCGCCCGGAGGTGTTTGCGCAGGCCAAGAACCGTGACGCCATCCGTGCCGAGCTGGGCGCGGGCGACCGGACGATCATCCTGTCGTTCGGCGGCAGTCTGGGTGCCCGTCGTGTCAATGAAGTGGTGGCCGACCTCTGCGCCTGGGAACAGAAGAATGCAAAGCCGGTGCTCCACCTGCATGCCACCGGTCAGTACGGCGTGGAGCTGTTCCAGAATCTGGAAAAAGAAAAGGGCTTTGCCCCGGGCGAGAGCCTTGTGGTAAAAGAATACATCAACAACATGCCGGAGCTGCTGGCGGCTGCCGATCTCGTCATCAGCCGCGCCGGCGCGCTGACGCTGGCCGAGCTGGAGGCCGTGGGCCGCGCTGCAGTCCTGATCCCCAGCCCCAATGTGGCGGAGAACCACCAGTATTACAACGCCCTCGAGCTGCAGAAAGCCGGGGCCGCCGTGGTCATTGAGGAAAAAGACCTGACCGGGGAAAAGCTGGTGCAGACCGTTTCCGACATGCTGGCCCAGCCCGGCAAGCTGGCTGAAATGGGCCAGAACGCTCGGAAGCTCTCGGTGGACGACAGCCTGGACCGCATTGCAGACGCCCTGCTCAAGCTGGTCAAGACCCCGTAATTGCACCGGGAGACAACTTGTGATAAAATCAGACGGAAAGGAGGGGAGGCCCCATGGCACAGAACCGCAGGCGTGAGAATCCAAACCGGAACCAGAGCCGCCCGGCGCAGGGGAATACAGCCCGCCGCCGCAGCCGTTCCAACGCTTCCGGCCGCCGGGTGTATGACCAGGCGCAGGACGCCCGCCGTGCCTCCTCTCAGCGCCGGGGCAGCCCGCAGGGCTACCAGGAGCAGACCATTGATTTTGCAAACGGCAGTGTGCGCTATGAGCAGCCCCGCCGGGCAGATAACAGCATCCAGTTCCCCCGGCAGGGAAGGCAGATGTCCGGCTCTGCCGGGCAGAACGGCGCGGGCCGCTCCCGGAGCACCCAGGACCGTGCCCGCGGCCGGAATGGGAATCGCAGCACCCGCCCGGCGAACGGAGCCTCCAGAGGCGCGAAAAACGGCCCCAGCGGGCGGATGCGCCCCACGGAGGCCAACCTCCGCAGTCCCAGCCGCCGGGAGAGCAAAAAGAGGCGGAAGCTGACCCGCGCGGCCATCCGGCGGCGCAGGATCATCCGCCGTCTGACCGCCTTTGCCCTGCTGCTCTGCGTCATTGCGGCGGGCGTTTACCTCACGGTCACCATGCTGTTCAAGATCAGCTCCATTCAGGTGCAGACGGCGGACGGCACGCAGGTGGCCGAGGTGGGCGGCTACGCCAGCGAGCAGATCTTGCAGGCGCTGGGCGTCCACACCGAAGAGAACATCTTCAGCTTTGACCCGGGCCAGAAATCCAAGGAGCTGGAAAAAGCGTTCCCCATGCTGGAGTTCATCCATGTGGAGCGGCAGTACCCCGGCACCGTGGTGGTCCAGGTGACGGAAGCCCGGCCCACCTACGCCATGCAGGTGGAGGGCGGCTGGCTGACCCTCTCGGCCAGCCTGAAGATCCTGTCCAAGGATGCCGCCCAGCCAGCGGGCCTTGCCACCCTTTACGGCGGGGAGCCGGTGTCTGCCACGCCCGGCGAACAGCTGGACTTTGCCGCGGCCCCCGCCGCCAGCAGTGCGGCCGCTTCAGAGAGTGCCGACAGCGCGGCTTCTTCGGAAACAGAGGCGGAGACCGACCAACGGCTGGAATCGCTCAACACGCTGATGTCCGCACTGGACAGCTACGGGATGCTGGGCGACGCCACCCGCATGGAGTTTGCGGACACCGAGGAAATGGCCTTTTTGTATCAGGACCGCATCAGCGTCCTGCTGGGCACGCTGAATGAGCTGGATTACAAGCTCAAGCTGGCCCAGTATGTCCTGCTCAACCAGGACGGCAAGGGCTGCGCCGCCACCGATACCGGTCTGCTGGACCTGAGCCACCTGAGCGCGTCCAGCACCCGGAAATTCCGCTTTGCGCAGGGCGAACCTACCCTGCCCTCGGGCTATCTCGTGCCGGAAGTTTCCACACCGGTGGAAAACCCGGACGCCGCTGAGGCGGATCCCCCGGCGGATGCGGAGCTCTCCGCGGAGATGTCGGCAGCGCCGGAGGCCGACCCTGCGGCCGGAGCGGAAACTCCGCCGACGGAAGAAGCAGCAAATCAGGAAACCACCAATCAGGGATGAGGAGTGTATTACTTATGAAACTGGAACAACTGATGGAGGATGTGCCCTTTACCCTCGTGCAGGGCACCCTGGAGACCGAAATCGAGGATATCATCTACGACAGCCGCAAAGCCGCGCCCGGCCTGCTGTTCGTCTGTATCGTGGGCACCCAGCGGGACAGCCATGATCTTGCCGCCGACTGCGTGGCGAAAGGCGTCAATACGCTGGTCATCCAGCACGATATCGACCTCTCGGCCATGCCGGACGTCAATGTCATCAAGGTGGAGAGCAGCCGCTACGCCATGGCAAAAATGAGCGCCAATCTGTTCGGCAACCCCTCCCGCCAGATGACCATGATCGGTGTGACGGGCACCAAGGGCAAGACCACCACCACCCACATGATCAAGAGCGTGCTGGAAGCCGCGGGCCGCAAGGTGGGCATGATCGGCACCAACGGCATCTACTTCCTGGGCCACCACAAGGAGACGGCCAACACCACGCCCGAGAGCTATGAGCTGCAGAAGACGTTCCGCCAGTTCCTGGACGCGGGCTGTGATACGGCATTGATGGAAGTCTCCAGCCAGGGCCTGATGATGGACCGTGTGGCGGGCATCCACTTCCATGTGGGCGTCTTCACCAACCTTTCACCGGACCATATCGGCCCCGGTGAGCACAAGACCTTTGAGGAATACCGCGGCTGGAAAGGCAAGCTGTTCCAGCGGTGCGATGTCGGCGTGGTCAACATCGACGACGCCAACACCGAGGCCCTGCTGGAGGGCCACACCTGCCAGCTGGTGACCTATGGCCGCGGCGAGGCCGCTGATTACCGTGCAGGCGAGTATCAGCTGCTCCGTACCCACGATTTTCTGGGCGTGCAGTTCCATGTCTCCGGCAAGGACGATATGGACGTGAAAGTGAACATGCCCGGTGAGTTCAGCGTGTACAACGCCCTGGCCGCCCTGGCCGTGGGCAAGGTGCTGGGCCTGCCGGATGAGGCCATCCACGAGGGCCTGGGCAAGTGCGTGGTCAAGGGCCGCGTGGAGCTGGTGCCCATCAGCAAGCGGTTCACCATCCTGCTGGACTACGCCCACAACGAAGTCTCCACCGAGAGCCTCCTCACCACCCTGCGGGCCTACCACCCCCACCGGCTGGTGGTGGTGTTTGGCTGCGGCGGCAACCGCTCCAAGCTGCGCCGCTACGGCATGGGCGAGATCTGCGCCAAGATGGCGGATTTCTCCATCGTCACCGAGGACAACAACCGCTTTGAGAAAGTGGAAGACATCATCGCGGACATTCGTGTGGGCATGGAAAAGGGCAACCCGGACGCCAAGTACATCGAGATCCCGGACCGGCTGGATGCCCTGCACTACGCGGTGGACCACGCCCAGGAGGGCGACCTGATTGCCGTCATCGGCAAGGGCCACGAGACCTACCGTGACCGCGAGGGCGTCAAGACCCCGTTCCTGGAGCGGGAACTGCTGGAAGAGTACGCCCGGCAGATCGGCCTGGAATAAATTTGCGAGCAATAAAAAATACCGCTGTGTCGTGTGACACGGCGGTATTTTTTGTAAATTCAGATTCAGGCGTTCAGCTGGGGCACGCTCTCCTCCTGCAGGAGGTTGGTCATGCTCTTGAGGCTGATGCCGATGGTGGACAGGTTGTGCAGCATGGCGCTGGTGGCCGGCTGCAGGATGCCCATGGCACCCAGCACGATGAGGGTGGAGTTGAAGCTCAGCACAAAGTGATAGTTTGCGCTCACCCGGCGCTGCAGCTGGTTGGCAATGGCCTTGAGGGCCACCAGCTCTTCCAGACTGTCGGCCTTGATGGTCACGTCCGCGATCTCGCGGGCAATGGCAGCGCCCGAATTGATGGCAATGCCGATGTCGGCGGCGGAGAGGGCAGGGGAGTCGTTGATGCCGTCGCCGATCATGACGACGGTGTGGCCCTCAGCCTTGGCTTTCTGGACAAAGGAAGCCTTATCCTCGGGCAGCACCTCGGCAAAGTACTGGTTCACGCCCACCTGTTTGGCGATGGCAGCGGCGGTGCGGTCGCTGTCGCCGGTCATCATCACGGTGTTGGAGATGCCCAGTTCGCGCAGCTGGCGCAGCACATGGGCGGCCTCGGGGCGGAGCGGGTCAGCGATGCAGATAACACCCACCAGCTGGCCGGAAGCGGCCATGTAGAGGTGAGAATACTGCGGGTCAAGGTCGTTGAACCTGTCCATTTCGCCTGCGGGGACGGTGCAATGCTCATCCTCAAAAACGAAGTGATGGCTGCCGATGACCACCCGCTCACCGCCCACGCGGCTGGCGATGCCGTGCGCCACGATGTACTCCACCTCGGAGTGCATCTCCTCGTGGGAGATGCCGCGCTCCCTGGCGGCACGGACCACGGCGTTGGCCATGGAGTGGGGGAAGTGCTCTTCCAGGCAGGCGGCCAGCTGGAGCACCTCACGCTCCTCACAGCCGGAGAACGGAACCACCTGCACCACCTGCGGGGTGGCGTGGGTCAGGGTGCCCGTTTTATCAAACACGATGGTGTCGGCCTTGGCCAGAGCTTCCAGATATTTTCCGCCCTTGACGGTGATGTGGTAGTTGCCGCACTCGCGCATGGCGGAGAGGACGGCCAGCGGCATGGAGAGCTTGAGGGCGCAGGAGAAGTCCACCATCAGGATGGAGATGGCGCGGGTCACGTTGCGGGTCAGCGCGTAGGTGGCCACGGTACCGGCCAGGCACCAGGGCACCAGACGGTCGGCCAGCTGCAGGGCGCGGTTCTCCGTGCTGGACTTCAGCTTCTCGGACTCCTCGATCATGGAGACGATCTTGTCGTAACGGTTGGCGCCGCCCTCGGCCTTGGCGGTAAAGACGCACTCGCCCTCTTCCACCACAGTGCCGGCGTAAACGGTGGCACCGGAAGCCTTGCGCACCGGCATGGACTCGCCGGTCAGGGCGGCCTGGTTCACCATGGCCTCGCCCTCCAGAACGGTGCCGTCCAGCGGGATCATGTTGCCGGAGCGGACCACGATCTCGTCGCCCGGGTGGACTTTCGTCAGGGGCACCAGGACCTCGCCGCCCTCGGCACGCACCCAGACCTTATCCACGTTCAGGGCCATGCTACGGGCCAGATCATCGAGGCTCTTTTTGCGGGTCCACTCTTCCAGCAGGGAGCCCAGATTCAGCAGGAACATCACCGAGCTGGCGGTGTTGAAATCGCTGCGCAGGATGGAGGCGCTGATGCTCAGCGCATCCAGCACTTCCACCTCCAGCTTGCGCTGCAGCAGGCAGCGGATGCCTTTCCAGACGAACGCGATGGAGCGCCAGATGGTGTAGGCCGCCGCGATGGGAGCGGGCAGGAACAGCTTGCGGGCGTAGTGGCCGGCCACCAGGGTGAACATCTTATCCTGATATTCCCGGTTGATCTTCCGGCTGTCGTTGGAGGTGACCAGCACATCCAGCTCCGCGTTATCAAATTTATAACCGGCCAGCAGGGCAATGGCTTCCTTGCGGCTGCCGGTGTAGGTCAGCACCACGTCGCCTGTCCGCTCATACACGGTGGCGTGGTGGATGCTATCCTGATGGTTCAGGTAAGCTTCCAGCACATCGGCACGGTGGAGGGTCATCCGCACAGCGTGGACATGCACCCGCATCCGGCCCCGGCTTTCATGTAAAATCGTACATTTCATCAGTAAGAACCTCTTTTAGTGCAGATTCATGAAAAAGAGCCGCCCGAAGGCGGCTCAGAAGCTGCGGGATTATTCCTCGGTCTTTGCTTCCGTCTCGGCAGCGTCCTCGATGACTTCCTGTGCAGCCTCGGCAGCGCGGGCCTCGTTGATGGCCTTTGCATCGGCCAGGATATCACCGGCCTGCTCCTGGACCTTATTGACAGTCTCCATGGTGGAGTCTTTCATGCGCAGGACGGCGGCAGTGGTCTGGGTGTAAACTTTCTTGGCATCCTTGCTTGCCAGCACCTTGAAACCGGCAGAACCAAACACGACACCACCAACAAACAGAGCAATCTTCTTCACGTCAACCATAGTTGTAAACCTCACTTATTTTTATTTCGGCATCTGGAATGCCTGTCTTGAGCCCCCGCGGCTGCCTTGCCTGCTTTCACCCGATGTCTACAGGCCGAATCCGGGCAGTGGAGGACTACTTCTGGCCATATTGTAGCACGGTTTTTCAA
>OLWJ01000181.1_pt1 | contig 20586 bp, 16 predicted proteins | sample 1674291 | NCBI WGS metagenome assembly OLWJ01 (sample SAMEA103958159, study PRJEB25191) | human gut metagenome | biome: human-associated habitat [ENVO:00009003]; feature: intestine environment [ENVO:2100002]; material: feces | place: Germany | collected 2013/2015
ATAAAGTGCCCGGCCAGTTCCGGAAAGGATGGATCATGGGCTGAAAAGCTCTTCTGCTCCGGAATGCCGGGAGAGTATCAAGAAGAAAAGAAATCGCTCTGCACAAAGCGGAGCCGAAAGAAAAGGAAGATGAAACGAATATGGAAAAGAACATGTTCATTCGGATCCTGAACAGCGAGATGGAGCTTGCTACCGGATGTACGGAGCCCGGTGCCGTGGCACTGACCGCCGCCGAGGCGGGGTGCGCACTGCGTCGGGCGGGAGCCAACACGGTGGAAGAGGTGCTGGTGAGCGCCAGCGTCAACATCATCAAAAACGCGATGTCGGCGGGCATCCCGGGCACTTCCTACGAGGGCATGGATTACGCGGCCGCCATCGGCGCGGTGGGCGGTGAACCGGTCCACCTGCTGGAGGTCATGAACTATGTGGCCCCGGAGCAGGTAGAGCAGGCGGCAGCTCTCGTCAAAGCAGGCAAGGTCAAAGTGGAAGTGGCACAGGTGCCCCAGAAGCTCTATGTGGACGTGACGGTCAAGGGCGAGGGACACACCGGCCGTGCCGTGGTCCGGGACCTGCACACCAATGTGGTGCTGGTCCAGCAGGACGGCGAGACCACGCTGGACAAGACGAACGCCGCGGCCCAGTCTCCGGACGGACGCGACCTGGTGCCGCCGGAAGAGATCGCCGCGTTCCTGACCGTGAAGTCCATCTGGGATTACTGCACGGAGGAGCTTGACCCGCTGCATGACCCCATCGACATCATCCGCAGCGCCGTCAAAGTGAACACCGCCATCAGCGAGGAGGGCCTCTCCAAGGAGTACGGCCTGGCCATTGGCCGCAACCTGGAGCTGAACTGCCGCAAGGGCCTGATGACCCGCGACCTGACCACCAATGCCATGATCATCGCCTCGGCGGGCGCGGACGCCCGGATGGCGGGTGCCCCGGTCTCGGTGGTGGCAAACTCCGGCAGCGGCAACCAGGGCATTACGGCCACCATGCCTGTTGTGGCAGCGGCCCGCTGGCTGGACATCGACGAAGAAAAGATGCTGCGGGCCGTCACCCTCTCCAATCTCATCGCCATCCGGATCAAATCCAAGTTTGGCCGCCTGAGCAACCTCTGCGGCGCGACCGTGGCCGGCACCGGTGCCGCCTGCGGCATCACCTACCTGCTGGGCGGCGGCTACCATGAGATCTGCTGTGCCATCCAGAACATGGTGGGCAACGTGACCGGTATGGTCTGCGACGGTGCCAAGGCGGACTGCGCCCTCAAGATCTCCACCTGTGTCAACGCGGCCTGCCAGGCAGCGGCCATGGGCACGCGCGGCATCCGGGTGCAGAGCACCGACGGCATCATCGAAGACAACGTGGAATACACGCTGGACAATTTTGCGACCCTGAGCACCCACGGCACCAGCGACAAGGTCATCCTGGACCTGATGCTGAACAAACATCTCCCCGAAGCGGAGTAACCTCTCTGGCGGCATACGGCTGCCGGAAAAATCATGTGCAAAAACCCTGCATCCCATGCAGGGAGGAAAAGGGGTACTATTTATGAAAAAGCTACTGAACAATCTGCCGTTCCGGCTGCTGCTGGGCATCGTGATCGGCATTATCCTGGGTCAGGTCTTCCCGCTGAGTTTCATGCGGGTGGTCGTTACCCTGCAGTACATCATGGGCCAGCTCATCACGTTCTGTGTCCCGCTCATCATCATCGGCTTTATCGCACCGTCCATCACCAAGCTGGGCAAGAACGCGTCCCGCCTGCTGGGCGTGGCGGTTGTCATCGCTTACGTTTCGTCCATCTGCGCGGCCTTTATGAGCACCGGTGCCGGTTACGCGCTGATCCCTCACCTGTCCATCGACACCGAAGTCGCTGGCCTGCGGGAGCTGCCGGGCGTTGTGTTTGAGCTGAATATCCCCCAGATCATGAGTGTCATGAGCGCGCTGGTCCTCAGCGTGCTGATTGGCCTGGCCGCTACCTGGACCAACAGCAAGCTCACCTGTGATTTCCTGGCCGAGTTCCAGAACATCGTGCTGGACATCGTCAGCAAGATCATCATTCCCATCCTGCCGTTCTACATTGCCACCACGTTCTGCAACCTGAGCTATGAGGGCATGATCACCCATCAGCTGCCCGCGTTCCTGCAGATCATCATTATCGTCATGATCGGCCATTACATCTGGCTGACGGTCCTGTATCTGCTGGCAGGCGCTTACTCCGGCAAGAACCCCTGGGAAGTGCTCCGCCACTATGGTCCCGCATACCTGACCGCTGTCGGCACCATGTCCAGCGCCGCTACCCTGGCCGTTGCTCTGGACTGCGCCCGCAAGAGCAAGGTCCTGCGCAAGGATATGGTCAGCTTTGGCATCCCCCTGTTTGCCAACATCCATCTGTGCGGCTCGGTCCTGACGGAAGTGTTCTTCTGCATGACCATCTCCAAGATCCTCTACGGCAAGCTGCCCGGCATCGGCACCATGATCTTGTTCTGCCTGCTGCTCGGCATCTTCGCCATCGGCGCTCCCGGTGTCCCCGGCGGTACGGTCATGGCCTCTCTGGGCCTGATCACTGGCGTGCTGATGTTTGATGACGCCGGCACCGCCCTGATGCTCGCCATCTTTGCCCTGCAGGACAGCTTCGGCACTGCCTGCAACGTCACCGGTGACGGTGCTCTGACCCTGATGCTGACCGGCTACGCCGAAAAGCATGGGATCCAGGAGAACCAGAACATCGAGAGCCCCATCCTGTAACCAAAACATTCTTCCACCCAGAACCTCAATTAAAACACTGGCCCCAGCGGCAAGATCAGCCAGCCGCTGCAGCGGCAGAGGAGGGCGGCCCGGAAACGGGCCGCCCTTTTCGTGCTGTGGGTCAAAGCACTCTATTTGAACAAAAAATGTACAAAAGCTTCTTTATTTTGTCATAACTGTTCCGTATAATAAAAGATAGGGACTCATTGGAAATTTGCGGCCACCCGCTCCCGGCGGGCCTGCTTTACAACAAATACAGAGGAGGAACACTCTCATGGCAAACGAAAAGATCCTTGTCGTGGACGACGATACCAATATCTGCGAGCTGCTGCGGCTCTACCTGACCAAGGAGGGCTACCAGGTCACCACCGCCAACGATGGGGAAGAGGGCCTGGAAAAATTCAGCCAGGTCAAGCCGGACATGGTGCTGCTGGACGTGATGATGCCCCGGCTGGACGGCCTGGAGGTCTGCCGCCGCATCCGCAAGATGGGCAACACCCCGGTGATGATGCTGACGGCCAAGGGCGAGACCTTTGACAAGGTGCTGGGCCTGGAGCTGGGTGCCGACGATTATATGGTCAAGCCCTTTGACGCCAAGGAAGTGGTGGCCCGCATCAAGGCGGTGCTCCGCCGCTGCCAGAATTCCTCCGCCGCGGCGGAAAGCACCGAGGGCGTCATTGAGTTTGACAACCTGCGGCTGGATATGAACAGCTATGAGCTGCGGGTCAAGGGCAAGGTGGTGGAGGCTCCTCCCAAGGAGCTGGAGCTGCTCAACTGCCTGGCCTCCCACCCCAACCGCGTTTACACCCGCGACCAGCTGCTGGACGAGGTGTGGGGATTTGAGTATTACGGCGATTCCCGCACCATTGACGTCCATGTCAAGCGCTTGCGCGAGAAGCTGGCAGGGGCCTCTGATAAATGGGAGCTCAAGACCGTGTGGGGCGTGGGCTATAAATTCGAGGTGCGTCAGTAATGCGCAAGAGTATTTCCGTGGCGTTCTTCTCCACGGTGTCCACCCTGATGGTGCTGGGCATCGTGTTGATGGGCGGTTCAGAGTGGCTGCTGTTCAGCAATTATTTTGCCAAGGACCGCTACGCCACGCTGGATGAGGTGGTCAATGTCACCCGGCGGACAGCGCAGTATCTGGTGCAGGAGGCGGCTCTGCCCGAGGGCGAGGAGCTGGACACCCTGAGCACCAAGCTGGAGATCATTGGCGAGAGCGCGGAGGCCTACCTGTTCTTTACGGACAACGAGGGCAACGTGCTCATCGCCTCCAACCCGGACAAGCTCAGCGGCTGCGCTGTGCCGGAAGCGGTGCTGCAGAAGACCGACGCGGCACCGGAAAACTACCACCTCTTCAGTACCATGGACGGCGTGCTCACGGAGAAGAGCTATGTCTCGGCCAGTGAGCTGCGCTCGGAGTGGGGCGGACACAGCGGTTATGTCTTCCTCTGCTCCTCCGGTGAGCAGCTGACGGAGTTCAAGCAGCAGTTCTGGTCCAACTTCCTGCTGTCGTCCTGCGTGATGCTGCTCTGCGCCAGCGTGCTGACCAAAGTGCTGATGCACAAGCTTACCGACCCGCTCCAGAAAGTGACGGATGCCGCCCAGCGGTTTGGCGGCGGCGACCTCTCGGTCCGTGTGGAGGGCGTCGAGGGCGAGGGCGAAGTGGCCGATCTGGCCCGCACCTTTAACACCATGGCCGAAAACATCCAGATGAACGACAACTCCCGGGGCCAGTTTATGGGCAACATCGCCCACGAGCTGCGCACCCCCATGACCACCATCAAGGGCTTCATCGACGGCATTCTGGACGGGACCATCCCGCCGGAGATGCAGAACCACTATTTGCAGCTGGTCAGTGAGGAGACCGGGCGGCTGGCCCGGCTGATCCAGAACATGCTGGACCTCTCCAAGCTGGAAAGCGGCGAGTATCAGGTCAACGCCCGGATGTTCAACATCTGGGAGACCCTGACCGGTGTGGCCCTCTCGGCGGAGCAGCGGATCAACGACGGGATGATCGACATTGACGGCCTGACCATGGACGAAAAAGTCCTCGTCTACGCCGACCCGGACCTCATCCATCAGGTGGCCTACAACCTGCTGGACAACGCCATCAAATTCACCCCGGCAGGCGGCACCATCCGCTTCTCGGTGGAAAAGCTGGGCCCTGAAGTGGAAATCTCGATCTGGAACTCCGGCCAGGGCATCAGCCCGGAGGCACTGCCCTATGTGTTCCAGCGGTTCTATAAAGAAGACCGCTCCCGCGGGCTCCATGCCCGGGGTGCCGGCCTGGGCCTGAACATCTGCAAGGTGCTGGTGAACCTCTCCGGCGGTCAGATCCGGGTGGAGAGCCAGCAGGGCGAGTGGTGCAAGTTCGTCTTCACCCTGCCCACCCAGCCGCCCAACCCCGGCGAGATGAAGCGCCTGCCCGACGAGAGCGGACGCCCCGGCGCGGTGGAAGACCCCGCCAGCATGAAACCTGTCAACTGAATCACGGCAGTCAGACTACCCTGGGCGCTCGGGATGGTCTGGCTGCTTTTACATTTGCTGCGGCGGATTGCGTTCTTTCCGTGAAAAACACGGCCGCGGGTTTGATTTTTTGCCCGTTTTCATGTAAACTAAAGAGTAACCATGTCAGGGCTGTTTCCCACCGCAAAAACGACGGTTTTGACATGACTTGCAGAATAAAATTCTCTAAAAATAACGGAGAGTAAATTAAAATGACGATCGTAAGTCCTTCGATTCTTTCAGCTAATTTTTCCTGCCTGGGTGCGGACTGCCGCATGGTGCTGGATGCCGGCGCGCAGATGCTGCACTATGACGTGATGGACGGCCACTTTGTGCCCAACATCAGCTTTGGCGTGCCCGTGCTCAAGAGCCTCCACAAGGCCATGCCGGATGCGTTCTATGATGTCCATCTGATGATCAGCCACCCGCTGCAGTATGCAGAGCCGTTCATCAAGGCGGGTGCCACGCTGTACAATTTCCACCTCGAGTGCGAGGATGACATCCAGCAGACCATCGACGCGGTGAAAGCGCTGGGCTGCAAGGTGGGCCTGACCATCAAGCCCGGCACCGCCCCGGAGGCGCTGGAGCCTTATCTGGACCAGCTGGATCTGGTGCTGGTGATGAGCGTGGAGCCCGGCTTCGGCGGGCAGAAGTTCATGCCCTCGGCGCTGGACAAACTCCGCTGGCTCCGGGCCGAGCGGGAGAAGCGGGCTGCCCACTACCTGCTGGAAGTGGACGGCGGCGTGGACGCCAAGACGGCTCCTCTCTGCGCGGAGGCCGGGGCGGACATCCTGGTGGCAGGCAGCGCCGTGTTTGGCGCAGCCGACCCGGCGGACGCGGTGCGTCAGCTGGCCGCGCTGTAAGGAGCTGCCCATGGAAGAAGCATTGATCCAATGGCAGGAGCAGGAGCTGACCCAAACAGGCCACTATTACAAGCACATCTGCTGGATGGCGGTGCCGCTGCTCTGGATGTCCTGCTATTTCTACGGCCCGCGCCCGCTGCTGCTCTGCGGTGTGGCATTGCTGGTGGGCAACCTGTGCGACCGCCTCATCTCCCTGCTGCGGCGCCGGGTGTACCAGCCCAAAGATTATTCCAATGAGAGTTTTGCCCTCATCATCGCCCTGCTGATGCCCGCCACGGTGGACTGGTATGTTCTGGCGGCGGCGGTGCTGGCGGGCGTCCTCATCGGCAAAGAGGTGTTCGGCGGCTACGGCAGCTATCCGTTCCACCCGGCCGCTGTGGGTTATGTGGTGGCCGCGGTCTCCTGGCCGGGGCAGGTGTTCCGGTATCCGCAGCCTTATGCGAGCATCCCGCTCTGGGATGCCTCCGGCGTGGCCGTGTCCAGCACCATCTCGGACACCCTGCGCAGCGGCGGCACCCTCAACATCAGCACCCTTTCCCTGGGGCTGGGCGAGTACGCGGCCCCCATGGGCACGGGTGCCGCCCTGGTGCTGGTGGCCTGCGGGCTGTTCCTCTGGGTGCAGAAAGACATCCGTCTCAGCGCGACGCTGAGTTTCCTCATCACCAGCGCGGTCATCGTGTTCCTGTTTCCCCGGCAGGTGGGTCTGGACAACGGCCCGCTGCTGATGAATCTGGCATTCCGCCTGCGCTGTGTGCGGGACGAGCTGCTCACGGGTGCCATGCTGTTCAGCGCCGTGTTCCTCCTCAGCGAGCCGTACACCTGCGCCCACCACCGGCGGGGCCGCATCCTGTACGGTGTGCTGATGGGCGTTGTGACCGTGAGCTTCCGCTATTTCGGCGTCTATGAGACCGGTGTCTGCTTTGCGCTGCTGGTGGTCAACAGCATTTCCGGCTGGATGGACCGCACCGAGACCCATCTCTATGCACTGCTGCACTCCCGGAAAAACGCGGGAGACACCGCCGGAAAGGAGGGGGCCGAATGAGACGTTCTGTTGCTGAAATGATCGTCCGGGACCCGGAAAAATACGCACACCATGACCGTGTGTTCCTCAATAACCCGGTGGTCATGCAGGGCATGGGCCTGGCCCCGCTGGTGGTGCTTGCCACCACGGGCAAAAACGCCCTGCTGCTGGCGGTTTCCGTGGCTTTGCTGCTGACGCCCTCCCGGATGCTGGCCTGCCTGCTGAGCCGGGCGTTCCCCCTGCGGGACGAGCAGCCCGCCAAAGAAGAACTGGAGAAAAAACTGCTGCCCCGCGGCCTCATCTACAGCGGCAGCGCGGCAGTGGTGTATCTGGCCGTGTATCCCATCCTGAACGCGCTGTTCGGGGTGGATCTGCTGGCTTTGGGCATCTACCTGCCCATGCTGGTGGTGGAGCCCCTGCTCATCTACCGTTTTGGCCGTGTGCAGGAGACCATGCAGAAAGCAGTCTCCAAGGGCCTGCGCATCACGCTGGGCTATGTGCTGCTGCTGCTCCTGCTGGGCTGTGTGCGGGAGTGGATGGCACTGGGCACGGTGTTCGGCCTGCCGCTGCTCAGCCGCCCGGTGCTGCCCATGGCCGGAATGCCGGCAGGCGGCTTCATCGTGCTGGGCATCCTGTGCGCCATCTGGCGCGCCCTGGCCCAGCACCGGAAAAATTACCTGAAGACAGAGGCCCGCAATACCGTGGCCGTGCATCACCAGAAGGAGGCGAACCGCGAGCATGAGTGAAGTCCTGCGTGCCGTTGGCATCTTCTGCAGCTATGCGGTGCTGGCTGTCTTTGCGCAGAGCGCCGTGTTCACCCGCGGCCTGGGCGTGTCCCGCCTGGTGCAGCTGGTGGGCGACGACCGCACCAACAGCTGGTGGTTTGCGCTGCTGCTCTGTGTCACCCAGCTGCTGGTGGCCCCGCTGGCGTTCTACGCCGGCCAGCTCATTGTCCCGCTGGCAAACCGCGCCCAGCTCCGCCCGTTGGTCTATGTGGCCTGCGTGGCGGTGGTCTGCATTTTTGAACATCTGGTGCTCCGGGCAGTCAAAGGCCCCCGCAGCGGCCAGCTCCTCCGCATCCTGCCGGTGGCAGCCATCAACAGCTGCGTGCTGGGCACGGTGCTGGTGGAGCGCACCCAGAGCTTTACGCTGGGCCAGTCCCTGGGGTTTGGCCTGGGCAGCGGCCTGGGCTACCTGCTGGCTGTCCTGCTGGTCACGGAGGCGCGGCACCGCCTGCGCAGCCGGGCCATCCCGTCGGCGTTCCGCGGCCTGCCCGTCACGCTCGTCTACATCGGCGTGCTGGCGCTGGCCATCTATGGCTTTACCGGACATTCTGTGATCCTCTGATCTCTGCAAGGAGGGGAGTAACGAACTATGGCACACTATAAAAAACGCCCCAAAGTCAAGCGCTACCGGCGCAGTTTTTACAGCCGGGAAATGAAGCTGAAAAAGGGCATTGGCATTGCGGTGCTGGTGCTGGCGGTGCTGGGCATCGGCTGGCTGGCTGCGCCCCATGTGCTGGACTGGGCCACCCACACCTGGTACACGGTGGTGCGCAACCGCGACCTGAGCGCTTCCTCTCCGGCCGTCTCGGAGGCAGCCAGCAGCACGGCCGCGTCGGAAGCGGCGGCTTCTTCCGTGGCGGAGCCGGAGCCTGCGCCGGAACCGGAACCCACCCCCGGCACCGCCATTGTGGCGGGCAGCTGGGCGGAAGTGGATGTGACCACCCTGACCGATGAAGCTGCCATCACCGCCGCTGCCCAGCAGCTGGCGGCACAGGGTGCCGTGTATGCGGTGGTCCCGCTCAAGGATACGGCGGGCAGCCTGTATTATGCCTCCCAGGTGCCTGCAGCCGCGGGCAGTGTGGCGGAAAACCCGGTGGATGCGGCAGCCATTGCCCGCGTCTTCAAGGCAAACGGCATCACGCCGGTGGCGCAGCTGGCCGCGTTCCGTGACCCGGCCGGTGCCCGTGCGGACCACGCCATGGCCATCCGCTATAAAGGCCAGGAATACCTCTGGCTGGACAACAAGGCCTCGGCGGGCGGAAACCCGTGGCTCAACCCCTATGCGGCGGAGGCAGTACAGTATATCGGTGACCTGATCGAGGAAGTGCACGGCATGGGCTTTGATCAGGTGCTGCTGAAGAACGTGCAGTTCCCGTCTTCCACCAGCTCCAAGCAGGATTACGGCAGCACCAACGGTGTGGACCGTGCCGGGCAGCTGGCGGCGGACATTGCCGCCTGGCAGAGCCGTTTTGGCACCGAAGTCACCCTCTGGTACGGCTACAGCCTGAGCCAGGTGACGGATGCCACCAGCGCGCTGGGCGTGCCGGCTGCCCAGCTGGGCATGAAAAACCTGCTGGTGGAGGTGCCCGGCTCTTCCACGCTGGATGAAGCGGGCCGCACCACCCTGACCCGGATGCTGGAGGACGCTGGTGTGGAGCACACCGTCATCCGGGACGACGCGGCGGGCCGGTTCGAGTGATCGTAAGTATCGCGTTGGCTGCATTTTTGGAAAGATGAAAGCGAGGAATCCACTATGAATCAGACATCGTGCTTTTCCCCGGCACACATTCTGCTGCCTGCGGAGCAGATCCCGCTGGAGCAGTGGGGCTGTGTGGCCTGTGATCAGTTTACCAGCGACCGTTCTTACTGGGAGCGGGCCGCGGAGGCGGCAGCAGGCAGCCCCAGCGCCTTGAACCTGATCCTGCCGGAGGTCTATCTGGAAGAAAGCGATGTGCCCGCCCGGGTGGCCAAGATCCACGAGACCATGGAGGACTATGCCCACAACGTGCTGACCCGCGCGGTAGATGGCTTCATTTATGTGGAGCGCACCGAGCGGAGCGGCCGGGTGCGGCAGGGCCTCGTGGGCAAGATCGACCTGGAAGCCTACAGCTATGCCCAGGGGGCCCGCCAGGCCATCCGTCCCAGTGAGCGGACGGTGGAGGAGCGCATCCCGCCCCGCATGGCGGTGCGCCGGGGTGCCTGCCTCGAAACGCCCCATGTGATGATGCTGGCCGATGACCCGGCCTGCACCCTCATTGAGCCCATCGGTGCCCGCAAGAACGAGCTGCGCAAGGTGTACGAGGGCGAGCTGATGCTGGGCGGCGGCCACATTGCGGGCTGGGCTGTGGAAGACCCCGCCCTGCTGGCCCGGATCGACGCGGCCCTGCAGGGCCTGGGCAGCCAGGAGGCCTTTGACGCCAAGTACCCGGAGGTCAGGGGGGCCAAACCCCTGACGCTGGCTGTGGGCGACGGCAACCACTCGCTGGCCTCCGCCAAGGCTTACTGGGAAGAGCTGAAGCCCACCCTGACGCCCGAGCAGCGGGAGACTCATCCCGCCCGCTGGTGTCTGGCCGAGGTGTGCAATGTCCATTCGCCTGCCATTGAGATCGAGCCCATCCACCGGGTGCTCTTCAACGTGGACTGCGGGGCCGTGCTGCTGGCCCTCATTACCTGGAGCGACGGCAATATGGCGGGCATCTGCTTTGGCAGCTCCAAAAAGCAGTCCTTTACCCTGGCAGGCCCCCACATCGCCAATGTGCTGAGCTTTGAAGACCCGGTGGCCCCCCTGACCGTGGGCACCATTGATGAATTTATTGAGTACTTTATGGCCCGCCATAAGGAGGCCCGGGTGGATTATGTCCACGATGAGCCTGCGGTCCGTGCCCTGACCAAACAGGGCGGGGTGGGCTTCCTGCTGCCGCCCTTTGAAAAGAGCGACCTGTTCAAAGGCATCGTGATGGGCGGCGTGCTGCCCCGCAAGACGTTCAGTATGGGCCATGCGGAGGAAAAACGCTATTACATCGAGTGCCGGAAAATTATCGAATAACCCAATAGGAGAACCATGACTTTTAACGAACTGAATCTGTCCGCCCCCCTGCTGCGTGCCATTGCGGAGGCGGGCTACGAAACGCCCTCGCCCATCCAGGCCAAAGCCATTCCGCCGGTGCTGGAAGGACGGGATTTAATGGGCTGCGCCCAGACGGGCACCGGCAAGACCGCTGCTTTCGCGCTGCCCATGCTGGACCGCCTCAATGCCACCAAGCCCCGCAAGCCGGGTGCCATCCGGGCGCTGATCCTCACCCCCACCCGGGAGCTGGCGCTCCAGATCGGGGAGAGCTTTGCCGCCTACGGCAAGTACCAGAAGCTGCGCGCCACCGTCATCTTTGGCGGTGTGGGCCAGGCTCCGCAGGTGGAGGCCATCAAAAAGGGCGTTGAGATCCTCATCGCCTGCCCGGGCCGGTTGAACGACCTGGTGGGGCAGGGACTGGTGGACCTCTCGAACATTGAAATTTTTGTGCTGGACGAAGCCGACCGGATGCTGGACATGGGCTTTGTCCACGACGTGAAGAAAGTGATCGCCAAGCTGCCCAAGCAGCGCCAGAACCTCATGTTCAGCGCCACCATGCCCAAAGAGATCGAGCAGCTGGCCGCCGGCATCCTGCAAGACCCGGCGTTCGTCAAGGTGGACCCGGTCTCCAGCACCGTGGACCGCATCGACCAGAGCCTGTATTTTGTGGAGAAAGGCAACAAGAAGTTCCTGCTGCCCTGGCTCATCAAGAACCTGAACCCGCCGGTGGTCAACGCACTGGTGTTCAGCCGCACCAAGCACGGCGCGGATAAGATCGCCAAAGACCTCAACAAGCAGGGCATCCCTGCCGCCGCCATCCACGGCAACAAGAGCCAGTCCGCCCGCGTGGCGGCGCTGGAGGGCTTCAAGGCCGGCAAAACAAAAGTGCTGGTGGCCACCGATATCGCGGCCCGCGGCATTGACATCAGCGAGCTGTCCCATGTCTTCAACTACGACCTGCCCGAGGTGCCCGAGACCTATGTCCACCGCATCGGGCGCACGGCCCGCGCCGGCGCCGACGGCACGGCGGTGAGCTTCTGCGCACCCGAGGAAAAAGAGTATCTGGCCGGCATCGAAAAGCTGAACCGCCGTCAGATCCCGGTCATCTCCGGCCACCCCTGGGACGGCGTGCCCGCCCCGGTAAAAGCAGCGCCCCCGGTGCGGGGCAGAAAACCCAAGATGGAGGCCGTAGCCGAGGCCCCGGTTGAAAAGCCTGTAAAAGCCGCCAAGGCGGAAAAAGCACCCAAAGCAGAAAAAACCGCGAAAGCGGCAAAGGCCGTCAAGGCCGAACCCAAAGCCCAAAAGGCAAACGCGACCCCCAAAATCGAAGCAAAAGAGGAACATCTCATGGACGAAAACCAGAAGCGCACTCCCGGCGGACGCAATGAAAACCGCCGTTCCAATAATAACCGCCGCCGTGAGGGCGGCGCCGCGCAGGCCCCGAGCCGCGGCAGCAACGCACAGCCCAAGTTTGACCCCCACTTTGTCAGCGCCCCGGAGACGACTCCGCTCCGCCCGGCCAAGAAGAATCTGAATCAGAACCAGAATGCCGCCCCGGCCGCCAAGCCCGCCGCCTCGGTGCAGAGCAATAACGGCCCCAAGGGCGAGAACAACAGCCGCCGTGACCGCAATGCCCGCGGCAGCCGCAATGAGCGGAATGACCGGAATGACCGCGGTGCCCGCCCGGCCCAGAACCAGAGCGGCAGCCAGAACGAGCCCCGGAATGCACAGCCCGGCAGCCAGCCGCAGGCAAACCGCCGTGGCAGCGCGTTCAGCGCGGGGCAGGGGGCAGGCCGCCCGGCCCGTGCCCCCAAGGCCGAGCCCAGCCGCCGGGGCCGTGTGGCCGCCGCCAAGGACGAAGACCCGGGCCTTGTCCTCATCAGCCGCCGCCCGCCGCAGCAGAAGTTTACCAACTTTGAAGAGTATATGAGCGCCCACGGCGGCGCAACGGCCCCCATTGAGGACCACAGCGAGGAAGTGTAATGGGCACCGCCGCGTTTGCACCCTGGCGCTGCCCGCTGTGCGGGGCACCCCTTGCCGGGGATGTGACCCTGAAATGCCCCTCCGGCCACTGTTTTGACCGCGCCAAAGAGGGCTATTGGCACTTACTGCCCGTCCAGAATACCCGGACGAAAGCCCCCGGCGACAGCAAGGAGATGGTGGCCGCCCGCCGCGCGTTCCTGAGTGCCGGGTATTACGGCATCTTCGGGCAGGCGCTGGGGGAGCTGTGCCTGGAATACGGCATCCCCGCCGCACAGGAGGCTCCCCTCCGCCTGCTGGATGCAGGCTGCGGCGAGGGCTGGTATGACCGCTGCATCGCGCGGCAGTTTGCCGCTGCCGCCCGTCCGCTGGAGCTGGCCGGGTTTGATATTGCCAAGCCCGCCGTGCGGCTGGCCGCCAAGGCTCTGCCCACGGCCCGGTATGCGGTGGCGTCCAGCTTCCACCAGCCGGTCAAAACCGGCTGGGCCGACCTGCTGCTCAACTGTTTCTCGCCTTTTGCGCGGGAAGAGTTCCTGCGGGTGCTCCGCCCCGGCGGACGGATGATCTACGTCGTGCCCGGGGCGGAACATCTCTACCAGATGAAAGCCGTTTTGTACGCGGAGCCCTATAAAAACCCGGTGCAGGAGGTGGACTACGAGGGCTTCCGCTCCATCGGGGAGCGGGAAGCGCGTGGCACCATCACCGTGCCTGCCTCCCAGCTGGAGGCCCTGTTTGCCATGACGCCTTACTACTGGAAAACGCCCCGGGACGGCGCTGCCCGTCTGGCCGCTCTGCCGGAGCTGACCACGGAGATTGCATTCCGGTTCCTGGTGTTTGAAAAACTGTGACAAAATAACGGAAAAGCGCCCAGCCATTGGCTGGGCGCTTTTCCGTTGTGTGAGCACGGCGGGGGGAGCCGTGAAAGAAGAATTTACTTGTTTTCGCCCTTGGTCAGGAGCTTTGCACGCTCCAGAGCGGGACGCAGAGCCAGGTACAGGATGACGACGCAGACCGTGGAGGCCACGCTGTTGACGAGCGTGACGCCGCCGGCGATCTTGGACAGGGCCTGTGCCACGGTGTATTCCTGGCCGAAGATGAACACGTTGCGGAAGTAGCCGAGGAACGGGTCCGTCAGGACATTGAGGAACAGGCCGGAACCGGCGGCCACGATGACCTTGACCAGATAGCCTTTCTCATGGGCGTTCCGATCGCGGAGCTTGAAGACCTTGTGGGCCACGGCACCGCAGGTGATGCCGATGATGAATTTCAGCACAAAGGTGGTGATGGCGTAGCCCGGGTCACCGGCCAGGATATCGGCCAGAGCCAGACCAATGGCACCGGCCAGACCGCCGGAGACGCCATCCAGCAGCAGAGCCGTCAGGGCCGTAAAGGTGTTGCCCAGATGGAACGAGGAACCGCCGTAGAACGGGATGCGGAAGAACAGGTAAGCCACAAGGCTCAGAGCGGCCATCACGCCGGTCAGGGCCAGCTCGTGGACGGTAAAGGTGCGCTTGTACAGCACACTGGCAAAGACGATCAGGATCACAACGACTGCCAGCAGCAGCCACATTACAGTGGTAGACATCAGATGATTCCCTCCAATTTTAAGGTCTTACGAACTTGTCGGGGCGGGGCCCCTCCATCTTGCCTTGCAAGACCGTTCGTTTCGCTTCAAAGCCCCACTGGGGCTTTGATTGCTTCGCAACCGCTTACCCACCGGAATAGTTGACATTTCTGCTCCGATCGGGTATGCTCCTATTATACGCGGAACTGACACCATGAAAATACCCAGAATAAAGTTTTTTTATGGGGTCAGTTCGGGCCTTTGCCCAAAAAGAGGAGGGGTTTTGTGTTCCATTTGACCACAGCACTGGACGCGGCTTCCGCTGTGCCGCTGTATGAGCAGCTGTATCAGAGCCTTGCCGCCGAGATGCGCGCCGGGGCCATCCCGGCAGGCACCCGGATGCCCGGCAAACGGCGGCTGGCGGCGGAGCTTTCTGTCTCCGTCAACACGGTGGATGCCGCGTATCAGATCTTAGCGGCGGAGGGCTACCTGGAGCCAAAGGAGCGCAGCGGCTTTTATGTACAGGAATATCTGGCTCTGCCTCCCCGGCCGGAACGTGCTCCGGGCACTCCGGCAAAGCCCATGGAGCCGGAAGCGCCTGCCGGGGAGGCCGCACCGCCCTCTCCGCCGGTCCGGTACGATCTTTCCACCCGGGGCGTGGACCCGGCGCTCTTCCCGTTCCGTACCTGGGCGCGGCTCCAAAAGGAGCTGCTCTACTCCTCGCCGGAGCTGCTGACCCACGGCGATGCTCAGGGCGACTGGGAGCTGCGGCAGGCGCTGGCGGATTATCTGGAAGAATACCGGGGCGTGCAGTGCTCGCCCCAGCAGATCGTGGTGGGAGCCGGCCTGGAATACCTGCTGGGCCTGCTGGCCCCGCTGCTGCCCGGCAAAGCCGCCGTGGAGACCCCCGGGTACCCCCGCGCCAAACAGGTGCTGGAGAACAATGGCGTGGAGTGCTGCTGTCTGCCCGTGGACGAAGACGGCCTTTCCATCGAAGAACTTTCCCGGTCCGGGGCGTCGGTCTGCTACGTTACCCCCAGCCACCAGTTCCCTACAGGCGTCACCATGCCGGCGGGCCGCCGGGCCGAGCTGCTCCACTGGGCGGCCAAGCGCCCCGGGGAGCGGTATATTATTGAGGATGACTACGATTCCGAGTTCCGTTTTGACACCCGCCCCCTGCCCAGCCTGCAGGGGATGGCGGGGGCCGACGGCCCGGTGGTCTACCTTTCCACCTGCTCCCGGAGCCTGGCCCCCAGCATCCGTATCGCCTATATGGTGCTGCCGGAGCACCTGCTGCCCGCCTGGTGGAAGACCTACCGCCTCTATGCCAGCACGGTGGGCCGGTTTGAGCAGCAGACGCTGGCCCGGTTCATCACCGAGGGGTATTTTACCCGGCATCTGGCCCGGGAGCGGGTGGCTTACAAGGCCCGGCGGGATGCCCTGACGGCAGCCCTGAACGCTGCCTTTGCCCCCGGGCAGCTGCGGCTGGCGGGGCTCCATACCGGCCTGCACCTGCTGGCCTCCCTGAAAAATGCCCCGCCGGATGAAGCCCTCCGCCAGGCTGCCGAGGCCGAGGGGGTGCGGCTGAACCTGTTGAGCGATTACGACCTGACCGGAGCCCGGCACCAGACCGGAACGCTGGTGCTGGGTTACGGCTCGCTGGACGATGCCGCCTGCGCCTCGGTGGGCCAGACGTTGAAGAGGGTCTGCACGGAGGCCCGGGAAGCATCCGTCAACCCGTAAAAGCGGCGGGTGGGGTTCCACGCGCCGGGCAGCGCGTCGGCGGAAACAGCGGCATTGCCGTTGGCCAGAAACTCCAGTGTGCTTTCCAGTGTCAATAAGTCCTGCGCCGTCAGGTCGGTCAGCAGCTCCGAGCTGTGGGCCCGGAGGGCCGCAGGGAGGGTTGTGGGGAGCAGTTCGAGATCTTGCCGGAAAAACGCGTCCCACACCGCCGCCCGGGCGGCAGCCCGGTGGCTGGGCGGGAGGGTGCTGTCTTTGTCCCACCCGGAAAAGAGGCTCTGCGCCTCCCGGGCCGAGAGAGCCTGCACCCCGCCGGAAAGGCCGCACTGGGCCAGCTCGTCGGCGGTGAGCGCGCCGGAAAAGCCCACCCGCAGCATCCCGTACCGGTCCGCGATGGCGGCCAGGACACTGGGGGAGAGAGCGAGATAGCGGGTGGTCTCGGGCAGAGCCAGAGGTTCCAATAAGGCTTCCCGGCAGCGGGCTGGGCCGGCCGCAGCATAGCACTGGGCCAGCGTGGCCTCCCCCTGCCCAAAGGGGATGGCAGTCTCCGCAGGCAGCGCCGCCAGCCGGATGCAGTTCTGGCTGGCGTTGAGGTAGAGCAGCACGAAGCCCGGCTGCTCGCCTGCGGTGCAGACCAGCAGGGTGAGCTGGTTTTCGGTCTTTGGCATCCGGACAGCCACCCCGCTCTGGGGTTTGGCGGCCAGCTTGGTGCGGAGGGACTGCCGGGTGAGCAGGATGGTGCCGCCCACCAGCGGCAGCAGTACCAGAAGCGCTGCCCCCAGTGCGGCCCAGAACGGCTGCCAACCGCGGGTTTTATCGTGATGAGAATGCAAAACAGCCCATCCCCCTTTCAGCAGGAGGATGGGCTGTTTGTCTGGCGGTTATACAGGATGCAAACTCTGAAAAATCGAACAAAGTCATACCATAATAAAATTCATCTCCGGGCATGATGGATGAAATTGCAGCATAAAATGGGAGAAAAACCTTGCGCGCGCCGGAAAAATATGATAAAGTTTTCTTATTGCAAACAATTGTTCTTGTGAGAAGAACAGGATGCGCAGGGCACTGGGGGAAAGAGTGCAGCGCGGGTTCCTGAGGGTTTTTGTGTATAGAGAGGGAAACGTATGGTAGAGTGGATCACGAAGATCAACGGGATGGTCAACGGCATCGTCTGGGGGCCCATCGGGCTGGCGCTGCTGTTCTGCACCGGCCTGTGGATGACATTGCGCACCGGCGGCTTCCAGTTCCGCCGGGTGGGCCACTGGATGCGGCACACCATTGGCGCGGTGTTCACCAACAAGGAGGTCACCGCCCATACCAGCAAAGAGGACATGGCCATCAGCCAGTTCCAGAGCATGTGCACGGCGCTGGCGGGCACCATTGGCACCGGCAACATCGTGGGTGTGGCCACGGCCATCGTCTCGGGCGGGCCGGGCGCCATCTTCTGGATGTGGGTCATGGCCATTCTGGGCATGATGACCAGCTTTTCGGAAAACGTGCTGGGCGTGTACTACCGCCGCAAAAATGAAAAAGGCGAGTGGTCCGGCGGTGCCATGTACTACCTGACCGACGGCCTGGGCGCAAAGAAAGGCTGCAAAACACTGGGCAAGGTGCTGGCGGTGCTGTTTGCCTGTTTCTGCATTCTGGCATCGTTCGGCATCGGCAATATGAGCCAGATCAATTCCATCGCGGGCAACATGAACGCCGCGTTCCACACGCCCTACCTCGTCACGGGCGTGGCGCTGATGGTGGTCACGGCCCTCATCGTGCTGGGCGGCCTCAAGCGGGTGGCCGCTGTCACCGAAAAACTGGTGCCCCTCATGGCACTGTTCTACATCGTGGGCGCTGTCGTCATCGTGGTGCTCCACGCGGGCAACATCCCGGCGGCATTCCGGGCCATCTTCCGGGGCGCGTTCAACCTGCAGGCCGCGGGCGGCGGCACGCTGGGCTACGGCATCAGCCAGAGCCTGACCTGGGGCTTCAAGCGGGGCGCGTTCTCCAACGAGGCCGGCCTTGGCTCGGCCGTCATGGTCAATTCCTCCGCCAATGTGAAAGAACCCGTCCAGCAGGGCATGTGGGGCGTGTTTGAGATCTTTGCAGACACCATTGTGGTCTGCACCATCACGGCACTGGTCATCCTGACCACCGGCGTGGTGGACATTGAGAGCGGCAGCGTGCTGGCAGGCGTGCAGGACAATGCGCTGGTGGGCCAGGCGTTCACAGCGGCATTTGGCAGTTTTGGCCCAAAGTTCATTGCCATTTCGCTCCTCTTCTTCGCCTATTCCACGGTGCTGGGCTGGAGCCACTACGGCACCAAGGCTGTGGAGTATCTCTTCGGCCAGAAAGGCACCCGTGTTTATAAAGTGATCTTCGTGGGCATGGTGGTGGTGGGTGCCACCATGAAGCTGGGCCTTGCGTGGGATCTCTCCGACACGTTCAACGGCCTTATGATGATCCCCAACCTCCTCGCGGTGCTGGCACTCTCCGGCACGGTGGTGCAGATCACGAAAAATTATCTCGACCGCAAGGTGAATGGGAAAGATATCCCGCCCATGTGGTCGGTTTTTGCCGAGTACCAGAAAGCCGAGGAGGCGGAAGCTGCCGAGGAAGCCAAGCAGGCACGGGAAGCGGAAGCCCTGGCAGAGCTGGAGATTCTGGGCGGCCATGCAGTCAACGAATAAAAAACAGCAAAACAAAGGGCGTCTGCCATGAGCGGACGCCCTTTTGTGGTATCAGCGTTTCTTTTTGGGGTTTGAAAGCCTTTGGGGCCGGGCAGGCTTTGCCGCACTGCGCCCGGCCACCAGGCCGCTGCCAAAAGCCCAGTGGAGGTTGAACCCGCCGCAGCTGCCGGCGCAGTCCAGCGTCTCGCCCACAAAGTAAAGGCCCGGGCAGCCCTGGAACTGGAACCGCTCGTCCATTTCGTTGAGGCAGAGGCCGCCGCCGGTGGTCTGGGCCTGCTTCCAGCCGCAGGGGGTCAGCCCCTCAAACCGCCAGTGTTTGGCCGTGCGGGCCAGCGTCTGCCATGCCTGCGGGGACAGGGCGTGGAGAGACGTTTCCGGCAGCCGTGCCGCCGCCCAGATGGCCCGGCCCAGCTTGGGGTGGACAAGGCCCAGCCAGAATTCCGCCGGGCTGTCCCCGGCAAGGCGGGGCGGGCGGGCCGCAAACAGGGCGGCAAGGGCCGCCTCGTCCAGCGCGGGGAAGAGGTCCAGCTCCACGGCGGGCTGTTTCGGCCCACGGCCCGGGGCCAGCAGGCCGGACAGCTGCATGATGCAGATGCCGGAGAGGCCGTAGTCCGTAAACTGGACCTCGCCGGTTTCTGCGGCCAACAGAGTTTTGCCATCCAGCAGGGAGGCCGTGGCTTTGGCCCGGATGCCCGCCAGTGCTTTCTGTGGCTTTGCAATTTGCAGAGCGGTCAAGCAGGGGTAAAGGGGGGCCAGCTTTCCGCCGCACTGGGCGGCAAAGGTGGTGCCAAAGCCGTCGGTGCCAAACTGGGGCCCGGCGGCCGCGCCCATGGCACAGATGACGGCGTCCGTCCGCAGGCTCTCGGGCTGGCCGTCGGCATTGACAAACTGGACGGCGTACCCGCCCCGGCTCTGGCTCAGGGTGCGGACAGTGCACCCGCAGCGGATGCGGACGTTGTATTTTTCCAGATGGTGCTCCAGCAGGGCAAGCACGTCTGCCGCCTGGTTGGAGTAGGGGTACACCCGCCCGGCCTCGTCGGTGCGGGTGTAGAGGCCGAGCGACTCAAACCAGCCCAGCGGGTCGGCCGCGTTGACGGCAGCCAGCAGAGGCTTGAGCCCGGCCGGGTCCGAGGTGAAATACCGCTCGGGCGCGATGCCGGTGTTGTCCAGATTGCAGCGGCCATTGCCGGTGGCCAGCAGCTTTTTGCCGGGTTTTGCATTCCGCTCCAGCACCGTCACCCGCGCCCCGGCCTGCGCTGCCGCCAGTGCGGCGGCAAGCCCGGAGGCTCCGCCGCCCAAAACCAAAACCTGCTGCATCTTTTTCCGCCCTCTCCCTGTGTACATTGCAGTATAAAGTGGTTTTATTGTAACATACACGTCAGGGAAACGCAAACGCCGAAAAGCGGCAAAGATTTGGCAAAGATATAGAATTTTTTGTCCAGATTTTGAAAGAATCGTGCATTGACTGATTCTGGAAATCTGGTATATTGGGAATGATGAGCAGAACCTTTTTCTTTCCTGCATTTTTTGGCCGGGGGGGGGGTAACGTTTCGGTGAAAAAGACGGAGGAAAGCGTAAAAATGCGTAAAAACAAAGAAAAAGTTTTCCTTTCCATGGCTCTCGTTCTCCTCA
>OLWJ01000199.1_pt1 | contig 19994 bp, 11 predicted proteins | sample 1674291 | NCBI WGS metagenome assembly OLWJ01 (sample SAMEA103958159, study PRJEB25191) | human gut metagenome | biome: human-associated habitat [ENVO:00009003]; feature: intestine environment [ENVO:2100002]; material: feces | place: Germany | collected 2013/2015
CAAAATTTTCTCATAATTGCGTTCCGTGACTCCCGGAACCTCTGCGAGTTGCTCCAAACGGACAAATCCGCCGAGCCTCGCGCGGTAGTTCATGATCGACACCACCGTCCGCGCTCCGATCCCCACCACACCGCGCAGCGTCGCGGAATCGGCCGTATTGATCTCCACGGGTTCGTCGACCGGCGCAGCTCCGCGCTCGGGAAAGATAATATAGGGTTCGAGCGCCGCAGCCACCGAATCGCTCACGACATAGCAGGCGCGCAACTCCTCCATGTCGTAGATCCCGCTCAGGTCGCGCCAGCGGATGAAAGCCTCGGCCTGCCGCTTGGACAACGCCCCGATGGCCCGCAGGTAACGCGCCCCCACGGTGTCGATGCGAAAGCGCGTGGGCGGCATGGGTTCGGGCACGACGCGTCCCGTACGATACTGCCGGGGCGCGATGGCATATTTGCGCCCGATACGGATATAGGGAGCCAGGCGGCGGTAGATCGAATCGCTGATGCCGTAGCAAAGCGTCACATCCTCCGGGATACGGAAGATCTTCCCCGCAGCGCGGTACTTCAGCAGGCTCACGGCTTCGTGCTTCGACAAGCCCAGCCGCCGAAGTCCGTCGTAGTCCACGGTATTGGGGTCGAACGGCCGCAGGTCAACCGAATCGGCCCGCCCTTCCATCTCCATCCCGGCCACAAAAGCTGCTTGGGGATCGGCCTTCGGACGCAGGAGCACGATGCCGCCTATAAGCAATCCCGCCAGCGGCAGGAATACCGCCACAGCGCGGATTTCACGGTCTGAAAAAAATTTTGCCATATGCAGAAACTATTTATCACCGGTCATCCCCCGGATGCCCTGAAAACAACCACGGCACCACGAAATGGGCTACGGTACCCGTCAGCCCCCCCCCTCAACGCCACTGCGCCCCGTCGGAGAGCAGCAGGCGGCGGTAACGCCGCGACGGCGAACTGACAAACGCCCCCAAGCCATATTCCGGCCAGCGGCGGTCGACCAAAGCGACAGTCGCTTCCGACGCGGTCACGACGTTCGGGAAACGGCCGGGGTTCTCCCCCGCCCCGGGGCGTTTGCTCCGGGCATCGATCACCAACGCCGCACCTTCCGTCCGCACATCACGCCGCGGATCGGTATTGGCCGCAGCGAGCCACAAAAGTTCGGCAGCCGTGAGTTCCGATGCCGCCGGGTCGAACACGGCGAGGTATTTCACCCCCGGCGGAACCGGCACTTCGGCGTCCGGCGCGGCGAAGGCGACCGCCACGCCCCATTTTTCGAGCAGGTCGGAGCGGTAGCCGGCCGGAAGGAGGGGCTGCCCGCCGTCACCCTGCCCGTCACAAGCCCCGGATATTGCGCCATCCGCTGCGGGACGCACGCCCTCGACACCCCGTGGGGGATCGGCAGGCACACGCGTTGCAGGCTCCTGCGGATTCGCGCACCCGCACCCGGCGCCGCAGGCCGTAGCATCCAATGCAATTTTTCCGCCGAAGCCCGGCGTTGCCGTCGCGTGGTCGAGGACATCGAGAATCCCCTCGCTGCGGACTATGTCGCGCAGCGGGTCGAGGTTGCGCACGAGCCGCGCCAATGCATCCGTATCGCGCACGTCGGTCGCAGCCGGGACGACGAGCATGTATTTGTTGAACATCATCTGCCCGGCGCCCCACAGCGACTGGGCGACCTTCACGGCCTGTCCGGCATAGCGGCTGTCGATCGAAACGACGGCGATGTTATGCGCCGTTCCGGCCTCGGGCATCGTCATGTCGCGGATTTCGGGCTGCAGGGCCATGCGTATCGGCGCCAGAAATATCCGCTCCGTAGCCTGCGCGATACAGGCGTCCTCCTGCGGGGGAATCCCCACGACCGTGGCCGGGTATACCGCATCGCGCCGCCGCGTAAGGGCCGTGACGTGGAAAAGCGGATAACGGTCTTCGAGCGAATAGAACCCCGTATGGTCGCCGAAGGGGCCTTCGACGGCTTTCTCCTCCGCAGGGTCGACATAACCCTCGATCACGAAATCGCAGTCGGCCGGGACATAAATATCGTTGGTGACGCACTTCACGAGTTTCACGGGACGGCGACGCAGGAACCCGGCCAGCAGGTATTCGTCCATATTGTCGGGCATCGGCGCCGTCGCGGCATAGGTATAGGCCGGATCGCCGCCCAGCGTCACCGACACGGGCATCCGCCGCCCGGCGCGTTTCCAGGCCTCGTAATGCCGGGCGCCCGTCTTGTGGATATGCCAGTGCATGCCTGTCGTACGGTCGTCGAAGAGCTGCATACGGTACATGCCGACGTTGCGCACGCCCGTCTGGGGATCGACCGTGTTCACCATCGGCAGGGTTACGAAACGCCCGCCGTCGGCCGGCCAGCACTTCAGGATCGGAAGCGCCGCGAGCGACGCCTCGGCACCCGTCCACACGACCTGCTGGCATTCGCCCCGCCCCGACACCGTACGCGGGAACCAGCGGGACATCCCAGCCAGCAGCGGCAACGCCCGCAGCTTGTCCGCGAACGACGGGCGCGGCGCCATGGCCTGCCGCAGCAATCCGTCGACCCGTTCCGAGAGTTCGCCGAGCGACCCGACGCCCAACGCCAGCGCCATGCGGCGTGCGGAACCGAACATGTTGGTCAGCACGGGAAACTCCGTGCCGGTATTTTCGAACAGCAACGCCTTGCCGCCGCCGGGCATTTTCGAAACCCGGTCGGTTATCTCGGCGATCTCCTCCACCGGCGACACCGGAGCCGCTATGCGGACGAGTTCGCCCTCGCGCTCCAGCAGGGCGATATACTCACTCAGGCTTCGGTGCATGCTCCAACGCCTTTTTCACCGACCCGTATTGCAGCAGCAACGCCCGTGCCTGCGCCTCGGAAAGCCCCGAAGCCTCGGCCACCATGCGCGTGCCGCGCCCCACGAGTTTGTCGTTCGTCAACTGCATGTTGACCATGCGGTTGCCCTCGACACGCCCCAGGCGGATCATCACGGCCGTCGACAGCATGTTGAGCATCAGCTTCTGTGCCGTGCCCGCCTTCATACGGGTCGACCCCGTCACGAACTCCGGCCCCACAACCGCCTCGAGCGCATATTCCGCCTCAGCCGCCACGGGCGACGACGGATTGCAGGTAATGGAGGCGGTCAACAGGCCGTGCTCCCGCGCCATGCGCAGGCCGCCGACCACATAGGGGGTGGTACCCGACGCGGCGATCCCGACCAGGACATCGTCCGCCGTGGGATGGTAGGGCGCCATGTCGCGCCAAGCCCCTGCGGTATCGTCCTCGGCATTCTCCACGGCACGCCGCAGTGCACCGTCGCCGCCGGCGATCAGGCCGATGACCCTGTCGAAGGGCACGCCATAGGTCGGGGGAAGCTCCGAGGCGTCCGTCACACCCAGCCTCCCGCTCGTACCGGCCCCGATGTAAAACATCCTCCCGCCGCGCTCCATGCGTTCGACGACCCGCTCCACGAGCCGTTCCATCACGGGGATGGTCTTGGCCACGGCCTCGTGGACGCGTGCGTCTTCGCGGTTGATGCCCGTCAGGATGTCGTGCACCGACATCCGCTGTAAATTATCGTAGGCCGAAGCCTGTTCGGTTATTCTATTTTCCATAATGGTATTTGATAAGTCCTTCGGCAGGTGATGCGGCGATCCGGCCGACCCGGTACCCCCCTTGTGCGAGCACCTCGCGCAGCAGCCCCTCGAATGCGGCGGCAACGCCGCCGATGCAGGCGACCGTCAGATGCACGGGATAGCGGCTCAGGTTGCGTTGGGCGAAATCGGCGAAGGTTTCCGCCACCATAGCCCGCACCTCGGGGCAATCCAGGTGCGCATGTACGAACGGCGCGAACGACGCCAGGAAACGGTTGGCATACGGCTCGCGGTAGACCCGGCGGATGATCTCCTCATAGGTCAGCCCATGCGCCGCGAGGAATTCCTCCCGCAGGGGGATATGCCCTTTGAAAATACCGTTCACCAGGTTGCGCCCCATCGCCGCACCGCTGCCCTCGTCGCCGAGGACATAACCCAGCGGCGGGACGTTTTCCACGATTTCACCGCCCCGGCACCAGCACGAATTGGAGCCCGTGCCGAGGATGCAGGCCACGCCTTCGCCACGGCCGAACAACGCCCGCGCAGCCCCCAGCAGGTCGGTCTGAGCCTCGATATGTCCCGCACCGAAATGCGCGCGGAGTTCCCGCACCATCTTCTCCGTCGCTTCGGGAAAGGTGCCCCCGCACCCTGCGCCGTAGAAATAGACGGCCTCGACGGGGCCGCACGGCGGCAGTTCGGCAAGCGCTTCGCGTATTTGCTCCGGGGAGTGCTGCACAGCATTGATTCCCCGCGTCCGGTATTCCGAGGTATGCACGCCGTCGGTCAGGAGCCACGCACATTTTGTAGATCCGCTGTCTGCAATGATTTTCATGTCGACAAAGATAGAAAAATAATCCGGCTTCGAAAAGCCGGATTACCCCTTTAAATACTATTTTGGCGCCATGCAACGCGATCAGCGCAGGAAAAGCAGCTCACGGTATTTGGGCAGCGGCCACATCTGGTCGTCGACGATCTCCTCCAGCTTGTCGATGTGGCGGCGGATCTCGTCGAAACATGCGGCTACGGTATCATGGTAGGCGATCGCCTTCTCGCGCTGATCTTCGATCCTGTTGGCCACCTTGCGGGCGTCGACCATCCCGGCCGTGAGCCGCTGTATTTCGGCCGTATGGTATTGGATCTTCTTGATGAGTGCGATATCGGCCGAGGCGTTCAGCCCCGGGATCTGCGACATCTTGTAGACCTTGTCGAGCAGCAATGCCTCGTACTTCGAAGCGATCGGCACGATATGGTTCATCGCCAGATCGCCCAGCACGCGCCCCTCGATCTGGATTTTCTTGGTGTAGGTCTCCCACTTCACCTCGGTGCGGGCTTCGAGCTCGACCTTCGAGAAGACGCCCGTGTCGCCGAACATCCGGAGCGTCTGCTTGTCGAGGTAACGGTCGAAGATCAGCGGCGTCGAGGTTTCGCAGTCCAGGCCGCGTTTGCGCGCCTCGGCCTTCCACTCGTCGGAATAGCCGTTGCCGTCGAAACGGATGGCCTTGCAGGCCTTGATCATCTGTTTGAGCACCTCGTAGATGGCCTTCTCTTTCTTCATGCCGGCCTCGATCTTGGCATCGACGTTCTGCTTGAACTCGGCCAGTTCGTGCGCCATCGCCGCATTGAGCACGATCATCGCCTCGGCACAGTTGTCCGAAGAACCTACGGCGCGGAACTCGAACCGGTTGCCCGTAAACGCGAACGGCGAGGTGCGGTTACGGTCGGTATTGTCGAGCAGCAGCGTCGGGATATGCGAAATCCCGCTCATCTTGAACACGTTCTTGGCATCGAAGCGGATCGCGTCGTCGCCCTTGCTGGCCGCCAGTTTGTCCAGCACGGCCGACACCTGCGTCCCGAGGAAGGTCGAGATGATTGCCGGGGGCGCCTCGTTGGCTCCCAGGCGGTGTGCGTTCGTGGCGCTCATGATCGCCGCCTTGAGCAGGCCGTTGTGCTTGTGTACGGCCGAAATGGCATTCACCAGGAAGGTGATGAACTGCAGGTTCTCCGAAGCGGTCTTGCCAGGCCCCAGCAGGTTCACGCCCGTATCCGTCCCCAGCGACCAGTTGTTGTGTTTGCCCGAACCGTTGATCCCCTTGAAGGGCTTTTCGTGCAACAGCACCCGGAACTTGTGACGGCGGGCGATCTTGTCCATCACGGTCATCAGCAGTTGGTTGTGGTCGTTGGCAAGGTTGGCCTCCTCGTAGACCGGCGCCAGTTCGAACTGGTTGGGCGCCACCTCGTTGTGGCGGGTTTTGACGGGGATGCCCAGTTTCAGGCACTCGTATTCGAGGTCTTTCATGAATGCCATCACACGGGTCGGGATCGCACCGAAATAGTGGTCTTCCAACTGCTGGTTCTTGGCCGATTCATGTCCCATCAGCGTACGCCCGGTGAGCATCAGGTCGGGACGTACGGCCCAGAGGCTTTCGTCCACGAGGAAATACTCCTGCTCCCAGCCCAGATACGAGATGACCCGCTGCACGTTTTTGTCGAAATAGTGGCACACCTCGGTCGCGGCCTTGTTCACCGCCGAGATCGAGCGCAGCAGCGGCACCTTGTAATCGAGCGCCTCGCCCGTATAGGCGATGAAGACGGTCGGGATACAGAGCGTCGTGTCGACGATGAAGGCCGGCGAGGTCGGATCCCAGGCCGAATAACCGCGAGCCTCGAACGTATTGCGGATGCCTCCGTTGGGGAACGACGACGCATCGGGCTCCTGCTGGACGAGCAGTTTGCCGGAGAACTCCTCCAGAACCCCGCCCAAGCCGTCCGGGTCGGCAAACGCATCGTGCTTCTCGGCCGTACCTCCCGTCAGGGGCTGGAACCAATGGGTATAGTGGTCGGCACCGTGCTCCAGCGCCCACTGGCGCATGCCCGCCGCGATACCGTCGGCAACCTCCCGCGTGAGGGGCGTACCGTTCTCCATCGTATCGACAAGGGCGTCGTAAGTAGCCTTGTTCAAATACTTGCGCATGGCTGCGCGCCCGAATACCCGTTTCCCGAAATAGTCCGAAGGACGTCCTTCGGGAGCCTTCACCTCGACGGCGGTGTGGTTTATGGCCGCATCGACCATCTTGAATCTGAGCAATGATGACATAGATGTAATTGAATTGGATTAGCATTCCATTAAAAACATACGCGCAGGGGCGGAAGCCGAATAATTGCTGAACTAAAACCTAACCTAAAATTCCGGAGGGCAACTGCCTCGCGGCATACTCCGCCCAACCTGACTAACCCGCGGCTTCACCCCTGCCGCCGTATGTATCGATCTCGCTTGCAAATGTAATATTTTTTCAGTTACGTTGTTTTCACAAATTCGGCATTTTTTCGAAAAACACCCTATTTTTTCAGCATTTTCCGAAAAATTACATGCATTTTTCCATAAAAACGCCGAATTTCAATGCAATTTTCCGAAAAACACCCTTAAATTTTCGTCACATCCCCGAATTTTCACATTTTTAGTTTTTCGTAATTTCCATGGCTATTAAGAACAATATTAAACTATTTCACCACAACTAAAAAACTTCTTCCGGCGGTTGCCGAAAGCAAACGAAATCACCTATATTATAAAAAGAAATTATATAGTGTTATTTTATTAACAATTTCTTGTTTCAATCATTAATAATTTTGTACCTTTACAAGCAATTTTGAAACAACACTTATACTAATCTCTAAATAGTTATGGCAAATACCAAAAGTGAAAAGCTGTTCACCGAATTCCCGCCGGTTCCGACCGAGAAGTGGGAGGAGGTGATTACGGCCGACCTGAAAGGTGCTGATTACGAGCGCAAGCTGGTATGGAAAACGGGCGAAGGTTTCAACGTCCGGCCCTACTACCGCGCCGAGAACCTCGAGGGCATCAAGTTCCTGGGCTCGCAGGCAGGCGAGTTCCCTTACGTACGCGGTACGCACGCGCACAACCGCTGGCGCGTACACCAGACCGTGAGCGTCGTATGCCCCAAGGAGGCAAACGCCGAGGCACTGAAAATCCTCAACGCAGGCGTCGACTCGCTCGGCTTCTGCATCGCGTCGGCGGATTTCTCAGCCGCAGACCTCGACACGCTGCTCAAGGACATCTGTATTGAGGCTGTCGAAATCACCTTCTGCGGAGAGAAGACGGCCCATGTCGCCGAGCTCGTCCTGGCCAAAGTCGAAAAGGAGGGCATCGCCAAGGAGGATGTCCGCATCGCATTCTGCATCGACCCGCTGGTAAAAGGGCTTTCGTCGAAAGGCGATTTCTGCTCGCCCAACGGTGAAAAGTGCATCGCCCGCATCGTCGAGCTGATCCACAAGACCAAGGAGTACAAGCACGTGCGCATCGTAACCGTTGCGGGGCAAACGTTCGGCAACTCGGGTTCGACCATCGTCGAGGAGCTGGCATTCACCCTTTCGGCAGGCCACGACTACCTCGTACGCCTGATGGACGCAGGGCTGGACGTCGACCAGGCCGCACGCAAACTGCGCTTCTCGTTCTCGGTAAGCTCCAACTATTTCATGGAGATCGCCAAATTCCGCGCGGCACGTATGCTGTGGGCCAACATCGTCAAGGGCTACGGCCCGGCGAAGAACTGCGCCTGCAAGATGCACATCCACGCCGAGACCTCGCGGTGGAACCAGACCGTCTACGACCCCTATGTGAACATGCTTCGCGGCACGACCGAGGCCATGTCGGCTACGATCGCCGGCGTACATTCGCTGGAAGTAACGCCGTTCGACACCTCGTTCGAAAACCCGACCGAGTTCTCGAAGCGCATCGCCCGCAACGTCGAGCTGCTGCTCAAGAACGAGTCGCATTTCGACCAGGTCGTCGACCCGGCAGGAGGCTCGTACTATGTCGAGAACCTCACGCAGTCGATCGCAGCCGAAGCCTGGAAGCTTTTCCTCGAAATCGAGGAGAAGGGAGGCTACACCGAGGCTTACAAGGCCGGCCTGATCGTCGAGCGTATCAAAGCGTCGGCCGCAGCCAAGGACAAGAACATCGCTACGCGCCGCCAGACGCTGCTCGGCGCCAACCAATATCCCAACTTTACGGAGGTCGCCGGCAAGGAGATCACCGCCGAGTCCGTTACGCGCAAGCAGGCCGAGGGCAATGTACTCGTCCCCTACCGCGGCGCCATGGCGTTCGAAGAGATGCGCCTGCAGGTGGATCGCAGCGGCAAGGAGCCCAAGGCATTCATGCTGACGTGCGGCAACCTGGGCATGGCCCGCGCCCGCTCGCAGTTCTCGTGCAATTTCTTCGCATGCGCCGGCATCAAGGTGATCGACAACACTTATTTCAAGTCGATCGAAGAGGGCGCGAAGGCCGCACTCGAATCCAAGGCGCAGATCGTCGTGGTCTGCGCAAGCGACGACGACTATGCGGAGGCAGCCCCGAAAGTCAAGGAGCTGCTCGGCGGCAAGGCGATCCTGGTGGTTGCCGGGGCACCGGCCTGCGCACCCGAACTGGAAGCGCAGGGCATCACGAACTTCATAAACGTGAAGTCCAACGTCTTGGAAACACTTAAGTTCTACCTTAAAGAGATGGGAATCTAATCATGAGAGCTAAATTTTCAGAACTGACATACGACGCAGGCCAGCAGAAAAGTTGCTGCGCCTCGAAAGGCTGCGGACAGGTCGAGCCGTGGCTGACGGCCGAGGGTATTCCCGTCAAGGGCGCCTATACGGCCCAAGACCTCGAAGGCATGGAGCACCTGAACTATGCGGCAGGTATCGCCCCGTTCCTGCGCGGCCCCTACTCGACGATGTACGTGATGCGCCCGTGGACGATCCGCCAGTATGCGGGTTTCTCGACCGCCGAGGAGTCCAACGCATTCTACCGCCGCAACCTGGCCGCCGGGCAGAAGGGTCTGTCGGTGGCATTCGACCTTGCTACGCACCGCGGCTACGACGCCGACCACCCGCGCGTGGTGGGCGACGTGGGCAAAGCCGGCGTGTCGATCTGCTCGGTCGAGGACATGAAGGTACTGTTCAACGGCATTCCGCTCGACAAGATGTCGGTGTCGATGACCATGAACGGCGCCGTGCTGCCCATCCTGGCATTCTACATCGTGACGGGTCTGGAGCAGGGCTGCACACTCGACCAGCTGGCCGGTACGATCCAGAACGACATCCTTAAGGAGTTCATGGTGCGTAACACCTATATTTATCCTCCCGAGTTCTCGATGCGCATCATTGCCGACATCTTCGAGTACACCTCGAAGAACATGCCCAAGTTCAACTCGATCTCGATCTCGGGATACCACATGCAGGAGGCAGGCGCCACGGCCGACATCGAGCTGGCCTACACGCTGGCCGACGGACTGGAGTACCTGCGCGCAGGTATCAACGCAGGCATGTCGGTGGACGCCTTCGCCCCCCGCCTGTCGTTCTTCTGGGCGATCGGCATGAACCACTTCATGGAGATCGCCAAGATGCGCGCGGCACGTATGCTGTGGGCCAAGATCGTCAAGCAGTTCGAGCCCAAGAACCCCAAGTCGCTGGCGCTGCGCACCCACTCGCAGACCTCGGGCTGGTCGCTCACGGAGCAGGATCCGTTCAACAACGTGGCGCGTACCGCCATCGAGGCCATGGGCGCCGCCCTGGGACACACCCAGTCGCTGCACACCAACGCTTTGGACGAGGCCATCGCCCTGCCGACCGACTTCTCGGCACGTATCGCCCGTAATACGCAGATCTACATCCAGGAGGAAACCAATATCTGCCGCGAGGTCGACCCGTGGGCAGGCTCCTACTACGTGGAGTCGCTCACCAACGAGATCGCCCACAAGGCATGGGAGCGTATCCAGGAAGTCGAGAAACTGGGCGGTATGGCCAAGGCTATCGAAACCGGTATTCCGAAGATGCGCATCGAGGAGGCTGCGGCCCGCAAGCAGGCACGCATCGACTCCGGCGAGGAGAAGATCATCGGCATCAACGAATACCGCCTGGAGAAAGAGGCCCCGATCGACATCCTGGCCGTAGACAACACCGCCGTGCGCGAGAGCCAGATCAAGCGTCTGCAGGAGCTGCGCGCTTCGCGCGACGAGGCCGCCGTGAAGAAGGCCCTCGCAGCGATCACCGAGTGCGTGAAGACCAAGCAGGGCAACCTGCTGGAGCTGGCCGTCGAAGCCGCCAAGGTACGCGCTTCGCTGGGCGAGATTTCCGACGCCTGCGAAGTGGTGGTAGGCCGTTACAAAGCCGTCATACGTTCAATATCAGGAGTATATAGTTCAGAAGTGAAAAACGACAAACAGTTCGAGCGTGCCAAGGAGCTGTGCGCCGAATTCGCCAAGAAGGAAGGCCGCCAGCCGCGTGTCATGATCGCGAAGCTCGGCCAGGACGGCCACGACCGCGGTGCCAAGGTAGTAGCCACGGGTTATGCCGACATCGGTTTCGACGTCGACATGGGGCCGCTGTTCCAGACCCCGGAGGAGGCCGCAAAACAGGCTGTCGAGAACGACGTGCATGTAGTGGGCGTTTCGTCGCTCGCCGCGGGCCACCTGACCCTCGTGCCGCAGATCATCGCAGAGCTCAAGAAGCTCGGCCGCGAGGACATCATCGTGATTGTCGGCGGCGTAATCCCCCACCAGGATTACGACGAACTGTACCGCGACGGCGCCGCCGCCATCTTCGGCCCCGGCACCCCGATCGCCACGGCCGCCATCAAGATTCTGGAAATCCTGCTCGCCGAATAACGGTTCGGCCTGATACGGTAATCCCCGCCGAGACGTCTCGGCGGGGATTTTTTCATGGATACAGATGGTCTCGGGGACAAGCTACAGGCAGGCTTCCAGAATCCTGCGCGCCATCGCCCCGTCGACATTGCGCGCCTCGCCGAACCTGCTGCCCGCAGCATTGAAGCGGCGTTCGATTTCGGCGATCGTAGCCTCGCCGATGCCCTCCTGCGAAAGATGCGTCGAAAGCCCCAGGGAACGGAAGAACTCCTCGTTGGCTGCAATCGTCCGCTCGATACGCTCCTCGTCGGAACCGTCGGTGATACCCCATATCCGTTCGCCGTATTGCAGGAGTTTGCCGCGCTTCTGTCCGCACAGCACGCGCAACGTACCGTTGATGACAATGGCGAGCGTCGCACCGTGCGTCAGCCCGTGCAGTGCGGTCAGCTCATGCCCGATCATATGCGTCGCCCAGTCCTGCGCCACTCCCATACGGATCATGTCGTTCAGCGCCAGGGTTGCCGCAAGCATATACTCCGACATCACGGCATAATCGTGCTGGTTCTCACGGATCCGGGGTGCGATCTCGATCACGGTATGCAGAATGCCTTCGGCCCAACGATCCATCAGGCGCGACTGCCCGGGCGTAGTCATATATTGCTCCAGCACATGCACGTAGGTGTCGGCCAAGCCGTAGGCGATCTGCTTCTGCGGCAGCGAGAACAAGGCCTCGGGATCGAGGATCGAAAAGAGCGGGTAGTCGCCGTTGAACGGGAATTTCTCCTTCGTTTCATGGCACGAGATCACCGAGCCGTTGTTCATTTCCGATCCCGTCGCCGACATCGTGAGGACCGTCCCGAGGGGAACGGTTTTATCCGCCTGCCCTTTTAGGACGATCTCCCACGGGTCGCCGTCATAAAGCAGCCCTGCAGCGATCAGCTTCGTACCGTCGATGACCGACCCGCCGCCCACGGCAAGCAGGAACTCCGAGCCGTGCTCACGCCCCAATGCGATGGCCTCGCGGACGGTCTCGACCGACGGATTGGGCTCGATGCCCCAGAATTCGACCCAGTCACGGCCTTCGAGGGCCTTGACGACCTGGTCGTAAATGCCGTTACGGCGCACGCTGCCGCCGCCGAAGGTAATCATAATCTTCTTGCCGGCAGGAATCAGCTTTGCGAGCCGGGCGATCTGCCCCTTACCGAAAACAAGTTTCGTCGGATTGTGATAAACAAAATTATTCATAATAGTATGCGATATGTTTTGATACGACTTTTAAATATACGCAAAAATAACAAAAAGAACGCCGGAATATTCCGGCGTTCGAAAACTGTATTCGATTTTTTATCCGAGGCTTAGAAATATTCGCCGCGCAGATCCTGGATCTTGGCCATCTGCTGGATGGCCTGCACCGAGAATTGCTGTGCCATGCTCTCGGCCATGGCCTGCGCACGCACCTTCTCGCCCTCGGCAGTTTGCTTGTCCGAAGTCTGGATGTCATCCACCTGGAAGACATAAACTCCCGACATGCCCTTCACCGGAGCCGAAAGGACGCCTTTCTCCGTCGTCGAAGCGATGGCGCCTACCAGACGGGGCTCGACGCCCGGGCCGTTCACATAGAAGGCACCGAAAGTCACGCCGTCGAAATCGGCGACCTCGGAACCGAGGCTGGCAGCCTGCTCGTCGAGCGTCGTACCGGCGATCTGCTTGGTGATATAATCGTATTTCTTGTCCCGGAGAACCTGGGCGCGAACCTGCGCAGCCACCTTATCGACCGGGGTATACTCATTGTCATCGATCTCGGTCAGCGTAGCGACCACATAGTCGTTGCCGACGGTGAAGATTTCCGAAAGATCGCCCGTCTTGGCACCGTAAGCCCAGCGGGCAACCTCACGCGAATCCTCCAGGCCGCGGATCGTACGCTCGCCCTGCGCCAGCGAGGCGACACGGGGAGTAACGGCAGCTTCCGAAGCGGCGTTATTGAACGCCTCGACCGAGCCCTTGGCATTCACCGAGAAAGTGCCGGCCAGGTTGTGGGCATTGCGGCGCGTCGCAGCCGAGGCCTCGACGGGATAGGTGATCGTCGCCACCTGCATGTGCTTCGAAGGTTTGTCGGCACGGTACACCTGCATCAGCTGGATGGCATCGCCCGAAGCGACCTTCACCACGTCCCCCCGCTTGGCATTGGCCAGCGCGGCAACGAATTCGCCCGTGAAAGCCGAGAAGGGCACCACGCCCACTTCGCCGCCGTCGGCTGCCGTAGCTTCGTATACCGAATACTGCGAGGCGAGCTGTGCGAAATCGGCACCGCCCTTGATTAGCGTCAGCAGGCTGTCGGCCAGCGCCTCCTGCGTATAGGGCAGCACGATATGGCGGATTCCCAGCGTATCGGGCACCATTTTCGAATCCAGCACACGGGCCATCGTCCACTGGTTGTTCTTCAGCACGGGGCCGTAAGTCTCACCCGCCAGCAGTGCCTTGGCCTCGTCCTCCGAAAGCTGAGCCGCCGAAACATAGGTATCGGCGATCTTGCCGTTGCGGTTGGCACGTACGAACGACTTCAGCTCCTCCGTAGCGGCGAACTGTGCGCCCACCTCGGCAACGCTCTTTTCGAGAGCGAGCATATCGTCGTCCGTGGGGGTAACCTCGAACACGACATACGACAGCGTACGCGAGGGGGTCTGCTTGAACATATCCTTATGGCTGTTGTAGTATGCCTTGATGTCGCCGGACTTCACCTGGATCAGCGAATCGGGGACAGCCGAATATTTCTTGCCGGCCCATTTCCCGGAATAAGTATTGTTGGCCGCATTCACACCGTTCGCGACTTCGAGTGCATTGACATATACACCGCCCTTGATCAGGCCGAGGTACTTGGCGATCTCACGCTCCATGCGGGCCTGCTCGTTGAGCTGCGCCCACGCCTGCTGTGCCTGCGCATTCGTTTCGGCCTGCGCGAGGAACTGTCCGACGGCAGCCACGTTGTACTCACCCGTGCGGGGATCGGCGAAGGCGTTGTAGAACGCCTGCGACGGATGCTGGCCGCTGACCATCGACAGACGCTCGGGCTCCGTAACGCGCAGCCCCATCTTGTCGAAACCGGGTTCCAGCACATACTTGCCGATCAGGGCCTGCCATGCAGCATTGGCGAGCATGGCGGACTGCTGTTCGTCGCTCTCCTGGGCGCCGCTCTGCGCCTTGATCTGCTCGTACTGGTTGTAGTACTCCGAATAGTTGATTTTTTTACCGTTGATGACACCGACCCGGGGGTCGTTACCCGAGAAGCCCATTTCGGTCTTCAGGGAGAGAATGAAAGCCAAGAGGGCGCCTGCGATGACAATCGACAGCACAATGCCGAACTTGGTGCGAAGAGTGTTTAAACTTGCCATATAAATCGTTAATTATTCGTTTGTTTCGAATTAGCAGTCAAAGGTAGTAAAATTTATTCGGAAAAGGCCTTTATTATAATATAAAAATTCCTACAATTTCTTGACCCTCGCCAGCTCGATACGCGAACGCGTCGTACGCAGTATGCGCAACTGCAGGCCGCCGATGAAAACCGTTTCCCCGGCGGTCGGGATCCCGTCGTAATTGAAGATGATGAAGCCCGCCAGCGTATCGTATTCCTTGCTTTCTTCGATCCCCAGCCCGTATTTTTCATTGAGGTATTTCACCTCCAGCCGGCAGGAGAGGACATACTCGTCCTGGCCGACCTGCTTTTCGGTAAGGTCGGGTATGTCGTGTTCGTCCTCTATCTCGCCGAAAATCTGTTCGAGCACGTCCTCGAGCGAAATGACGCCTGCCGTCCCGCCGAACTCGTCGATCACCACGGCGATGTTGCTGCGGTGCTTGATGAAATTCTGCAACATCAGCTGCAGCGGCATGGTCTCGGGCACGAAATTGACCTGCATCATCACGTCGGCGATATTGGCCGGGCGCGTGAACAGACTCTTCGAATTGACATAACCGACGATGTTGTCGATACTCTTGCGCCAGACGAAAATACGCGAATATTTCGAATCGACGAACCGCGCCGTGAGCTGCCCGATCGACGTGTCGTCGATATCCACCGCCTCGACATCCACACGCGGCACCATGCAGTCGCGAACCCGCAGGTCGGCGAAATCCAACGCATTCTGAAAAAGTTTGAACTCGTTGTCCGGCTCGGGGCGCGGTTCCGACGTATTGGTATCGAGCAGTGCCGCGAGGTCGTCGCGGCCGAAGCTGTGCGACACGGCCCGTTCCTCGACACGGCGCCCCGCCAGGCGCAGGATGCCATGCGAGACGAGCGTCGTGAGACGGGCGATCGGATAGAGCAGCAGGTAGAAGAAATAGATCACCGGCGCCAGGGCACGGTAATAGAAATTGGGGTTGTTGCGGAAGATCGACTTGGGAAGGAACTCCGCAGCAAAGATGATGATGACGGTCGACACGGCCGTTTCGATGGCGACCGAACCGTTGCGGGCGATGCTTTCCCACCCCAGCGCATAGAAGATGCCGCGCAGCAGCAACGACATGTAAAGCGAATAGATGACCAGGGCAATGTTGTTGCCCACCAGTATCGTGGTGATATACTGCCCGGGGTGGCGGGAAAAAATCTCCGCGATATGGTCGAACATGCGGCTCTGTTTGCGGTCGATCTCCAGTTTCAGGCGGTTCTTGCTCGTAAAAGCGATCTCCATGCCCGAAAAAAATGCCGACAACAACAGCATTAAGATAATCAGTATGACCGAAGTAAGCATCGTCCTGTTTATTTAGGGTTACTCCTCCGCTTCGTCCGCTTGTACGGCACGCCGGAGGGGCTGGATTTCACCGACCGGTTCGGCCGGGCGGAGCTCCTCCTCCCCGTCGGGGCGGACAGCTGGTGCAGCCAAAGGCGGCTCCTCGGAAAGCGGTGCCGCGGGCCGCGCCGCAACCGGAGCGGCAGGCCGGTCTGTCGCAGGGCGGGGCGAATCCGAAGTCCGGCCGGCAGGTTCGGGCACAGCCGTAGAATCTGATTCGTTAGGTTTGACCTCGACCTCCATGCGCCCTTTCATACGGCGGAAGCGCCAGTCCTTGAACTCCTCGTCCGACTCGAAACCTTCGCCGATGAACACGTCGCGGCCGTCGTTCTGCACGATTTTCGAATCGACGTTCGAATAGATTTTCTTGGTTCGCGCGTTCCAGAACAGCTGTTGCGTATAGAGTTTCTTGCCGTCCGATTTCTCGACCACGACATTTCCCCGCGCCTCCCACAGGTCGCGGGTCTCGTAATGGATCGCATAGTTGGCCGTCAGCACGGCATCGACCGACGAGAGCGAATCGTCCTTATAGGTAGTCATCTCCACCCCCTTGGGGAATTCGCGATAAGGCTCGCGCGCCAGCGAATAACCTTCGAGCAGCGGGGTTTTGAAATGGTACGACCGGCGGCCGTTCTGCGACATGACGACCGACAGGTTTTCGCTGTACTCGGTCATCATCATCTCTATCCGGGCCTCCGATTCGGGTTCTTCTTCACGCTCACAAGAGAATAGCAAGATAGCACTCCCCACAACGGAGAGTGCTACCATCACGTATCTTGCGATAAATCTGTCCATCAATTAGCGGGGACGCACAGTAGTCGACACACCGGCAGCCGTACCGCAGTTGACGGTATAGCGTGCGCCTTCCTGCAACTCGTTGAAGAAGCACTCCTCCGAAGTCGGGAAACGGCTGCGGAATGCGTTCATCGAGGTTTTGGCAGGTTCGCGGTATTCCGAATCGCTCGGCAGCAGCTCGACGGCCTTGGCCATCGTGTCGTAGGCTGCCCAGAAGGTAGCCGGCCCGGCGAAACCTTCACAATGAGCTGCCGAAATGCCGTAGCACTGGGCCAGTACGAAATACGGCACACCGTCCTCGGGATTCAGGTCGCGGGCCTGACGGGCAGCCGATGCGGCGCCCTGGATGTCGTTGGAAACCAGGCCGACCAGCGCCATGCGCACCAGCAGCAGCTGACGCTCTGCGGGATCCGTCTCGACGGCAAGCGCCTCGTTGAGGTATTTCATGGCCTTCGTATAGTCGCCCTTGCTCTGGAAGGCCTGCGCAAGGAACATCGCAGTTTCGGACGAAGGTTTCACCGTATAGTATTTCTCGGCAATCGAGAAATAGAAATCGCCGTCGCACTTGGCACGCGACATCAGGGCTACGGCCTGCGCCAGCAACGCCTCATCGTCGGGAGCAGCCTCCAGCTTGCCGCGGAACAGATTTTCGAGGTTCTCGCAGCTGGCCGCGCCGCTCAGGCCGAAAGCCGCGTCGAACTGCGACTTGTAATCGCCGGCCTCGGGGTTCTTCTCGAAGAACGGGGTCAGGCGGTCGTACTCGGCGATGATCTCATCGGGCATCACCTCGTCGGTATTCTTATAATCCTCGCAGAGGTTCGAGAAATAGGCCACCACGGTCTCGGGGTCGGTGCTGTCGCCGCCCTGCGCGATTGCCGCGCGGAATGCCTCGCGGATGCCCTTGCGGTCGTTGGGTTTGTAGCGCAGGAACTCGCGCGCCTTCTGGTCGAGGATAAAGGCCGTCTTGCCGGGCTTGACGTTATCGCCGAAATACTGAGCACGCATATCGTACATCAGCATCAGCGAGTCGATGAACATGTTCTTCTCCGCCACGCTCTTGGCACGGTTGATCTTGTTCTTATACACGACGGCACCGCGCTGGTAGATCGACTCCGCTGCATCGGGTATCTTGTCGATAAGCCCCTTGAGGTAGTGTGCTGCGGCATCGTAGTCACGATTATCGCACGATTCTTTCAGGAAATTACTGTTAAGGATGTTCTGTTCACGCTCTTCGGGAGTAGCGCCCCATTTCGCATATTGCGGGCCACTGAAATCCTGAGCCAAAGCCGCCGAAGCCAAAAATACCAAAGCGGCAGAAAGCAGAAATTTTACGTTTTTCATCGGTCAGAGATTAATTTTTGTATTTCTATGTTGTGTTTTCGTCAGTTAAACTACGTTCGTGTCGGGGTCGCAAGTTACTACTAATTCCTCGGACGTGCAATATTCCGGCTCAAAAACTAATCGTATTTCGGCCTGCGGAACCAGTATTCCCCGTTCTCGGCACCCGCAAAGAGCGAGAATCCGACCGAGAATTTGAAATACTGCTGCCGCACCAGTCCCAGGCGCTCGGAAAGGTTATAGCCGCGACGTCCGTATTCCACGCCCACGTCGATGGTCGAACTGCCGAGGAACTTCACAGGCACCCCTACACCCAACGTAACGGCGTATTCTCCGATTTTATTGCCGTCGTAGGTCTGGTTGTAGGTTCCGTAACGGAAACCCGCCCGGTAGGCCCAGCGTTTCATGAACCTGCGCACGTCGTAATAGTTCGGCGTATACTCCACGCCCACTTTCACCATGCTCGTATTGGTATAGGCCACTTCGTATGCAGATTTGTCCGGGCCGCTGACCCCGGTCATTTCGGTCGCCTTATTGCCGCCGGTCCAGTTCTGATAGACGTAGTCAAGCCCAAGCGTCCATTTCGAGGTCATATAATAAGCCCCCACCGAAAGCTGACGCGGCAAAGCAAGCGCCAGGTGGGTCGTATCGCCCTTCACGGTGGAGTTGTACAGGTCGCCGATATAAATGCGCGAGGTCACATCGGGATTCAGGTTGCCGCCGAAATCGTACGTAGCACCGAACGTCAGCATGCGTTTCTGGTTCATGATAGCCTTCCAGAGGACACCGACCTGTCCTTTGATGCTCGAAATGCTGTAATTGTCACTGCCGACCGTCGACGAGAAGGTTCCGTCGCCCGTGATCGGCGTCGGGGTCATCACGAAGCTGCGGTCGATGTCGCCCCAGTAATACTGCGCCGCGACACCCAACGAGAAATTCTTGAAAATCTCCCAGCCCAGGCCGACCTTGACCTCCGTCACGTCGCCTTCGCCCTGATAGACGTACTGCACGCGTCCCACATTGCCCCAAACCGGATCGTTCGGGTCGAAATCCTGCGTATACTTGGTACGGTAGCCCACCGAACTGTACGGCGTGAGGCTGAACCCGAGGCCGAGTTTCTTGGCGACCGGCATCTGGAACGCGATATCGTGGAAATTGAACGTATTATAGGCCGTGTTTTTGGACACATTGTCCACCTTCTGCGAATTGTAGTAATTCTGTCCCTCGAGGCCGAAACTGAAGAGGAAACTCTTTTGCGGGATGGTGCTGTACGCTGCAGGGTTGAGCAGATTGATTTTGCCCGGAGTGCCCATGGCCACCCCGACGCCGCCCATCGAGCGCATCTGCGTCGTACCGGGCGTATTGATCTCGCCGATGCCGTACATCGTATAGGGAGAGAATGCGTTAATACTGCTTGTCTGGGCCGATACGGCATAAGGAAGCATCACGGCTGCCGCGACAACCAGCTTAATCAAGGTGTTCTTCACTTGCATTGTGCTCTAAAATTCTATTCAATCCGCAAAAGACCAGATTACAATTTGCAAATATCGTATTTTTAATTCGTTTAACAAAGAATTTTGCATCCCCACCGGTAAAAATTACGCGCAAGCCGTCGATTTTCTCCCGCATGCGGGTGACGTAACCTTCTATTTCGAAGGCGATCCCGTTCATCACGCCCAGTTCGATGGCCTCTTCGGTCATAAGCCCCGAGAGCCCTTCGCCCCCGGTCGCGGCACACAGCGGCAGCTTGGCCGTATAGTCATGCAGCGCCCTGAAACGCATCGTCACGCCCGGGGAGATGCAGCCGCCCCGGAACGTATTGTCGGCCGTCACCAGGTCGATGG
>OLWJ01000200.1_pt1 | contig 19975 bp, 16 predicted proteins | sample 1674291 | NCBI WGS metagenome assembly OLWJ01 (sample SAMEA103958159, study PRJEB25191) | human gut metagenome | biome: human-associated habitat [ENVO:00009003]; feature: intestine environment [ENVO:2100002]; material: feces | place: Germany | collected 2013/2015
CATGCACGTCAAGCATGTGCTCTACCAGCTGAGCTAACCGCGCGAATCGAACAGTGATATACTACTATATCCGCATCCTTTTGTCAACACCTTTTTTCAAAAAGTGCGGATTTTTCTTCCCCCCGTGAAGAGACTGTTTATAGCATACGCTAAGAGCTCGCTGATGTAAAGAGGGGAAAATAGCAGAAATTCGCCGCCGTTTTTCATCTATTTTTCTGCGGGCACATTTCTTGTCAAGCCGCCGTACGTTCTATATAATAGGCATATATTATGTGTAAATTGAAAATGGGGTGCTTTTTACGATGGGACAAATCGGTTTTGATAACGACAAATACCTTGCCATGCAGTCCGCGCACATCCGCGAGCGCATCAGCAAGTTCGGCGGCAAGCTGTACCTGGAGTTCGGCGGCAAGCTCTTCGACGACTTTCACGCCTCGCGCGTGCTGCCCGGCTTCCAGCCCGACAGCAAGATCCGCATGCTCCAGCAGCTGCGCGACGACGCGGAGATCGTCATCGCGGTCAACGCGAACGACATTGAAAAGAACAAGGTGCGCGGCGACCTCGGCATCACCTATGATGACGACTGCCTGCGCCTGATTGACGCGTTCCGCTCGCTGGGGCTTTATGTCGGCGGCGTGTGCATCACGCAGTACGCGGGGCAGAACGCGGCGGATGCCTTCATCAAGCGTCTCAACACGCTTGGCGTTCGCAACTACCGCCACTATCCCATCGCGGGCTATCCCTCCGACGTCGCCCACATCGTGAGCGACGAGGGCTTTGGCCGCAACGAGTATATCGAGACGACGCACTCGCTCATCGTCGTCACCGCGCCGGGCCCCGGCAGCGGCAAGATGGCGACGTGCCTCTCCCAGCTCTACCACGAGCACAAACACGGCGTGAGCGCGGGCTACGCCAAGTTTGAGACCTTCCCCATCTGGAACCTGCCGCTCAAGCACCCCGTGAACCTCGCCTACGAGGCCGCGACCGCGGACCTTGACGACGTGAACATGATCGACCCGTTCCACCTCGAGGCCTACGGCGAGACGACCGTGAACTATAACCGCGACGTGGAGATCTTCCCCGTCCTGCGCGCGATCTTCGAGCGCATCTCCGGCAAGTGCCCCTACCAGTCCCCCACCGACATGGGCGTCAACATGGCGGGCAACTGCATCATCGACGATGAGGTCTGCCGCGCCGCCTCGCGCATGGAGATCCTGCGCCGCTACTACACCGCGCAGGTCGACGTCGCGCGCGGCATTGCTGACGCCTGCCAGCTCAGAAAACTCGAGCTTGTGATGCAGCAGGCGGATGTGACGCCCGACCTCTGCCCCGCTGTGGCCGCGGCCAAGCAGAAGGCCGAGGAGACCGGCGCGCCCGCGGGCGCGATGGTGCTGCCCGACGGCCGCGTTGTCACGGGCAAGACCTCTTCCCTTCTCGGCGCTTCGGCGGCGCTGCTGCTCAACGCGCTCAAGGCCATGGCGGGCATCCGCAGCGACATGAACCTCATCTCGAATCAGGTCATTGAGCCGATCTCAGCGCTCAAGATCCAGTCGCTCGGCCACCACAACCCGCGCCTGCACTCTGACGAGGTGCTCATCGCGCTGGCGATCTCGGCGCTGACGAACCCCCTCGCCGACATGGCAAGAGCCCAGCTCGGCACGCTCCGCGGCTGCGATGCGCACTTCTCCGTCATCATCTCGGAGGAGGACATCAAGCTCTACAAGCGCCTCGGCATTCACGTCAGCTGCGAGCCGAAGTATGAATCCAAGCGTCTTTATCACAAATAATTCGGAGAAAGCAACATCATGTCTAACGAAAAGAATCTTCCCTATGCCGTCGTCTGCGGCGGCGTGAATATTGACATCGGCGCGCACTCCTTCGCGCCGCTGCGCGCGAAAGACTCGAACCCCGGCAAGGTCGAGCTGAGCCTCGGCGGCGTGGGACGCAACATCGCGCACAACATGCGCCTGCTCGGCGTACCGACGTATCTTCTGACCGCTGTGGGCGGCGATTCGCGCGCGAGTCAGGTCGAGCAGAGCTGCCGCGACCTTGGCATCGACCTTTCGCACGCGCTGCACGTGCCGGATGGCCGCACCTCGACCTATGTCTTTGTCGGCGACAGCGACGGTGATATGGCCATTGCGGTCTCCGATATGGAAATTTGCAAAAAGCTGACGCCGGACTACTTCGCGTCGCAGCTCGACCTCCTGAACGGCGCCGCCGCGGTGGTCGTGGACGCGAACCTGCCGCGCGAGTCCATCGCGTACCTTGTCGAGCACTGCGCCGCGCCGCTTTTCGTCGATCCGGTATCCACCGTCAAGGCGGAAAAGCTCCAGGGCTTACTCAGTCATGTCCACACGCTCAAGCCCAACCGCATCGAAGCAGAGCTCCTCTCCGGCGTGAAGATCACAGACAATGCAACGCTCCATCAGGCCGCGCAGGCGCTTCTCGATCAGGGCGTGCAGCGCGTATTCCTATCGCTCGGCGGCGACGGCGTGTTTGCCGCACAGCAGGGCGAGACGCATTTGGAGCCCATCTGCAAGGCCGAGATGCGCAACGCCACTGGCGCGGGCGATGCGATGATGGCGTCCCTCGTCTGGTCGTTCCTCGCGGGCCGCGACCTTGCCGAAAGCTGCGCCGCCGGTACGGCTGCCGCGGCCATCGCGGTCGAGAGCGAAGAGACCATCAATCCCGCCATGAGCGCCGAGGCCGTTCTGGCCCGCGCCGCGAAGTAAATTTTTACGACAAAAAAGAACCGTCCGATCGGACGGTTCTTTTTTTGCTTATTTTCTCAGATCCAGCAACATCGCGACGTGGCGATAGAGGCTTCTCTTGACCGCGGGGGTCATGCACGCCTCCTTGATCGGCATGGCGAGCTTTCTGAGCTCGTCCTCTGCCTGCGCGATGACCTCGTCATCTGTGGCGCCGGAGTCGATCTTCGCCGCCGTCTCGGCCATCACGACCGGATGGGGCGCGACCGCGCCCGCAGCCAGACGCGCGGGGCGCTTGCCGCCGCAGCGGAGCGCGAAGTTGATGATCGGGAAGTCGATCGTCGTGCGCATGGCGTACTTATAAAAGCCGCTGCGCTCGCCCTCTTCCGCCGCGGGGACGAAGAAGCGCGTGACGAGGATGGGCAAATGCTCGTGGCAGGCAAGGCCGTTGGCCACGCTGTGGCGCTCGATGAGGGACTTTAGGTCGGTGCGGTGCGTCTCGCCGTCTTCGATGTACTCGACCTCCGCCTCGTAAGCGATGAGCGCGGTGGCGACGTCGGAATAGTAGATCGCGCGGCAGACCGGCGAGTTCGGGATCTGGTGGCAAATGCTGCCGCCGGTCTTGAAGCAGTAGGCAAGGCCGCTGCGCCACAGGTGCGGCTGGTTGAAGTAGATGCAGCGGCGGTCCTGCATGATGTTGCCGCCGACGGTGGCGATGTTTCTGATCTGCGGGGATGCCGTCAGCGACGCCGCCTGCGCGATGGCCGCGTATCGGCTGTTCAAAAGCGCGCTCTCGGCAAGCTCGGTGAGCGTCATCGCCGCGCCGATGATGAGCTCGCCGTCCTTTTCCTCCAAAACGTGCAGCTCCGGAATTTTCTTCAGGAAGACGAAGTCCCTGTCGTCGCGCACCTCGTTTTTCAGCAGCGGCATGATGTCCGTGCCGCCGCCGATGTAGGTCGGGTGCTCGGCGGAGACGACGTCGCGTAAGCTCGATAAAACCTGTTCGCTCATTTCACATTCCCCCTCTCGGTCGGCAGGATGGTAAATTTATCGCACAGCGGCAGGCTGTTGATCTCAATGCCGCTTGCCCGGCGCACCGCGTTCACGATGGCCGGCGCCACGGGCACCGTGGCAAGCTCGCCGACGCTCTTCGCGCCGTGCGGGCCGTAGGGGTCGTGGCTCGAGACCATGTCGACATACGTGCGCGGCATGTCGCCCATCTGCGGGATGCGGTAGTGCAGAAAATCGGTCGACAGCGTGCGGCGCGAGCGCGGGTTGATCTCCATGCGCTCATAGAGCGCGTAGCCCACGCCCTGCGCGATGCCGCCCTCGAGCTGACCGGCGACGGTCAGGCGGTTGATGGGCGTGCCGACGTCCACGACCTCGATGATGTCCATGAGGCGGATGGCGTTGAGCTTCTTGTGGTATTCCGCCTTGACAAAGCAGACGGAGAACGGATTCGGGCAGGCTGCGGCCTTGTAGGTGCCCGCGCCGATGGGCACGCTGCCCTTGGGGTCGAACAGGATCTTGCGCGCGGCGTCCTCAAAGCTCAGCTCAAGCTCCTCGCCGCCGCTGATATAGTAACGGTGGTCTTTTTCTTTCACCGTGCAGCCGTCGTAGATGACCTTGAGCTGCTCGACCATCTTCTTTTTCAGATCGTCACAGGCAAGCTTGACGGCGTTGCCGCAGATAAACGTCTGGCTCGAGCCGAACGTGCCGGTATTATACGGTGTCAGGCTCGTATCCGCCGCAGTGATCTGCACGCTGGCGAGGGGAATACCCAAGCATTCTGCCGCAATCTGGCATTCCATCGTCTCGCTGCCCTGACCGATATCGGCAGAGCCGACGAGAAGATGCACGGACGCGTCGGCGTTGAGCATGACGACCGCGCCGCTCAGGCCCTCTTTCGAGGACGGACCGGAGCCGTGGCAGCTGAACGAGATGCCCCATGCCTGACGGATGTTTTCGTCGTCGATCAGAGGCTCTTTCTCGTCGATCTCCTTCTGGATCTGCTGGCAGCGGCGCGCGCAGTCCTCAATGCCGTTGCTGCTGACTGGGATGCTCGCGCAGGGGAAGCACTCGCCCACCTGCACGTGGTTCATCAGGCGGAATTCGATAGGGTCCATATCGAGCTTCTGCGCCAGGCGGTCCATCAGAATTTCGCGGCCGAACGTGAGCTGCGTGTTGCCGTAGCCGCGGAACGCGCCGCCCGTCACGTGGTTCGTGAAAACGCTCAGGCCGATGAACGAGTAGTTCGGCACGTTGTACTGCAATTTACGCGCGGCAGCGGCCACGACCGTCGGTGTGTGCGTCGTGTAGGGGCCGGCGTTCAGGCGGAACGTCGTATCAAAGAGCTGCAGCTTGCCGTTTTTGTCCGCGCCGATGCGCAGATCGACATCAGAGGCGTGACGCACGACGGAGTAGAAGTCCTCCTCGCGCGAATAGAGCAGCTTCACGGGGCGCTTGATCTTGCGCGAGATGAGCGCCGCGGCGTGCTGGGCGTGCAGCTGCTGGCGCGCGCCGAAGCCTGCGCCGACAAGCGGCTTGATGATGTGCACGTCCACTTCCTTGAGGCCGAAGAGCTCGGCCAGAATGCGGCGCTCCTGGAACACCGTCTGCGAGCAGCTGTAGATCGTCATGTGCTCGCCGTCGCTGAAGTCGCAGATGCAGCAGGTCAGCTCGATCATCGTGTGCTGCATCGGCGGCGTGACGAAGTGGTCTTCGAGAATGATGTCGGACTTTTCCTCGCCCACAGCGATGTTGCCCTGCGACACCTCGCGCCGCTGGACGACGTTCGTGTCGGAAAGATGCGGCTGCATCGCGGGCGCATTCTCTGCGAGCGCGGCCTTGACGTCGAGGATCGGCATAAGGTTCTCGTATTCGACCTTCACTGCCTCGGCAGCGGCGCGGGTGGCCTCCTCCGTCTCCGCGGCGACGACGGCCACGCGGTCGCCGATGGTCAGCGGCTCGGTCGTCAGCACCTTTTCATCCGCCATCAGAAGCGGAGAGGGCGGGTTGCCCGAGCAGTTGAAGTAGGCCTGCGGGGCCTCCTCCGGCAGGGCGCAGCCGAGAAAACCGGGAACCTTTTCCGCCTCGCTCACATCGATGCTCAAAACCTTGGCATGGGAATACGGGCAGCGCACGAGCGCGGCGTAGGCCATGTTGGGGAGCTCTAAATCGTCGGTATACTTGCCACGACCCAGCGCCTTATCCATGGACTCAAGGCGCGGCGTGGCGTGGTTGACAATGTCGAAATGATGCTGCTCCATCACTGCTGTGCCCCCTTTCCGTTCGCGTACTGGTCAATGACCTTGGAGGCCGCGACGATGGCCTCCTCGATCTTCGTGTAGCCCGTGCAGCGGCAGAGGTTGCCGGACATGGCGGCGTGGATCTCCTCGCGCGTGGGATGGGGATCGCGGTCGAGCAGCGCCTTGGCCGCCATGATCATTCCGGGCGTGCAGTAGCCGCACTGGATGGCGCCGGCGTCGATAAACGCCTGCTGCAGCGGGTGCGGCTCGTCGGCGGTGCCAATGCCCTCGATGGTCTCGACCGTGCTGCCGTCCGCCTCGATGGCGAACACGCAGCACGAGTTGACCGCGCGGCCGTCCATGATGACCGTACAGGCGCCGCATTCGCCAAGGTCACAGCCCTTCTTCGCGCCCGTCAGGTGCGCGCGCTCGCGCAGCACATGCAGAAGCGTCTCCTGCGGCTCCACCGTGAACGCGCGGCTCTCGCCGTTGAGCGTCAGGTGGATCGTGTGGTTGTTTTCAAGCATGATGTTCTATCTCCTGTGCAGAATTTGCTGTTTGTTCCGTATTGGCCTTATTCTCCCGTTTCAGCCGCTCCGTGCGCTGCGGCAGGTCTCTCACTCACCGGAGAACGGGCGTCTCATATCCTCTTTTTCGCCCGCGGGCATATTCTTTCCCGCGCGGGCGCAACGGCCCTCGAGGGTCCTCTTTTTGGTACGGGCAACAGTATACTATCTATTTTGCACAAAATCAAGCGTTTAAATTACGTCGAATTCATTCAACTTTTGTACATTATGTCTCAAAGCGGTTATCAGCGCTTTTTCCAACGCTCGAACGGGGCGTCCCCCCTCGTCTTTCTCCACATCAAAAAAAGGCACGGGACAGCCTTCGCTGCCCCGTGCCCTTTTCCCTTTTTACGCAAAAAACGGGCCGCTGAGGTATCAGCGGCCCGCCCTTCGCCTTTTCACTTTTCGATCAGATAGCTGCCGCTGTCCGTCGCCTCCGTCACGATGGGGACGAACTCGACGTCGTAGGCCTTCATCGCCTCGGTGACGCTCTCGAGCTGGTCTGCCGTGACCTTGACGTACACGCGGTCGAACTTTTCCGTAAGCTCACTCATCACGATGCCGGACTTCTCTTCGCTGCCTGCAAGTGCGATGTCCGCGTCCACGCTGACGGAGAGCTTGCCCTTGTAGCCCGCCTGCTCAAGCGCGGTGTGGATGTCGTCGGCGAGCAGCGCAAGCGCCTCCTGCTGCGTCATGGTGCGCTCGTCCGTCTTGATGCGGCTCATGCGCCCCTCGCGCGGGTAGTGGAAATCGTCGAGCAGCAGCTCGTCAAAGCCCATCTTGCCGCATTCCGTGACGATATCGGTCACATACTGCCGCGCCGCCTGCTTTTCGGGCGCGAGCCAGTGCGTGCTGTTCGTATCGTACCAGACAAAGCCCGTCAGCTGGCACACGGCGGCGTCCGTCATGTGCTTGTAGGCATACAGGCTGTCGTGGAGCGTGCTGATGCGCCCGATCGTGTAATAGTCCGAGTCGACAAGGCCCTGAATGGCCGTGTCCGATGCGCTGCCGCCAGCCACCGCGCCGCAGTCGATCGCGCCCTGCACTTTGGAATTATAGTAGAGCTTGCCGCTCGCGTCCTTGAGCTCGACCGCCACGGCGTTCACGTCCTTATCAAGGCCATCGAGCGCTGCCTGCCAATCGCTGCCGAGCGCGTCCGCACCCAGCTCGACTGCGTAGGTATCCTTGATGACAGGCTTTTGCACCGTGATCTCAAGGTCGTCCTGCTTCTTATCGTCGCCGCTGTCGCCGTCATTTACGCTATCGTCCTGTGGGGTCTTCTTTATCCAGGGGAACTCAAAGCGGACCGAGCCGTCCGCGTCGTATACCATATAGCGCTGCGCAAACAAAAAGCCGCACGCCAGCAGCAAAATGACCACCAGCACCACGGCCAGCACGCCTCTGCCGCGCCTGCGCCCGCGATAACCGGTATAGCCCTTCGTTCCGCTCGATCTTCTTGCCATTGTCTGCATCCGCCTCCTTTTTCTTGTGCAACAGTTTACCTTTTAAGAGCAAAAAAATCAACAAAAACCTTTCGGTTTTTGTTGATTTTCCGCTTTTGTATGCTTTAGCCCTCGATAGCGTCCATCAGCGCGACGCGGCGGGCGTGGCGGCCGCCTTCAAACGCAGTGGAGAGGAAGGTCTCGACCATGGCCGCGGCCAGCTTCGGGCCTGTGAATCCCGCACCGATGGCCATCATGTTGGCGTTGTTGTGCTGGCGGCACAGCTGCGCTTCGAGCGTATCGGCGCAGTGCGCGCAACGGATGCCCTTGACCTTGTTCGCCGCGATAGAGATGCCGATGCCCGTCGTGCACACGACGATACCGTACTCGCACTCTCCGCTCGCGACGGCACGCGCGGCGGCCTCGCCGAAAATGGGATAGTCGCAGCTCTCGGTGGAATAGGTGCCGCAGTCCTTGACCTCGTGGCCCAGGCCCTCCAGCTGCTTTTTGATGTCTTCCTTCATGGCGTATCCGCCGTGGTCACAGCCCAATGCGATCTTCATAGTGTTTCTCCTTTTGTCAGTCAGATTTTGTGAAAGACCGGTTTTTTCTTTTCAAACGTGCACACATAGTCGAGTCCGCAGCTCTTTAAAAGCTCCTGCGTCTCGCGGGCGCGCATGCCGACGAATTCCGGCGTGTGCGCGTCGGTGCCGATGGTGATGATCTCGCCGCCGAGCTCGTGATAGAGCCTCAGCCATTTTTGATCCGGCAGCGGCGTGTTGCCGCGGTTGACGTTGCACTCGATGCCGCAGCCATTTTCAATGAGCGCGCGGAACACCTGCGACACCTCGTCCTCAAAGCCGTCGAAGCTCATGTGCATACCGTGGTTCTCGTTCATGTAGCGAAGCGGCAGCGTCAGGTGGCCGAGCACAGAAAACTTTCCCCACTTGGCCGTCTCCAGAACGAGCGTTAAATAGTCCGCGATCTGCTCGCGCGCCTCCTGCTCCGTGGCCTCGGGCATGAAGTAGAGGTCGTTCCAATCGTACTTTTCCGACAGCTGATGCTGCGAACCGATGACAAGGTCGAGCTCCGGCAGGCGGGAAAGCAGCTCGTCTGCGTAGGCAAAGTCGCGCATCGCCTCGCCGAGCTCGATGCCGCGGCGGACGATGATCTTCCCGTCCGCCGCCTGGTCGGCGCGCGCAAAGATCTCTTCACGATTCGAAAAATCGTGCTCCCAGTGCGCCGTCTCCCTCGGGCGGAACAGGTCTACATGGTCGGTCAGGCACATTTCCTGCAAGCCCTGCGCGATGCCCGCGCGCACCATGTCTTCCACCGGCGTTTTCGAGTCGAACGAAAGCGAACAGTGGGTGTGATAATCGGATAAATACATCTTCTATTCGTTACAGCTTGAACTTTCCGAAAAAGCTCTTGTGTTCCTCATAATTCTTCTCGCCGAGCGACTCGCTGAACTTCTTGAGCGCTTCCTTCTGCTCGCGGTTCAGGTTGCGCGGCGTCTCGATATACACAGTGACGTACTGGTCGCCGCGGCCGCGGCCGTTGAGGCCGGGGATGCCCTTGCCTTTCAGGCGGAACGTTGTGCCGCTCTGCGTGCCCTCGGGGATGGTGTACTTCACCTTGCCGTCGATCGTCGGGATCTCAAGCTCCGCGCCGAGCACCGCCTGCGTGAACGTGATGGGCGCTTCGCACAAGACGCTCGTGCCCTCGCGGCGGAAGATCTCGTGTGGACGCACGGACACAACGATCAGAAGGTCGCCCGCGGGGCCGCCGTTCTTGCCCGCGTTGCCCTGCGCACGCAGCGAAATGGTCTGCCCGTTGTCGATGCCCGCAGGAATGCTGACCTTGATGGTCTTGCGGTGGCGGATCATGCCCTTGCCGCCGCACTTGGGGCAGGGCTGATGAATGATCTTACCCTTGCCTCCGCAGCGCTGGCAGGGGGCCGACGTCGACATATAGCCCAGCGGCGTCTGGCGGCGCTGCTGGATCACGCCGCTGCCGCGGCAGTCAGGACATACCTCGGCGGTCGTGCCCTTGGCGCAGCCCGAGCCGCGGCAGTCAGGACACTGCTCGATGCGGTCGATGCTGACTTCCTTCTCGCAGCCGAAGGCCGCCTCTTCAAAGCTGATGTTCACGCTCGTGCGCAGGCTTTCGCCGCGCTGGGGCGCGTTGGGGTTCGCGCGCGCGCCGCCGAAGCCACCGCCGAAGAAGCTGCCGAAGATATCGCCGAGGTCGCCGAAGTCGAACCCGCCCGCGCCGTAAGCGCCGCCACCGGCGCCTGCGCCGTAATTCGGGTCAACGCCCGCAAAGCCGAACTGGTCGTAGCGCGCCTTCTTGTCTGGGTCGCTCAAAACCTCGTTCGCCTCGTTGATCTCCTTGAACTTCTCCTCGGCTTCCTTGTCGCCGGGGTTCATGTCGGGGTGATACTTGCGTGCGAGCTTTTTGTATGCTTTTTTGATTTCTTCTTCCGAAGCGCCCTTGGAAACGCCGAGCACCTCGTAATAGTCTCTTTTATTTTCAGCCATAGACTACGCTCCTAAAAACGCCGCAATCGGGGGCAGTATAAACTGTCCCCGCTGCGTCGATCGGTTTCAATTACTTTTTGTTGTTGTCGTCGTCATCCACGACCTTGTAGTCAGCATCGTAATACTGCTGGCCGTTCGGGCCGGTCTGCGCGCCGCCGTTCTGGCCGCCCATGTCAGGACCGGCCTGTGCGCCGCCCTGCGGGTTCGCCTGCTGATAGAGCTTCTCGCTCATCTGGTAGAACATCTGCGTGAGCTCTTCGGTCGCGCTCTTGATGGCGTCGGTATCGTCGCCCTTGAGGACTTCCTTCAGCTTGTCGATACCACTCTGGACCTTGGCCTTCTCGTCCGCGGGGATCTTGTCGCCCACTTCGCCGAGGGTCTTCTCGCTCTGGTAGACCATCTGGTCGGCCTGGTTGCGGACTTCGACCTTTTCCTTGATCTTGGCGTCCTCAGCGGCGTACTGCTCGGCGTCCTTGACGGCCTTTTCAATATCCTCCTTGCTCATGTTGGAGGAAGAGGTGATGGTGATGTGCTGCTCGGTGCCGGTGCCGAGGTCCTTCGCGCTGACGTTCACGATGCCGTTGGCGTCGATATCGAACGTGACCTCGATCTGAGGCACGCCGCGGCGGGCCGGAGCGATGCCGTCGAGGTGGAAGCGGCCGAGGCTCTTGTTGGCAGCGGCCATCTCGCGCTCGCCCTGCAGGACGTTGACCTCAACGCTCGTCTGGTTATCGGCGGCGGTGGAGAAGATCTGGCTCTTCTTCACGGGGATGGTGGTGTTGCGGTCGATGAGCTTGGTGCAAACGCCGCCCATGGTTTCAATGCCGAGGGACAGCGGGGTGACGTCGAGCAGCAGCAGGCCCTTGACATCGCCGGTCAGAACGCCCGCCTGAAGAGCAGCGCCCATGGCGACGCACTCATCGGGGTTGATGCCCTTGAAGCCTTCCTTGCCGGTGAGCTTCTTGACCATTCCCTGCACGGCGGGGATACGGCTGGAGCCGCCGACCATCAGGACCTTGTGGATGTCGTTGCCGGTGAGGCCCGCATCGCTGAGCGCCTGACGGACAGGGCCGGCAGTGGCTTCGACCAGGTGCGCGGTCAGCTCGTTGAACTTAGCGCGCGTGAGGGTCAGGTCGAGGTGCTTCGGGCCGGTGGCGTCGGCCGTGATATACGGGAGGTTAATATTGGTGGAGGTCACGCCGGAGAGCTCGATCTTGGCCTTCTCGGCAGCTTCCTTCAAGCGCTGCATGGCGACCTTGTCGCCGCTGAGGTCGACGCCGTCGGTACGCTTGAACTCGCTGACCATCCACTTCATGATGCACTCATCGAAGTCGTCGCCGCCGAGGCGGTTGTTGCCCGCGGTGGCCAAGACTTCAATGACGCCGTCGTCGATATCAAGGATGGAGACATCGAACGTACCGCCGCCGAGGTCGTAAACCATAACCTTCTGGCTCTGCTCCTTGTCGACGCCGTAGGCGAGGGCCGCGGCCGTCGGCTCGTTGATGATACGCTTGACCTCGAGGCCGGCGATCTTACCGGCGTCCTTGGTCGCCTGACGCTGCGCATCGGTGAAGTAAGCGGGAACGGTGATGACGGCTTCGCTCACGGGGCCGCCGAGGTAAGCCTCAGCGTCGCTCTTGAGCTTCTGCAGGATCATCGCGCTGATCTCCTGCGGGGTATACTTCTTGCCATCGACTTCGACTTTATAATCAGAACCCATCTCACGCTTGATCGAAGAGATCGTGCGGTCGGGGTTGGTGATGGCCTGACGCTTTGCGACCTGGCCGACCATACGCTCGCCGGTCTTACTGAACGCGACAACGGACGGGGTGGTGCGGTTGCCTTCGGCGTTGGGGATGACGACGGCTTCGCCGCCTTCCATCACGGCCACACAAGAGTTGGTAGTACCAAGGTCAATACCGATAACTTTAGACATAATGTTGTCCTCCTAAGATCTATCTTAATTTTTTTGTTAACGAAATAAATTTATCATTTCGCGCTTCCGCGCGGAATTTGCACTTTAATTGGCCACTTTTACAATGGCAAATCGCAGCACCTTATCGCCCAGCGTGAAGCCCTGCTGAAGCACCTCGACCACGGTGTTTTCCCCGTAGTTCTCGTCTTCCACATGCATCACGGCATTGTGCTTTTCGGGGTCAAAGGGCTTTCCGGCGGCGTCCATCGTTTCAACGCCCAGCTTTTTGAGGCTCTCTTTGAACTGGTTGAACACCATCTCAAGACCCTTGCGGTGGGGCGACTCCTCGTCGCCGTACTGGGCAAGGCCGCGCTCGAGGTTATCGTAAACGCCCAGCAGCGCCTTGATCGTGTCGATCTTCGCGTCGGCGTAAAGGTTTTCCTTTTCCTTCGCGGTGCGCTTGCGGTAGTTGTCGTATTCGGCGGCAAGGCGCAGGTATTTGTCCTGCTCGTCGGCAAGCGACTTGGCAAGGCCTTCCATCTTCTCCATCTGCTCGCGCGTGACGGTGAAGGTCTCGGGCTCCGCGCTCTTCTCAGCGGCCTTATCAGCCTTGGCAGTTTCTGCAGTCTTTGCCGCCTCGTCTGCTGCGGGCTGCTGCGCCGTGTTCTTTTCCGGCGTGCTCTCCGCCGCGTTCTGCTTGTCTTTCTTACCCATTTCTTACTCCTTATCTTCTTCCTTGGGCGGAAGCTCGTTCTTGCCGAACATCCGCGTCAGGCTGTCTGCAAAATAACTCAGCCGCGCTGTCACGGTGGCGTAGTCCATTCTGGTGGGACCCACCACACCGACGAGGCCGCGCATCCCGTCGCCGATATCGTAGCTGGCGACGACCACGCTCGTTTCCTTGAGCGCCTCGTTCACGTTTTCCGGCCCGATCAGGATCTTGAGCGGCGCGCCGTCATCCGGCACGGGAAGCTCTTCCTTGTTATCCACAAGGAATGTCACGAGATCGTGCGCCTTGTCGACATCGCGGTACTCGGGCATCTTGAGGATCTGGCTCGCGCCCGCGGTCTCCACATTGCGCTGCGCGCTCTGCTCGAGCACACCGATCGCATATTCGACCGCTTTGGACACCACTAAAAATAGCTCCGGCGAAAGCTGCTCGGAAAGGCTCATCAGCCTTGCACTCATCTCATCGGCGCTCCGGCCGGTGAAGTGCGTGTTCAAAAGCTCCTTGACGTCCGCAAGCCGCTGGCTGTCGAACGGGAGGTCCGAGCGCTGGAGCTGGCTCTTCACGCGGTTATCCTCGCCCATCACCACGACAATGAAGCTCATTTCATCGACCGCGATGAGCTCGAAGCGCTTGACGCTCGCCTCGCGCCGTCCGCCCGTCACGCTGTACACGGGGTAATTGACGATGCTCGACACCATCTGCCCCGCCTTGGCGATCACGCTGTCCGTGCCGCTGAGCTTGGACTTTAGCTGCTCGTTGATCTCCTCCGCTTCTGTTTCGGAGACCTCGCGCTTTTCCATCAGCTCGTTGACGTACAAGCGGTAACCTTTCGGCGACGGCACGCGTCCGGCGGACGTGTGCGGCTGCTCAAGGTAGCCCATTTCGACCAGATCCGCAAGCTCGTTGCGGATGGTCGCGGAGCTCACCGAACCGCCCATTTCCTCGGCCAGCGCCTTGGAGCCGACCGGCTCAGCCGCGGCGATGTAATCCTCGACAACGCGCTTGAGAATTTGCTTTTTGCGCTCGGTCAAGTCCATACGCCGCGCTCCTTTCGTAGTTTTAGCACTCCTTTCCATCGAGTGCTAAACGCAGTGTACCACCGACATTTCCTATTGTCAATAGGAGGCAGTGTAAACAGTTTGTGAACTACGCAAAAGTCAGGCCAAGGCCTGCCTTTTGAAGCGTTTTCACTCCGCTCTGTGCCTCGCCTACGGCTCGACACTCGCTGCGCGAGAAGAGTTTTTTGGCACGCACACGCCCCAGGGCGGCTTCTCTTGCTGCTCTGCGGCAATTCACTTTCTGTCGCGCCAAAAAAGATTTAACATTATTTGCCGCCGTGCGCGGCAGTCCTGGGCAGCCGTTGGCAGCTTCGCTGCCTTACGGATGCCGCGTACCCCTTGTGGGTAAAAGTCTGCGACGCTTTTCCATTTCACGGCAGCTTCGCAGAATTCCGTGCCCGCAGGCACGGAAAAATTAAAATCGTAAATCGCCGCGACCGGCGCGTGGCGATTTACACTTCTCACGGAGCGGAGTGTGCGCGCCTTTGGCGCGTGCATGCAGCGCAGTGCAAACCTTCTCCAAAAGCGGCAGCGCCGCTTTTGGAAGAATAAAAAAAGAGGAACGCTTTCGCGTTCCTCTTTTTTTAAGAACCTTTATTCGGCCTTGGGCGCTTCGGCGGCTTTCGCGGCTTCAGCAGCCTTAGCTTCGGCGGCTGCCTTGGCGGCAGCGGCCTTGCGCTCGGCGGCAGCCTTCTGCGCGGCCTTGAACTTCTCCTTCTCCTCGGGGGTCGGGATGGGCTCGATGGCGTTGCGCGGGCAGGCCTTGGCGCACATGGTGCAGTTTTTGCACTTGGTGTAGTCGATGACGGCCACGTTGTTGACGACGTGGATGGCGTCGAACTTACAGGTGCGCTCACACATACCGCAGGCGATGCAGGAGTTGGCGCACACCTTCGTAACGGCGGGGCCCTTCTCCTTGTTCGAGCAGTTGACGAAGACCTTCTGCTTGTAGGGCACCTCGACGATCAGTTTGCGCGGGCAGGCCTCGCGGCAGGCGCCGCAGTTGGTGCACTTCTCCTTGTCGACCTCGGCGACGCCCTGCTCATTGATATGGATGGCGTCGAACTGGCAGGCGGCAACGCAGGTGCCAAAGCCCATGCAGCCAAAGGAGCAGGCGGTCGGACCGCCGGCGACCTTCGTCGCGGCGACGCAGTCGTGAAGACCGACATACTCGAAATTCTTCACAGAGGCCTCGCCGCCGTTGCACAGCACATGCGCGACCTGCTTTTCACCGCTGGGCGCTTCCATGCCCATGATCTCAGCGATCTTGGCGGCGCCCTCCGCGCCAGCGGGCGCGCAGGCGGTGACGGGAGCCTTACCGGCAAGAATTGCCTCGGCGCAGCCCGCGCAGCCGGGATAGCCGCAGCCGCCGCAGTTTGCGCCGGCGAGGCAGGCCTGGATCTTGGGCAGGCGCTCATCGACCTTGACCTCAAAGGCCTTGGCCGCAACGGACAGGATCAGCCCGAACACGACGGCGATCACGCCCAGCACGAGAACAGCAAAAATTACATTCATCATTTCTTCGTTCCCTCCTTACATGGGCCACACCTGCAGACCCGAGAAGCCCATGAATGCAAGGGCGATCAGGCCTGCGGTGATCAGCGCGATGGGGAAGCCTTCAAATGCCTTGGGATAGTCGGCAAACTCCAGGCGCTCGCGCACCGTGGAGAACAGGTAGATCGCCAGCAGGAAGCCAAGGCCGCCGGTGATGCCGTACACCACGGACCCGATGAAGTTGTAGTCGTTCTGCACGTTGAGCAGCACCACGCCGAGAACGGCGCAGTTGGTGGTGATCAGCGGCAGGTACACGCCGAGGGCCGTGTAGAGCGTCGGCATGGACTTTTTGAGGAACATCTCGATGAACTGCACGAGGCTCGCCACCACGAGAATGAAGGCGACGGTCTGCATGTAGCCGAGACCGAGCTTGACGAGGATGATGTTCACGCCGTAGCAGAACGCCGAGGCAAGGCCCATGACGAACGTAACGGCAAGACCCATACCGACGGCGGTGTCGCTCTTTTTCGACACGCCGAGGAACGGGCAGATACCCAAGAACTGCGAGAAGATGAAGTTATTCGTCAGGATCGCGCCGAGGGAAATAGCAAGTAACTTAGTCACACTCATTTTTATTTACCCTCCGTTTCTTTCTTTTCCGCGTTCTTCTTCTCGCTTCTGGCAAGCGCCCACTGCATGATGGCGATCAGCGTGCCGAGGCAGAGGAAGCCGCCGACGGGCAGCGTGAGCATACCGGCAGGAACATAGGAAGAAGGCATGACCTGAATGCCGAGCAGCGTGCCCGCGCCGAGCAGCTCGCGGAACGCGCTCAGGATCAGCAGCACCACCGTGTAGCCGATGCCCTGGCAGATGCCGTCCACCGCGGAGGCGGCGACGGAGTTCTTGCTGGCAAAGGCCTCGGCGCGGCCGAGGATGATGCAGTTGACGACGATCAGCGGGATGAACACGCCAAGGCTCTCGGCAATGTCAGGGACAAACGCCTGCAGGCACAGATCAACGATCGTAACGAAGCCCGCGATGACGACGATGTAGCACGCGATACGCACTTCGTTGGGGATGATCTTGCGCAGAAGGGAAATAAAGATGTTCGAAAGCGTCAGGATGATGAGAACGGAGATGCCCATGCCAAAGCCGTTTGCAACGCTCGTGGTGATGGCCATGGTGGAGCACATACCGAGCACCTGCACCAGAACGGGGTTTTGGTAGATCAGACCGTCTTTGAGCTGTTTGTTGAAATTCATAGATCGTTCCCCCTTTCTCAGTTCATGGCCTCGGCGGCAGCCAGAGCGGCGTTGACGCCCTTGGTCACGCCCTTGGTGGAGACCGTCGCGCCGGTGACGGCGTCGATGTTCTGCTTGACGACGAGCGTGCCCGCGCCGGACTTGCCGACGAACTGATCGAGCGCGCCGGTGCCTGCAGAGGTCGCTTCATTGTCCATGACCTTGGAGCCGATGCCCTTGGTCTCGGAGTTGTTGACGATGGAAACGCCCGTGACGGTGAGGTCGGTGTCAACGCCGACGATCATCACGATGTTGCCCTGAGAGCCGCTTGCGGTGACCTTGAAGGCATAGCCGATGGTGTCGCCGCCGGACTGCACCTCATAAACCTCGCTCAGCTTGCCGCCCTGTTCGTTGGCAGCGTCGATCATGGCCTGCGGGATCTCCTCCATCGGGGGGAACTCGCAGTCGGCCGCAGAGACGACCTTGGCGAGCGCCTCTTCGGTCTTCTGCTTGTTGATGGCCGCGATCTTGTCCGCGGTCAGCATGTTGGTCAGGCCCAGCAGCAGCGCGACGACCAGCGAGATCGCCGTCAGCGTACCGGCTACCTTGAAAATGAATTTACCTTCGATCTTCATTTCTTTGCCGCCTCCTTCGCTGCTTTCTTATCTACGCCGAAGCGGGTGGGCTTGGTGTACTTGTCAATGATCCAGGTGCAGCAGTTCATCACAAGGATGGAATAGCAAACGCCCTCGGGATAGGAGCCGAAGTAGCGGATGAACACCGTGATGAGACCGCAGCCGATGCCGAAGATCAGCTGACCCTTCTTCGTGACGGGCGAGGTGACATAGTCGGTGGCCATGAAGAACGCGCCGAGGAACAGGCCGCCGCCGAGCACGTTGTAGAGCATCCAGCTCATCGCGTCGTTGCCCTGGGGGAAGAGGAACGTGAGGACAGCCACCGTGCCGATGTAGGCAACGGGGATCTGCCAGGAGATGACCTTGCGGAAAATTAAGTACAATCCGCCGATGAGCAGCATCATCGCGGAGATCTCACCGAGAGAGCCGCCGATGTTGCCGATGAACATGTCGGACAGGCTGTACTGTGCCGTCACCTCGGCAAACTCGCCGCCCTTCATCATCGCAAGCGGAGTGGCCGCGGTCACGACGTCAGCGCCGCCGAAGAGCGGTGCCTTGCCGGAGGCCGGGTCGATCCACTTGGTCATCTGGCTCGTGTAGCACGCGACGAGCGCGGCACGGCCGGCCAGCGCGGGGTTCAGGAAGTTCTTGCCAAGGCCGCCGTAGAGCTGCTTGACAAGGAAGATTGCGAAGAAGTTGCCGACGATCAGCATCCAGTAGGGAAGCGTCACGGGGCAGACGAACGCGAGCAGGACACCGGTGACGGCGGCGGACAGGTCGCCGAGCGTCTGCGTCTTGTGCATCAGCTTACGGTAGAGCCACTCGAAAAACATCGCGGAAACCACGCTCACGAGCACGGAGATCAGCGCGCGGAAGCCGAAACGGATGACGCTCATGATGAGCGCGGGGCACAGCGCGATGATCACGTCGAGCATGATCGAGCGCGTGTCTTCATTGTTGCGGATATGGGGGTTGGAGGAAGCGATGAGCTTCAGACCCTTATAATCATTCAGCATCTCTTAAGCCTCCTTCTTTGCTTCTTCAGCAGCCTTGGCAGCCTCAGCCGCGGCCTTGGCCTTGGCGGCGGCTTCCTTGACCTTCTGCTTGCCGACCTTGAACGAATGCGTCAGGTGCAGGCGGCCCGGGCAGATGTAAGAGCACGCGCCGCACTCGATGCAGTCCATAACGTGGGCCGCCTCGAGATCCTCGATGCGGTTCTTCTGCACATATAAATAGAGGTACAGAGGCTCGAGGTGCATGGGGCACGCCTCAACGCAGCGGCCGCAGCGGATGCAGGTCGGATCCTCGGAGACCTTGTTCTCGTTGCCCGCAAATGCCAGCACCGCGCCCGTGCCCTTGGCCACGGGGAAGTCGGCGGAGGCCTGCGCCATACCCATCATCGGGCCGCCGGCGATGAGCTTGAACGTCTCGTCCTTCAAGCCGCCGCAGGCGTCGAACAGGAGCGAAACGGGCGTGCCGATCGGGCACTCGAGGTTCTTCGGCTCCACAACGCCGCTGCCGGACACGGTGACGACCTTGCGCACCACGGGCATGCCGTCCTTGATGGCATGGTAGATGGCGATGGTGGTGTTGATGTTGAACACGGCGCAGCCGATGTTCGCGGGAAGACCGCCGGGGGGCACCTGCTTGCCGGTGATCGCCTGGCAGAGCTGCTTTTCACCGCCCTGGGGGTAGCGGCAGCGCAGCGATTCGACCACGACGGGAGCCTTCTGCTCCTCGATGACCTTGTTGAGGGCCTCGATGCCGTTTTTCTTGTTGTCCTCCACGCCGATGACGACCTTGCTCACGCCGAACATCTTGGCGAGGTAGCAGCAGCCGCCGATGATCTCAGCGGGGCGCTCGAGCATCGCGCGATGGTCGCCGGTGATGTAGGGCTCGCACTCCGCGCCGTTGATGATGACGGTATCGACCTTGCCGATGCCGCCGGAGATCTTAACGTGGGTCGGGAACGTTGCGCCGCCCATACCGACGATACCGGCCTGCTTGACCATTTCGACCATTTCCTCCACGCTCAGCGCGTCGGGGTCGGCCGGAGCATGGACTTCCTCGCTCAAGTCGTCCTTGAAGTCATTGTCGATGACAACGGACATGACCTTGCCGCCCATGGAATAGGGACGGGGCTCCACCGCAGCGACCGTACCGGATACGCTTGCGTGAATGGGAGCGCCGAGACCTTTGAATTCGCCGATCTTCTGTCCAAGCTTGACATAGTCGCCCTTGGAGACCGTCGGGGTGCAGGGTGCGCCGAAGTGCATCGACATGGGGATCACCACCTGAGCAGGGGCTTGTAACTGCTCGATGGCCTTTTCATTGGTAGCAGCCTTCATATCATTGGGATGAACGCCGCCAAAGAAAGCTTGTGCCATTGTCTTCA
>OLWJ01000204.1_pt1 | contig 19882 bp, 19 predicted proteins | sample 1674291 | NCBI WGS metagenome assembly OLWJ01 (sample SAMEA103958159, study PRJEB25191) | human gut metagenome | biome: human-associated habitat [ENVO:00009003]; feature: intestine environment [ENVO:2100002]; material: feces | place: Germany | collected 2013/2015
GAAGCGTGAATCCGGCGACAGGGCACCCACCTGTCCGTAAGGGTAGGTTTGATTGCCGCAGACGACCGGGCGGGATCTTTTTATAGCATTGCATCCACCGCTGGCCTGCCACAAGGCCAGTGTGTGGATTTTTTTATAGGACGACCTCTCAGGCGCTGACGCGCCAGCTCTCCTATTAGGAGAGGTGGCATTGCGCAGCAATGACGGAGAGGTTTTGGTGATGATGGAAAGGATGTGCATTGCGGTATGAAAAGCGAACATCTTGTGGGGACGAGCATCCCCCGTTTCACCTACGACACCCCCACGGTGCCGGGCAATGATTTTTACGCCCTGTGCGAGAGGGAGCATCCGCTGTGCATGATCTTCCTGCCCGGGTTCGACCACCCTGTCAGCCGCGAATATATCACCCGTTACCTGAAAACGCTGCCCCAGCTCAAGGGGGCACGGCTTGTCTGTGTGGTGCGTTCCTCGGCGCAGGCGGTGGCTAAGGCCACCCACGGCTCAGATTTCCCCTTTCCTGTCATCTGCGACGGCCCCGGCGTACTGTACGGCTACCTGGGCGTAGAGCAGACCCGCGGCCTGCTGAGTTGGAGCTTTGCGGCCCAGAAGATCTACAAGGCCGCCAGAGATGCCGGTTACCACTACGACACCAAAGCCCCTCAGCTGCTGCCGCTGACGCTGGTGGTGGGCCATCTGGGCAAGATCCTGTTCACCCACTCGGGCCGCAGCCAGACCGACCTGCCCGAGGACTGCGCCGCCATCAGCGAGATCGTGCGGGCTGTGGAAAAGGCCACCGCCCCCACTGACGGCCCCGCAGACCCCCACTGCTCGGACGAGACCCTTACCCTGCCCGATCTGATGGGGTGGGATAACTGAATGATCCACAAAAACGGCTGCTGCACATTTTTCCGTGCAGCAGCCGTTTTTCATTCTTCCGTTTCCTCTGCAAACAGTCCCGGGATGCCGCAGACGGCGGCCACGCCCACCACCGTAAACACGATGCGCGACCAGATGGAACTGCTGCCGCCCAGCAGCCAGCCCACAAAGTCAAACTGGAACAGGCCCACAAGCCCCCAGTTGATGCCGCCAATGATCATCAGGATCAGGCATACTTTATAAAAGGTCTGCACAAAAAGACCTCCTTTCCTTTGGGCAGTTTTCCCCATTGGAAAGGAGGTTATGCATGTTACAGCATCCACTTCGGGCTGATAACCCGCGCGCCGCCCCGATCGGGCTGAGCCACATACACCTGCGGCCACTGCGCCCTGACAGCCTCGGCGGCGCTTCGGGCAGCTTCTTCGCTCTCAAAGATGCCAAACACAGCCGCGCCGCTGCCGGTCATCAGGGCAGTGACAGCGCCGTTCTCTTTCAGCGCGGTCTTGATGGCCTCGTTGTCTCTGGCACCGCTGCATTCCTCCAGCGCGTTGCCTGCGGCGGCACACACACCCGCCAGATCCTCGGCGCGGATCGCCTTTTCCTGGGCTTCGCAGTCGGGGTGGGTGCTGCTGCCCACTTTGTCATAAGCGGCAAAGGCTTCCGGGGTGGAAACGCCGTAATCGGGCATGACCACCGTGAACCAGCAGTCCGGGCAGGGCGGCAGAGCTTTCATCACATCGCCCACGCCCTGCACCCGGCAGGTGCCGCCCATCAGGGCAAAGGGCACATCCGCGCCGATCTTTGCCCCCAGCGCGCAGAGCTCACTCATGGAGAGCTTTGCGCCGTAAAGGACGTTCAGGCCCACCAGCACACCGGCGGCATCGGCGCTGCCGCCCGCCATACCGGCACGCACCGGCACATTCTTATGAATGGTGATCTCTACACCCGCCAGCAGGCCGGTATAGTGGAAGAAGGCCAGCGCCGCCTTGATGGCCGTGTTGGAATCGTTGGCGGCCACCGGGCTGCCCGGCAGGGTCAGGCTCAGGTTCTGGCTGCGGCGCAGCACCACCCGCTCGTACAGGGTGATGGCCTGCATCGTCATATCCAGGTTATGGTAGCCGTTGGGCAGCAGGCCCACTACATCCAGCGCCAGATTCAGCTTGGCCGGGGCCAGAACGGTCACGCAGTTCAGTTTTGCCATCGTTCTTCCTCCTCACTGCTCTCCGCTGTTGATGCCGTTTTCTTTCAGGAACTCCCGGATGCGCTTCATGGCCTCGGTCAGGTGCTCCACGCTGTAAGCATAGGAAACACGGCAGTAGCCCTCGCCGGATGCGCCAAAGGCATCGCCGGGCACCAGCGCAACATGCTTCTGCTCCAGCAGCTTTGTGCAGAACTCCTGGCTGGTCATACCGGTGCTCTTGATGCAGGGGAAGGCGTAGAACGCACCCCGCGGCTCAAAGCAAGTCAGACCCATAGAGTTAAAGCCGTGCACCACCAGGCGGCGGCGCATGTTGTACTCATCCCGCATCTTGTCGATCTCACCGTCGCACTCCCGCAGGGCGGTGATGGCCGCATACTGGCTGGTGGTGGGGGCGCTCATAATGGCGCTCTGGTGGATCTTGGTCATGATTTTGATGATGGGAGCCGGGCCGCAGGCATAGCCCAAGCGCCAGCCGGTCATGGCATAGCTCTTGGAAAAACCGTTCACCACAATGGTCCGCTCGGCCATGCCGGGCAGGGTGGCAATGGAGACATGGGGCCGCAGGCCGTAGTTCAGCTCGGCGTAGATCTCATCCGAAAGCACCATGACGTTGGTATCCCGCAGGACCTCCGCAATGGCTTCCAGATCCTCCTGCTCCATCACCGCACCGGTGGGGTTGTTGGGGAACGGCATGATAAGGAGCTTGGTCTTGGGGGTGATGGCGGCTTTCAGGGCCTCGGGCCTGAGGCGGAACTCATCCTCCTGGCGGCAGGGCACATGCACCGGCACACCGCCGGACAGGGTGGTGATGGGCTCATAACAGACAAAGCAGGGCTCCGGGATGATCACCTCATCCCCGGGCTGCACAATGGCGCGGATGCACATATCAATGGCTTCGCTGCCGCCCACGGTCACCAGCACCTCCCGCAGGGGGTCGTAGTGCAGGTGCATCCGGCGCTCCAGATATCTGCAGATCTCCGCCCGCAGCTCTTTCAGGCCTGCGTTGGCGGTGTAGCGGGTGCGGCCATGCTCCAGGCTCTCGATGCCTGCTTCCCGCACAGCCCACGGTGTTTTGAAATCCGGCTCGCCCACGCCCAGACTGATGCACTCGGGCATATCAGCGGCCAGATCGAAGAATTTGCGGATGCCGGAGGGGCGCATCTCCCGTGCGGCAGGCGCGATCAGTTTATCGTAATCCATCACAGAACCGTGCACTCTCTTTCATCGATCTCTTCGTCCTGATACAGGCGGCCCTCTTTTTTATAGGTGCGCAGGACAAAATGGGTGGCAGTGGACAGCACATCGTCCAGCGGGCTCAGGCGCTTTGCCACGAACAGGGCGATCTCCTGGAAGGTCTGGCCCTTGATGACCAGCTGCAGGTCGTAGCCGCCGCTCATCAGCAGCACGCTCTCCACCTCGTCAAAGGCGGCAATGGTGGCTGCGATCTCATCAAAGCCGCGGCTCTTCTTGGGGCTGACGTTCAGCTCGATGACTGCTTCCACCCGGTTCACCCCGGCCTTTTCCCAGTCCACAAGGGTCTTGTAGCCCTTGATGATGCCCTGCGCCCGGGCCAGGTCGATCATAGCCGCCACCTCGGCGGGGGATTTATTCAGCATGGTGGCAATGTCCTCAATGGGCAGCCGCGCATTGTCTTCCAGAATCTTCAAAAGCTGTTCCATGGTCGTTTCTCCTTTGTTTTGCGCGGGTGGGCGTACCCGCCCCGCTGTTATTTTTCAGTATAGCACAAGAATCGCCGCTTTGCATCTTGTTTTTTACATCAAAGCAGTATAGAATGTCTTTTCCGCCTGAAAACTGCTCTTTTTTCCAAAAAGAGTGTTCAAAAATCGGCAAATCTGCTATACTGGAATTAAACCCTTCCGTCAAAGCCTGACGGCTTTGCCACCTCCCCTAATAGGGGCGGCCTTGGCAGAATGATACAGTTTGTGCGGAACGGGGAACTTGCAAAACTCCACGCAACGCCAGAGGCCCCACTACCAGGGGGGGCTGGCGCGAAGCGCCTGAGGGGTTTTTACCAGAAACAATGGGGGTAAGGAATATGAAAGCGTTTATCACTGTCATCGGACACGATACCGTGGGCGTTGTTGCCAAAGTGGCCGCCCTTTGCTGCGAGCTGAACATCAACATTGAGGATGTGACCCAGAGCGTTCTGCAGGGCATGTTTGCCATGATCATGCTGGTGGACATCTCCAAGTGCAGCGTCAGCCATGAGGAGCTGCACGCCCGCACCGATGCTCTGGCCAAGGAGATGGGGATGCAGATCAATCTGACCCGTCAGGAAGTTTTTGACGCGATGCATACCATCTAACAGACAAGACCTCTCAGACGCTTTGCGCCAGCTCCCTTAATAGAGGTGGCATTGCGAAGCAATGACGGAGAGGTTCAGAAAGGATACTCTTATGAGCATGATGAATACCGGCGACATCCTCGAGACCATCGAGATGTTCACGCAGGACAATCTGGACGTGCGCACGGTCACCATGGGCATCAGCCTGCTGGACTGCATTGATCCGGACCCGAAGAAGGCCTGCGAAAAGATTTACAACAAGATCACCACCAAGGCAGCCGATCTGGTGCCCGCCGTGGAGCATATCAGCGCCGAGTACGGCATTCCCATCATCAACAAGCGGATCAGCGTCACCCCCATTGCCATGCTGCTGGGTGCCTGCCCCGATGCAGACCCCGTGGACTTTGCCAAGGCACTGGATGCCGCAGGCAAAAAGGTGGGCGTGAACTTTGTGGGCGGCTACACCGCCCTTGTGCACAAGGGCTTCTCGGCCGGTGACCGCCGCCTGATCGAGTCCATCCCCCGCGCACTGGCCGAGACCGACATCGTGTGCAGCTCGGTGAATATCGGTGCCACCAAGGCAGGCCTGAACATGGATGCCATCAAGCTGATGGGCGAAGCCGTGAAGAAGGCCAGTGAGCTGACCGCCGACCGCCAGTGCATCGGCGCGGCAAAGCTGGTGGTATTCTGCAACGCACCCGAGGACAATCCCTTCATGGCCGGTGCATTCCACGGCCCCGGCGAGCCCGACTGTGAGATCCACGTCGGCGTTTCCGGCCCCGGCGCTGTGCGCGCCGCACTGGCAAAGCTGCCCAAGGATGCTCCCATCGACGAGGTGGCGGAGCTGGTCAAGCGCACCGCCTTCAAGATCACCCGCGTGGGCCAGCTGGTGGCCAATCTGGCCTCCAAGGCTCTGGGCGTGCCCGCAGGCATCATCGACCTTTCGCTGGCCCCCACCCCTGCTGTGGGCGACAGCGTGGCCAACATTCTGGAAGAGATGGGCCTTGAGACCTGCGGCTGCTGCGGCACCACGGCCTGCCTGGCCCTGCTGAACGATGCTGTGAAGAAGGGCGGCGTGATGGCCTCCAACCATGTGGGCGGCCTCTCCGGTGCCTTTATCCCCGTCAGCGAGGACGACGGCATGATCCACGCCGCCGAGTGCGGCTGCCTGACCATCGAAAAGCTGGAAGCCATGACAGCTGTCTGCTCGGTGGGCATCGATATGGTCATCATCCCCGGCGACACTACCCCCGCTGTCATCAGCGCCCTGATCGCCGACGAAGCCGCCATTGGCATGGTGAACAGCAAGACCACCGCCGTCCGTGTCATTCCCGCCATCGGCCGCAAGGCAGGCGAGATCCTGGATTTCGGCGGTCTGCTGGGCTATGGCCCCATCATGCCGGTCAATCAGCGTGACCCCTCGGTGTTCATCAACCGCGGCGGCCGCCTGCCGGCTCCCATGCAGTCCCTGAAGAATTAAAAGGAACAACCCTCTCAGTCAATGCTTCGCATTGCCAGCTCCCCCGAAGGGGGAGCTGTCGCCGCTGGCGACTGAGAGGGTTGCTTCCAGAATAAAATGTGTCAAACAGGCCCATTCTCTGGTTATCATTTCCAGAAAAGGGGCCTGTTTTTTATGCTGCCATTCTTTGCCCGCACGCTCACCCGCCGTGAGATGGCGCTGGGGTGCGCCGTGCTTTCCCTTGCGCTGCTCCTGAGCACCCTGCCTGCTGCCCTGCGCTGGGGGCAGGCGCAGCTGGACACCGGGGCCCTCCTCTGCGCCGACACCCTGCGCTTCCACATCCGGGCCGACAGCGATTCCCCTGCCGACCAGACCGTCAAGCTCGCCGTGCGGGATGCTGTTCTGGCCTACGCCGATGTCCACTGCACCGCACAGGACAAGCCTGCCGCCCTGCGCTGGGCGGCAGAGAACCTGCCCGCACTGGAGCTGACGGCCCGGGCCGTGCTGGCAAGACGGGGGATCTTTTCCACCGTTACGGTACAGCTGGTGGAAATGTACTTTGATACCACCCGCTATTCCACCGGCATCCTGCCCGCCGGGCGGTATCAGGCTCTGCGCATCGACCTGGGCGGCAACGCCCGCCACGGAAAAAACTGGTGGTGCGTGCTCTACCCGGGGCTGTGCCGCTCTGCCTGCGGCACCTACGCCCTGCCGGAGGAAAACGATCTGGTGTGTGGGTCGTATGTGGTGCGGTTCAGGTGTGTGGAGTGGTGGCAGCGGATGACAGCAAGCCGGGAGGATAAGGTGCTGGTCGAAACAGCCTCGCCCTCTCAGGCGCGAAGCAAAGACGGAGAGGGCAAAAACGCTATGGCACACCTCCCCACAGCGCTGCATACGCTGTCGTGGAAGGAGTGTGACCACAATGGCGATCCCCGCTTATTATTCGTTGATCCAAAAGGGCTCCTACGGCCCGGACGAAGCCCTGGTGCAGACCTGGCTGAACGGTGTGCGTGACCAGTGCAGCTATTACCCCGCACTGACCATAGACGGCCGCTTTGGCACCAGGAGCGAAAACGCCGTGAAAGAATTCCAGCTCCGGAACAATATGAACATGGACGGCAAAGTCGGGGCCAACACCTGGAATGTCCTCTACGCAAAGTACACCGCAAAGCACGGGCTGGCGGTGCCCTATCCCGGCATCGTGATGCGCACCGGCATGTCCGGCGGCACCATCCGGCTCATCCAGCAGAAGCTCAACACGCTGGGGGAGAAGATCGGCACGGACGGAAAGTTCGGCTCCCGGACTGCCGACGCTGTTCAGCGGTTCCAACGCCGCAACGGCCTGAACGCTGACGGTGCTGTGGGTAAAGCCACCTGGGAGAAGTTGTTCCCCGCTAGTTAAACATTTCAATCGGCTCCGGGCAAAAATGCGGTTAAGAGATCTTCACGCCGACAGGCGGGAATCTCCAGCATTTTTGTTCGGAGCCCTCTGCTTTGGGGTTACTAGGGGCGAGCAGCCCCTAGTTCGTGCCTCCCGCGCTTCGAAAGTAGCGGGTGCTTTTCTGGTTCTCTTTTGGCACGCAAAAGAGAACATTCCGTGGTATAATAGAGCCATCCTTTTAGAAAGGGGGCTTCCCCATGCGTTTTCTCCACCTCTCCGACCTGCACCTGGGCAAACGGGTCTGCGAGTTCTCCATGCTGGATGACCAGCGCTATATTTTAGAGCAGATCTTATCCCTGCTCGATTCCCACCCCGTGGATGCCGTGCTGCTGGCCGGTGACCTGTACGACAAACCCGTGCCGCCTGCCGAGGCGGTCCGCCTGCTGGACTGGTTCCTCACCGAGCTTTCCCGCCGGGAGCTGCCGGTGTTCGCCATCTCGGGCAACCACGATTCCGCCGACCGGGTGGCCTTTGGCTCTGCCCTGCTGGCCGAAAGCAGGGTCTACGTCTCACCGGTGTTTTCCGGCCCGCCGGAGCCCATCACCCTCACCGACGCACACGGCCCGGTCGATCTGTACTTACTGCCCTTTTTGAAGCCCGCTATGGTGCGGCACGTCTGGCCGGACGCGCCCATTGAGAGCTACAACGATGCCCTTGCCTGCGTGCTGGATCACTGTTCGCCTGACCCGGCCCGCCGCAGTGTGCTGGTGGCACACCAGTTCGTGGCAGGAGCTGCCTCCTGCGAGAGCGAGGAGCCCAGCGTGGGCGGCATCGACTGGGTGGATGCCGCCCTGTTCGACAAGTTCGACTATGTGGCGCTGGGGCATCTGCACAGCCCCCAGAAGGTGGGCCGGGACACCCTGCGCTACTGCGGAACGCCGCTGAAATATTCCTTCTCGGAGGCCAGCCAGCACAAGAGCGTGACCTTTGTGGAGCTGGGCGAAAAGGGCAGCGTGACCATTGCCGCCGAACCGCTGGTGCCCCGGCACGATCTGCGGGAGCTGCGCGGCAGCTATATGGAGCTGACCGACCGCCGCAATTACGAGGGCACCGCCGTGGACGACTACCTGCACATCACCCTGACCGATGAGCAGGACATCCCCGAGGCACTGGCCCGCCTGCGGGTCATCTACCCCAACCTGATGCGGCTGGATTACGACAACCGCCGCACCCAGACCCGGCAGGAGCTGGATGCCCCTGCAAAGGCCGAACAGAAAACACCGCTGGAACACTTTGCAGATTTTTACCAGCTGCAGAACAACCAGCCCCTGACCCATGAGCAGGCGGCATTCTGTCAGCAGCTCATTGAAAGCATCTGGAAGGAGGAGGACGCATGAGACCGCTCAAGCTGACCCTCTCGGCCTTTGGCCCCTATGCAGGCACCACCACCCTGCCGCTGGAGCAATTGGGCAGAGGCGGACTCTACCTTGTCACCGGTGACACCGGCGCGGGCAAGACCACCCTGTTCGATGCCATCACCTACGCCCTGTATGATCATTCCAGCGGCGGCGTGCGGGATGGGGCCATGCTCCGCAGCAAATACGCGGACCCCGGCACTCCCACCTTTGTGGAGCTGGAATTTGAGGTGCGGGGGCAGCGGTACACCGTCCGGCGCAACCCGGAGTATCTGCGTCCCAAGGCCCGGGGCGAGGGATTCACCACTGAAAAGGCGGATGCCGCCCTGACCTATGCCGACGGCCGCCTGCCTGTGACCAAAGCCAAAGAGGTAACTGCCGCTGTCATTGATATCATCGGGCTGGACTACAACCAGTTTTCCCAGATCGCCATGATCGCGCAGGGGCAGTTCACCCGGCTGCTCAACGCCACCACTGAGGAGCGGAGCAAGATCTTCCGGAAGCTGTTCCGCACCCAGCGCTATCAGAAACTGCAGGAGGCGCTGGCCGAGGAAAACTCCGCCCTCACAGCCCGACGCGCCGCCCTGAACGCAAAGTTGGACGCAGTGCTTGCGGGCATCTCGTATGATGCCGCAGACCCGGAGGCAGAAGTGCTGGGGACACTTTCGGCGCAGATGCCGCCGGATGCAGTGACCACCCTGCTGGAGGGGCTGACCGCCCGGCAGGAAGCCGCCGCCGCACAGGCCGCAGACGCGCTGGCTGTGCTGGACAGGCAATTGAGCACGTTACAGACCACGCTGGGCGCGGCAGAGCAGGCAGAGCGCCAGCGGCAGGAGGTTGCCGGAGAGCTGGCCAAGGCCCGAAGCACCGCCCAGCTGGAATCCGCCAAGGCCAGCACCCGGCGCAAAACGCTGGAAGCACTGGATGCGACGCTCACGGCCTCTGAAGCAGAGCTCGCCGCTCTGGCCGATGCCGACACCCGCCGGGTGGAGCTGGAGACAGAAGCAGCCCGTCTCGCCCAGCGGGAAACCGCGCTGAACGAGTTGGCCCGGAGCCTGACAGAGTGCCAGCGCCGGAACACAGCCGCACGCACCGCGCAGGAGGTCTACCGGCAGGCGGCGGACAGACAGACCGAGGCCCATTCTGCCCGTGACACGCTGGAACGGGCTTTTCTGGATGCGCAGGCGGGCCTGCTGGCTCAGACGCTGGAAGAGGGAGCCGCCTGCCCTGTCTGCGGCAGCACCCATCATCCGGCCAAAGCCCACCTGCCCCGCACCGCCCCCACCGAAGTGCAGGTGAACCAAGCCAAGCAGGCCGCCGCCCAGGCCGACAGCGCCGCACAGGAGGCCAGTGCCGCCGCGCGGGAAGCGCTGACGCGGGAGCAGGAGGGCCGCGCCCAGCTGCGGAAGGATGCCGAAGCGCTCCTGCCCGAACGGTTCACTTCGCCCGAGGGGCCGGTGCCCCTGACCGTGAGCCTGCTCAAGACTGCGCTGGCCGAGGAGAACGATGCTCTGCACACTGTACAGGCTGACCTGAAGCAGCGGCAGACCAAAAACCATACCGACTGCCGCCGCAAAAAAGAGCTGGAAGCCCAACGCAAAGTGCAGGCAGAGCAGCGCACCGCTCTGGAAGCACAGGTGACGGCAGCCCAGCAGGCTTCTGCCGCCGCCCAGGCTGCGGTGCAGACACTGGAAGCCCGGCAGGCTGCGGAGCAGACCGCGCAGCCCCAGATGATCGCAACGCTCAAGGCAGAGCAGAACGAGCTGCTGGCCCGGCGCAAAGCCCTTGCCGCACAGGAGAAAGACCTAAACGCCCGGCTGCTCCCCAACCGGAGGGCGCTGGCCGATCACCGGAAGCTTGCCGACCAGCGGGACGCGCTGGATGCCCGCTGGCAGTGGGTAAACGCGCTGGCCTCCACGGCAGGCGGCACCCTGAGCAGCAAGCAGAAGATCCGGCTGGAGGCTTACATCCAGATGAATTACCTCGACCGCATCCTTGTCCACGCCAACACCCGCCTGATGCAGATGACGGCGGGCCAGTACGAGCTGGAGCGCATCGGTGCCGAGAACCAGCGCAGCCAGTCGGGCCTTGACCTGGGAGTCATCGACCACTACAACGGCACCCGCCGCAGCGTCAAGACCCTGTCCGGCGGCGAGAGCTTCAAGGCCTCGCTGGCGCTGGCCCTGGGCCTTTCCGATGAAGTCCAGAGCACCGCAGGCGGCATCCGGCTGGACACCCTCTTCCTCGATGAGGGCTTCGGCTCGCTGGATGAGGAATCGCTGGAGCAAGCCATCCGGGTGCTCTCCGGCCTGACCGAAGGCGACCGACTGGTGGGCATCATCTCCCATGTCGCCGCTCTGAAGGACCGCATCGACCGGCAGGTGGTCGTGCACAAGGAGCGGAGCGGGGGCAGCTGGGTGGAGATTGTGACGTAACCCCACCGACAAAGCCTATCGGCTTTGCCACCTCCCCTGGTAGGGGAGGCCTTGGCAGAGCGGTTCAGCCTGCGCACAAAGGGGAACTCACCAAACTCCATGCAACGCCAGAGGCCCCACTACTAGGGGGGCTGGCAATGCGAAGCATTGACTGAGGGGTTTCACCCCTTTCCCGCATAAACGACTACACCTCCGCACACATTAAGTGCGGAGGTGTTTCTTATGTCCCACAAGCAAAAGCATGTCGGCCCCACATCCAGCCGGGTGAGCCCGCCGCTGGGGGCGCTGCCCAGCCAGCCGGACAGCCCGGAGGTGCAGCTGCCGCCGCCGGAACCGGATCTGCCGCCGATCCAGGCGGTCCCCATGACGGACGGCACACCGGCAGCCTGTATGCAGAAAAACGCCAAGGAATTTCTGGCAGGAAATACACCCGGCGTAATGGCGCAGTATGCCCCCGGGCTGTTCAGCACGGAGCAGAAGCAAAACAGCCGCCAGCCCGCACCGGATGACCCGGAGGCGGTAAAAGAACTGGTTCGCCTGCGGGAAGAGGAGCCTTATGGTTGACCCCCTCCGTCACGCTCCGCGCGTCAGCTCCCCTCGCAGGGGAGCCCTTGGCAGAACGCACCGTTTTGCGGATATCACATCCGGCTCCTGCAAGTAAAATCAAAATTTTCAAATTATTTTCCAATTACCTGTTGAAATCTTCGCCGCGTTCTTATATTATGATAACAAACAAAGCAAAGGCAGGTAAGGAAACATGGCAGAAATCAAATACGAAGTGGTCCAGCGCATTGCAGTGCTGTCTCAGCGTCCCCGCGGCTGGGAGCGCCAGCTCAACCTCATCAGCTGGAACGACGGCGAACCCAAGTACGACATCCGCGATTGGTCCCCGGACGGCACCCGCATGGGCAAGGGCATTTCCCTGAGCGGCGAAGAGCTGGCCATCCTCAAGGGCATTCTGGAAGATCTGGAGCTGTAAGATGGACTACCGTGAGGAGTTTTTGCAGATCTGGCACCAGCATGTCTCCCGCCCGGGCAGCGAAAAGCTGCTGGACTGGCTGGACAACAAGACGGATTTCTTCTCGGCTCCGGCCTCCACCCGGTTCCACGGGGCCTGTGACGGCGGCCTGTGCATGCACAGCCTGAACGTCTACCATGCCCTCCACGACGGCTTTTTCACCGAGGGCGAGAGTGAGGAGAGCTATGCCATCTGTGCTCTGCTGCACGATCTGTGCAAGGCCAACTACTACAAAAAGGGCACCCGCAATGTAAAGAACGATGCCACCGGCCAGTGGGAAAAGGTCCCCAGCTACAGCGTGGAGGATCTGTTCCCCTATGGCCACGGCGAAAAGAGCGTGTTCCTGATCGAGCGGTTTATGAAGCTGAAGGTCGAGGAAGCGGTAGCCATCCGCTGGCACATGGGCGGCTTTGACGATGCGGCCAAGGGCGGCTGCTTCGCCATCTCGGAGGCTTACGACAAATATCCGTTTGCCGTCAAGCTCCACATTGCCGACCTGAAGGCCACCTACCTCATGGAACACCGCACCAGCGCCGTGCGGTAACATCCCCAAGACGCAAAAAAGACGATGCACAGCGTTTGTGCATCGTCTTTTTGTTATACAGTCATTAAGCTTTCCAGCTGATGTACCAGATCCACCGCCTGATGGTCGAGTGCCGTGGTGGGCTTCCAGTCCGGCTGCGCAAAGGGGCAGCGTTCCTCCTCCGGTTCCGGCGGTGCGGCCTGCGGGGCAGGCTCCTGCTCCGGTGCGCTCTGCTCCGGTACAGCATCCGGCTGGGGCTGCTCTGCCTTGGGGGCATCCGCCGCCGGGTGGAACACGATCACCGGCAGGCCGGGCTGTTCCAGCACCTTGGGCTGCGGGGGCACGGGCGGCAGCAGGCTGTTTGCCCGCGCCTGCTCACACAGAGCTTCCAGCTCGGCGTTCTCCTGCCGCAGTGCCACCATCTCCCGCTCACAGGCGTAAAGCCGGGTCTGGTAACGGCGGATCTCCGCATTGGCAGCAGCAAGACGGCGGTTCAACAGCTCCGCCTGAGCGGGCTGGCTCGGGAGCCGTCTCCCGGTTTCCGGTTCGACCTGCGCCATCTTTTCCTCCACTTCCTGCACCCTGCGCAGAGCGCGGCGGTATTCACGGGCAGCGGCGGCACAATAACGCTCCACACAGCGCAGCACACTGGTCCTGCGGCAGCTCAGCCATTCGGTGCGCAGCCAGATGTCGTTTGGTACCATCTCTGCTCCTCCCGCTCACGCGCGCAAGAGACCACGCCCCCTCCCGGGCGGTTCACACTGTAACTTACAAACTTACTTGCGCTTATTCAGGATCGCCAGCAGCTCATCGTAGTAACGGTTGTCGCTGCTCTCTTCCTCCACCGGCTTTGCAGCGCTGTTTGCGGCAGCAGGCTGCTGCTTTGCGGCACCCGCGCCGGACACATCAGAGCTGAACACTGCGCTGGGGGTGGAAGCACCGGCACCGGCGGCGTTGTTCAGGCTGCTGCGCAGACCATCGGCGGCCTTGTTGTCAAAGCCGGTGGCCACAACGGTAACGCGCATTTCATCGGACAGGTTCTCATCGAACGCAGTACCCCAGATGATGTTTGCATCGGGGTGAGCGCTCTGGGTGATGAGGCCGGCAGCGGTCTCGACATCCTCCAGGCCGATATCGGGGCTGGAGGTGATGTTGATGATCACGCCGTGTGCACCGGCAATGCTGGTTTCCAGCAGCGGAGAGGAGATCGCAGCCTTGGCGGCGTTTTCTGCCTTACCTGCGCCCTTGGCGCTGCCCACGCCCATGTGGGCGTAACCGGCATCCTTCATAATGGAGCGCACGTCGGCGAAGTCCAGGTTGATGAAGGCGGGCACATTGATCAGAGCAGAGATGGATTCCACGCCCTGACGCAGCACATTATCGGCGGCCTGGAAGGCGTTCATCAGGGTGATCTTTTCCTGGCTGATCATCTTCAGGCGCTCATTCGGGATAACGATCAGGCTGTCAACGTGCATGAGCAGGTTTGCAATGCCCTGCTCTGCCAGGCCCATCTTGCGCTTGCCCTCAAAGGAGAAGGGCTTGGTGACGATGCCCACGGTCAGGATGCCCAGATCGTGTGCCACCTCAGCCACAACGGGAGCCGCACCCGTGCCGGTGCCGCCGCCCATACCGGCGGTGATAAAGACCATCTGGGAGCCCTTCAGGGCATTTGCGATCTCGTCCTTGCTTTCCTCGGCAGCACGCTGGCCGATCTCGGGATCAGCGCCCGCGCCGCGGCCCTTGGTGAGCTTGGAGCCCAGCTGCACTTTGGTGGCAGCATGGTTCTTGGCCAGCGCCTGCTGGTCGGTGTTCATTGCAATAAATTCTACGCCCTGCAGACCGTCGCTGACCATGCGGTTGACTGCGTTGCCGCCGCCGCCGCCCACGCCAATGACCTTGATCGTCGTAACGTTTTCATCCATTTCTTCATCGAGCATGAGTGCCATAACTTTTGTCCTCCATCGGATATGTTATCGTAAACCTGCGCTTTTCGCACAAGAAGAGTTCGATACTATACTTATATAACTGTATCGTATCATCTTTTTGCCCCGATTGCAAGACAAATTTGTTTTTTTACAGAGGTTTTTTTCGCCGACCTGTTTCCCGGGGCCGATTCCCGCCGAATTTGCGCCCCCAAACCGGCCAAAATCTCTGTAAATCCGGCATAGCCCCGGTCGATATGCGCCGGGTGGGTGATGACCGTGGTTCCCCGGGCCGCAAGCCCCGCCAGCACCAGTGCCGCCCCGCCCCGCAGGTCGGGGGCCTCCACCACGGTGCCGCACAAATGGCCGCCCGGCGCAATGGTCAGCACCCTGCCCGCCGTTTCGGCCTGTGCGCCCAGGCGGCAAAAACCCTCGGCACAGCCGAACCGGCGCTCAAAGATCACGTCCTCGATGCTGCTCTCGCTGTCGGCACAGAGCATTGCCGCCGCCAGCAGCGGGGCAGCATCGGTGGCAAGGGCCGGATAGGCTCCGGTGAACACCCGGCCTGCCCCGTGCAGCCGCCCAAAGCGGGAAATTCGCACCGTATCCCCTGCCGGTTCCACCTGGCACCCCATTTGTCCCAGAATTTCCAGCACCGGCGCATAGAGCGCAGGGGCGCAGCCGGTCAGTTCCACCCGGCCGCCCGCCGCCGCACAGCCGCAGGCCAGCGTGGAAGCAAAAATACGGTCGGGCAGGGGCGAAAAGCAGCACCCGGAAAGGCCTCGCCGCCCTTCGATGCGGATCGTGGAGCTGCCTGCCCCCTCGATGCAGCCGCCGCACCGGTTCAGAAAAGCGGCAAGGTCGGCGATCTCCGGTTCCCGGGCCGCCCCCCGCAGGATGGTCCTGCCTCTGGCACAGGCAGCGGCCAGCAGAAGCGTCTCGGTGGCCCCTACGCTGGGGAAACGCAGGGTGATCTCGGACCCGTGGAGGCCGGAGGGAGCCGTCAGCACCAGCCGCCCTTCCCCAGCTTCCAGCTCCACCGCCCCCATTTTTGCCAGCCCCGCCAGATGCAGGTCGATGGGCCGGGCCCCGATGCGGCACCCGCCGGGCAGGCTGGTCTCGGCGCGGCCCATCCTTGCCAGCAGGGGTGCGCAGAACAGGATGGAGGCCCGCATTTGTCCCGCTGTTTGCCCCGGCAGGGTGCTGTTGGCAGGCGGACCGGAGAGTACTGCATCACTGCCCTCCCACCGGGCGGCACAGCCCACACCCCGCAAAAGCGCCATGCAGTGTTCCACGTCCGCAAGGCGGGGCACAGCCTGGAGCCGCACCTCTCCCGTGCAGAGCAGCGATGCCGCAAAAAGCGGCAGAACGCTGTTTTTTGCTGCCGGAATTTTCACGCTTCCGTTCAGCGGGCGGCCCCCTGTCACCACGATCCGTTCCTCCATGTCCGTGCCCCCATTCCGCAAAAGATACCCCACCGTATGCAAAACAGGGCCGGAGTGTGAGGCGGACAAGTTTGTTTTGTAATTTATAGCATTCTCGCCCTCTCAGGCGCTTCGCGCCAGCACCGGGTTGCGGCTCCCAGCATCCGCTTCGCGCAAACCCTTGCGCTTGCGTCCTGCTGGCCGCGGCCCCAACAACTCCTCCCTCATTCCGCCGCAGGCGGTGGTCGTCGTCGTTGCTCCCAAAGGGAGAGCCTTTGGCAATTCAACTTTATGTTTTCTATTCCGTCAGGTCTCCCCTCTCGAGACCGAGAGCACGATCCCCATTTCGCCCAGCAGCATCATCAAGCTCGTTCCTCCGGAGGAGAAAAAGGGCAGGCTGATGCCGGTGTTGGGGATGGTATTGGTGACCACGGCCACATTGAGGACAGCCTGCAGGGCCACCTGCACGGTAAAGCCCACCACCAGCAGCGCCCCAAAACGGTCGGGAGCATGGGCGGCAATGGTAATGCCCCGCCAGAGCAGCAGCACGAACAGCAGCACCACGGCGCAGGCCCCCACAAAGCCCAGTTCCTCGCAGACGATGGAGAAGATGAAGTCGTTCTGGGGTTCGGCACAAACAGATGCTTCTGGCGGCTGTTCCCCAGCCCCAGCCCGGTGGCTCCGCCGGAACCGATGGCGTACAGGCTCTGGATGGTCTGGTGTCCATCCCCCAGCGGGTCGGCAAAAGGGTCCTGCCAGGAGCGCAGGCGGTCGGCAGCGTAGGGCACAAGGTCCGGCATAACGACCACCGCCGCTCCGATGGCGACCGCCCCGCCCAGGCCTGCCAGCACGAACCACCGCAGACCTGTGCCGCCCACGAACATCAGCACTGCCCCGATGCCCAAGATCAGCAAAGTGCCTGAAAGATGGGGTTCCAGCAGCATCAGCGCCGCCACCACTCCCAGCACCAGCACAAAGGGCAGCACCCCCACCGCAAAGCTGCGCATCCTGTCATGGTTCAGCGAGATGATGTGCGAAAACACCAGCACCACGGCAAATTTTGCGATCTCGCTTGGCTGCAGGGTACCCACCCCCGGCAGCACCAGCCACCGTTTGCAGCCGTTGTATTCCGGCATAAAAAGCACCACCGCAAGCAGCACCAGCGAGACCCCCAGCAGCGGCCAGGCCAATTTGTGGAAGATGTGATAGTCCACCCGGCTGGCCAGCCACAGCCCCGCAATGCCCATGGCAGCGTAGAGCAGCTGGGGGCGCAGGTAGGCAAAGGCATCGCCCCGTCGGTAAAGGGCCACTGCCCCCGACGCACTGCCCAGCATCACCAGCCCGAACCCCACCAGCGTGAGCACCAGCACCAGAAACGGCAGGTCCATGGCCGGCAGCGGCCGCAGCGGTGCCTTGTGCCGCCCGCCCCGCGGCAGTGCCGCAGCTTCTTTCATCTCGTCACCCCCAGTTTTACTATTGTACGCCATGCTGCTGTTGGCTATACGGATATTATCGTGACGTTGTGCATATCTTGTACACTAGCTCACCCTCTCAGGCGCTTTGCGCCAGCTCCCCCAAAGGGGGAGCTTTTGACAAAATCATAAACTTTGTATCGAATGCCAAGGCCTCTCCCTTCGGGAGAGGTGGCATCGCGTCAGCGATGACGGAGAGGGTGAGCCCGTTAAAGGGGGGTGACATCATGCCCAAAGTTCTCCGCACCCTGCCCGAGCGGGGATTCCGCCGCCGGGCACGGGCCGTGGCGGTGCTGTTCTGTGCCGTCTGCCTGGGGCTGGCCGTGCGGCTCTTTTTCCTGCAGGTGCGCACCGACGGCTTCTATGCCGACCGCGCACAGGGCCAGCAGCTGCGGGACACCGTGGTCCCCGCAGACCGGGGGCGCATTTACAGCGCCGACGGCCTTTTGCTGGCCGCCAACAGCAGCTGCTGGACCCTGCGGGCCTCGCCCCGGGAGATGCCGGAAGAGAAAATCACCCTTGCCGCCCACGGCCTTGCGGAGATCTTAGCGCTGGACGAAGCGGCCCTGCTGGAAAAATTCAGCGACCGCCGCTCCAACGACTGCCTGCTCCGCTACCGGGTGGACCGCGCCGCAGCCGATGCCGTGCGGGACTTTTGCGAAGAAAACAGCATCACCGGCATCCGCATCAATCAGGACAGCAAGCGCTGGTATCCGCAGGGCGCGTTTCTGGCTTCGGTGCTGGGGTTCACCAATGTGGACAACGCAGGGGTGGCCGGGCTGGAACTGAAATATGACGATCTGCTCACCGGAGAAAACGGCGTGGTGCTCACAGCTGTCAACGCCTGGGGCTACACACTGGAGCAGAGCTACGAGACCGAGCGTTTTCCCACCGAGGGGGACGGCCTGCGGCTCACCATCGACAGCTGTATCCAGCACTACCTTGAAAACGCGCTGTCCTACGCTGTGCAGGAGCACCATGTGGCGGCGCGGGCCGTGGGGATCGTCATGGATGTGAACACCGGGGCCGTGCTGGCCATGTCCACCACGCCCTCCTACGACCCCAACGAACCCCGCGTCATTGCCGACACCGCCGCCCGGAACGCCGTGGAGGCCCTGACCGGTGATGCACGCAAGGCCGCTTTGCAGCTGGCCCAGCAGACCCAGTGGCGGAACAAGGCCGTCAGCGACCTGTACGAGCCGGGCAGCGTGTTCAAGCTCATCACCTGCGCGGCGGCGCTGGATGCCGGAGCCATCACAAAGCATTCCAGCTTTTACTGCGGGGAATCCATCTCGGTGGCAGGCACCCGCTTCCACTGTGCCAACCACAAGCGCCATGGGGCCCAGAGCGTGACCCAGGCGCTGGAAAATTCCTGCAACCAGAGCTTCATCCAGATCGGGGGCCGGCTGGGCAGGGAGGCCTTCTGCGATTATTTTGCCGCCTTCGGCCTGCGGGAGCCCACCGGCATCGACCTGCCCGCCGAACCGAAACAGAGTCTGTACTATACCGCCGACCGGATGGGCCCGGTGGAGCTGGCCTCCTGTGCCTTTGGGCAGAGCAGCAAGATCTCCTATCTGGAAATGGCGGCGGCAGTCTGCGCCGTGGTCAACGGGGGAAAGCTGATGCAGCCCTACGTCGTCTCGGAGATCTTGGCCCCGGACGGCAGTACCATTGAGCAGCTCTCCCCTGTCTGCAAACGGCAGGTGCTCAAGGCAGAGACCAGCCAGACCATGCGGGAGATGATGGAGGCCGTGGTGCTCCACGGCGGCGGGCGGAACGCCCAGATCCCGGGCTACCGGGTGGGCGGAAAAAGCGGCACCAGCCAGAAGCTGGACAGCGCCGACGAAAAAGCCCGCATTGCCAGCTTTGTGGCGGTGGCTCCTATCGACGATCCGCAGTTTCTCTGCCTGGTCTGCCTGGACGAACCCCACAGCTGGACGACCGCAGGCGGCAGTCTGTCGGCCCCCGTCTGTGCCGAAGTGCTGGAGCAGACGCTGGTGTACAGGGGCGTGCCCCGCGCCACGGAAGCCCCGGCTGCCTCCACAGCAGAGACCGCCGCCGACCTCCCCGCTGACGGCGACAGTTTTGACGGGGCCTGAAAACGGGCAGCAAAAAAGACCGCCGAAGCGGTCTTGAAGTGCTTGTTTTCAGTTCTGGTGCGGCTGCTCGCGGAACTTGATCTCGCCGGTCTCGCTGTTCATGGATTCCACAATGGCAAGGCTCTCCAGCTGGATGCCCTTGCTGCGGATGAGCTCGCCGCCCTGCTGGAAGCCCTTTTCCACAGCAATGCCAATGCCCTCGACCGTGGCTCCGGCCTCCTTGGCCAGATCCAGCAGGCCCATCAGGGCACAGCCGTTTGCCAGGAAGTCATCGATGATCAGGACATGGTCCTCTGCGGTGAGGAACTTTTTGGAGACGATGACGTTGTAGATCTTCTTGTGGGTGAAGGAC
>OLWJ01000216.1_pt1 | contig 19522 bp, 41 predicted proteins | sample 1674291 | NCBI WGS metagenome assembly OLWJ01 (sample SAMEA103958159, study PRJEB25191) | human gut metagenome | biome: human-associated habitat [ENVO:00009003]; feature: intestine environment [ENVO:2100002]; material: feces | place: Germany | collected 2013/2015
AATTTTCTTTACTATTTCAATTTTCTTTGGATGATTATTTATGAAAGCTTTTTTATCATGCATAGTAGCCCAAAATCTTATAGCATGATAATTTATATTTTGTAATACTTCAGATTTTTTGTTAGGGTCACTACACATAGAATCTCTTAGGAGTAGTTTATTTCGCCAACCAGTAGGACCAGCTAATTTATTAACTAACTCCCAAGAGAATCCGAAGAATTCAAAATGAGAAATAAATTCTTTATTTATTTTTTCATATTCTTCTAAATCATCAACATTTACTAAGACTAGATATTCTTTATATGGGCTAACCCAACCATTTACAAGACAAGTGTTAATATCAATAGTATCAATTACTGGACAATATTGTGCTAATATTTTATCTCTACCATCAAGACGCTCAAAAGTAGCTGTAAGACCTAAGATAAATTGGTATTTTACTACTTCAAATAATCTTACAAAAGTCTCAGCTGCATATCTATGTGCTTCATCCAATACTAAAAGATCATATTTGGCAGGATGTTTTATTACAGTGTTTATTATTTGTACATCACAATTTAATCCTAATCCATTAGAATCTATATGACTATACCATTGTTTTTGTAAAGTTTCTGTTGGTACAATTATTAGTACTCGATATTGTGGAAAGTGTTTTAACACTGTTTTAATACAATTTAGTCCTACTCTCGTTTTGCCAAATCCAGTAGACGCGACTATTGTCCCCACACAACGATTTTTTATCCATTTTCTACGACACTCTTCTTGTCGTTCGTCTCTAGTGATTTTATGAAATAATTCTCCTTCAATCAGAGAGTTTGTAGCCATTGTAAGCAGCTACTGCTTTGATTTGCTTAATACGCTTCTCCCATTCTGAAGCTTGCCATCTAACCTTATTTTCAAGATGAAGTAAAACTTTATCTCTTAAGGTTTCTAATTGTACTTTAGTCAGATCATTATAACGCTTATCATATTTATCCTTACGGAATGTAAGCATTGCACTAAACTCTTTTAGAGTTAAACCTTTTCTATCATCAATTTTTAAAACAAGACCTTTTTTGTCTTCAGGATTCTTAGGGTCTCTTAGTTTAATATTTAGAAGTTCAGCAACTTGCTTAATTCTATCTACTAAACGACCATTTTCGTCTTTCTTATTTAATTCTAATAACTCAGAACGTGTAAACCACAATCCAAGCTCAGTAATGAATGTAAGAGTAATATGTTTACGAATACATTTACCTAAAGCAGACAAACAAGCTTCTCTAACAATATACAATGGCAATGAAGCAAACATAGTAAATGAATCTTCATCACTATTCATAATATCATTAAGAGTCCATTCTTTAAAGAGAGTTTCTGCAATAGCACTAACATTTGTTTCTCCTTCACCACTTTCTGCATTCTCTTTAGCAAACTGTTCTGCCTGAGAAGTAATCTGTTGATTGAGCATATTAAAGAAACTAGTTCTTACAATACCTTGTCTAGTACTACCTTCACCTGGATATAATAGCCAAATTAAGAACAACTCAGCATTACAGCGAGTTCTTTGGTCTTCAATCTGTTCCGACAAAACTCGTCGTCCAGGATTTTCATAGTTATCACTATAAAGCATTGATTCACAATGTTTATATGCCTTACGTAATTCTTCTTCAGTCATATCTACCATTTTTATGGAAGACTGAACGCGTTCACCATTTACAATTTTTCTGGAACCTTTCCAGAGAAATGTTTCTACATCATTATTCTTAGCTTCTAAAGCTTGATTGAGTTTATCACCTAAAACTGTTGTCATAAATCTTAAAGATTATTTATTGTATTATTATATCATCTACGTTTTTAGGTCTTTGAGGGACAAACTTAATAAACCAGATATTATTATATCTGTATTTCTGTTGTGTGTCTCCATCGTACCATTCATCTATTCCTGCTATTACAGGCTTTACTTCGAGATAACCAATATCCCCATAATTTATAGTAGCAGCACTCCAATTAGGAGGTTGAGTACACATAAGGTATTTAGTTTTTTCTCTAAGCTTATCCTCATTATCTAACAATTCGAATACATATATTACATAGCCTAAGCTATCATTAAATTTCTCAAGTAATTTACTATAAACAACCATTAATTGATAAATAAATTTCCGCAATAATATGGTAATCCTTTTTCAAGGCGTAAATATTATTTATCAATTTTTAGTAATTTTAGTTATCTAGGATTATAATTTCTGCATCCATACTTAGCAAAATTACATTTAAGCATATCCATATTTACTAAGCATTTATATCTTTTACAATTCTTACAATCTCTATCTGGAAATTTAAATTTTTTACCGTCAGTATCCTTTATGTAAGTATCTAATGTATTAGAGCACATATTATAGATAATATACTTATACCTCCAAATAAATAATTCAATTTTGATAATTTTTTATTTTGTATATGCAATTTATTATTTTTATCAGATTGAATCTTTATTTGATAATCTTTATATGTTATCGTACTATCTAGCGTATTTACTAAAGATTTATAGTTATTTATTTGAATTTTTTGTAGACTATCATTTACTAGTAAATATTTATGCTCATTAAAAATAAGATTAGTTACTTTTAATTGATACGGTGTCAATAAGAAGTTTTCTCCCGACTTCTCGAATGTAGTTTGTGAAAAACTGCAGGTCGCTATCAGGAGACTGCTTAATAATATTATCCCTCTCTTTAACATAGATAGTTTTATTATAGTAGATAGCAGTATCACACTTATTGATATTAACTTTAATAGAATCTTTTTTACTATTTAATGAGTCTATTTTTCTTTCTAAAGTATCTGTAGGCATTACAGTAGTAGGTTTAAATCCTTTATATAAAAAGATAATAGCTCCTATAATAGTAATTAAAACTAATATTAAAATTATTCTATCTAAGAGTTTCATTAATTTTCTATTACCTTAAAAGCTGTTTTTTCAGCTAAAGCTTTAAATTTTTCATATTTATCTTTAGCTTTAGCATATGCAACACTATACTGCTCAGGATATTGTTTTACGTGATTAACTTCATTATCGAGTATGTATTTTACAGTCTCAATATTAAGAAGCCCTGCTCTACCTAATAGCACATTAGCATTTCTATCACTAACACTTTTACCATAGGCAATTTTCTTACCAAGTTCATTATTGTGCTTATCTACTGGATTACAAAAAGATACTCCAAAACTAAGAATTCTGGTAAGAGTTTCAGATATAGTACATTCTTTAAGAACAGCACACACTACAAAGTAATGATCTTTGCCTTCAAAATCCACAAAACTACCTTCTCTGTAATCTACAAATTTCTGTTTAGCGTTTGTCATAATTTTTTAAATTTAGAATTGTTAATAATATAATCTAAAGGAGCTGATACTAAATCAATGGATTTTATAATTCTATATCCAATCTTTTTAGTAACTTGTACTCTCTCTTTTAGAGGTTTACTCGAAGATATAAACTTACTACCTAATAATTCCTCTCTATCTTTATAATGAGCATATGCTGTAAGTTCGTAGACGAACATCTTAGAAACTGTAATGTCTCTATGATGTTCGTCTCTCCAAGTAGTTATAGGAATAGATTTAATCATTCCTCCATTAAAGTAGTATTATTAGGAGTTTCTCCCACAATATCATATAATCTATGAAGTTCTTTTGTATAGGAATCTAAATATTGTTGCATAGTTAAAGCCTTTTCAGGATTAGCTTTAGCTACTCTATATCTAGCAATTGATGCCATAGCTCCGGATAAAGTTAGTCCATATCCTACTAAGGTAAGTTCCTCTCTAGCCTCTCTAGTTTTAGATTTAGCATTAATGGTCTTTATAGTGTATAAATCCCAATGAGGACAACTTTCATCATTTGTTGAAGATTTTAATTCAAAATCAGATTCTTTAATTATCATAGATTACTTTGATCCAATACCACCAGGTCTTGTTGTTGCATTCTTTACCGCCTGAGGGAGCTTATCCCACCATACCTGCTTCTGACGAAGTCTTTCAAGCTTTGCTTTATACTTCATTTTAACTAGAATTGAAAATTAAAATAAAATTTATCATCTATATAACATTAAAATTATCTAAGTAAAATACCATAATTTAGTTGTAGACACATCTAGAATAGCCTACAAACTTCTAAATATAGAACCATGAATAATTTATCACTCTAGAAATAAAAATGTCTTAGAGAGACTCTGAGACATTACCCTCAAAGTGCTCGTCAGCATACTTACGAGCAGCTTTAACATTATCGAAATATCTACTTGGTTTTAATCTGTCACTACGTTTTACCGCAATTTTACCACCAGTAGTACGATAAATAGTAATAGTGTCTACTGCTACTTTTACAATTTCTTTAGCCATAATTAATTCTTTTTAAAAATTTTATTTAAAGTTTATTTATAATTGGATATGTCCAAATAAATACAGCAAATATTATTAAAATTATCAGTATTACTCCAATAATTCTAAGCTAGCATTACTAGCTAACTCATCTGCTAAGTTATTACCAAAACAATCTTGATGCCCTCTAACATGAGTAAACTTAATATTTTTTACTAAAGATTTAACTCTTTCATATTCTTTATCTAAAATATTCCAGAGTTCTACATTCTTCTTTTTCTTCCAACCTTTAGTAAGACATCCCAACACATATTGACTATCACTTATAAATTCTATTTCATCCATTGGAGTTTTAATAGACTTAAAAGCACATAACATAGCAATTAATTCCATTTTATTATTAGTAGTATGTTTAAAGCCTTTGGAGTATTTTTTAAATACTTCATTATCCTTCATCCATACTATTCCAATACCTCCTTGGTCAATAGAAGATTTATAAGCACCATCAGTATAAATCTGTAACATAATTATAAAGATATGTAATCTGCATATTCAAATACTATTCCATTCTTTTCAGGATCAAAATACGTTGTAGACATACAAAAAGTATCAAAATTATGAGCTTTTCTATAACTATTTAATAAATCCCTAACATACTCTTCAGTATCACTTATAGTGGAAATATAGCAATGTCCCTTACCTTTAATAACAATTTGTATATCCGAAGCATCATCTAAATCTCCAGTACTAGAACTAATTTCCCAAGTTCTATTATCTGTAAATAATGCTTCTAATTCTAAATTAATGTCATGAATTAAGTCAGGATCTAATTCATTTTTATTTATGACAATCATTTTTATTCCAAAGTATTAAATAACAACGTTCTCCTTCAAAATTTGAATACCATAATATATACTGGGTATCTGTAATATCTAATCTTGGATCTATAATTATTATCAAGATAATAGTTATAACAAGTACCAAAATATACATTAGATAACTTTAATCATTGTAACATTCTCAGGAAGATTCTCCCAGTCTTCGTAAGAATTAGTAAACCAAACTTTATTAAAATTGTTAGAAAGATTATCTATACCCCTAGGATTTACCATATGAGTAACGGCAATATTTAAACGTTCTTTAGAAATACCGAGAGAATTAAATGCTTTAGCAATACCACAGAAGGTTTCTCCACCATCACATAAATCATCAAGAATTAATAGTGGTTTATCACTAATTGCTTCAGGATTATCTATTTTAATTTCTAAAATCTTTCCTGTAGTTAAATCTCTAACCTTACTACAAGTAAGCGCAGTTCCAACATACTGAAAATCATATCTTTCTTTAGCTCCTGCATCTGGAAGAACCATTTGAAAACCATTCCATACAGTATTTGAAGGATTATCTTCTATGTATAATTCAGTAAATTTTCCCCCAAATCTATAATCGTAATAAGCATCAGAATGAGGTTCTAAGATTTGAATATTGTCTGCATTACAATTTTTTAATGAGTTTAAGACTATTTTTAAAGTGAATGGTCTATTAAAATCCATTACTCTATCCATCCTCATACCCATTAAATAATAGATACTTAATACATACGAAACTTCATGTCTGTCAAGAATATCTAAAACTTGCATAAGTATAAATAAATCTTCAGCATTAGTAATTCTACACTTTACTTGTATTTGTTCCTTATGACTGAAGTCTCCTAATGAAATTTGAACTTCTCCATCAGGAAATCTAGAGATAGAATATTTAATATCACTATCTTCTAGATGTACTAAATTTAATTGTTGCATAATCTACAATTTGTTTTAAAATGTTATAATTCTGATAATTTATTTATATAAATATTTGAATATTTCTTTCCAAGTTTTTGCATTATACTATAGAAGCTTCTTCTAAAACTACTATCTTTCATACACAATATTCTTATATTAGAAATTAAATCTTCTGATATACGTGCTTCAGAGTATTCTTTAGACACTATTTCAGAAGATCTAATTAATTCTACTAATAAAGATACTTGGCTAGCTTTTTGATAATTCATAAGCAAGAATCTCTAATTGCTGTATAATATCCTAAGATAAAAAAGTCTTTACATTTTTTTAACTCTTTACTTGACATTATTAAATATATAGGAGACTCTGCAATTAATGATTTCCAAGCGTTGTTTGCTCTTGCTTCAATTATATCTGTATTCATAGTCCTTCTTTTTCTAAAGAATTCCAATAATCTGCTTCTAGATCATTCCAATAATCATCTAGATCACTTATGATATCTGTTAGGCCATTCATCAGATATACAACATAAAATTAACCATATAATAAGGAGTATAATTATAATTCCTATTCCTATTAAGAGTGGACTAAAAACAATCCACCATGAAATATCTGAATGTAGAAGAACTTTAGCTATTAATAAAATTAGGAAAGACCCTGGAATAAGTGAAATTCCACATCCAAAATCAATTTTTACTTTTTCATTTGACATTGTCTAATAAAGATTTTATATAATCAATAGATTCCTTCACAGATAGACAGCTTCCGTTCTTTAACATAATGTAAGAGCTTTCACCAACTTCTTCTACTAAGGAAATATCATCTACGGCTATTAAATATCTTCTATTAATATTATCATTGTCTAATGTTAAATCAATAAACACGTTTATCATATTAATAATTTTCTACTAGTAATCATCTGCGTTATGATAAGTAAGATAATATAATACTATAAAGATTTAATCCTAGTACAGATTGTTTCTACAGCATTATTAAACTCTTGCTTATTACTATCTAAAATAGTTTCTCTTAAAAATCCTAAATATGAAGTACTACGACTAGTAATAGAAGGTAATTTAAGATTTACCACAATACATTTATTACCTTCTACTCTAATTCGTAATGCTCCACACTTTTTATACTTAACCATTTAAATTTATAAATATTAGTAATGCTAATACAAAAATAGGGACTAATAAGATTAACTTACTAGTCCCTTTCTTCTTGCCATCAAAAGCTTCTACGATTTCTTTTAATGTCATTTGTTCATCATATAATTAAAAAATTCATTTATTGTGAGAGTTCTTAAAAATTTTAAAGTGTTACTTGCATAAAAATATCCATCAGTGTAATAGTGACTTCCTTCAGGAATTACACATAAGCCTATAATATTAGTAGGCTCATATACAACAAAATGATTACAGAAATTTCCAAAGCAATCATATTCTTTAGTACAAGTATGTGATATACTTACATTATATCCAAAAGAATGAAGTCCCATGGATATACTATATTCATCTCCACTTAATTCTGATTTATAAGTCTTTCCTATATCATATTTATAGTGAAGTATAGGCGAATAATAGCCATTAATATCCTTTATTAGAGCTTTCCATACATATATGTTAGAAGTAGCTATAAATTCTATTTTATTTCGTAAATATAAACACATTATTTAAGAATTTTAACCTTTACATTTTTAATACTAATTCTTTTAGAATCTTTTGGATGAATGAGTATGTCAATACGATGCTTATGTCTTTTATTCATAATATCTCTGACTTCATATACTCCAAATCCTTCTATAAATACTTTCTTAGGTTTATTCTTTGGAAATAAATAAAGTAAATCACGAGAAATTGCACACCATTTAATTCTACCTCTTTTTAAATGATGTAAATTAATTTTAGAACCATCAGCTGTAATTAATGGCTCACTATTACACTGACTCTTTACTGGCTGATAACAAGTAAGAGTTACATGAGTTATAGTTTGAGCAACACTTTTAGTACATAAAAAACATAATAAAATTAATATAAATCTAAATTTTTTCATATATAAAATTTTTAAAATTGTATACAAACAAAAAAAGTCGAGCTTATTGCCCGACCAAACATCAGTAAGTACCCCTTTGGTACTTACAAATTAAATAATAAGATTAAATAATTGGAGGCATGTATAATCTAGAATACTGAGTAACATACCAAATCCAACCCTTCTTAAATGCTTTTAAAGTTCTTTTTAAAATTTTCATCATAATAAATCAAATTTAAAGTTTAACTTATAAAATATCTAGGAGGAGAGTTTTAAAAAATTAAGAATCCCAGGTAAATTATTCCCTGTTAAAGACAATCTTATGGTCTTTATTTTTATTATTTAGGATTCTGTAGGAATGCAAAAAACATCGAACCATTCCAGTTCGTAGGTTCTACGACACCTAATAGGCGAGTGTGCATCGTTAAGAGGCACCCTATAAGTTACGTTGCTCCTGTAGCTAGTGTTCTAGAGCTTTGTTATTGTGCGGAATGTGGGAATCAAACCCACGCAAGCCTTCTGGTTGGAAGCCAGATATGCGCCTTCAGCTACACTAATCCCGCATTATTTATAAGATATCTTTCCAACGCATGAAGAATAAGAAATTTGTTTATCATTATTTTCTAATATATAATAATAATCCTCAAATGTTTCTTGAATACCTTTAAAAACATATTCTTTATCTATATGTCCATCCACATAACAGGTTTTTCCTACATTAAGTAGTTCTTCTTTTACCCATTTTGGAGTGTTTTCAGGAACATCATCTACAGAATAATAATTTCCTATTACTTCATACATTAATTTATTTATTAATTGTTGGAAAGTCTTCATTAAAATAGGAACATCTTCAGTTTTATACTTTAATGTTTCTAAATTGTCTGTATCAATAGTTATTTTCATAAATATTTAATTTAATAGTGGACCACGGTGGGACTCGAACCCACGACATCTACCTTGCAAAAGTAGCGTTCTAGCCAACTGAACTACGAGCCCAAATTGGAGATTACTCTCCAGTTAATTGTTTTATTTTAAGTTTAGCTTGCGTTAATTTATAGACTAAATCAGCTATAGTACTTCTATTATCTTTAAGCTGTTTTCTAAGACATTTAACAGCCAATTTCATACTATTAAATGTCTTTAAATTATTTGATATAGATTCTAATTCTTTAAAAGATTTAGTATCATCAAATAGAGATATATTTACTTTAGCTTGTAATTCTTTAATTATAAGATTTTGTTTTTCAATCTTATTTTCTAAAGATCGAATTTTATTATTTAAAGAATCTATATTAAGTCCATTTTCTAACTCATCTATATAAGATTCTAACTCTCCAATTTTTTGTTCTAAACCAGCATAATGCTTTTTTCTTTCAGAATCGTATTCTTTAAAGCTATTTATTTTTCTTTTTAAGAGAGATATAATAAAATCTTTTTTATCGCAAAAATTTGCGCCAGATAGATAATTAAAAGTTTCTTTCATATTATTTATTATTAATTAATTAGTTGTCTAGGAGAGATTCGAACTCCCGAAGCTAAATAGCGGCAAATTTACAGTTTGCTGTGTTTGACCACTTCACATACTAGACAATTTTGTTCGGAGTGTGGGAGTTGAACCCACTGTTTTCTGCTTATGAGACAGACGTGGAAGCCGTTTCACTCACTCCAAATATAAATAAAGAGCTTCTAATTGGACTCAAACCAATAACCTGCACTTTACAAGAGTGCTGCACTGTCAATTGTGCTATAGAAGCTTAAATAAAAGCAAATATGGCATTAGACGGGCAAACTATCGTGACCATATTCTAATAATACATTGAGCTATCAGGCATACTCGTGGATTGCCCCTCTACCTCTAACAACTTCCTAGTTAACAGCTAGGTGCTCTCCATTATTTGCGGAATACAAGGGACTCGAACCCTTAGTTTTACTAGAGTAATAGTCTAGTTCCCTTACCAACAGGGCTTAATACTCCGTGCGCCTAGACTAGGATTCAAACCTAGGAACCTTTCGGGGCAAGTTAACAGCTTGCTGCCGTTGACCACTTGGCTATCTAGACGAAAGTCCTGATTAATCAGGACACACAGTTGAATCAATAGTAGTAGTATCAACTACTACAGTATCAACATTAATAAAATCATTTGAAGTTGAATTTACTGAATTATTTGAACCAGTAGAACAACTCAAGAGTGTAAATAATACACTAAGTACAAGTAATTTCTTCATTTTTTTATTTTTTTATTGTATTAACTATAATAATCTAAATTTTATTATTCAAAATATAATTTTAATAAAATTTAAAAATGAACCGAGAACTTCCCAATTCTCGGTTCTGTGTACTAAGGTAAGTACGACCCTTCCAATTTCATGTTGAAATCTTCAAAAAAGTCAGTATATTTATAGATATATACATCTGGGAATCAGGTTAATCGTGAAATTCGTAACTATAACAGTCCTAACCCGTTTGTGGTATAAATATAATTTAATTATAAATATTATAAAAGTTAATTTTTGTTTACTTTATTATTTTTAATTAAATTATTTATTTCTGTTTCTGTGAGTTCTATCTTGTAATCTCCATAACTTAAAGAGTAATTAAAATCAAATAAATAGACAAATTTCTTATCTATATATTGAGCACATTGTGGAATTACGCTAATATTAGTAATTGTAAATTCAATATTGTCTAAGACAATTCTTTCATATAATTTAAATTTGCTAGTCATATTAAAACAAAAGAGGGAACTCCCCAGTAGAGTCCCCTCAAAGATTGAGTTTCCTTTTAATTATCACGACTATAATTCACGTTTCACAACGTTCAATAAGTATTCCTTATTACTGAGGTTATTATAGTTGTGAATTTTTTTTCTAAAAATAAAATCTTAAGAATTTTAATTCTGAATCATAGCACGAAGTTCTTCAATAGATTTATTCTCAAGAGCTTCATCCTCCTTCTTTGCAATAAGTTCAGCAATACGTTTATTGCGGGCATCAATCTGGGCTTTATTAATATTATCCTTACGAGCCTTTAATTTAACGTTAATTACATCTTTTACAATACTGAAACGAAGTTCGTCATCATTTTCTTCAGCTGGAAGTTCTTCAATGAAAGACTTCTTAGGAGCTTCACTAATCTTCTTATCCAGCATAATAGCTAAAGTGTTAAGATTTTGCAGAGATAGGTCGAACAAATCTTCTGTAGTAATCATACCCTTGTTTGTCTTAAAACGTAATTTTTTCTGTAATGCTTCTTTGTACATAGTTATTAATTATTAAATGTTTACTTTATAAATTTTACCTGAATCTACTCTAACCATAAGTGAGTTACGAGAAGTAGCTATAAATCCTAGACCACTCATCTGATTATCATTATAAGGAGTTAAAGCTTTAGATGCTAATACTTCAAACACTCTCTTATGATTCTTAGTGAGTTCATCTTTAAGATATTCATTAAAATATCCACGAACAGCGTCTGGATTCTTGCAATCCTTTAACATAAAGAAATAGTGCTTAGCACCTACTTTATTATTTCCCCAGTAATTTGGAGATAAACATATAGCAGACACCTCAACAAAGTTTTGAGTCTTTACTCCCCAAATTTCTTTAGATGCTGTAGTACTACTTAAATGCTCTTTAGTAAAGACAACCTTATATCCATCAGAAGTAAAGTCTAATACTGGAATATTAGCTCTATCAGGAACATCCTTATTATACACATAAGTATGAACAACTCCATTGAGTTCTACCTCTACTTCAAATCCTAAATCAATATTCTCAATTTTAACAAAGTTGTTAACAAATACTTCATATTTACCTGCTTTAGGAACTCCTGAGAAAATAATATTTTCTACAGCATTGCGAGAATATTTTTTAGGATTAGCACGCTCTTCGGAAACGCTGCCTCCACTAGCATTCATATCTACATCAAGGAGACCTTCTTTATTACCATAGTAAATATGTCCATAAGGACTCTTCATATGTAAATCCAAATCATCGTAATTATACCAATGAAGAGAGATTCTCATATAACCCTCTACTTTACCTCCAACCTCTTTAACACGTTGTTTAATAGCATCAGAGATATTGCCATTGTATGCCCAAGCAAAACCATTATTCCATTTAAACATAGAAGGAGCTTCTTTATGAACTGGAGCAGTAAGAGTTACTAAATTATTATTTAACTTATTGTCAAAGAATAATTCAAGTTTACTAGCCTTAGAAACAATATTATTAAGGAACTCTTCCATAGTTGTTGGAATAGCAGTTTTCTCAAAATCTGTAGCAACTTTGCTAGTATTAGAAGTTTCGTTCATAAGAGAATCAAATCCTCCTAACATTCTCTTACGAGTTTCTCTATTTACAAAGATAACATCTTCAACAGATATATCTTCTACTTGAGCATGACGTCTCTCTAAAGAATCTTCATAACCAAGTTCTACTACAGTTTTATAAGCATTTTCTACCTGAGTTTTGGTAATAATACCTTTAGGTCTCTTATAATTATAAGGAGCAACCATAGATTCAAACTTCTTAACTGAACTTTCAATATTGTTAGTATCAGTTATATCTTTAAGAAGCTGACCTATAGCACTATTAAGTATATGTGTTACAGCATCAGGAAGTACACAAGAAGATATCCAAGCATAATTATCTAACTCAAAGCCTTCCAAGTGCTTACTCTCTACTGTATCAAGAGTAGTCTTTAAAGCATTTACTTGTCGTAGATAAGTATCACCCCTATAGAGGTTATCATCTGCAATTAAGTCTAGTACTGTCTGTACAGAATTATAATTAATTTCAGATAAAGTTCTTACCCATACATCATGTGAAGATTTAGCACCTGCACGAAATGTTGGAGTTTGAGATTTATCCATAATCAAATTACTTGTAGGAGTAGCGTAGAAATGATTCCAAGTAATTATTTCTTTAGAAGGTAGTATCTGCTGATTACATTTACAACCCATTGTAGTCTCTTCTGTAACAAATGTATTTCTAATTTTAGTATTTTTAAGCACTTGTAACATATTGTCTACAACTTTAGCAAACATTCCTTCAGCATGAACATCCTCCCAGTAAGAATGTATTTTATAATTCTCATCTACAGAAACTAATGCTCCATAGCGAGTAATGAAATGTTTACAATTTACACAGTTAAATTCTTGACGTATGGCTCCTTCAGGAAAAGATTCCATATAAGCCATCCATAAAAACTCTTTCTGAGTGTCAAGAATAAAAAGATGTTTGTTCTCTCTAATCATCTTATTACAAGCTTCTGTAACAAGATTTCTAAAATCTAAGTATTCCATAAAATTTTTAAAGTTAGAAAAAGAGGGAGATTCCTCCCTCTGTGATACTTAATGTTTATACATTTACATTGGTGTTCTCTACATCGCCGTTAACATTAACATTCTTGTTAACTTTAGCTTCAATAGTGTTAGCCTTCATAATATCTGCCATATCTACACCTGTGGCATCTTTTACAATGTCACGAGTTTGTTTAATAATAGCAGGTACATTACCAGAAATACCAGAAGCCTCAGAACCATTAGTTCCATAAACTGTCATATTGCTAATCTTACTCATAGGCTCAGCAATATACTTAGCCATATCAGGAAGAACTTTCTCATTAAGTTTAGAAAGCATGTCAATTACAGCAATAGAACCATACTTATTGTATGCTTCAGCCTTCTTCTGCATAGCCTCAGCTTCTGCAAGACCTTTAGCTCGCACACCTTCAGCTTCTGCCAAAAGTTTAGCTTTAGTACCTTCAGCTTCAGCAGTCAAAGTTTGCTGAGTAGCATATGCTTCAGCTTCACCTTTAGCACGAATACCTGCTGCTTCCTGCTCCTGAGAATAACGATTAGCTTCAGCTTTAGCCTTTACAGCCTTAGCAGTTTGCTCTGCTTTATACGCCTCAGCTTCAGCCTCACGCTTCTGTTTTTCCAAAGCAGCCTGAGCATCAATCTCTGTCTGATACTTATCAGCATCAGCCTTAGCATTTACATCTGCAAGATACTCATTTTGTTTAATCTTAATCTTCTCTTCAGACAAGGTCTGCTCTTTACGAGTCTTCTCAATATCAGCATCTACAGTCTTGATATTAATAGTTTTTTGCTGCTCCTGCTGCTGAATTTTATATGCAGCATCAGATTCAGCTTTCTTAATGTCAGATAATCTCTTCAGTTCAGCTCTCTTAATAGCCAACTCATTATTACGTTCAGCAATAATGGTGTCAGCCTTTACTCGAGCTTCATTAGCTTCATTGTCAGCCTCAGCCTGAGCCTTAGCTACATCTCTATCAGCATTAGCACGTGTAATTTTAGCATTCTTCTGAATAGCTGCTGTATTATCAGCACCCAAATCACGAATTAAGCCCTTCTCATCAGTAATATTCTGAATATTGCAAGACAAAATCTCAAGACCTAACTTAGCCATATCAGGAGCTGCCTTCTTCTGAATTTCGTCAGAGAATGCATCTCTATCAGTGTTAATCTTAATCAAGTCAAGAGAACCTACTACTTCACGCATATTACCTTCCAAAGAATCTTTCACCTGAGCAGCAATCTGAACAGGATTCATATTCAAGAAGTTCTTAGCTGCAAGTCTAGTGCCTTCTGTATCAGGTTTTACTCTAACTTTACATACAGCATCTACCATTACATCCAAGAAATCATGAGTAGGGACTGGCTGTGAAGTCTTAACATCAACTGTTACTTGACCAAGATATACTTTATCCAACCGTTCAAGTACAGGAATTTTTACTCCACCACTACCGATAAGTACTCGTGGTTCTCTACGAAAACCTGAAAGAATGTATGCCATCGAAGGAGGAGCTTTAACATACATTGTAGCAATAATAACAAGCAGTACAATAATAACAACTGCAATAACACCAATAAGAACTAAATGTTCCATAAATTTGTAAATGTTTAAATAATAAAAATTAAATATCTAAAAATTAACTGGTGTTAATTCCAAGGAATGTTTATAATTTATAATTTACAAGACCTGTAGCTTTACTTGCAGAGTAGCAACTATTAATTAAATATATTCTTATAGTTCCATACTCAGTCATAGTTACTAAATATTTCTCTTTAGTATTTATTATTAATATACGATCTTCTTCAAAATAGTCTCCAGGTTTCAGATACTTTAATTCTTTATCTTCTATAGTAGAACCAAAGTCGTCACTAAATTTAGTATAGCATTCATTACTGAATTTTCTCTCTTCATTAGAAAGATTTTTCAAATCTTTCTTTCCGAGTTCCTTATAATCATAATAAGTTTTTAATAAGGTTTTTATATTCTCAGAAGTAAGCTCTAATTCACAATTTCTAACTTGTATTACCCTATATAAATAAGAGAACTTAGAGAACTCAATATTAAAGGTTTCTTTAATATAAGGAAGAGCTTCTACTCCGTGAATATTGATTTCAGTTGCTATAGCTTTAATTAAATCTATAGTAATAATATTCATAGAATGAGTTAACTCTATAACTTTCTCTATAGCATTTTTATCTTCCAAGATATCGTTAAGAATTTCTCTAGTAACTTCTTCTGGAAGGTTATCAAAAGACTTTTTATATCTTATTCTAGAAGGTCTACCAAGAAGATTTGAATCTACCTTTAACTCATTAGTAGTAAGTAGAAATACTCTACGATAAATAGAGTTATAAGTACCATCCATAAAAGAGAGAACATCAGAAGAATCTTCAAATTCTTTCTCATATTCATCAAAGAAGAAGATACAATCAAAATCAATAGACGTAGATAAATATTTTATTAATTTACTATTAGTATCTCCGCCCATTGATTGTACTAAAATTACAGGGAGCTGTAAATGATTACAAAGCTTCTTTGCGGTAACTGTTTTCAGTATTGTTATCATATAGCTTTTTATCTATATTTCTATAACTTCTTGTTTGTTATAGCTCAGCGTACCTTTTTCTCCATTCAAATGATTGGGAGAGCGGGCGCTCTTGGAAGTATTATATTCTCTTATAAGAGTTTCAACTTCTACGCGTTACAGTGATGAAGATTCGTTACTATTTTCATTTACCACGGGATTAGCATCACAGCCTTCCCCGTTTTCACCCGCTAATAATTCTAAACATTCCTGTTTAAAACGGCAAGTTTTAAAAATTTTATATCTTTTATATTTTCTGTCTAAATAAATGGAACTATTACTATATACTAAGTCTAAAAAATCTAAAGAATTTGTTGAAGATACATTTAATACTAGAGTATTTTCCATTCTAGAATCTTTTACTAAAGAACTTTTTATATTAAAATTATTTAATATTGCTTGTATCTTTACTAAAAATTGTCTAGTTCCTAAAAATGAAGCTTTTGGTAAAATTTTTGTCTTCTAATAGTAACTTAGACAGCAATTTTACTTAAGTAAAATCCAGTCATTGAGAGTTTTACTTCATAAATACCTTTCGGTAATCCTTCAGGATGAGATACTGTTGTTGAACTACCCTGACTAAAAGTGTTACCATCTTGTAACCAAATTTGTTTACCCATTTTAATAAATATTAAATAATTACTTTAATAAATTTATAAGAATATCTATGTTGTGTAACATATTATCAATTATTTCGATAGCGTGATCAATACTTTCTTCCATATTTATTTTATAGTTCTTAATTTTTTATATTCTTCAAATATTTTATATTCAGCTTCTTTTCCTTATATAGTATATATTAATACTCCATAAGGACAATGTTAAAAACTAAATTGAACATCCCTTTCGACATCTAATAATCCTCCATTCCAATTAGATTGGAGGTCCATACTAAACCATCCTCTATTTACTGTTCTAGCGAACCAAACAAGATGATTATCGTATTTAGGAATATAACAACCTATGAAATAATCAGTATCTCCATTCCATATCCAATCATAATCAAGAGCACTATTAACTAAATGTATCTTTAGATGTATATCAGCTTTATTAAAAGGAATTATTTTCTTTACATAAGCTTTATATAATCTACTTGGTGAACATTTACCGTCATCAAAGAAATTATAAATCTGTTTCTTCTTTGGTATCATTTACCTTAAATAATTTATAATAGTTTATTAATCATCAGGCAAAAATACACAATTATGATTTTCATCTACATCTTCCCATCTATTATTAATATTAACTTGTATTTTTTGTCCACTAATAATTGCTTGAATAACAGGCAATATTTTTTCAGCTTTTTCCTTTGTCATACTCAATCCTCCAACTCTTTAAGTTTATTCTTCAACATTGTATTAAGTATTCATAAAATCTTCTATTGGGTCTGATAAATATATCCATTCGTCAGTTCCTTTTCTTCTAGCTTAGAACTCCATAGATGGAACATTTTCCCAATCATTAAAATCATACTTTTGGTGAGCATCCATCAGGCATTCATATAAATCTTCGCTGAAAGGTTTATCGAATATTGAACTTGGTTCATATTCTTTCGATGTAAATAATACATCTACTACATTATTTTCCTCATCCAATATAACCAATCTAAATTGGATTAAATTATGATCAATTATCATGTATTTCTTATATCCTTCCATATTCTCTTCTTTTTTACCCTCTTCCTGTTGCCAAGGAAAGGGTGGTTAGTTAATTATTTCGTAAATTCTATCATATATTGCGCAAACACAGATCCTACATAACATAATGTCATAAGTATTGCTGCAACTAATGCAATTACAATATCCACTGTTTTCAACTTCGGTTTTACTAACCAAAGTATTACGTTAACTATTAGAAAAATAGTTCCTAAAATCGTTAATAATACTACCATATTTTTATATATTTATATCCTTTACAGGATTGTTAGTTACTAAAGCTCATCAAACTCTTTCTGTAATCTCTGTTTTGTTTCTTTTAAGAGTTGTGTAAATTTAGAATTAAATTCTTTGTCACATTTTGATAAGCCATTAAGATATTCTCCGACACTTTCATTATTGTGTCTATGACTACATAAAAGTGCATCTACTTTAGGAAGCAAACTTTTAGCTAAAATGTTAGCTCTTTCTAATTTATTTATATCCATTACTATCTATTTATATCCTTTGTAGGATGTTAGTTACTCTGGTGTCTTTATTGTGTATTTATCAGATGAAATGTGTAGGAATACGTGGTCACCACCAGTACAAGTATTTATAATATCATAAGTACGACAGTTTATCTTGTCAAATACACGTACTTCACAATCTCCACCAGTAATGTCGATATAAGATTTTAAATGTTCTATTAATTCGCTTGCTTGCATACTAGTTATATTTAATCTCATAGTTATTTATTAAGGATGAGTAGGTATTTCTATCCAATGCGTTGGCATATTTGGTAGAGCGAATTGTTTATAATATATTTCTGCTCCTGGAATGCCTGAAATGCCATTATAATAATCGTCTCCTTCTTCATAGCATGTATCATAACAATCTTGCTCATCATTCCAAGTTGCAGATACAAAACCATCATCCTGTAGAAAACCTATTCGTGTTCCATTAGGATTAAAATCTGAATTAATCCATTCTTTGTTAAAAGCTATTACTTCTTTTCCGAAGGGAAGTTCTTTTTCAGATACTTTATTCCATTCCATATACCATTGGTAATTTTTAATAAAATAAATACTCATCACAGGGCTCTCCAACATAGTTCCTTGCTTCATCTATAGTACTGAACACCTTTTGTGTAATATAGATAAATGGAATACAATTGAATAACACATTGTCTTGAACTACGTATCGTACTGAATGTAATTTTCCAATAATTCTTTTTGTCATGTCTTTATTTATACTCAAAAGGTATTAAACATTCATTTGATTATCACATTTCTCTGTTTCATCAGGAACAGATAATTCATCCCACATATCACACTTACCTTCGTCATTGTAGATACATGGTCTATGACAAATTCCTCTAAGATCTTCTCTTAACATGTTCTACTTAACTTGTTTAAAGATTACATTCTTGTGGTCTGAACGTGTGCATCTATTACATTTATAATTATATGTACATGGAATATTTTCTCCTTGATTAAAAAAGCAACCATCACAACCTTCCTGTTGTTCAACAACTTCAAGAGTAATGGTTACTCTTTCTCCAATTTTAAGTTCTTTCATATTTATTTCCTTTTAAACATATGGGCTTAATATATCAGTAAACTTGCAGCAATCTGGGCAGTAATGTTTATCACCTATCTCTTGCCATCCTGATTCAAGAGCGTAACCTCTTGCAGACTTTCTATCCGCTCCAGTGATTGTAGTATCACATTCACAAAAAGTTTTTCCACATCTGTCACACACAACAGAATACATAGTAACTAACTTAATCATGATTATCTTCTT
>OLWJ01000220.1_pt1 | contig 19453 bp, 17 predicted proteins | sample 1674291 | NCBI WGS metagenome assembly OLWJ01 (sample SAMEA103958159, study PRJEB25191) | human gut metagenome | biome: human-associated habitat [ENVO:00009003]; feature: intestine environment [ENVO:2100002]; material: feces | place: Germany | collected 2013/2015
ATAATGGAAGCGTTCTTCATGAGAAAAAACCTCTTACTGGTTTATGATATCTAATCATAGCACGATTTTCCGGAATGTCAACCGGAAAATCGCCGATTTTTGCAGTTCTTCGAAGTCCTAGTCCATTTCCTCGAAATCGGCGTCCATGACGTCGTCGTCCGGGGTCTGGTCATTCGGATTCTGATAGGAACCGGAATACTGCGCGTCCGGGTCGATCGTGACGCCCGCCTGCTGGAGCAGCTGCTCGAGGCGGCCGGCAGCGGACGCCATCTGGGCGGCGTCCTTCGATTTGACGGCGCGCTTGGCCTCCTTGACGCCCTCGGCGACGGCGGCCTTCTGCTCTTTGCTCATGCCCTTCGCGGCCTTGCCGGCCTGATAGATGAGCTGTTCGCAGCGGTCGCGCGCGACGGCCTCGGCCTTGAGCTGCGCGTCCTGCGCGGCGTACTGCTGCGCTTCGCGCACGGCGCGGTCGATGTCGGCCTGGCTCATGTTGGAGCTGGCCGTGATCGTGATGGCCTGGGCCTTGCCGGTGTCGAGATCCTTGGCCGAGACGTTCACGATGCCGTTGGCGTCGATGGAGAACGTGACCTCGATCTGCGGGACGCCGCGCGGCGCGCGGCGGATGCCGGTGAGCTGGAAGCGGCCAAGCTCCTTGTTCTGGCTGGCCATCGGCCGTTCGCCCTGTAAGACATGGATGTCGACCGACGACTGGAAGCTGGAAGCCGTGGTAAAGATCTGGCTCTTGCGGATGGGGAGCGTGGTGTTGCGCTCGATGACGCGCGTGCAGACGCCGCCGAGCGTCTCGATGCCGAGCGAGAGCGGCGTGACATCCAGCAGCAGCAATCCCTGCACCGACCCGGACAGGACGCCGCCCTGTAAACACGCGCCCATCGCGACGCACTCGTCGGGGTTGATGCCCTTGAACGGCAGGGAGCCGGTGATGGACTGGACCAGATCCTGCACGGCGGGGATGCGGCTCGAGCCGCCGACCATCAGCACCTTGCTGATCTGGGCGATGGAGACGCCGGAATCATTGATGGCCTGATTGACCGGCTCGCGCGTGGCCTGCACAAGATGATAGGTCAGGTCGTTGAATTTCGCGCGGGAGAGGGGGATGTCCATGTGCAGCGGGCCGTTTTTACCGACCGTGATGTACGGCAGCTCGATGCTCGTCTGCGTCATGGCCGACAGCTCGATCTTCGCCTTTTCGGCGGCCTCGCGGATGCGCTGCATCGCGGCGGAGTCGCGCGAGAGGTCGATCTTGTTCTCCTTTTTGAACTCCTGCACGAGATAGTCGACGATGCACTGGTCAAAGTCGTCGCCGCCGAGGTGGTTGTTGCCCGCCGTGGCGAGGACTTCGATGACGCCGGAGGAAATGTCGAGGATGGAGACATCGAACGTGCCGCCGCCAAGGTCGTAGACCATGATCTTCTGCTCGGCCTCTTTGTCGATGCCGTAGGCGAGGGCGGCGGCGGTCGGCTCGTTGATGATGCGCTGGACGTTCAGCCCCGCGATCTTGCCCGCGTCCTTCGTGGCCTGACGCTGCGCGTCGGTAAAATAGGCCGGGACGGTGATAACCGCATCGGAGACCGGCTCGCCGAGGAACGCCTCGGCGTCGGCCTTGAGCTTCTGCAGGATCATCGCGGAGATCTCCTGCGGGGTATATTTGTGCCCATCGATGTTCACCTTATAATTTGTGCCCATCTGGCGCTTGATGGAGGAGACGGTGCGCTCGTGGTTCGTGACGGCCTGCCGCTTGGCCAGGCTGCCGACCATGCGCTCGCCGGTCTTCGAGAACGCCACGACAGACGGAGTCGTCCGCCCACCCTCCGCGTTGGGGATGATGACCGGCTCGCCGCCTTCCATCACCGCGACACAGGAATTGGTCGTGCCGAGATCGATACCGATGATCTTTGCCATAAACTACGTCCCTCCAAGGGTCAAATCTAATTTGCCACGATTACCTTTGCGTGGCGGATAACCGCCTCATCCATCGTGAAGCCCGTCTGGATGACCTGCACGATCTCGTCCTGGCGTTTGGCCGGGTCTTCAATGTGCTCAACGGCCTCGTGATAGTCGGGGTTGAAGCATTTGCCGAGGCTGTCCATCGGCACAACGCCGAGCCCGTCCAGCCGCGCGAGCAGCTTCTGCATCAGAAGCTCGACGCCGTGATAGTATGCCTCGTCCGTACACGGCGCATCCAGCGCGCGGGCCAGATCGTCATAGACCGGGAGCAGCGCAAGCACCGCCTTTTTCATACCGTCGGCCTCCGCGCGCTCGAGCTGCGCGGCCGTGCGGCGGCGGTAATTCTGATATTCGCCGCGCAGCGCCTCGAGCGTTTCGTCCGGCGCGGCGGGCTTTTTTGAAAACAGACGCACGGCTCAGCCCTCCTGTGTGTTCGTGCTCTTCTGGCTGCCGAAGCCGTAGCCATAGTAGGGGTCAGTCTGCTGGCTGCCGCTCTGATAGGTGTCGGAGTAGCTGCTGCTGTTGTCGTAAGTGGAATAGCCGTAGGGATTCAGATACACATAGCTGCATCCGCCGAACAGGCCATAGAACAGCTGGAACAGCAGATAGATCAGGAAGATCTTGCCGAGGATGCTGCCGCGCCGCCGCGTGTGGCGGTACGTCCACTGATACTGGTTCTGGTTCTGCGCGTCGTCACCGTCCTGCTGCGGGCGGTAGTTCGTGTAATAGGTGTAGGTATAATGCGGCTGATCCTGACCCTGGCCCTGGCCGCCCCAGAAGGCGGAAAACGGATCGTAATACTGCTGGTTCTGATACTGCTGGCGTGCCTGCTGCTGATAGCGCTGCTGCGCCTGCTGCTGGCGGTACGCCTGCGGATTTTTCAGCAGGTCATAGGCCTCGTTGACCTCGTTCATCTTCTGCGCGGCGGTGGGGTCGTTCGGGTTCAGGTCGGGATGGTATTTCTTTGCGAGGGTGCGGTAGGCTTGCCGGATCTCGTCCTCCGTCGCATTTTCGGACACGCCGAGCACCTGATACGGATTTTTGTCCATTCCGCTCCCTCCTTTCCTTCTGACGCTATCAATTATACAAAGGTTTCCCCGCAGATGTGTGAATCATTTATAAACGTTCCGGGGCAAAATGATGAAAAAACAGGGAGCCGCCCCGATTTTCGGGCGGCTCCGCGTGATTTTTACAGTGAACTGCAAAATTCCATGCTGAATATTGCGAAACATTACGCAAGTGCCTCCAGCACACCGCGCAGCAGCTTCCACGTGCGCTGCACCGAGGGGATGGACATTTTCTCGCGCGGCGTGTGGATCTCGAGCAGATCCGGGCCGAATGACACGCAGTCCAGCCCCGGCAGCTTGCCGGAAAACAGGCCGCACTCGAGTCCTGCATGGATGGCCTCGATCTTCGGCGCGTGGCCATACTGCTCGGTGAACACGCGCACCATCGTGTCGCGCAGCGCAGAATCGCGCTTATACTCCCACGCGGGATAGTCGCCAGTGATCTCCATCGACGCGCCGAGCAGCGCGCAGAGCGTCGCGAACCGCTCCAGCAGCATCTCCTTCTCCGAGGCCACGGAGCTGCGGACAGATGCGCGCGCAACCAACAGGCCGTCCGCGACATGGAAGATGCCGAGATTGCTCGACGTCTGGACGAGTCCTGGAATGTCCATGCTCATGGACACGATCCCGTTCGGCACGAGCTGCAAAAACTGCACGACCGTCTTGCCGGCCGCTTCGGTCAGCGCGGACGGCGCGGGATTTCCGCTGCGGACGGTCAGCGTGAGGCCGGGGTCGGAGACGGCGTGCTCCGCGCGGAACGCCGCTTCCAGCCCGGAGACGCGCGTCTGCACCGCCGGGAGCTTCGCCGGCTCCACGGCGAGGACGGCGCGGGCCGAGGCCGGGATGGCGTTGTCCTTCAGGCCGCTCTCCGCCGAGACGATGCGCAGCGGAACGATCTTGCCGATGGCAGCTAACGCGCGGCCAAGCAGAATGGCGGCGTTGGCGCGGCCCTTGTCGATCTCCGTGCCGGAATGGCCGCCGGTCAGGCCCGTCAGCTCGAGCACCACGGTCGGCAGCGAGCAGACTTCCGACGCCAGAGGCAGCCGGACATTGGCCCGCGCGCCGCCCGCACAGCTGACGGTGAAGATGCCCTCATCCTCAGAGTCGATGTTCAGAAGCCGCCGCGCCGTGAGCGTCGAGACGTCGAGACCCGCCGCGCCCTCCATGCCGACCTCCTCGTCGACCGTAAAGACGGCCTCGATGCGCGGATGGCGGAGCGTTTTGTCGTCCATCGCGGCGAGCGCCATCGCGATGGCAATGCCGTCGTCGCCGCCGAGCGTCGTGCCGCGGGCGTAGAGATAATCGCCGTCCAGCGCGAGGTCGAGTCCGTCGCGCGTCATGTCCAGCGGGCAGTCCGCCGTTTTTTCTGTGACCATGTCGAGATGGCCCTGGATGATGACCGGCTCGGCGCTTTCGCAGCCGGGCGTGGCCGGGCAGACGATGATGACGTTGTTCAGCGCGTCCTGATGGACTTCGAAGCCGTGACTTTCTGCAAAGCGGACGCAATAGTCGGAGATGGCTTTCGTGTTGCCGGAGCCGTGCGGAATGGCACAGAGATCGGCAAAATAAGAGAGAACGGATTTCGGTTCCAGCGTGTCGGTGATTCGCATGGGATGACCTCCTTATACTATCGTAATTTGAATATTTTTTCGTTGTAGGGGCCGATGCCCTCATCGGCCCTAACCCCGCCGCAGCGGAAAGCCTCCCTTGTGTAAAGGGAGCCTTTAGGTTCGGCAAAATTACGGGGCGAACTGGCTGTTATACAGCTTCGCATAGAAGCCGTTTTGCTTCAGCAGCTCGTCGTGCCTGCCCTGCTCGATGATATGGCCGTTCTGCATGACCAAAATCACGTCCGCCTCGCGGATGGTGGACAGGCGATGGGCGACGATGAAGCTCGTGCGCCCCCGCATCATCGCGGCGAACGCCTGCTGGATCTTCAGCTCGGTGCGCGTGTCGATGGAGCTGGTCGCCTCGTCCAAAATCAGCATCGGCGGCAGCGCCAGCATGAGCCGCGCGATGCAGAGCAGCTGCCGCTGCCCGGTGGAGAGTCCTGCGCTCGTGTCGGTCAGGGGCGTATCATAGCCCTGCGGCAGGCGCGTGATGAAGCCGTGGGCATGCGCGGCCTTCGCCGCAGCCTCGATCTCAGCCTCCGTGGCATCGGGCCGGGCCAGCGCGATGTTCTCGCGCACCGTGCCGGTCTTGAGCCAGGTGTCCTGCAAGACCATGCCGAAATTCTGCCGGAGGCTGTCGCGCGTGACGCTGCGGACGTCGTGTCCGTCGACGGTGATTGCGCCGCCGTTCACGTCGTAGAAGCGCATGAGCAGATTGATGAGCGTCGTCTTGCCGCAGCCCGTCGGGCCGACGATGGCGACGCGCTCGCCGGGGCGGACGTCGAGGTTCACATCCTCGAGCAGCGGTGTCTGCGGCACGTAGCGGAACGCCACATGCTCCAGCGCGACGCGGCCCGTCACGTCCGTGAGCGTTTCCGCATCCGGCGCGTCAGGGATCTGCTCCGGCTCGTCCATGAGCGCGAAGACACGTCCAGCGCAGGCGACAGCGTTTTGCAGCTCGGTGACAACGCCGGAAATTTCGTTGAACGGCTTGGCATACTGGTTGGCATAGCTGAGGAAAACCGTCAGGCCGCCGACCGTGATCGCGCCCGCGACGGCGGACATCGCGCCTGCGAGGCCCACACAGGCGTAGACCACGCTGGTGACAAAGCGCGTGACCGGGTTCGTCAGCGAGGAGAAGAACGTCGCGCGGAGCGACGCGCGGCGCAGCGCCTCGTTCAGCGCGCCGAAGCGCGCCTCGGCACGAGGCTCGTAGCCGAACGCCTGCACGACCTTCTGCCCGTCGACCATTTCATTGAGGAAGGCCGTCTGCTCGCCGCGCGACTGCGACTGCTCGCGGAACATATTATAAGTGCGCGAGGCGATGAATTTTGCCGCAAAGAGGGACAGCGGCGTCAGTACGACGACGACGAGCGTGATCTTCCAGTTCAGATAGAACATGATGCCGAGCGTGCCGAGGATGGTGAGCACGCCGGTAAACAGCTGCGTGAAGCCCATGAGCAGGCCGTCGGCAAACTGGTCGACGTCGGCGATCATGCGGCTGATGACGTCGCCGGAGGGATGGCTGTCGAGGTAAGAAAGCGGGAGCTTTTGCAGGTGGGCGAACGCCTCGGCGCGGGTATCGCGCGTGACGCAGAAGACGATGCGGTTGTTGACCACGTTCATCACCCACTGCGCCGCAGCGCCCAGCAGCGCGAGCACCGCGATCTCCAGACCGATGGACGCGACCGCCGCGAAGGCAACCTGCCCCGGCCCGACGATGGCGTCGACCGCCTTGCCGACGAGGATCGGGATATAGAGCGCGGCGGCGACATTCCCCGCCGCGCAGAGCAGCGCGAGGATAATCCAGCCGGTATAGGGCTTCAGGTGCCGCAGGACGCGGCGGAGCGATTCGGAGGAATTGTTTTTCATCGCGCATCCTCCTTTTTGAACTGAGAATCGTAGATCTCGCGGTAGACCGGGCAGGTTTCCAACAATTCGTCGTGTGTCCCGTGGCCGACGAGGCGGCCCTCATCGAGGACGAGGATCTGGTCGGCAAAACGGATGGAGGCTGTGCGCTGCGAGATCAAAAACGTGGTGGGGCACCACGGCAGCTCACGCAGCGCATGGCGCAGCGCGGCGTCGGTAGCGAAGTCGAGCGCGGAGGCGCTGTCGTCCAGGATCAGAATTTCCGGCTTTCGGGTCAGGGCGCGGGCGATGGTGAGCCGCTGGCGCTGGCCGCCGGAGAGATTGCGTCCGCCAGCCTCGACCAGATAGTCCAGCCCGCCCTCCTTGCCCGCGACGATCTCGGCGGCCTGCGCCGTCTCGAGCGCCATGGCGAGCGTCTCGTCCGAGGCGTGCTCGTCGCCCCAGAGCAGATTTTCGCGGATGGTGCCCCGGAAGAGCAGCGCCTTCTGCGGCACAAGGCCGAGCTTGGCGCGCAGCGCGGCAAGCGGATAGTCCCGCACGTCGACGCCATTCACTGTGACGGAGCCTTCGTCCACGTCGTAGAAGCGGCCGATGAGGTTGGCGAGCATTGTCTTGCCGGAGCCGGTGCCGCCGATGATGCCGATGGTCTGCCCGCGCTTTGCGGTGAAGTCGATGTCCGAGAGCGTCGGCACCTCGGCGCCGGGGCAGCGGAACGTCACATGGTGGAACGAGACGGCCTCGTTGGTGTCGACCGGCTGCGGCATGGCGTCCGGCGCGGAGAGGGACGGCTCCTGCTCCAGCAGCTGGCCGATGCGGCTGCCGCTGGCGACCGAGCGCGTGATGTTCAGGATCAGGTTGGCGAACTTGATGAGTTCCACCAGAATCTGCGACATGTAGTTATAGAGCGCGATGACCTGCCCCTGCGTGAGCGCGCCGGATTCGACGCGCACCGCGCCGGTGCGCAGGATGGCGACGATGGCGAGGTTGACGATCACGTAGGTCAGCGGGTTCAGCAGCGCGGAGATGCGGCCGACGAATCGCTGCATGTGCGTAAGATCGGCGTTTTTCTCCGAAAACGCATCCGTCTCCCGGTTTTGCAGACGGAAGGCACGGATGACGCGGACGCCGTCGAGATTTTCGCGCGTCGCGCCGAGGACGCGGTCGAGCTTTTCCTGCACCCTGCGATAGAGCGGGATACAGGCCAGCATGATCGCGAACACGACGGCAAACAGTGCCGGGATCGTCACGACGAAGACGAGCGCGGCCTTCGCATCGACGGTGAAGGCCATGACCATTGCGCCGAACACGACAAACGGCGAGCGCAGCAGGAGCCGCAGCGTGAGATTCAGGCCATTCTGCACCTGATTCATGTCGCTGGTGAGGCGCGTGAGGAGCGTCGGCGTACCGACCCGGTCGAGGTCGGCATAGCTGAGCGTCTGGATGTGGGCAAAGAGCGTCTCGCGCAGGCTGGCGGTGAAGCCGGTGGCCGCGCGGGCGGCGAAATACTGCGCCGTGACCGAGCACAAAAGACCCAGTAACCCAAGGCCGATCATCCAGCCGCAGCGGGAGAGGATATAGCCCTTGTCGCCGTTTGCGACGCCGACGTCGATAATGCTCGCGACGATCAGCGGGATCAGCAGCTCGAGCAGGGCCTCCGTCAGCTTGAACAGCGGCGCGAGGATGCTGTCGCGGGTATGGGGCTTGAGATAGACGAGAATACGCTTCATGGCATTACTTCCTGTTGGCGGCAGCACCGCATTTCTGAATCTCTTGTGCAAATTGTGCAGCGATGCCCTGAATTTTACTGACAGTGTATTATACCATATTCTTTCCGCGTTTTCCAGCCGGGACGCAAAAAAGCGGGCTGCGGTGCGGAAAATGGCACGCGTTTGGGGTGGAATGGGCGGATTTTTCCAGCGTATGCGGCGCGGAGAGTTGCATTTTGCGCGGGACTGTGGTATTTTATCCATGATTGCAGAATTTTCTATGGGGTGAGTATCATCAAACGTTTTTTGCTGCTGCTGTTTTTGCTGCTGGCGCTGACGACCGGGGCGGCCGCCGCCGGGACGATCACCGATCTGCGGACGGACTGTCTCGTCGCGGGCAACGGATCGTGCCAGGTGACGCAGACGGTGACGATCGAGTTCACCGGCATTGAACAGAGCCTGACCATCCCGCTCGGGGCGAATGCGAAGCGCGCGTCCATCGCGGGCTATCGCGCGCAGAAGACCGTCGAGGACGGGTATACGCTGTTCCAGCTGAAGGACGACGCCGGATTCGCCGGGAGCCGGACGTTCACCGTCACCTATACGCTCTCCGGACTCGTGAGCGAGACGGACGGCGAACAGACGCTGGCGCTGCCGCTGCTGTGCCCGAAGTGGGACTATCCGATCGAGCATTTCTCTTTCACGGTGACGATGCCGAAGGACATCGAGACCGTGCCGAGCTTTTCCAGCGGCTATTATGGCGACGTCATTGAGGACTATATGACTGCCGCGCGGCAGGGGGCCGTCCTGCTCGGCGATCTCGACACCGCGCTCAAGGATCACGAATCGCTGACGATGACGCTTGCGCTCGGGCCGCGCTATTTCACCGGGACGTATTCCGGCTGGTCGGCCAACTGGGTGGCGGCGGCATTCTGTATCCTGTTTGCGCTGCTGGCGCTGGGGTATTGGTTCGTGACGCTGCGCAGTCCGCGGCTGTCGGTCTCGTCGCGGTCGCTGCCGCCGGACTCGGCGCTGCCGTGCGATCTGCCATTTCTGCTGGCGGGTGCGAAGCCGGACTTTAACATGCTGCTCTGCCACTGGGCATCGCTCGGCTATCTGTCCATCGCCGTCGACCCGCAGGGGCACGTTTCGCTGCTGCGGCACATGTACATGGGCAACGAGCGGCGGGGTCTCGAGTGCAAGCTCTTTGCCGCGCTCTTTGCCAGGGCCGACCGCTGCGACGGCGCGAGCATTCATTATAAAAATACCGCCAAGAGCGCCGCAGGGGCATTGGCCCGGTTCTGGGGCAGGAGGCTCTATGAGCGGGGGAGCGGGAATGTGCTGGTAATGCGGGCGCTGGCGGCGCTCTGCTCCGGCGTGGCCTTGCTGTCAGCGGCGAGCTTTCTGCTGCCGGTGCTGCCGCTGCGGTGGCTGGTGCTGGCGCTCTGCTTTGTGCTCGGCGCGGCGATGAGCGCGTGTATTCAGCTGGCGGCGATCCGTTGGTATCTGCGGCGAGTGCCGGTGCTGGCGCTCGGCGGCGCGTGCGCCGTGGCGATGCTGGTGCTGGGCAACCTCAGCGGGACGTTCCCGCTGATGCTGCTGGCCGCGGCGCTCAGCGCACTGACCGGTGTGCTCACGCGGCACGGCGGACAGCGGAGCCGCGCGGGCGGACGGCTGCTGGGGCAGGTTTTGGGATTCCGGCAGTTTTTGCGGCGCGTGACGCCGTCGCACCTGCTGATGCGCTTACAGCGCGACCCGCAGTATTTTTACCGGACGCTGCCCTACGCGGAGGCGATGGGCCTCGGCGCGATGTTCGCCCGGAAATTCGGCGACACGGAGCTGGACCCCTGCGAATGGTACAATGAGCCGAACCTGCCGCGCACGGCGGAGGGCTTCTATGAGAAGCTGAAGGAGACGCTAGCGCTGCTGAATCTTTCGATTCAGTGCTGACGCTCCCCCAGTCATGCTTCGCATGACAGCCCCCTCTTGGTAGAGGGGGCCTTCCGCTGCGGCGGGATTTGGGCGGACAGAGTCGTCCGCCCCTACAAAGTGCGGCGAAAAATTGGGCAAGATAGAATGACTATGAGAATTACAGGTGAACGATATGTACGAGATCATCACGAAGGAGCAAATCCCGGAATATGAGGCGTTTGTCCAGTCGCATCCGAAGGGCAACTTTGCCCAGAGCTGGCTCTGGAGCAAGCAGAAGCCGATGTGGGACTGGGACGCCGTCGCCGTGCGCGGTGAAGATGGCAAAATCAAAGGGGCGATGGCGCTGATGACGCGGAAGGTGCCCGGCATTGGCCGGACGCTGATGTACGGCTGCCGCGCGCCGGTCTGCGACCTCGACGACCGGGAGACGTTCGCGCAGCTTCTGGAGGGGGCCAAGGCTCTCGCGAAGCAGAAAAAGGCTTACGTCATCAAGATCGACCCGGACGTGCCCTCGTCCGACACGGCCTTTGCCGAGCTGCTCCGCAGCTTCGGCTTCCGGGGCAAGGAGGGCGGCAAAAACTTCGAGGCCATCCAGCCGCGCTACGTCTTCCGCCTGAACATTGCGGGCAAGACCGAGGATGAGATCATGGCAGGGTTCCACCAGAAATGGCGCTACAACATCCGCCTGGCCACGCGCAAGGGTGTGACCGTGAAGGTCTGCGGGAAGGAAATGGTGCCCGCGTTCGCCGAACTCATGCTGACGACCGGCGTGCGCGACGGCTTCGTCACGCGGAAGCCCGAATATTTCTCCGCGATGCTCGACAACCTTGGCGAGCACGCGCGGCTCTATATGGCGTTTGACCCCGAGGGGACGCCGATCGCGGGAACGCTCGCGATCTGGTACGGCGACAAGGTCTGGTATCTGTACGGCGCGTCGAGCAACGAGCACCGGAATCTGATGCCGAACTATCTGCTCCAATGGAGCATGATCCAGTGGGCCGTGGAAAAGGGCTGCCGGATGTATGATTTCCGCGGCGTGAGCGGCGACGTGTCTGAGGACAATCCGCTCTATGGCCTGTTCCGCTTCAAGCAGGGCTTCGGCGGCGACTTCACCGAGTTCGTCGGCGAGATGGACCTCGTGCTCAGCCCCGCGGTCTATTGGGCCGTGGAGCACGGGACGAGCGTCTTCAAAGAGCTGCGCAAGCAGGTCTATCTGATCAAAAACCGGGGCAAATAACGGAGGCTGCGTATGAAACGCTATCTGGTCGAGCGCGAGCTGATCCAAAACAACATTCAGGTACTCCAGAAAAAGGCGGGCAGCGCCGTGATCTGGGCCGTGCTGAAGGGCAACGGCTATGGACTCGGTCTGCTGCCGATGGCGGAGACCTGCCGCGCGGCAGGTCTCGATCACTTTGCGGTGACGGAGATCGCCGAGGCCCGCGCGCTGCGCGAGGGCGGCTTTGAGACAGAACCCATTCTGATGCTCCAGCCGACGGCGGACGCCGACGAGATCACCGCGCTTTTGCCGCTGCACGTCATTTTCACGATCTCGAGCACGGAGGACGCCTCCGTCCTCGCGGGCCTCGCGGCCCAGGCGGGCGTGACCGCCGAGGCGCACATCAAGATCGACACCGGCATGGGCCGATACGGCTTTTTGCCGGAGGAGATGGAGAAGATCACGCCGGTCTATCATTATATGGATACCATCCATGTGACCGGGATCTATACGCATCTGCACTCGGCGTTCTGCGACAAGAAAGCCACAAAGGCGCAGATCGAATCGTTCAACCGCGTGCTCGCCGCGCTGCGCGAGGCGGGCATTGAACCGGGGATGGCGCATATTCTCAATTCCTCCGGCGTGCTGCATTTTTCGGGCGCGGCGATGGATGCCGTGCGCGTCGGCTCGGCCTTGCTTGGCCGCGTCCACGGCGGGCATTGGCTGAAGCGCGTCGGGTACTGCGAGACGCAGGTGGAAGAGCTGAAATGGCTGCCCAAGGGGCACACCACGGGATATGGCGCGGGATGGAAGGCGAAGCGGCCGACGCGCGTCGCAATTTTGCCCGTCGGCTGGTACAACGGATTTGGCTGCGAGATGGGCAACGATTTATTCCGCTTCCGCGACTGTCTGCGGCGCATCGCCGCAAGCCTGCGGACGATGCTCTTCGGGAAAGCCTATTATGTGACGATCAACGGCAAGCGCTGCAAGGTGCTCGGCCATATCGGGATGCTGCACACGGCGGCAGACGTCAGCGGCATCCAGTGCTCGCTGGGCGACATGGCGCGCGTGGAGATCAACCCGCTGATGCAGAAGGGGATGGACGTGGAATGGCGGTAACAATGGGACACCCGATCGCGGCAATCGCGACCGGCCATGGCCGGAGCGGCATCGGGATCCTGCGGATGTCCGGCGAGGGCTGCATCGAACGCGCCGCGAAGGTCTTTACCCGTGCGGACGGCAAGCCGCTGGAGGCTGCGGAGGATCGGAAGCTCGTGCTCGGGACGATGGCGGACGCCGAGGGGCGGCCCGTCGACCACTGCATGGCGTTCGTCTCCCATGCGCCGCACTCCTATACCGGCGAGGACACCGTGGAATTTCAGTGCCACGGTTCGCCCGCCGCGCTGACCGCCGGACTGGAGGCTCTGTTTGCCGCTGGATTCCGGCAGGCCGGTCCGGGCGAATTCACGCGCCGCGCGTTTTTGAACGGCCAGATGGACCTGACACAGGCGGAGGCCGTGATCGACCTGATCGACGCTGAGACCGCCGACGCGGCGGCGAACGCCGCCGGGCAGCTTGCGGGCGCAATTTTACGGAAAATTGACCCGATTTATGACAATTTAGTGGACATTTTGGCGCATTTTCACGCCGTTCTGGACTATCCGGACGAGGACATCGATCCGTTTGAGCTGACGCAGTTCGCGGGACAGCTGGACGAGGATGCAAAGGCGCTCAACCGCCTGCTCGCCACCTGCCACCGGGGACGCATCGTGAAGGACGGCCTGTCCGCCGTCATCCTCGGCAGCCCGAACGCGGGCAAGTCGAGCCTGCTGAACTGCCTCGCAGGCTTCGACCGCGTGATCGTCACCGACATTCCGGGCACGACGCGCGACGCCGTGGAGCAGACCGTCCGGCTGGGGCGGCATCTGCTGCGGCTGCTCGACACGGCGGGCATCCGGGAAACGGACGATCGGATCGAGCGCATGGGCGTGGAGCGGAGCCTTGCCGCCGCGCAGGAAGCGGATCTTGCGCTGTTCGTCGTCGACGGGAGCAAGCCGTTCTCCGCAGAGGATCAGGAGGCGATGGACGCGGCGCTCGGCGCGCGGGCGTGCATCGCGCTGATGAACAAGACCGACCTTGGTCAGGTCATCGAGGCGTCCGATCTGCCGTTCGACTACGTCGTTCCCATTTCGGCGAAGAATGGGATGGGGATGGAGCTGCTCGAACAGGCGATGGACATGCTGTTCGCGGACGATGCGCCGTGCGACGGCTCACTGCTGACGAACGCGCGGCAGGCCGAGGCCATCGTCCGGGCGCGCGATTCGCTGCGTCTCGCGCAGCGGTCGATGCAGGCAGGCCTGACGCCGGATGCCGTGCTCGTTGACGTGGAGGCCGCAATGCTGGCCCTCGGCGAGGTCACGGGCCGGACGATGCGCGAGGACATCACAAATCGAATTTTTGAACGCTTCTGCGTTGGAAAATAATTTTTAGAGGCATAAAAATGATTTATTTGGACAATTCCGCGACGACAAGGCCGAATGAAGCCTGTGTAGCCGCGATGAACGAACTGCTGACGGAGTGCTGGTTCAATCCGTCGTCGGTCTACCGGCCGGGCATGGATGCGGCACACCGGCTGAAAACGGCGCGGGCGCAGGTCGCGCAGGCGCTCGGCGCGGAGACAGAGCGCGTATTTTTCACCTCCGGCGGCACCGAGGCCGACAACTGGGCCATTTTTTCCACGGCGAAGCGCCTCGGCAAGCGCGGGCGCCACATCGTGACGACCGCCGTGGAGCACCACGCCGTGCTGCATCCGATGCAGCAGCTGGAGGCACAGGGCTTTGAGGTGACGTATTTGCAGCCGGATGAGACGGGCTTCGTCTCGGTCGAGGCGTTGAAGGCCGCGCTGCGGCCCGATACGATTTTGGTGTCCATCATGATGGTCAACAACGAATCCGGCGCGGTCATGCCGATCGCGGACATGGTGCGCGCGACGCGGCGGCTGGCGCCGCTGGCGCTGTTCCACACGGACGCCGTGCAGGGCTTTCTGAAAGTCCCGTTCAAGGCAAAGACGCTCGGGGCCGACCTTATTTCGATCTCGGGACATAAAGTCCACGGCCCGAAGGGCGTCGGCGCGCTCTACATCAAGCCCGGTCTGCCGCTGCCCGCGTTCATCCACGGCGGCGGACAGGAGGGCAATTTCCGCTCCGGGACGGAAAACGTGCCGGGGATCTGCGGGTTTGGCGCGGCCGTGGCCGCGACGGACGCGGCGGCGGACATCGCCAAAATGGCGCGGCTGCGCGATCTGGCGCGGGAGATTTTGCCGGAGGTTCCGGGACTCGTGCTGATCGGGGCGCAGGAAGCGCCGCACATTGTGAACCTGTCGCTGCCGGGCGTGCGCTCGCAGGGGATCATCAACTGTCTGCAATCGGAGGGCATTTTTGTCTCGGCGGGTTCAGCGTGCTCGAAGGGGCACAGGAGCCACGTGCTGGAGGCGATGAAGCTGGCCCCGGCGGTCATCGACGGGTCGGTGCGCGTGTCGTTCTCGGCGGAGAACGAGGAGCAGGATGTCTATGCGCTGCGCGAGGCGCTGTGGAAGGCGAAGCAGACGTTGAAGGGATAGTATTCCACAACGCATAAAATTTGCAAATTTCTAAAATAGAATTTGTAGGGGCCGATGCCTTCATCGGCCCGCTTGCACGATTTGAAATTTACCTTCGCAGCCGTAGGGGCGGACGACCCTACAAGGTGCTGCGGAACATCGGAAGATAAAACCCCCGCGCCGTTCTCGGAACAGCGCGGGGGTTTTTATGGGTGGGATCACTCGTCCCAGTCGTCGCTTTCGCGATGGCAGCGGCAGCAGAGCGCCTTGCCCTTTTCCACGAGGCCCTTGAGTTCGTCGAGATAGCTCACGACGACCAGAACCGCGCCCGCGGCGACCATGATGCCGCCGATCAGCTTCAGAAGTCCTTTAACTGCTTTCTTCATATTGGTATCCTCCTTATCTGTAGATCACATAATCATTCTTCCGCGGCTTCGGCGCAGGAGCCTCGTTCGCGGCATAGCCGAGGATGCAGTGGCCGACGCCGATATAGCGCTCGTCCACGCCCCACTTTTTCAGGAGGGCCTTGCCCTCCGGGCTGTCAAATTCTTCGCGGGCCCGGTGGATCCAGCAGCTGGCGACGCCGAGGCTGTGCGCGGCAAGCATCAGGTTGCCCATGACGAGCGCGCCGTCCTCCACGCAGGTCGACACCTCCGGATCGGTCAGCACGACGCAGACCACCGGCGCGCCGTAGAACGGGTGTCCGTCCGGATTGCCGAGCACGGCGGCGTTCATCCGCTCGAGCTCGGCGATCTCCGCCGGATCGGTCAACACGACGATCTTCGGTGCCTGGCGACCCATGCCGCTTGCGGCCCACGTCCCGGCCTCCAGGATCGCCTTCAGCTTCTCCGGCTCGACCGGCTGCGCCGTATAGGCCCGGCAGCTGCGCCGCGTCTTGATATTCCGCAATACTTCATTTTCCATATATTTTGACCTCCTCAGGTGACATACCCATATAGTCCGCGGACCGAGACCTCGCCGGAATTGACCGCCTCGCGCGTGCCGTCCGAATAGCGGACGAGGAGCGCGGCCTCGCCGTCGATCCCCTCGGCGAACGCCTCGCGCACGGTATCGCCGCGGATGATCTGCACCGGCTGCCCGATCGTGATGCAATGCGCCGCAAATTCCGCCAGCCACGCGGCTCTGCCGCTTTGCAGTTCCCGCGCGAGCGCGAGCATCTGGCGCAGCATCGCATTGGCCAGCAGGCTCCGGTCGACCGGTCTGCCCGTCTCCATGCGGATGGAGGCCGCGATGTCCGCGATCTCCGGGGCGAAAGCGGTCTGGTTGCAGTTGACGCCGATCCCGGCGACGACATAGTCCACCGTCCGCGTCTCCGCCTCAATGGACAGCTCGGTCAGGATGCCGCAGAGCTTTCTGCGGTCGTAGACGAGATCGTTTGTCCACTTGATGCCGACGTCGAGCCCGGTCGTCTCCAGGATCGCGCGGCGGATGGCGACGGCGGTCATCGCCGTGAGGTGCATGATCTGCTCCGGCAGCAGGCCGGGGCGGAGCACGATGCTGAAATAAAGTCCGCCCGCCTCGGAGGCGAAGCCGCGCCCGCGGCGGCCCTTGCCGGCGGTCTGCCGCTCGGCCAGGACGCACGTCCCGGCGGGACAGCCATCGGCGGCCAGCTGCCGCGCGACGGTATTCGTCGAGGTGACTTCCTCATAGACATGGACGTCTGCGCCGGTATCCCCGGCGATGACGGCGGCGTCCAGCCGGTCGGGCAGGGCGGCGAGGCGATAACCCCGGCGCGTGGCGGCCTCGATGGCGTAGCCCTCCTGCCGGAGCTGGTCGACGGCCTTCCAGACCGCCGCGCGGCTGACGCCCAGGGCGCGGCTCATCTCCTCGCCGGAGATGGGTGCGGATGCCGAGCGCAGCATATTCAGAATTTCATCTTTTGTCATTGCAAAATTATCCTTGCTTTTTCGATGGATCTATGATATTGTAAACCGCAGATAAAGTCAATAGGTTTACAATAGGAGGTTTCCCATGCGTACCAAACAACTTGTGCTCACCGCGCTGTTCGCGGCGCTGACCGCCATCGGCGCGTTTTTGAAGATCCAGATCCCGGTCGAGGGCATCCCGGCGATCACGCTGCAATTTTTCTTCACGGCGATGGCCGGCGTGCTGCTCGGCGCGAAATACGGCGCGATCTCGCAGGCGGTCTATGTGCTGCTCGGCCTTGTGGGCCTGCCGATCTTCACGATGGGCGGCGGATTTTCGTATGTATTGCAGCCGAGCTTCGGCTTTCTGGTCGGTCTGATCCCGAGCGCGTGGGTCATCGGCACGCTCTGCAAAAACGCGAAGTCGTTCTGGCCGATGGCGCTCGGCATTCTGGCGGGCCTTGCGGTGCTCTACCTGATCGGCACGCCGTATATGGGGCTGATCCTCAACCTCTATCTCGGCAAAGGGATGAGCGTGTGGCAGATCGTGCGGGCCGGATGCCTGCTGTATCTGCCGGGCGACGTGCTGAAGATCGTGGTCTGCACGGCGCTCTGCCTTGCGCTGCGCAGCCGTCTGCCGAAGGCCCTTGCGGCGGCCTGAGCCAGGGCACGCCCTGCTGCCTTGATTTTCCCACATTTTCGTTGGATTGTCAACCATTTTGCGGCTGTTCGCCGTTGTCCATCCTGCCATACCGACCAAAACCGGGGACGACAGTTCCCGGTTTTTGTGCGCTATGGCGAAATCTTGCTTGACACACCCGGCCAAAAACGGTACAATGGTGGGTAGGATTTGTTTGACGGCCCAGAGATCTGGGGAATCTCGGGGCCGTTTTTCCAATTCATCCCGCCGGAGGCCCGCCACGGCCCGGCGGACGCAAGACCCAATACTGAAGAATAGGAGGTGTGGCCGCAGCTTATGGAATTCAACATGTTGTCTCTCATCCTGTGCATCGCAGGCTTTGTGGTGGGCGGCATTGTGTTCTTCTTCGTCGGCACGACCTATCGCAAGAAGGTTGCGGAAAAAGAGATCGGCAGCGCGGAAGAAGAAGCCAGACGCATCATCAACGAGGCCATCAAGGGCGGCGAGAGCAAAAAGCGCGAAATGCTGCTCGAGGCAAAGGAAGAGATCCATAAATCGCGTACCGAAGCAGAAAAGGAAATCAAGGAACGCCGCACGGAGGTCCAGAAACAGGAACGCCGTTTGCAGCAGAAGGAAGAATCGCTCGACAAAAAGCTCGATCAGCACGAGAAGAAGGAGGACGAGCTGGCCCGCAAGATGGCTGCCGTTCAGAAGCAGGAAGAGGACGTCGCTTCGCTCAAGCGCGGGCAGATGGAGATGCTGGAAAAGATCTCCGGCCTGACGCAGGAGGAGGCGAAAGCCTATATCCTCAAGGGCGTGGAGGACGACGTCCGCCACGAGAGCGCCATGAAGATCAAGGAGGTCGAGCAGCAGTACAAGGACGAGGCGGACACGCTCGCCCGCGAGATCATCACCACCGCCATCCAGCGCTGCGCGGCGGATCATGCCGCGGAGGCGACCGTCTCCGTTGTGCCGCTGCCGAACGACGAGATGAAGGGCCGCATCATCGGCCGCGAGGGCCGCAACATCCGCACACTCGAGACGATCACCGGCGTCGACCTCATCATCGACGATACGCCGGAGGCCATCACCGTTTCTTCGTTCGATCCCGTGCGGCGTGAGGTCGCACGGCTGGCGCTCGAGAAGCTCATCGCCGACGGGCGCATCCACCCGACACGCATCGAGGACATGGTTGAAAAGGCCCGCCGTGAGGTCGACCACACGATCAAGGTCGAGGGTGAGCGCGCCGCGTTTGAGACGGGCGTCCACAATCTGCACCCGGAGATCATCAAACTGCTGGGCCGCCAGAAATACCGTACTTCCTACGGCCAGAACGTCCTGAACCACTCCATTGAGGTTGCACACATCGCGGGTCTGCTCGCGAGCGAGCTGGGCGTCGATGTGACGCTGGCCAAGCGCGCAGGTCTGCTGCATGACCTTGGCAAATCCGTCGACCATGAGATGGAGGGCAGCCACGTCCAGCTGGGTGTGGAGCTGGCCAAGAAGTACAAGGAAAATCCCGTCGTCATCAACGCCATCGAGGCGCACCACGGCGACGTGGAGCCGCAGACCACCATCGCCTGCCTCGTTCAGGCGGCTGACGCCATCTCCGCCGCACGCCCCGGTGCAAGACGCGAGAACGTCGAGAACTATATCCGCCGTCTGGAGAAGCTCGAAGAGCTGACCGGCTCCTACCCCGGCGTCGAGAAAGCCTACGCCATCCAGGCCGGCCGCGAAGTCCGCATCATGGTCAAGCCCGAGGAGGTCACCGAGGACAACATGATCCTGCTGGCGCGCGAGATCGCGAAGAAGATCGAATCCGAGCTGGAATACCCCGGCCAGATCAAGGTCAACGTCATCCGCGAGACCAAGGCAGTCGAATACGCGAAATAATCCCCAAAAAACAGCATCCCGACCTGAAAACAGGCCGGGATGTTTTTTATTTTGTGCAGAGGCCGGAGCGG
>OLWJ01000229.1_pt1 | contig 19176 bp, 17 predicted proteins | sample 1674291 | NCBI WGS metagenome assembly OLWJ01 (sample SAMEA103958159, study PRJEB25191) | human gut metagenome | biome: human-associated habitat [ENVO:00009003]; feature: intestine environment [ENVO:2100002]; material: feces | place: Germany | collected 2013/2015
ATATATTTTTATATGCGCATTCCAAAATGGAATCTTCGAGATATTGTTGATTATTGAGGGCATTTATAATGAGTATTCGTAAATATATTGCCTATCTCCGCACTGTGGAGACCGGCAGCATCACCCAGGCGGCGAACGAATTGGGCTATACGCAGTCCGCCGTGAGCAAGATGATCTCCGATCTTGAGCAGGACTGGCAGGTCAAGCTCTTAACGCGCAACCACTCCGGCATCGAGATCTCCTCCGACGGCATGGTGCTCCTGCCCACGATCCGCGAGATCGTCAAGGACTATGAGGACCTCAACTTTGCCGTGTCCGAGCTGCACGGCGTGCAGTCCGGCACGCTGCGCCTCGGGTGCTTTACAAGCCTTGCCATCAGCCTGCTGCCGGAAATTCTGAAGGACTTCCACCAGACGTACCCCAACATTCAGATCCAGCTGATGACAGGCGAGTATTACGAGATCTCCGAATGGCTGCGCCGCGGCGCGATCGACTGCGGCTTTCTTGCCATCCCCGCCTCCAACGACTTTGAGACGACGACCATCCTGCACGACACGATGGTCGCCATCCTCCCGAAGGATCACCCGATGGCGGGCGCGTCCGTCTTCCCGCTCGAGCAGCTGCCGCACGAGAACTTTGTGCGACTGATGGAGATCGAAGACTACGAGTTCAACCGTCTGCTCGACCATTACAACATCCATCCCGAGGTCACCTACGACACGACGAGCGACTTCGCGCTCTTGTCCATGGTCGAGGCGGGACTTGGCGTCAGCATCGTGCACAGCCTGCTCATCAAGCCCGAGCGCTATCATGTCACCGTGCTGCCGCTCAATGTCAAGCAGTCGCGCGAGATCGGCATCGCCGTGAAAAAAGGCTTCCTCCCCTCCACGATCACGCAGCTTTTCCTCCAGCATGTGGTCGACTACACCAAGGATATGGGCGAGATCACCGTCATCCGGCACTGAGTTTTTCTTGAAAAATCAGAGGAAATTTCATTTTCCAACCGGCGGTTGGAAAGGATTTTCCCCGATTCAACCACCGCGCCATTGTCAATCCTCCCCATGCCCCCTATACTGAGTCCATAACCGGTGATTCAAAGCCGCGGCTGCAGCACGGGGCAAGGAAGGACCAACATGCTACGATCGGCGATCAGGCGTTTGCACACGATGTGCTGCCTGAATATGAGGGAAACGTCGGCGCCTGACTTCCCGTTCGACGCGGGACACCCGCTCATCGCGTTTCCAACGCTCACTTTACTATTATAATGCAGTGCAGGAGGATAGACAACTTGGAAGAATCGACAATGGGCGCGCGCATTCTGCGCCGCCGTAAAGAAAAAGGACTGACACAGGAGGCGCTGGCAAACAAGCTCGGTGTGAGCAATCAGGCCGTGTCAAAGTGGGAGGGCGATGTCTGCTGCCCTGACCTGCAGCTTTTGCCGCTGCTAGCCGACACGCTGGAGCTCAGCCTCGACGAGCTCTTTGGACGCGAAAGCATGGCAAAAACCGCCCAAAAAGCGGGAGCGGACAGCCAGATCTTGTCCGTCGCGGTCGAACTGCCTTGGGAGGATGACGACGCCATCCACGCCGTGCTCTTCCAGGGGCACCGGCTGCTCCAGCCGAAACAGGGGAGCCTGTTCCGCCACGACAAATATGACGAGATCCGCAAGACCGTCGAGCTGCACTTTTCCGGCACGGCGCAGGATATTTACAGCGACTTTTCCGTCGTCTGCACCGATTCGACGATCTCCGGCAGCGTCAAAGCCGGTGACGGCGTGACCTGCACCGACGTTGGCGGCGACGTGACCGCGGGCGATGACGTGACCTGCGGCAATGTCGGCGGCAGCGTGCAGGCGGGCGACAGTGTGCACTGCTCCGGTGACGTGCAGGGCAATGTCCGCGCGAGCGACAGCGTCACCTGCGGCAATGTCGGCGGCGACGTGTCCGCAAACGACAGCGTCCGCTGCGGCGAGGTCAGGGGCAACGTCCGCGCAAGCGACAGCGTCACCTGCGGCGACATCAGCGGCAGCGTGAGCGCCGAGCGCGTGCGCTGCACCAAAGCCGGCGGCGAAGAGCAGGAGAGCTTTACTTTCACCAAGAAGGGCAAGAGCTTTTCCTTCCCTCTCCGATAAAACCGTAAAAGCGCGGCCTTAAGAGGTCGCGCTTTTTTCCTTGTCATCGCGGCGGGTTTGTGTTACCATAACTTTGACAAAGGAAAAGGTGGGAGAAACATGGAAAATACCTTCAAGAGTTCCGTCTTCGGCGGCTTCAACCGCGATGACGTCATCCGTTATATCGAAAAAACCTCGCTCGAGAGCAAGCAGCAGATCGAAGCGCTCGAGCAGGAGAGCGACGGCCTCTGCCGCGAGAATGCAGAGCTGCGCGACAAGCTCGCCGCCGCCGAGTGCGAGCGTGACAAGCTTGCCGAGTCCTATTCGACCGCGTCCAGCGCGCAGGACGCGCTCAAAAAGGGTCTGACCGCCGCGCAGGAGACGATCTCCGAGCTGCGCGCGCAGATCGAAGAGGGCGCACAGAAGCTCGCGAGCGCCAAGGCCGACTGCGACCGCCAGCTGAAAGCCAAAGAGGAGGTTGCCGAGCAGCGCATCGCCGAGCTGGAAGCGCAGCACGCCGAACGCCTTTCCGCCGCTGAGCAGGAGCGCAAGCGCCTTTTAAGCGAGCTTGACGAGCTCCGCCCGCAGGTCGAGGAATACGGCCGCGTCAAGGCGCACATCGCCGACATAGAGCTCTCCGCCCGTGAGCGCGCCGACGCGCTCGACGCCGCCACACGGGAGCGTTTGCAGGCAATGATCGCGGCATGCAGAGGGCACTGCGAGCAGGTGCTCTCGACGCTCGGCGCGACTTGCGAGAGCGTGTCGAACGAGCTCAAGCGCGCGGACGCTGCCGTCGCACAGCTGCCCGAGGCGTTCACCACGCTGGAGGGCCAGCTCGACGAGCTCAAAAAGTTAGAGCAGTGACAAGATAGCAAAAAAGAAGTGCGTTCCCGTTAGGAACGCACTTCTTTTTATGCTAATTCGCTGTACTGATTGAAGATATCTGCAAACTCGTCCAGATGCTCGCGCAGGTCGTCGGGCGCCTCGGTGCGAAAGTAGAGCACCTCTCCCCCGCGGCGCAGGATAAGAAACTGGTGGACTTCGTCCGGTTCATTTGGAAACCGGGTATTTGGTTTGATAAATTCTGCGTAGTACGCTTCGTCAAAGCCGTCAATCGAAAGCGTCTGCGCATCGCTTCCCATGAAGTAGTCGCGCAGCTCATGTGTCAAGGGCTTTGCCAGCGTTGAAATGCGCGGGGCGTAGAAGTCCACTTCTGTGCTCAGCTGCTCCCAGCCGTCGATCATTCCCGCATACGGTGTTTCGCCGACGGAGTACACATGCCCGCCGAGCGGGGTGGAAAGATCGCGCTGATCGCACCAGTCGAACGGATTGCCGCCGAGCTCTTCGGCGCGAAGATAGGGTAGCGTCGGCTCGTCATAGGCATTGCCGTACTTGCTGTATCCCCCTTTTCCGAAGAGCACCGCGACCATCAGCACAACGACAATGAGCGAAAGCGCGCGATCCACTCCAGCCCAGCGGTTGCGCGGCATCTGCTCCACATACTCGCAGTCCTCCATCGCGCGTTTGAGCGTACGCATCTCTTTCCGCTCCTGCGCGCCGCTGAACATGCCGATGATGCTGCCAAGGAGTAGCGAAACACCTTGAATCACATCATTCTTCGGCATCGTGAGCAGCGACAGTAGCGGGATACTCCACGCGTAAAACACAAGAAAAATGAGCCCCGCGTCCATCAGCAGATAGACCAGCGGCAGAAAATAGCTGCGGCGCAGCTTTTTACACAGTCTTCGGTAGCCGTAGGAATCCGTACAGTCCTTCGGCGTGGGGACGTGCGCAGTCCTGTCACCGCGCCAGATATAGAAGATGCCGTCCTTCGTCCGGCAGACGTACTCCCAGCCCAGGCGGGCGCGCTTTTCGCGCAGGCTTTCGTCGAGGTCGTCATCGTCCGCGGCGGGTTCCAGGTGATAGCGGCAGTCGCACGGCTCGCCGATCACAAAATCGTCGTAGCGGAGCAGGAGCTTCCCCTCCGCCGCGCGCTCGGAAAGCCACTGCTCGATGCCGCGCGGGTCATAGGCGCTGGGCACAAAGCGGATGCTCTTCGTCTCGGGCTCATTCTCTTCGTTCGGCGCAGTCCCTCCGCTCTCCGGAAGCTCTGTTGTCTCGCGCAGGTTTTCGTCCATTCGCGCTCCCTCCTCTCTTCTCTCTATGGCAAAGTATAAAGAAGCGAGAGGCATTTTTCAAGCAAGTTCAGCGAGCATCGACAAAAAACGCGCGCAAGTTTACTGTTACATCGCAAAAAAGGCAGGAAATTCCTGCCTTTTTTCGTTTCACAGCAAAATCGGCTGAATTTGTCTTCCCTCCAGCGCCGCCTCAGCCGTCGGGATAATTTTGCGGAAGTCCGCGATCAGCGACGTGGGCTTCGCCTCGGCGTTGTCCTGCCCGAAGGGGACAAAATAGTAGTTCTTGCGGTTCAGCAGCACCGCGATGTTCGGCGCGCTCGCGGATAAGCCGTCGTTTGTCGCCAGCGCGAGCACGACAGGCTTGCCGTTGCGCAGGTGCCCCTTCGCCGCCATCGTCACCGCGCCGTCCGTGATGCCGTGGGCGAGCTTGGCAAGCGTGTTTCCCGTGCAGGGCGCGATGACGAGCACTTCCATCGCCCCCTGCGGGCCGAGGGGCTCGGCTTCGACGATATTGCGCACGGCCCTCCTCCCCGCCAGCGCCTCCACGCGGGTGACGAAGTCCTCCGCCGTGCCGAAGCGCGTGGAATACTTCGCCGCATTTTCCGACAAAATCGGGACGATCTCGTGCTCGCGCGCGATGTCCTCGTAGAGTTTCAGCAGCTCGGGATGGTTGCAGAACGAGCCGCAAAAGGCAAATCCGATCTTCATGCTTCCTCCTTGATGAGTCGACATAACGTCTTTTTGATGGCCCGCGCCGCCGTCTCTGGCGCGACGCGCCCGGGCAGTCCCCCTGCCTTGAGATACGAAAGGCGCAGCGTTTCGACCGCGTCCATGTCAAAGCCGCTCGCGCTCGCAAGCTCGATGAGCAGGCAGTCCGGCGGCAGCTCGGCAAGGAGCGCTTCGTCCAATACCTGATGCGGCACGGTGTTGAACACCACGCGGAATTCCCCCAGCGTGCCGGAGAGGCGGTTCGTGTGCAGCGGCGCGTAGCCGAACGCGTCGATCCACGCAAGGTCCGACCGCTTGCGCGCGCTGACGCTGACCTTCGCTCCCAGCGCGCTCAGATCGTGCGCGAGCACCTTTCCGATGCGGCCAAAGCCGAGCACGAGGCATGGCGTGCCGTGCAGCGTGACACTCGTGTGCTTCATCGCCGCCTCGATGGCCCCCTCCGCCGTCGGGATCGCGTTGCGCACGCTCAGCTCTTCCGAGGCAAAGTAGTCCGTGATCGTAAGCCCCAACGACTGCGCGAGCGTTGACGCGTCGTTTCCCACATTGCCCGCGAAAATGCGGTGCTCGCGCCGCAGCGAGCGCAGCAGGCTCTCCATCGTGAGCTCTGTGCCGCTCAAATAGCCGTTTTTCTCCGCCGGCAGCGGCAGGACGATGATGTCTGCTTTCAGTGCGTCGCACAGCGCCCGTTCATTCGGCGCACCGGTCAGCTCCCACGAGCAGACGCCGTACCCCTCCGCAGCCATCATCTGGGCAAGCAGGCGCATGCGCGCGTCGCCGCCCAGGAATGCTATCATCTGGTCCATCTCATTCCCCCTTTTCCATAAAGGGTATGCCGCGGCGCGTGCGCGCATGATGCAAACTATTTTTGATTTTTTGCTTGACAACTCTATTTTTATCGCTATAATAAGAATTATTCTAATTCTTATTTAGGAGAAACACATGACCAAGTACGCCCAGCAGATTCTCGATCTCGTCCTGTGCTCCACCGAGCACCCGACTGCCGAGCAGATTTTTCTGAAAATGAAGCAGGAAAATTCAAAAATCGCGCAAGCTACGGTGTATAACAACCTCAACGCGCTTGTAGCGGACGGCAAACTCATCCGCCTGCCGCAGCCCGGCGCGCCCGACCGCTATGACAACACCACGCGCCACGATCACCTGATCTGCACCCGCTGCGGCGCGCTCGCAGACTTCAAGTTCACCGACCTGACGCACGACATCGAAGCCGCGCTCGGCGCGCGCATCCAGTCCTACGACCTTTGCATTCACTATCTCTGCCCCGCCTGCCGCAAAGCGCAGGAAGAGCATTAAATTTTGAGAGAAAAAGGAGAATTTCACCATGAAGACCAACAAGTATTCCGGCACCAAAACCGAGCAGAACCTGCGCACTGCCTTCTCGGGCGAATCCGAGGCGCGCAACAAGTACACCTTCTTCGCCTCCACGGCCAAGAAAGAGGGCTATGAGCAGATCGCCGCGCTCTTCCAGAAGACCGCGGACAACGAAAAGGAGCACGCCAAGATGTGGTTCAAAGAGCTCCAGGGCATCGGCTCCACCGCCGACAATCTGCTCTCCGCCGCTGAGGGCGAAAACTACGAGTGGACCGACATGTACGATTCTTTCGCCAAGACCGCAGAGGAAGAGGGCTTTCCCGAGCTGGCGCAGAAGTTCCGCCTCGTCGGCGAGATCGAGCGCCATCATGAAGAGCGCTACCGCGCGCTGCTGCGCAACGTCGAGACCGCCAAGGTCTTTGAAAAGAGCGAGGTCAAGGTCTGGGAGTGCCGCAACTGCGGCCACATCGTCGTCGGCACCAAGGCCCCCGACGTCTGCCCCACCTGCAACCACCCCCAGAGCTACTTCGAAGTCCACGCGGAGAATTATTGAGAATCGTCAACTAAAACGAGAGCCGCAGGCTGTGCCTGCGGCTCTCTTACTATTCACTTACTCCTTCGGCAGCAGGATGCAGATCGTCGTGCCCTTGCCCTCTTCGCTATGAAGCTCGACTGTACCGTGATGGTACTGCACGGCGTGCTTGACGATGGAAAGGCCGAGGCCCGTGCCGCCGCTTGCCTTCGAGTGGCTCTTGTCCACGCGGTAGAAGCGCTCGAAGATGCGGCTCTGGTGCTCCGGCGCGATGCCGATGCCTGTATCGGCCACGGAGACGAACGCCTTGCCGTCCCGCTCGCCGACGCTTACCCTCACGCTGCCACCCTCGACGTTGTACTTGATAGCGTTGTCGCAGAGGTTATAGATGACCTCGTACAAAAGCCGCCGTACGCCTCCGATGGTCTCGCTCCCGCCCTCGACGGCGATCGCGATGTGCTTCTCCGCCGCCGCGGTCTTGAGATCGTCCGCCGCCTCCTGCGAAAGCGTGAGCAGGTCGACCGTCTCGCGCGGCATTTCGTCGCCCTCGTCGAGCTGAGAGAGACGGATGATGTCGCCGATCAGCGTGACAAGGCGCTGCGCTTCTTTTCGGATGTGGCCGACGAAGCGGGGGACATCCTCCTGCTTCACCATGCCGTTTTCCAGCAGCTCCGCGCTGCCGATGATGCCTTGCAGCGGCGTTTTGAGCTCGTGCGACACGTTCGCCGTGAATTCACGGCGCGTCTGCTCCGCTGTCTCGCGCTCGGTGATGTCGAAAGCCAGCAACACAGCGCCGACCGCCGCGCCGCTTGCGCCGATGCGGCTGACGTCAAACTGCCAGATACGGCCGCCGCGCTCCACGCGCGCCTCACTGTGCCCCTCGTCCATGGCGCGCTCGATGGCAAGGCTCATGTCGTGGCTGCGGTCGATGGTCAAAAAGTCCTGCCCGACGCAGCTCTCGTCCGTGCCGAAGAGCTTTTCCGCCGCAGGGTTGATACTCAGCACATGCTCTTTTTCATCGAGCAGCACAAGCCCTTCGCGCATGCTGCTTGTGATCTGCGAAAATTCCGTCTGCTGGCGCTGAAGTTCGTCCATCTGCTCGTCGATCTGCAAGTGCTGGCGGTTGATGCGCCCGAGCAGCGGGGCGAGCTCTTCATAGGCGTCATTTTCAAGCGGATGCTCAAGGTCCAGCTTGTTGAGCGGCTGGACGATGCGGTGCGACAGGCTCTTGGCTAAAACAAAGGACAGGATCAGCGCCACGATCAGCACCACTAAAATGGGCTGCCCCATGCCGACGAGCAGCACACCCGCCGTCGCACGGCTCATCGAAATGCGCAGCACGCTCCCGTCCGCGAGCCTTTCCGCGCAGTACATCGTCTTTTGCAGCAGCGTCGAGGAATAGCGCGTGCTCTCGCCCTCGCCGTATTCCAGCGCTTGCTTGACCTCCACGCGGTCAGCGTGATTTTCAAGGCTTTCGGCGTCGGTCACGGTGTCGTAGAGCACCGTACCGTCGTTTTCGATCCACGTCAGGCGGTAGCGCTCGGAGGAGAGCTGAGAGAGATACTCCGTCCCGTTTTCCTCCACGGCGACGGCGGCAAGCTCCAGCTCGTCGCGCAGCTGCTTTTTTTCGACGCTCCCGAAGTATTCGTACAGGCAGCCCATGATGACAAGCAGGCTCGCCAGCAGCACCGTGCCCGCCACAAGCAGGATGGAGTGAAAGATCTTTTTTGTCATGCCTTGCCCTCCATCCGGTAGCCCACGCCGCGCACGGTCTCGATCTTCTCGCCGTACGCGCCGAGCTTCTGCCGCAACGTGCGGATGTGCATGTCCACCGTGCGCGTCTCGCCGCAGTAGTCCGTGCCCCACACGTCCGCCATGAGCTGGTCGCGCGAAAACGCCGTGCCGGGATGCGAGAGGAACAGGCGCAGCAGTTCGAATTCCTTGTATGTCAGCGCGACGCTCTCTCCATCCGCCGTGACGGTGTGGCTCTCTTCGTCGAGCACCAGACCGCCGCAGCGCAGCTGGGCTGCCGTCTTCGTGCCGCAGCGGCGCAGCACCGCTTTGACGCAGGAGACGAGCTCCATCACGCCGAACGGCTTTGTTAGATAATAGTCCGCACCGAGGTCGAGACCGCGGATCTTGTCGTATTCCGCGCCCTTGGCCGTCGCCATGACGACAGGAATATCGGAAAGCGCCGCGTCCGCGCGCATGCGGCGCAGCAGCTCCATCCCGTCGATGCCGGGGAGCATCACATCGAGCACGACAAGCTCGGGTCTTCCCGTGCGCAGCGCCTCCCAGAACGAGGTACCGTCTTCAAAGCCCTTGGCCTCAAAGCCGGTCGATTGCAGGGCATATACCTCGATATCGCGGATACTGGCATCGTCTTCCACGCACCAGATCATACTTTACCCCTCCTTATGCTCTCCTGTCACAGAGAAAATGACCCATTCGGCGATGTTCGTCGCATGGTCGCCGATGCGCTCAAAATACTTGGCGATCATCAGCAGGTCGAGTGCGAATTCACCATCATCAGGGTCCTGCGCGATGCGCTTGATGAGGTCCTTCTTCACGCGCGCGAAATAGTCGTCCACGGTGTCGTCCTCGGCGATGACCTGATCGGCAAGCGCTGTGTCGTGCTTGACGTAGGCATCCACGCTCTCGGTCACCATCTTGATGGTCGAGCGCGCCATCTCGCGCAGGAGATTACTGTTTTCCGCACCGCGCCCGCCGAGGAACGTGATGATCTCGGCAATATCCTCGGCCTGGTCGCCGATGCGCTCCATGTCCGTGATCATCTTGAGCGCCGCCGAGATCTGGCGCAGGTCCTTTGCCACGGGCTGCTGCTGCAAAAGAAGCTTTAGGCACAGCGACTCGATCTCGCGCTCCTTGCGGTCGATCTCCTGATCGAGCGGTGCGACGCGCGCGGCCAGCTCCGCGTTGCCCTCCGTCAACGCCTGTGCCGAAAGGGCGATGACTTCCTCGCACAGCGCGCCCATCTCAATGAGCTCGCGGTTCAAAAGCGCAAGCTGTTCATCAAACCGGCTTCTCATTTAACCAAACCTCCCCGTGATGTAATCTTCTGTCCGCTTGTCCTGCGGCTGGGAGAAGAGCTTCTCCGTCTCGCCGTACTCTACAAGCTCGCCGAGCAGGAAGAACGCCGTGTGGTCGGAAATACGCACCGCCTGCTGCATGTTGTGCGTGACGATGACGATGGTGTACTTCTCCTTGAGCTCCATCGCGAGCTCTTCGATCTTCGACGTCGAAATGGGGTCGAGCGCACTTGTCGGCTCGTCCATCAGCAACACCTCGGGCTCGACCGCGAGCGCGCGGGCAATGCAAAGGCGCTGCTGCTGACCGCCGGAGAGGCCGAGCGCGTTTTTCTTCAGGCGGTCCTTGACCTCGTCCCAAATCGCCGCGCCGCGCAGGGATTTTTCAACGATCTCATCGAGCTTTGCCTTGTTCTTCACGCCGTGCGTGCGCGGACCGTAGGCAATGTTGTCGTAAATGCTCATTGGGAAGGGGTTCGGCTTCTGGAACACCATACCCACCTGACGCCTAAGCTCGCTCACATCGACGGACGAGTCAAAAATGTCCTCGCCCTTATAGAGGACGCTGCCCGTGATCTTCACATCGGGGATCAAATCGTTCATGCGGTCGAGCGTCTTTAAAAACGTCGACTTGCCGCAGCCGCTCGGGCCGATGAGCGCCGTAATGCTTTTTTCGGGAATTTCAATGTTGATGTCCTTGAGCGCCTGATGGCTCCCGTACCACAGACACAGGTTCTCAACGGAAAGGATGTTGTTCATAGCCCTCTCCCCTCTTTCAATTTGTCTTCAAAGGCGAGGCCGTACCAGTGGCTCTCGCCGCGTTTTGCCGTTTTCTGCACGCAGTCGTCACAGAATTCCGCCGCGTCTTTCAGGGCTTGCGGCATGTCTTTACCGTTCATCAGCTCACCGCACAGGGCGGAGACGAACACATCACCCGTGCCATGCAGCGTCTGCGGAAGGCAGGGCTTGAAAATTTCCATATACTGCCCGTTCAGCCGCGCGCAGTAGCCGATCTCCTCCCCGTGGTGGACGCCGGTGATGATGACATTTTCCACCGTGAGCGCTTTAAGAAGCGTTTCTATCGGTGCGTCCATCTCGCAGCCCGCGAGAAGCGCCGCCTCCGTGCGGTTGGGCGTGATGAGCTGTGCGCTCTCGCACAGCGCGCGCATCGCCTGCACGTACTCTTCGGTAAAGCAGCCGTACAGCGCGCCGTTGTCGCCGAGCACGGGGTCGACCACAACGATGGTATCCTCCCCCGCAAAGTCGCAGAGGAAATCTTTTGCAAAATGCATCTGCTCCACCGAGCCGAAAAAGCCCATGCAGATGCCGTCGAATTTGATTTGAAGCTGTCTCCAGTGCGCGGCAAAGGCCTTCATCTCGTCCGTCATATCGCGCATGACGTAGCTGCCGAAGCCGTCCGCCGTGTGCGTCGATAAAATGGCCGTCGGCAGCGGTACCGTCTCCACCCCGTAGGAAGAGAGGATGGGCATGGCCACGCTCAGCGAACACTTGCCGAAGCAGGAAAGGTCATTTAAGAGCGCCATGCGCTTCATGCCGCTTCCGTTGACAGGTCGTATCATTGCTGTTTCCTCCTGAAGTATCGGCCGACCAGATCGGCGATGAGGTTAATGAGCATCGTCAGCAGCATCAAAATGGCCGCGATGGCGAACACCACCCCCGTATCGCTCGACTCCTTGGCGTAGAAGTACAGCGCCACCGTCAGCGTCGCGCCCGCGTTGTGCATGCCCTCAAAGAAGTTGTAGAGCATGTGCGCCGAGCCCGCCGTGAATAAGAGCGCCGCCGACTCGCCGAGGATGCGTCCGATCGACAGGATACAGCCCGTCACGATACCGTCCACGCAGCTTGGCAGCACCACCGTGCGGATGGTGCGCCATTTGCCCGCGCCCAGACCGAACGCGCCCTCGCGGTAGCTCTGCGGTACGGTCTTGAGGCTCTCCTGCGTCGTGCGCATGATGGTCGGCAGGTTCATGATCGTCAGCGTCAGCGCACCCGCAAGAAGCGACGTGCCGTTTTTGCAGAAGATCAGCATGCCGACAAGGCCGTAGATGATCGACGGGATACCGGAGAGCGTTTCGGACGCGTATTCGATGATGGAGACGAGTTTTTTGTTCGCGGCGTATTCATTTAAGTAGATGGCCGCGCCCACGCCGAGCGGCAGCACGATTAAAAGCGTCGCGATGACGATGTAGAGCGTGCTCAGGATGTCCGGCAGGATGCCGACGCGGTTGGCAAGATAGCTCGGCGCGGTGGAGAGCATCTCCCAGGTGATGTTCGGAATGCCGTTGCCCAATATATAACCAATCATACCGACTACGAGCGCGCAAGTCAATACTGCGGCGACGCCCATCAGGAGCTTCATCGCCGTGATATAGGCCTTGCGGCGGGCCGAGGACTGCATTTTCAGCATCAGTTACCCTCCTTGTCGCGCTTTAAGAAGAAGTTGAGCGCCGCATTGATGAGCAGGATGAAAAGATACAGCACGAGCGCGATGGAAAAGAGCGCCTGACGCTGCAAGCCGCTCGAATACGACATCTCGCTCGCGACCGCCGTCGTGAGAAAGCGGACGCTCTCAAAGATCGAGCCGGGCATGTTCGGCGCGTTGCCCGAGACCATCATCACGGCCATCGCTTCGCCGATGGCGCGGCCCACGCCGAGCACGACCGCCGCGGCGATGCCGCTCTTTGCCGCCGGAACGGAGACGCGGAAATAGGTCTCGACCTCAGTCGCACCGAGGGCAAGCGAGGCGTCCTCATATTCATGCGGAACGGCCTCGAGCGCCGTGACGCTCACCTTGATGATCGACGGCAGGATCATGACGGCCAGCACGATGATGGCCGCAAACAGGCTTGCGCCGTCCGGCAGGTGGAATGTCTTGCGGATGGCAGGCACGAGCACCAGCATACCGACAAGGCCGTACACGACCGACGGGATCCCCGCGAGCAGGCTGACGGCGGCCTCCAGCACGGTGCGGACCTTCTTGGGCGCGACCTTGGAGAGGTACACCGCCGTCAAAAAACCAATGGGCACGCCGAGGACGATCGCGCCCGCCGTGCCGTAAACACTCGTTAAAATAAAGGGCAGGATGCCGTACTTTGGCTCCGCCGACGTCGACGACCACACCTTGCCCGTGAGAAACGGCACAAGGCCGATCTTCTGAATGGCCGGGATGCCGGAGATGATGAGATACACCGTGATCAGCAGCACGCATCCGACCGTAATGAGACCGAGAAGCAGAAAAATACCGTGGACGACGGCTTCAAACATTTTTTTCCTCTGCGCCATAATTGTTTCCTCTTTTTGCTGTCAGCGGGAGACGGCTCACGCCGCCTCCCGTGATGGTTCCTGTGTTCTGTTAGTTGGCTGCGACCGCACCGGCAGCGGCGATGATGCTTGCCGCGTCAGCGGACAGCGCGTAGTCGAAGAAGGCCTGTGCCGCGGGGGAAAGCTCGGTGCCCTCCTTCGTGACGAGCACGAACGGACGCTGGACCACATAGCTGCCGTCCTTGACGGTCGCCTCCGTGGCTTCCACACCGCCGACTGTCAGCGCCTTGACGCTGTCGCCGACCGCGGAGAGGGAGGCATAGCCGATGGCGTCGGGGTTCTGGGACACGGTGTTGATGACGTCGCCCGTGGAGGTGAGTTCCTGACGGTACTGGCAGGCGTCCTTGGTGTCGGTGATGGACTCGAAGCCGTCACGCGTGCCGGAGCCGGCCTCACGGCCGATGAGCACGATCTCGGCGTCGTTGCCGCCGACGTCCTTCCAGTTGGTGATCTCGCCGGTGTAGATCTTGGCGATGGTGTCAACGTCGAGATCGGAGACAGGGTTCTCGGGGTTCACGACAATGGCGATGCCGTCGAGCGCGACGACGGTCTCAACAAGGCCGGAGGCCTTTTCGTCATCCTTGAGCGCGCGGCTCGAAAGGCCGATGTCGCAGCGGCCTTCGCTAACGGCCTGAATGCCGGAGCCCGAGCCGGTGGGGTTATAGGTGAACTTCACGTCCTTGTTCATGGCCATGAAGGATTCGCCAAGAGAGTTGATGACCTTTTCCATCGAGGTGGAGCCGTCGGTCGAGACGGTGCCGGAGAGGGTCGTTTCGGTGTTGCTGCCGTCAGTGTTGGTGTCGGCGCTGTTGTCGTTCTTGCTGCCGCAGGCGGTCAGCAGGCTCAGCACCATGACAGCGGTCAGCGCAAGAGTGAGAAACTTTTTCATTTGAAATACTTCCTTTCAATTTTTCCAAGATGTTGTTCCTTGCTACATTTGCCATCATAAAGGCAGGTTGTAAAATCAGAAAGTCGCCTTTTGTAAAATCGCGGTAAAAGAGAAAAAGGACGTTTTCCGTCGGAAAACGTCCTTTTTGAAGGTCAAATATCGTGTTATTCGGTGCGCAGCGCTTCGACAGGGTCCTTGCGCGCGGCGATGCCGGAGGGGATGAGGCCCGCGATAAACGTGAGCGCCATGCTGATGACCACGAGCGCAACGCCGCCCGCCACCGGCAAGATGGCGTTCAGGCTCTCGATACCCGTCAAGTGGTGCACGACGAGGTTGATGGGGATGATCAGCAATAGCGTGATGCCGATGCCGATGGCACCGGAGCAGAAGCCCTCGATGAGCGTTTCCGCGTTGAAGACGCGGGAGATGTCGCGCTTGCTCGCGCCGATGGCGCGCAGAATGCCGATCTCCTTCGTGCGCTCGAGGACCGAGATATACGTGATGATGCCGATCATAATGCTCGACACGACGAGCGAGATCGCGACGAATGCGATAAGCACATAGCTGATGGCATTGATGATTGTCGTGACCGAGCTCATCAGAAGCGCCACATAGTCGGTGTAATCGATCTGGTCGTCCTCGGAAACGCTGCTGTTGTACTGCTCGATCGCGTCGGCGATGGCGTCCTTGTCGGCAAAGGTCGATGCGTAGATGTTGATGGTCTTGGGACTTGCGAGGTCGACGTCGCCAAGCAGCTTCAAATTGTCCTCATACGTGCCGTTCGAGACCGTCGCGGGCATGTAGTTATCATAAAGCCAGTTGTACTGCTCGCTCGTCAGCGGCGTGACGGCGGGCGACTTTTCGAGCGCTAAGTCAAGCGCCATGGCGAGCTGATCGCTCGTCATGTTGGAAAGTCTCGCCTGCACGCCTGCGGCGTACTGCTCCGTCACCTGCTCGCGGATAGACTGCTCCACGTAGCCGAAAAGCGTCTCGTCGTCCATCTGCGCGATGTAGGACTTGACGGTCGCCTCATCCACGCTCATCTGCTGGGCGTAGGTCGAGATCACCATCTGCTCGATGCTCGCGCGGTCGAGCGAGCCCATCTGCTGGTCCACGATGGCGGAGAGATACTCTTCGCTCGGCACGCTCATCATCGCGGTGTAGGCTGCGGCGCGCTCGGTGACGGAAAGCGTTTCGAGATAGTCCGTCACGTCCGCTTCCTTCTGCTCGTCGCTCACGGAGTAGTCGTCCGTCAGGAACGGCAGGCCGAGGATGACGTCGGTCGCGGGGTCGGCTTTCTGCTTGCGTAAAATCTCGGTCTGCCCCGCCTTTTCGACAAGATAGTCCGTCAGCGCGGACGTATAGCCGATCGCGCCGGAGAGCATCGAGGATACCGCGTTCTCGTTCGGACGCAGGATGCCGACGATCTTCACGCGCGTGCCGACATCGTCAGAGTTGTAAAGGAAGTCGAGGCCCGTGTCTGTCGTGCTGACGTCGGTATACGTGCCGCTCGCGGAATCGTACTGGTAGCGCTCGGCGGGCAGGACGATCTTGAAGCTCATATTGCACAGATCTTCATAGCTCCAGCTCTGGATGTCCTTGCTGTCAAATTCCGAGCCGTTGAGCATGTGCTGCATCGACTCCACGACCTCATCCTGCGCACTCAGACCGAGCGAATAGATGACAAGGTCGGAAATTTCATTGTCCTTGTTGACGATGAGCATGACCTCGTCATAATTCTGCGGCCAGGAGCCGTAAATGAGGTCATACTGCTCGTGCAGGAGGTCGCCCACGAGCTCGCCGCTCTCACTATCCTGCGGCGGGAGCATCTGCTCCCAAGTCTCCATCGCGGAGTAGGCCGAGCCGAAGCGCTCGAAATAGCTGCTGTAATCGCCGCCGTAGAGCTCGCTCATGCAGGTCTGCAAAAGCTCCGTCACGTCGGACTTGAAGACTTTGCCGTCGGTGTCTTTGGCGTAGATGCTCATGCCGAGGTCGTAGTCATAGGAAATGGAACTGATATGCTGCGAAAGCTCGTTGTCGCCCTCGAGGTAGGTCTTGAAGTCCTTCAAATTGTTCGTCTGCGTCTCCGCCGAGGCAAACGAGCTCATCATGTCGTACATAATGTTGTTGGAGTACACGGCGTCAAGGTCATGCTGCTCCCCGTCGCCCTCATCCTGCGCATGGACGCCCATCATCGAACTGACCATGCTGGACATGTCCATGCTCTCAGCCTCGATGGTCAAGGGATAGCTCGATAGCGTATCTTCCTGCACGCGGTCGATATAGGTCTGGATGCCATTGCTCAGCGACAGAATGAGTGCGATGCCGATAATACCGATGCTGCCGGCAAAGGCCGTTAAAAACGTCCGTCCCTTTTTCGTCATCAGGTTGTTGAGCGACAGCGACAGCGCCGTGCCAAAGCCCATCGATGGCTTTTTCTCCTTTCCCTGCGCCGCGGGCTTTTCCGTTCCGCCGGCATAGGGCGCGCTGTCGTCCACGATCTCGCCGTCCTTTAAGCGCACAATGCGGCTCGCGTAGGTCTCGGCGAGCTCGGGGTTGTGCGTGACCATGATGATGAGGCGGTCCTTGGAGATGTTCTTCAAGATCTCCATCACCTGCACGCTCGTCTCGCTGTCGAGCGCGCCGGTCGGCTCGTCGGCGAGAAGAATGTCCGGATCGTTGACGAGCGCTCGCGCGATGGCGACGCGCTGCATCTGGCCGCCGGACATCTGGTTCGGCTTTTTGTCGAGCTGGTCGCCAAGGCCCACGCTCTCAAGCGCCTTGATGGCGCGCTCGCGGCGCTCGCTCTTGCTCACACCCGAGAGCGTGAGCGCCAGCTCCACGTTGCTTAGCACACTCTGGTGCGGAATGAGGTTATAGCTCTGGAAGACAAAGCCGATGGAGTGGTTGCGGTAGCTGTCCCAGTCGGCGTCGGAAAAGTCCTTCGTCGACTTGCCGTTGATGATGAGATCGCCGCTCGTATAGTGGTCGAGACCGCCGATGATGTTGAGCATCGTCGTCTTGCCGCAGCCCGAATGGCCGAGGATGGCGACAAACTCGCTCTCGCGGAACTGCAGGCTCACGCCGCGCAGCGCGTGGACGGTGGTGTCGCCCGCCTGGTAATCCTTGACGATTCGTTGCAGCTTCAGCATAGTCTGCCTTCTTTCTGAGGAAATGAATGAATAAGAATTCCAGAGTAGGATATCATTTTGACCTTTTACCGTCAACCGGCGCGGTCGAGAATTCACCGAAAGTTCATCTTTGTTTACTATTCGGCAAAAAGAGCGCCGTGGCGATGCTGCAGCGCACTCCGATTTCCTTTTAAGCGAACATAGTGCTCATCTGCCGCTCGATCTCATAGCGCAGCACTTCTGCGCCCGAGGCGTCGTATCCGACAAAATACACCCGATCCCATCCATAGTCGCCATAGTTGGCCTCTGTCGCCACTCCGCCAGTGAGGAAATACCGATAATCGCCGTCTTCAATCAACTCAGCGGCGAATGCTTCACGTTTCTCAAAGGTGTAGTCCCCGTTTTCATCTTGTGAAACCGCGCGGTATCGCTCGATCACGGCGCTATCGACCGCGGCATCGTCGACGCGTCCCCAGTAAAAGATATCCCTTACGCCGTTGCGCGCCATATCCCACCAGCCCGCGTGAATGCTCTCACCGTCTGAGCAGTCAAGCGGCACACCGAAATCGTCCTGCCAGCCAAGCAAGGTGTAGAAATGGCTCGTGCCGCAATAGGTCACATTCTCGCTGGCCATCAGCGTAACGCGCAGCGTCTTATAGATGTTCTTGGCGGGAAGGGATGTGATCTCGTGCGTCTTTTCATACACGCCGTAGCGCTGTTCGCCGTCGCGCAGAGCCATGGCGCGCGTCAGGTGTCCGCCGCTGAGCATATTGCAGATGAGCAGCGCGCAGAACATGATGACAACGCTCTTGACCGCGCGGCGCGCTCTCGTCGGCCGCTTTTCGATCTTCTGCTTTTTCATGGCTACGTTCCCCCTTTCGGAAGCTCGATCCTCGTCTCGATGCGCTCGCCGAAGCGGTCGTAGACGAACGTCACGTAAGTATCGCCCTCTTCGAGCGGCACGGTGTGCTGGCCGCTGTGCACGTACAAACTGCCGCTGCTGCCCCAGCAGCTGGAATACCGGATGCTGTCTTCCCCGTACATCGTCTCGCCGCGTTCACTTTGCAGCGACATTGTCTCGATCAAACGCTCATAGACCTTTCGCCCCGGAATGCGGTCATAGCTGCTCACCCAGAGCACCGCCTGCCGCTCTCCCTCGCGCACACCGTATTCGATGCGGTTCAGCTGCACGATATCGTCCCCGACGAGGATGCGCTCGTGCAGGTCTGCCGCGCCGTCGAGCTCTTCCCATGAAATACTGTTCACCGCCGGACTCACGCGCTCGCGGATGCTCTCGTACACGCCGCCGAGCATCGGCAGCAGGAAAAACGCCTGCACGCAGGCGACGACCGTCACCGCGACGGCGACGCGCTGCACGATGACGAGCCAGAAGTGGCGGTAGCAGTCGCGCAGGGCTTTTCCCGTCTCCTCCGGATCGCCCATCAGCTCCACGGCGCGCGCGGCGGCATCTTCCTCCGTATAGCCGTGCTCGACCAGCGCTTCGGCGTGGTCTTCGATGTGACCGGCGAGCTCATTTCTCAGATCGTTTGCTTCATCGCTCGTCAGGCGGCCGACCTGCGCGAGCACGCGGTCGCAATATTCCTTTCTGTCCATAGCCTCACCCTTTTTTAAGCAAAGTGCAGCACGGCGTTCACCGCGCCGCTGTACTCCTGCCAGGCTTTCTCCTCTTCCGTGAGCGCGGCACGGCCGACGCGCGTCAGGTGATAATACTTGCGCATCCGACCGGTGGGCGCTGCCTTTTCATAGGCTTCCACATACCCCTCGCGCTCCATGCCGTGCAGCACGGGGTAGAGCGTGCCCTCTTTCATCTCGAAGACATTGCTCGAGCGGCGCGCCAGCTCTAAAATGATCTGGTAGCCGTACATGTCCTCGGTCGAGAGGAGCTTGAGCAGTAGAAGCTGCGTGTGG
>OLWJ01000240.1_pt1 | contig 18913 bp, 20 predicted proteins | sample 1674291 | NCBI WGS metagenome assembly OLWJ01 (sample SAMEA103958159, study PRJEB25191) | human gut metagenome | biome: human-associated habitat [ENVO:00009003]; feature: intestine environment [ENVO:2100002]; material: feces | place: Germany | collected 2013/2015
GATATGACGCAAGCTGCACTTGCGAAGCTGCTGGGCATGTCGCAGACCGGCTATTCCAAATACGAGACTGGCGAAAACGACGTGCCAACACAAATTTTAATTAAACTGGCCGACCTCTACGGAACCTCCGTCGACTACCTCCTCGGCCGCACCGACAAACGATAAAAACGACCGCTTACGCGGTCGTTTTTCTTGTAATGCGGCGAGCGCAGCGATGCCGCCCCGCAGGCAGTCTGCCGCCAGTCTACCGTCACACGCGCCTCACGGAGTAAGGCGCGGTTGCTGGATGAACCGAATCGCAGGGGTTCATGGCGAAGCCATGTACACTGCACCCGATTGCGCAGCGCGTGCAGCTCTTCAAGCTGCAATCTGCCAATGTCGGGGTCAAGGGGCAGTGCCCCTTGCGTTCTCTTGGGGGATCAAAAGGGGGGCCATTCTCTCACGTGAGAGAATGGCCCCCTTTGACCGCGCCCCTGCACGGTGCAGGGATAGAAGCGCGCTATCGCGCTGCCTTTTATGCTGTTCAGCAGAACTGCACTGGCTCAGTGGCCGCCTTGAGCCACTCCAGCTCATCCCCGCTCAGATACGGCGAGATCGCCGCAAAGACCTTAGCGTGATAAGCATTCAAAAGCTCCACATCGCGCGACGAGAGCAGCGACAGATCGATCGCATCGCGGTCATACGGCACAAGCGTTAGCGGTTCGAGCGCAAGGAAGCGGCCATACTCGTTGACCTCAGCCTCGCGTACAACGACGAGGTTTTCGATGCGCACGCCGAACTTGCCGGCAAGGTAAATGCCCGGCTCGTTCGAGAAGATCATGCCCTCTTCAATGACGCAGTGGCGCTTCTGGCGCTTCACGTCCCAGTGTACGCGCTCAGGGCCCTCATGCACGCCGAGGACGAAGCCCACGCCGTGGCCCGTGCCGTGGTTGAAGTCGAGGCCCGCTTCCCACAGCGGCGTGCGGGCCAGCATGTCAAGGTTTTCGCCCATGCAGCCGTGCAGGAACTTGGCCGCGCCCAGCTGTATGTGTCCGCGCAGGACAAGCGTGTAGATGCGCTTTTCCTCGTCCGTGAGCGGCCCCAGCGCGATGGTGCGGGTGATGTCGGTCGTGCCCTCCAAATACTGCGCGCCCGTGTCGGCGAGGCAGAGGCCGCGCGGCTCCATGGGAATGTCGGTCTCCTCGGTCGGCTCGTAGTGGACGACCGCGCCGTGCGCGCCGTAGGCGAGAATGGGGTCGAAGCTCTGCTCAAGATAGTGCTCACCCTCGGCGCGAAGAGATTCGAGCTTTTTCGACGCGCTGAGCTCGGTGATCGGCTCTTTGCCGATCGTGTGCTTGAGCCAGTAGATGAAGCGCGTGACAGCCACGCCGTCCTTGATGTGGGCGAGGCGCTCATTCTCCTGCTCGGCGGGCGTTTTCATCGCCTTCATCAGCTGAATGGGGCTCGTGCGGTCGAGCACTTCGGCACTTTCAGGCACGCTTTGCAGAATGCGGTAGTTGGCGCGCTCGCCGTCGAGCAGTACGCGGGTGCCCGTGGGCAGCGCCGCGACGAGGCGGTAGATGTCGTCATAGGGAGCGAGCGTTACGCCGTCAGATTTCAAATGTGCTTCGATCTCTGCGCTCACGGCCTCTCTCTGCACGCAGAGCGTGGCCTTGTCCTGCTCAAGCAGCAGATACGAGAGGAACACAGGTGTGAAGAGCACGTCGTTGCCGCGAAGATTCAGCAGCCACGCGACCTCGTCGAGAGAGGGGATGACGAACACGCTTGCGCCCATCTCCTTCATCTTGCCGCGCACCATTGCGAGCTTTTCCCTGCGCGTCAGGCCTGCATACTTTACGTCCAGCTCCCACACCGGCTCACACGAGAGTGCGGGGCGGTCCGCCCACACAAGGTCGACAAGGTCCTCGTCGCCCGCAAAGCGGATGTGCTTCTCGCGCGTCTTTTCGCCGATCGAACGAGCGAAGTCGTTGCTGATCGTGCGCGAGTCGAAGCCGATCCAGCCGTTTTCAGGAACGTGGTCGCGCAGGAACGCGGGAATCTCAGGCACGCCGGGCTGACCCATGCGCATGAGCTCAATACCGCTGCCCTCTAACTGCTGCGAGGCCTGCAAAAAGTAGCGGCCATCCGTCCACAGCGCGGCGGCGTCCGGCAGCACGACGAGCGTACCGGCAGAGCCGGTGAAGCCGGAGAGAAATTCGCGCGCCTTGAAGTGCGCGCCGACATATTCGGATGCGTGAAAGTCATCGGTCACGACGACGTAGGCGTCCAAGTGGCGCTTTTTCATCTCCGCGCGCAAAAGTGCGAGCTTTTCGACAGGATTCATCACAAAATCACTCCAATTCTTTGTTACGATAACGATTGCCTCATTCGGCAAAGCTTTCCGTCAGCGTGACGAGCACGTTCGTCATGGCCTCGAGGCTGTCCGCGGGGATCCACTCGCGCACGCCATGATAGTTGTAGCCGCCGGTGGAGAGATTGGGGCAGGGAAGCCCGTCCCAGGACAGGCGCGCACCGTCCGTGCCGCCGCGGATGGGCACGCACTGCGGCTCGACGCCGTTGGCGCGGAAGGCGTTTTCCACGCGCTCAATGAGGTGGAAGTGGGGGAGGATCTTCTCCTTCATGTTGTAGTAGCTGTCGCTGATCTGGGCCTCGGCCGTGCCGTCGCCGTAAATTTCGTTGATGCGCGCGGCGCAGTCGGCGAAGAGAGCCTTTTTCTCCTCAAAGCGCTCGCGGTCGTGGTCGCGGATGATGTAGCGCAGCGTCGCCTCGGTCACGCTGCCGCTCATCTCGGTCAGGTGGAAAAAGCCCTCGTAGCCGTCGGTCTTCTCCGGGACTTCGTCCTCGGGCAGCATCGCGTGGAAGGCCATCGCTGCGGTCGCGGCGTTGATCATGACATTTTTGGCGCTGCCGGGGTGGACGCCGACGCCGTGCACCGTCAGAACGGCGGACGCGGCGTTGAAGTTTTCAAATTCGATCTCACCGAGTGGGCCGCCGTCCACGGTGTAGCCGTAGTTACAGCCGAGCTCCTGCACGTCGAGCCCGTCCACGCCGTTGCCGATCTCCTCGTCGGTCGTGAAGATGACGCGCACTTCGCCGTGTTTGACGTTTTTCTCGATCATCGTCTCGACCGCGGCCATGATCTCAGCGACGCCGGCCTTGTCGTCCGCACCGAGCAGCGTCGTGCCGTCGGTGACGATGAGCTCTTCGCCCACATGGTTTTCAAGGCCGGGGCAGAGCGCCTCGGTGAGGGAGACAGTGTTGTTGAGCTTCAGCTCACCGCCCTCGTAGCGCACGAGGCGGGGCTTGACGTTTTCGCCCGAAGCGTCGGGAGCGGTGTCCATGTGCGCGATGAGCGCGATGACGGGCGCGTCCACGCCCTCGCTCGCGGGGAGCGTTGCGAGCACGTTGCCGCAGTCGTCCATGTGGACGTCCTCGAGCTTCAGCGCTTCAAGCTCCTGCATCAGCGCGCGGCCAAGGTCCTTCTGCCGCTCCGTAGAGGGCGAGGTGCCGGTGAATTCGTCCGAGGTGGTGTAATAGGTCACATAGCGCAGAAAACGCGATTTGGCAGATTCCATTTTGGGGTACCTCCTTGCAGTCATGCTGCGTGATATTTCACGCTCAGTGTACCACAAAAGGGGGCGAACTGTAAAGCGGCGGAGCACCGATCCGCGCAAAAGTGAAACGGTGCAAAAGATTCTTTTGCTTGACAAAGGGCGGCAGTTGATAATATAGTGTGATACATATTAAATAAGAAACTGGGAGGGAAGAGGAAAAATGAACGTGGAAACCATCACGAGCCGGCAGAATCCGCTGATGACGCACCTGCGCAAGCTCGCTTCCTCCCGGTCTTACCGCAAAAAGAGCGGCGAATATCTCTGCGACGGAACAAAGCTCTTGGACGAAGCGCTCAAGTGGGGCGCACCGGTCCAAACGGCGGTGTTTTCTGACGGCGTGGACATTCCGGCGCTTCCCGATACCGTGCGCGCCGTGTGCGTGAGCGAAGACCTGATGCGCTCGGTGAGCCCGATGGAGACGCCGCAGGGCGCACTGTTTACGGTCGCGCTTCCCGAGACGAAGCTGCCCGAAACGCTTGCGGGTAAGCACTATCTCGTGCTGGACGGCGTGCAGGACCCCGGGAACGTGGGGACCATCCTGCGCACGGCGGACGCGTTTGAGTGCGACGGCGTGTTCTTAGTCAACGCCTGCGCCGATCTCTTCAATCCCAAAACGGCGCGCGCCACGATGGGCGCGATCTTCCGCCGCGAGGCGTACAGCGTCACGCCGGAGGAGCTTTTCGCGCTGCTCAGTAAAAGCGGCGTCCCGCTCTACGGCACGGCGCTGCGCGAGGACACCGTGCCGCTGTCTGACGCGAACCTGTCTAAAGCCGCTGTCGCCATCGGCAGCGAGGGGCGCGGACTGTCGCAGCAAATGCTGGATGAGTGCGCCAAGACGCTCAAAATTCCCATGAGCCCGCGCTGCGAGTCGCTCAACGCGGCCATCGCGGCGACGGTCGTTCTGTGGGAGATGTATCGCTGAAACAAACAAGGAGGTGCTCTTCATGGCGGGCCTTAAATACTGGGTGTGGCTCTCGGAGGTCAAGGGACTGACAAACCGTTCAAAACTCCTGCTGCTCGATTATTTCGGCACGCCGGAGAACGTCTACTATGCCGACGAGGACGAATACCGCCTCGTCGAGGGCATCGAGCCGCGGCAGATCGCACTGCTCGCGGAAAAATCGTTGGAAAACGCCGACCGTATCCTCGGCGCGTGTTCGCGGCTGGGACTGCGGCTTCTCACGATGCAGGACGCGGACTATCCGATGCGCCTGCGCAATATCTTCGAGCCGCCGTGCCTGCTCTATGTCAAAGGCCAGCTCCCCGTTATCGACGAGGAGGTCGCTGTCGCCATGGTCGGCACGCGCAAGGCCTCGCCCTACGGCATCGAAGCGGCGGAGAAGATCGCCTACGGCCTGTGCAAGCAGGGCGCGGTCGTGATCTCCGGCGCGGCGGCGGGCGTGGACAGTGAATCTCACCGCGGCGCGCTGCGCGCGGGCGGAAAGACCATCGCCGTGCTCGGCAACGGGCTGGACATTGTCTATCCCTCGGAGAATGAATGGCTGTACCGCGATATCGCGCGGCCTCGGGCGCGCTCATCAGCGAGTATCCGCCCGGGACGGCGGCCGAGGCGTGGCATTTTCCCGTGCGAAACCGCATCATCAGCGGCCTGAGCCTCGCGACCATCGTGGTCGAAGCGCCGGAAAAGAGCGGCGCGCTCATCACGGCGAATACCGCGCTTGAGCAGGGACGCGATGTTTTCGCCGTTCCCGGTCCGATCGACGCGCCATTAAGCCGCGGCTGCAACCGTTTGATCGCGGACGGCGCGGCGGGCCTCATCACCGACAGCTGGGATGTGCTGCGCGAGTACGAGGCCATCTATCCGCATAAAATACTCGGCGAGCGCGTGGAGCTTCCACGTACGCTCGGCTATCAGGCGCGCGAGGAGCAAGCGCGCGCCAAGCAGGCCGCGGCGGAGGAAATACTGTCGCTGCCGACACTAAACCTGAAAACCAACGACGCGGGGCTGACCGACGATCAGATCGCCATTCTGCGCACGCTCAAAGACGGCGCGCTGCAGGTGGATGACCTGATCGAAAAGACGGAGATCCCCACGCGCCGTGTTCTTTCCGCACTCACGATGATGGAGCTTGAGGGCTACGTCGAGCAGGGCAGCGGCAAGCATTTTTCTTTGACCGTCACACTACTGGAGGAATAACATTCATGGCAAAAAAGCATCTGGTGATCGTCGAGTCTCCGGCGAAGGCGAAAACCATTGGAAAATATCTCGGCAAAGACTACGAGGTCAAGGCCAGCATGGGCCATTTGCGCGACCTGCCCAAGAGCAAGCTGGGCGTCGATATCGAGCACGACTTCGAGCCTGTCTATCAGCCCATCCGCGGAAAAGAGGAGCTCATCAGCGAGCTCAAAAAGGCCGCCAAGGACAGCGACACCGTGTATCTTGCAACGGACCCGGACCGCGAGGGCGAAGCCATCTCGTGGCACTTAAAAGCGCTTTTGAATCTGGACGATGAAAAGGCCAAGCGCGTGACCTTCAACGAGATCACGAAAAAGGTCGTCTCCGAGAGCATCCGGGAGCCGCGCGCCATTGACCAGGACTTAGTCGACGCGCAGCAGGCGCGCCGCGTGCTCGACCGCATCGTGGGCTATCAGCTGAGCCCGCTTCTGTGGAAGAAGGTCCGCCGCGGCCTCTCCGCGGGCCGCGTGCAGTCCGTCGCTGTGCGCATGGTCGACGACCGCGAAAAGGAAATTCAGGCCTTCGAGGCGCAGGAATACTGGACGCTTGACGCCGATCTGACCGACGAGGCGACGCACAAGACCTTTGAGGCGCACTATTACGGCAAGGACGGTAAAAAGGTCGAGCCGGCCTCCGGCGAGCAGGTGGACGGCATCATTGCCGACATCGGCGACAAGCCCTTTACCGTGACGAATATCAAGCGCACGGACAAGCAGCGCTCCCCGTCTCTGCCGTTCACCACTTCCACCTTACAGCAGGAGGCCTCGCGCAAGCTCAACATGACGCCGCGCCGCACCATGGCCATCGCCCAGCAGCTCTATGAGGGCGTGGACATCACGGGCGAGGGCACGGTGGGTCTCATCACCTACATGCGTACCGACTCGCTGCGCATCTCCGAAGAGGCCATCGCTGCGGCGAAGACGTTTATCCTGGGCCGCTACGGGCAGAGCTACTATCCCAAGACCGCCCGCCACTACAAGGCCAAGGCCGGCGCGCAGGACGCGCACGAGGCCATCCGCCCCTCGAACGTCAACCTGACGCCCGAGCAGATCAAGGCCGATCTGACGGGTGAGCAGTACCGCCTGTATCGCCTGATCTGGAGCCGCTTTTTGGCCTCCCAGATGGCGAACGCCGTGTACGACAGTGTGAGCGCGCAGATCATGGCGGGCGGACACGAGTTCCACGCGAGCGCCAGCAACTTGAAATTCTCCGGCTACACCGCCGTTTACGAGGAGTCTCGCGATGACGACAGCAAGGAGGAAAAGGAGGGCACGCTGCCGCCGCTTGTCGAGGGGCAGGGCTTGACGCTCGAGGCATATACGCCGCTCCAGCACTTCACTCAGCCGCCCGCGCGCTACACGGACGCGACGCTCATCCGCGCGATGGAGCAGAACGGCATCGGCCGCCCGTCGACCTACGCGCCGACGGTCTCGACGATCTTAGACCGCGAATACGTCATCAAGGACGGAAAATACCTGCGTCCTACGCCGCTCGGCGAGGTGGTGACGGGGCTGATGGAAGAGCGCTTCCCCGACATTGTGGACATGAAGTTCACCGCCCGCATGGAGGAAAAGCTCGATACCGTCGAAGAGGGCAAGACCGCGTGGAAGGACGTCATCCGCGACTTCTACGGCGGCTTTGAGCGCGACCTTGAGAACGCCGAGAAGGCGCTTGAGGGCGTGAGACTCAAGGTCCCCGATGAGGTCAGCGAGGAGAAGTGCGACGTCTGCGGCCGCAACATGGTCATCAAGAGCGGGCGCTTTGGCCGCTTCCTTGCCTGCCCGGGCTACCCTGAGTGCACGTTCACCAAGCCCCTTGTCATCGAAATGCCGGGCCGCTGTCCCAAGTGCGGCGGGCGCATGATGAAGCGCACCGGCGTGAGCAAGAAGACGAACAAGCAGTACACGTACTACGCCTGCGAATTCTCCACCAGCAGCGATCCCGAGAAGAAGTGTGACTTCATGACTTGGGATGTGCCGACGAAGGACGACTGCCCCGAGTGCGGCCAGACGATGTTCAAAAAGGCGGGCAAGGGCTTTAAGCGCCCGTACTGCATCAACCCCGCGTGTTCGCGCTTTGTGCCGGAAGACCAGCGCGGCTATGTGAAAAAGAAGACCACCGAGACCGCGGAAGAGGGCGCGGAGAGCGCCGAAGCCGCCGATGCGGCGGAGACCGCGGCAAAGAAGACCGCCGCCAGGAAGACGACGGCTAAGAAGAGCACCACCGCAAAGAAAGCGAGCACAAAAGCGGCGAGCACCAAGAAGACCGCGACGAAGGCCGCCGCAGCGAAGAAAACGACAAAGAAGGCCGCAGCCGAGGATGGTGCAGAAAAGCCCGCAAAAAAGACGGCGGCAAAGAAGACCGCGACCACGAAAAAGGCGGCCGCTAAGAAGACGACCGCCAAGTCCGCGGCCAAAAAGACCGCGGAGAAAGAAGAGAACTGATGCAAGTAACTGTGATCGGCGCCGGCCTTGCCGGCTGCGAGGCTGCCTGGCAGCTCGCGCAGCGCGGCACCGCCGTGACGCTGCATGAAATGAAACCCGAAAAGACCACCCCCGCGCACCACACGGCGGATTTTGCCGAGCTTTGCTGCTCGAATTCGCTGCGCTCGGACCAGATCGAAAACGCGGTCGGCCTTCTCAAAGAGGAGCTGCGCCGCCTCGATTCGCTGATCCTTGCCTGCGCGGACGCGACGCGCGTGGAGGCGGGCGGCGCGCTGGCGGTCGACCGCTACGGCTTTTCAAAGCTCGTGACAGAGAAGATCCGTTCGCATCCCGATATCACGGTTGTCCCCGGCGAGGTGACGGCCATCCCCGAGGGAAACGTCATCATCGCCTCGGGTCCCTTGACGAGCGACGCGCTCGCCACCGCCATCGCCGAAAAGATCGGCGACGGGCACACGCTGAACTTTTTCGATGCCGCCGCGCCGCTCGTGACGTTTGAGAGCGTCGACATGGATTCGGCGTTTTTTGCCTCGCGCTACGACAAGGGGACGGCGGACTACATCAACTGCCCGATGACGGAGGAGGAGTACGATGCCTTCTGGCAGGCGCTCACGACCGCCGAGGAAGCGAGCGTACACGGCTTTGAGGATAAAAACGTCTTCGAGGGCTGCATGCCCGTCGAGGTCATGGCGCGCCGCGGACACGATACGCTCTGCTACGGCCCCCTCAAGCCGCGCGGTCTGCGAGACCCGAAGACGGGGAAAGAACCCTATGCCGTCGTCCAGCTGCGGCGCGACAACGCGCAGGGCAGCGTCTATAACCTTGTCGGCTTCCAGACGCATCTGCGCTTTCCCGAGCAGAAGCGCGTATTTTCGATGATCCCCGCGCTGCATGATGCGGAGTTTGTGCGCTACGGCGTGATGCACCGCAACACCTATCTCCGCTCGCCGGGGATGCTGGACCGCTACTATCGCCTGATCGCGGATGACCGCATCGCCTTTGCTGGGCAGATGACCGGCGTGGAGGGCTATATCGAGTCCGCGGCTTCGGGCTTTCTGGCGGGCATCGAGATGGCAAGAAGACTCGAAGGCAAACCGCCCGTCGATTTCCCACGCGAGACGGCCATCGGGGCGCTGGGGCTTTACATCAGCGATACGACGGTCTCGGACTTTCAGCCGATGAACGTGAACTTTGGTATCATGCCGCCGCTGGGCTACCGCATCAAGGGCGGCAAGCGCGTGAAAAATGCGCAGCTTGCCGCGCGCTCGCTTGAAAAGATCGACGCGATGCGCGAGGACGTGCTGAGTGACAGGAAAGGAGAGTGACCCCGTGAAGATCATCGTCGACGCCATGGGCGGCGATTTTGCCCCGCTCGCGCCCGTCAAGGGCGCGCTGATGGCGCAGGAGAAGTACGGCGTGGACATCGTCCTGACCGGAAAAACGGAAGAGATCTTGAAGGCCCTGCAGCAGTGCGGCTGCAAGGAGCTCCCCAAGGGCATGGAGATCGCCAACGCGACCGAGGTGGTCGAGATCTGCGACGATCCGGCCACGGCCTTTAAGCACAAGAAGGATTCGTCCCTCACCGTGGGGCTCAATATGCTCCATGCCGGCGACGCGGACGGCTTTGTCAGCGCGGGCAGCACGGGCGCGCTCCTTGCGGGCGCGACGCTCGTTGTCAAGCGCATCCGCGGTCTGCGCCGCGCGGCGCTCGCGCCGACCATCCCGACGGCCAAGGGCAAGGCGGTGCTCATCGACTGCGGCGCGAACGCCGAGTGCACGGTCGAATACCTGCTGCAATTTGCGTATCTTGGCAGCTACTACGCGCAGAAGGTGCTCGGCGTCGAAAATCCGCGCGTTGGCCTTTTGAACATCGGCGCGGAGGAGAGCAAGGGCGACACGCTGCGCCGCGAAACGTATCAGAAGCTCAAGGAAGCGGGCGAGGCGGGGCATCTCAACTTTACCGGCAACATTGAGGCCAAGGAAGCGATGCTCGGTGAGTGCGATGTTATCGTCGCCGACGGCTACAGCGGCAACATCATGCTCAAGAGCATCGAGGGCACGGGCAAGCTTCTTTCCATCAAATTGAAGGAAATGCTGATGCACAGCACCGGCACGAAGCTGGCGGCGCTGCTGCTCAAGGGACAGCTCGGCGATTTCAAGAAAATGCTCGACGCGAACGAGGTCGGCGGTACGGCGCTGCTCGGCATCTCGAAGCCGGTCGTCAAGGCGCACGGCAGCGCGAGTGAGGTCGGCATCTGCAATGCGGTCCGTCAGGCGATGGAGGTCGCGTGCAGCGGTATCATCGACGACATCGCGCAAAATATCGACAAGATGCGTATTGAACAGAAGGCAGAATAACGCGAATGCCAAAAAGCGGCAAAATGGGTATTGACAGTACAGTGCCTTTGCCGTATCATTTGGAAGAACCAAAACCGTGAGAGGAAGTATAAGACTTATGAGCCCCGAAGAAATTTTCAAAACGATGCAGAAGCTGATCGTCGAGCAGTTCGCGCTCGACCCCGATGAGGTCACGATGGACAGCTCTTTTGAGGAAGATCTTGGCGCCGACTCCGTGGATCTTGTCGAACTGGTGATGGCCATGGAGGAAGAGTTTGAGCTCGATGAGATCCCCGAGGAGGAGCTCACCTCGCTCAAGACGGTGGGCGACTGCGTGCGCTACCTGAGCACGAAGCTCGGTTAAGAAGAAAAAAGCCGCCCCGCTTTGCGCGGGGCGTCCTTTTATCAGGAGGAAACACCATGCAGGCCTTGGAAGAAAAGCTGCAATATCATTTCAAAAATCCGGCGCTGCTCGAAGAGGCGCTGCGCCACAGCTCGTATGCCAACGAGCACCGCGGCGCAAACTTTTTCAGCAACGAGCGCCTGGAATTCCTGGGTGACAGCGTGCTCGGCTTTGTGACGGCGGAGTATCTGTTTGCCAAGCATCCTACCGCGCCGGAGGGGGAGCTGACGCGCATCCGCGCGCTGCTCGTGTGCGAGGACAGCCTGCACGAGGTAGCGCAGCGCCTGGAGCTTGGAAAATACTTAAAGCTCGGCAACGGCGAGGAGAGCTGCGGCGGCCGCACGCGTCCGTCTATCCTGGCCGACGCGACCGAGGCGGTGTTTGCCGCGGTGTATCTTGACGGCGGCATCAGCGCGGCCAGCGCGCTCATCCACCGCGTGCTGCTCGACACCGAACGCGAGGAGGTCGCCGAGGAAAAGCGCCGCGACTATAAGACCATTTTGCAGGAATTCGTGCAGCGCACGCCGAACCAGACGCTTTCCTACCGCCTGTTTGGTGAGAGCGGCCCCGACCATGACAAGACGTTCTATTTTGAAGTGCTGCTCAACGGCGGCGCTGTGGGCAAGGGCGCGGGCCGCAGCAAGAAGGAAGCCGAGCAGATGGCCGCAAAAGACGCGCTCGAAAAACTGACGGACCAGCGCTGAAAAAATGATCACCGACTGCTTTGACGATAAGACTGAACCTGTCATCAGCCTGTGGGACTTTTATGGCGAACAAAAGCACCTTGTCGAAACGTGCCTGATCCTGTTTTCGCAAAAGATCTATCAGCATTTGCTGGAAGCCTTTCCCTGCGAAAAGATCGGCCTGATCGGCGCGTGCAACGGGAACATCCCCATTTACCGCATGAATTACAAGGGAAAGGACATCGCGTTTTACCTCTCGGGCATCGGCTCGGCGATTGCCGCGTCGGAGTGCTATGAGGCGAGCTGGATCGTCGGTGCGTCGAAGTTCGTGATGTTCGGTTCCTGCGGGAGCCTGAATCGGGAGGCGACGAGGGGCAAATTCATCGTCCCGACGGAGAGCTACCGCGGCGAGGGCTGCTCGTACTATTTCGCTGCGCCGTCCGACTACATCACGGTCGAGAACGCGCGGAAGCTCTCGGACATCTTTACCGAGCTGGGCGTCCCGCACGTGACGGGGCGGGTTTGGACGACTGACGCCATGATCCGCGAGACCGCGGGCCTCGTCGCGCAGCGAAGAAGCGAGGGCTGTCTCGCCGTGGAGATGGAGCTTGCCGGCGTGCAGGCGGTGTGCAGTTTTTACGGCTTGGCGCTTTATAACTTCCTCGAGGCAGGCGACGTGCTGGAGGAGAGCGGCTACGATGTCGCCAATCTTCGCGGCGCGAACCACGACCTCGGCAAGCTCTATATCGCGCTGGAAACAGCGCTGCGCGTCTGAATAGAATCGAAAACGCCATGACGAAAGTCACGGCGTTTCTTTTTTGCTGTTTTTCTTCTTTTCAAAGAGGATCGACAGCCCCGCGTAGAGCAGGAACAGCCCGAACGGCTTGCGGAAGACGCTGCTGTCGACCATTGTCGTCAAAAACGCGGCGGCGAGCGCACAGAGCGTGCCGGTCGGGATGGCCGCGCGCAGGACGGCTTTGTTGAGATATCCGTTTTTGCGATGCGCGAAGAGCGAGATGCCCGCGGTTGGCAGAAAATAGAGCAGGTTGATGGCCTGCGCTGTGCGCTGCTCCACGCCGAAAAAGAGCGTCATGCATAAAAGAAGCAGTGTCCCGCCGCCGACGCCCCAGGACGAGAGGATTCCCGTCAAAAGCCCGCAGAGCGCGGGAAAGAGCCAGTCCGTCACAGAAGGTACCTCACCGCGCCATAGAGCAGAAACAGCGCGAAAATGCGCTTGAGCCATGTGTTCGGCACGTCCTTGAAGAGCCTGCCGCCGATCCATCCGCCTGCAAGCCCGCCGACAAGGTAGGGGAGCGCCTCTCCGAGCGGCAGCGCGCCGCGGAGGGCGTACACGAGCACCGACACAAGGCAAAACGGGAAGATGACAGCCACGCAGGTCGCAAGCGCCGTCTTGTCGGAGAGCTTTGCCCACGAGCGCAGCAAAAACGCGAGCGGGATGCCGCCGCCTCCGCCGAATAAGCCGTTCACCGTGCCTGCGAGCGCGCCACAGACGCGGTATTTGCCCTTTTCCGTCATGCTGTCACCGCCTTTTTGATGCTATGTAGCGGCCGCCTTAAGGGGCGGCTGCAAAAATTACTGCTTCTTGAAGCTCTGGCAGTCGGTGCACTGGTCCATGGTGGGGTTGGCCTCGTGCGTGCCGACCTGGATGGCGTTCAGACCGCAGTACTGGGCGTCCTTGCAGTGGTTGGCGCAGTTGGTCACGGCGCAGCGAATAGAGGTGTTGGGCGTGCAGGAGCAGCCGTTATTGGTATGATCGGTCATGGATTTGTCCTCCTGAAAAAGTTGTTTTGGCGTTTGCCGCGCTTAGTTTGCGCGCATTTTTGCCCACTATGCAAAAGGAAGAACATTCCAATAAAAAACGTCCGGCTGATATTCAGCCGGACGTTTTTTCACTTGTCATTTTAGAAGCTCGTCGATCGCGCGGTAAAGTTCGGAGAGCGTCTCCTCGTCATTTTGCTGGATGGCGGCGGTGACGCAGGTCTCCATGTGGTTGCGCAAAATCTGGCGGCTGGTCGAGCGGATGGCGGACTCCACCGCGGCGAGCTGGATCAGCACCTCGGAGCAGTCACGGTCGTCCTTCACCATCTTTTTGATGGATTCGAGGTGCCCGATGGCGCGCGCAAGGCGGTTGCTAATCTTTTTCGTCTGCTCGGGGTCATGGACATGCCCGTGCATATGGGAGTGCCCGTGGCTGTGTTCGTGCTCGCTCATAACATTCTCCTTTAGAATTTCAGCTCGCCAATGCTCGCTTCCGCGGTTCGGATGTACGCGCGGTCGATGATCTGCTGGGCGACGGCCTCGAGATACGGCGTGAGGGGCATGTCGTTGTCCATCTCGGGCACCTTGCTGCGGAGCAGGTCGTAGATAGCCTGTGTGCCCTTGGCGCAGCGCTTATCCTCATAGCAGTCGAGCGCCTGACCGTCGCAGATGAGCTCGGCGGCGAGGATATACTTGGCGAGGTGCATCGAGTCATAGGCCTTCTTGGCGGCGTTGTAGCCCATGTTGACATAGTCCTCCTGGTTGGCGCAGGTGGTCAGGTTGTCGACCACGGCGGGATGCGCAAGGATGCGCAGCTCGCCCTGAAGACCCGCGGAGGCGTACTGGATCATCATGAGACCGTTGTTGAAGTCGGCGTTCTTGTTGAGGAACGCCGGCAGCTCGCTCACCAAGCTGTTGAGCAGGCGGTCGATGCGGCTGTTGCTCATTTTGCACAGATCCGTGATCGCGATGCAGAGGTTGTCGGACGCCATACCGGCATAGGTGCCGTCGGCATTGCAGCCCATCAGCGCGACCGCACCGCCGTCCTCCTCATCGAAGATGAGCGGGTTGTCGACGGACGAGTTGAGCTCGATAGCGAGCGTCGCCTGCGCGTCCTTGATGGCCTTTTTGACCGGGCCGTGGAGCTGCGGCATGCAGCGGATGGACAGCGCGTCCTGCACGCGGTGGCCACGGTAGCGCTCAAGCATGGGGCTGTCCTTCAAAATGGCGCGGATGTTGGCCGCGGTGTTGATCTGGTCGGGGTGCGGACGCACGGCCATCAGGCGCTCGTCCATGGCCATCAGCGTGCCCTTGAGCACCTCGAGCGTGAAAGAGCCCGCAATGTCTGCCGTCAAGCTGAGCGTCTGCGCGTCATAGATCGCAAGCGACGCGAACGCGGTGACGGACGTGGTGCCGGAGAGCAGGATAAGGCCTTCTTTGGAAGAAAGCACGACGGGCTTGAGTCCCGCGCGCTTGAGCGCTTCTGCGCCGTCAAGCGTTTCGCCCTGATAGGTGGCCCTGCCCTCGCCGATCATCACCATGCCGATGTGGCCCTCGAGCGTCAGATAGCCGACGGAGCCATGACCGGGGACGATGGGGCTGATGCCCGCGTTGAGCATGTCGCGGATCAGCGCGAGCGTTTCAAAACGGATGCCCGTATGGCCGGAGCCGAAGTGGCAGAGCATGACAAACATCATTGCGCGCGTGCACTCCTCGGCGATGGGCTCGCCGACGGCGCAGGTATGGGCGTAGATGTTGTTGCGCTGGATCGTTTCGCGGTCCTTTTCGGGGATGAACTTCTTCCAGTTGTCGCCAAGGCCCGTGGTCAGACCATAGATGGCCTTGCCCTCGTGGCTGAAGCGGTCGACATGGGCGCGGCAGTGGTTGACGCGCTCTTCATATTCTTTGGAAAATGCAACCTTTGCGCCAAAGCGCGCGACGCTGACAAGGTCGTTGATGGTGGCGGTGCCGCCAAGCGTAACAGTGTTCATATCGGATCGTACCTCTTGAAATGTGGGGCTCGCTCTCTTACAGGGAGCTGTCGGTCTTGTAGCCGTCGGCCTCGATGGCGATGTAGCGCACCTTTTTGCCCATCTCCATCTCGCCGTAGAACGCGACGTAGTACGGGCGGTAGAAGGGGCGGTAGGACGCGACCTCCATCGAGGTGATGATGTGACCCGAATGGCGGCGCATGATGCGCATGGCGACGCGCTTGGCCTGGGCGATGATCTTCTCTTTGTCGAAGGTGGAATCCTGGCACATGTCGGGATCGAGGTCGGCTTCGTAAAGCGGGAGCGGCTGCTCGTGATAGCTCGCCGTGCAGCGCGTGCCCTCGACGATCATGCAGATCTTCTGCGAGTTGCCGCCCATCTGGCCCTTGCGGGTGAAAAAGCGCTCCACAAGGCCGGGCTTGAAATAGGCGTCGAACACGACTTCAAAGCTCTGCAAGTAGAGCTGCTTCATCGTGATCTTGCCGCCGCCGTACATGGCCTTGCCGATCAGGTTGCCGCCGCCGCGGGCCTTGACAAAGGCTTCGGAGTCGGTCATTTTCTTTTGGGTGATTAAAACGTCCACTGTGCGGGAACCTCCTTGAAACGGAATGGGAGAGTAAAAAAAGCAAATACGAGAAAGACAGATTCCGCGAGGGAATCAGCCTACCTTTTCATCATACGCCAACGCTGGGGGAATGACAAGCCGCTTTTAGCACGTTTTGTGGCAAAAACGGAAGAGTTTACACATTTTTTCGGCAAGCGGAAACTGAAAAGCCGCTTTTTTGCGAAAGAAACAGCCGCTTGCCGGTTCATGCCACTTTTGTGCATAACGCAGAAACGATTGACCGTTTGGCATGAAAAGATTATACTAAGCTACCGTTGAAAAAAGCGTTGAATCCGTTGGGCGGCCCGCATGGCGAAGCGGGCGGCGATGCGCCGCGGATTCAACGATAATTCGTCGGCGAAGCATTATGATAAAATAAGAATGCTTCATAGCATCGTTGTATCATTGCTGTGGAGGGCGGAGGATAGCGCCCCCGAAAAGGCAATGCAGATATAATAAGAAATCAGGCAAGCAATAAAAAGAGGAGATAGCAATATGTCTTTACTGACCAGCAAGCTGAGCGACGAAGATCGCAAGAAAGCGCACGAGCTTTTTGGAGTGCCCGAGCAGTTCGACGAAGTGGCCGACCTGATGGTGCACGAGGAGGAATGGCAGGTCATTCTTCTGATGGGCAAGGAGCCCATGACGGAAAAGGAGCTGCGTAAGCTCATGGAGAAGAACCGCCTGGCCGCGTCGCCCTACGTGCTTATCAACCGCATGTACTCCCGCAACGTACTCAACAAGGTCACGGATGCGGACGAGCCGACCTGGAAGATCAGCGACTTCTACAGCCGCTATTCCTACTATGCGCAGTTTGAGTACTATGAGTTCGGCTGTCTGCCGAGAGAGCTCATCGAGGCGCTCTACGACTGGCAGACAGAGATTTATCAGTCGATCTATCTGCCGCAAGTGAAGGCCAAGGTCGCCGGTGAGGGCGTCTATGTCCACAACCAGACGTATCTGACGCTCGAGGAGTTCGATAAGATCATCGACGGGCATCACGGCAGCATCCATCTTGTGCCCTGCAACTGCAAGAGCCAGAAGTATTTCCACGACCGCAAGCTCAATGTGTGCGTCAACATGAACGACGGGCCGAACAGCGCGGTCGACCGCGGCATGGGCGAGCCCATCAGCCCTGAGGACATGAAAAAGAAGGTGCGCGAGTTCAACGCCAGCGGACTCATGCAGAACGGCGAGGACGGCTTCATCTGCAACTGCGACGGTCTGTGCTGCTTCCCGATGCAGATGGCCTATAAGGCCGGCTCCCGCCTGATCTATCCCGAATCCAACTGGAAGATCGACTGGCACGAGGACGAGTGCGTCAACTGCGGCAAGTGCACGAAGATTTGCAACTTCGGTGCGTTCTACAAGGACGACAACCGCAAGGTGCACTACGATGTGGATAAGTGCTGGGGCTGCACCATCTGCGCGCCCAACTGCCCGAAGCACGCTATCCACCTGCTGCCGAGAGAGCAGAAGGCCTGAGAGAAGCACTAAGGCACTACGTAATAGCATTTTGGCCGGACGGTACCCTAAAAGTGGCCGCCCGGCCTTTTTCTTGCTTTGCGCGAGAAATGGAGAGAGGAAGTCAGCACCATGGCACTTATCAAAGTTCTGATCATCTTTGTGGTGATCCTCGCCCTGCTCAACAAACGCCTGCCCCTTTATCTTGCGATGATTTTTGGTTCACTCCTGATGATCGTAATGTTCCGTCTGCCGATCGCCACGGCGGGGCAGACGGCGCTGCACACAATCACGGGCTGGGATGTCTGGTCAGTGAACCTTGCGATGTACGTGATCTCGGTACTTGTCTACGAGCTTGACCTGCGCCATCGGTTCGAGGATGCACAGCGGGCGATGAATGGACTAATGCGCGACCCGAGGCTCAACACGTCGCTTGCCTGCATGTTCATCGGCCTGATGCAGGGCCCCGCCACCGTGACGATCTGCGGCGGCATGGTGGACACGATGGCGGGCGACCACCTCAAAAACGATGAAAAGGCGGCGGTCGCCACGTACCTCCGCCACATTCCCGAGGCTATGGTGCCGACGTTCACGGGCGTTATCGTGGCGTGCAGCATCAGCGGCATTTCCATTTCATCCTTTTTCGTATGGATGCTCCCGATGGCGCTGCTGACGCTTCTGACGATTTATCTTGTCTATCTGCGCCGCGTGCCGCGCACAGTCGGCGAGACGGGACGCAGTAAGAAAGAATGCGTACGTCTGCTCTTGCGGAGCCTGTGGTCGCTGCTGCTGGCAATCGCGGTGATCATCGTGTTTTCGCTGCCGACGTGGGCAGTTGTAGCCGTCGTCGCGGCTGTCAACGCGCTGGTCGAAAAATTCTCCGCGCAGGAGGTGCGCGATGCGCTCATCAAGGGCTTTGACCTGAAGTCGCTGCTCGGTATTACGATGACGTATGTCTTCAAGGATCTTTTGATCCTCGGCGGCGTGATCGATGTGCTGCCGACGTATTTCGAGCATCTGCCCATTCCGGCGTTTCTGGTGCTCGTGATCCTGTACGCGTTCGGCACGCTGGTCGCGGGATCGAGCGCCGCGGCCGCGGCCTTTATCCCGCTGGCCTACACCATGATCCCGAACGGCGGCGCGTTTTTGCTGGCGCTGCTGATGAGCGTCAGCTTCGCCTCGAGTCAGCTGAGCCCCACGCACATCTGCACGGCGATCATCTCGGACTATTTCGGCGTCACATTCTTCGCCACGGTCAAAAAGCTCCTGCCGCTGTTTCTGCTCACCGTCCTCATCGCCTGCGGCTATTATGTGCTGCTGACGGCGGTATTCTGAAGAAAACAAACAAGGCCTGTGCCAAGCGGCACAGGCCTTGATCGATTTGCTGTAAAGGGAAA
>OLWJ01000248.1_pt1 | contig 18678 bp, 16 predicted proteins | sample 1674291 | NCBI WGS metagenome assembly OLWJ01 (sample SAMEA103958159, study PRJEB25191) | human gut metagenome | biome: human-associated habitat [ENVO:00009003]; feature: intestine environment [ENVO:2100002]; material: feces | place: Germany | collected 2013/2015
TTGTGCTTGTTGCACATTAGCCGCTGCTAACCATCCGTGCCATGCGGATTTTCGGCTCTCCTTGCGCTCCGCATCCTGAACGATCTGCTGGCCTCCGAGATCGTCAGCGGCAAAGTAAAGATTTCAAAGAGAAACCTCCCTGTTCCTGGAATGTAGTTGGCAAACCCACACGCTATTCTACAGGGAGGTTTCTCTTTGTCGAGGGCTAAAGCCGTTTTTATTCCACCAGCGGAGCTGGCGGTTGTCGCCCGCTCAAGCTGCCCAATGCCAAAAAGCCCCTGCGCAAGAGAAACTCCTGCGCAGGGGCTTTGGTTCTGTTTCGCTTTTAGTTGGTGCGCACGGCTACCAGCAGGCGGATCTTATTGCCTGCGGAATGGCCCTGGTTATCGTACCAGCCGATCAGTTTGTAATCCTGGGGATTGAGGTCGGCCAGAGAAACTTTGTAATAAGTTCCCTGGTTCCACAGATAGACCTGGATGTCGTCGGCGGTCTCATAGCGGGTATCCCCTTTCATGACCCAGCCGGCGCCCAGCTTATCCACCACCACCGGGGAAAGCTGGACCATCGCGTTGACTTTTTTGCCGTCGGCGGATTTGCCAATGGCCACGCCTCCCGCGATGACCGGGTACTTGACCGCAGTGGTATAGGTGACCTGCTTGCCGTTGACATAGCAGACATAGTTGGCACCGGAGGCAAAGTAATCAATGATATTGCCTGCCACGCCGCCTACATTGTTGCCCACCTTCTTCAGCACGTAGGAAGCCAACCGGTCGGTACTGCCGGTGAGCTGGTTCCAGGTGGTGCTGACGATGCTGCCATCCACCAGGCCATACAGCACATCGCTGGTGCTGGGCAGCATGATGTTGCGCACATCCAGCGCGGTCTGCTTGGCTTTCTGGTCGTCATCCTCGGTGGTCGTGGTCATGCCTGCCAGAGACGAGCTTGTCGAAGAGGAAGAGGAAACTTTCTCGTTGATTTTCTCGTCGATCTTGCTGCCCGCATAATCGGTGGCTGCCTGGATGCCATCCAGTGCCGCGTACTCCCACAGATCGCCCGTCACGTCGCTGAGGATGAGGCGGTCGATCTCGCCTTTTTCATTGGTGGTATAATATTTGACGTCCGTGCCGCTCAGAGTGACCCCCGATAGGCGGCTGGGGCGAACTGCCCCAGCCAAACCCTCCGAAGTCGTGTCCAGAATTTCCACGTTACTGGCCAGGGCCGTATTGTCCAGGGCGGTGCCCTCGGCGTTGACGGTGCCGCTGGTGGATTTGGTCTCAAGGCTCTGGATGTTCTCACCGTTTTCATCCACGGTGATGGCCACCAGCTTGCCTGCCGGATAGTTGAACTGTTTGTCCACGTTCACGCTGCGGGTCACGCCATCGGTGCAGGCAACGGCCACGGTCTGCTGCACATCCGGGCCGCTGTTCTCCACCAGGCTGCGGCTGGTGGTCTGGACCACGCCGTAGAACACCTCGTTGGCGGCGTCGCCCGTCAGGACGGAAACCGCTTCATCGTTCATGCCCAGCAGCAGGGTGACCACCTGGCCCACGCCGCCGCCGTTCAGAGCGGAGAGCTGTGCCGCCACAGAGGAGGAAGCGATGGTGTACTCGGTGCCTGCCACGGTAACAGAAGTGGGGGCATTGGCCGAGGGAGCCACAGCCGTGATGCGGCCTGCGGCCTTGCGGGTGTAGATCCATACCGTCTGGGCCGTCTCGTTGTAGTAGTAAACGTCATAGGCGTTGAGGGTGGCGTCTGTGGTCACGGTATCGTTGCGGTAGACCGCCGTGGGTGCAAAGGGCAGCTGGGTGCCCAGGCCCGCCACAAAGGGGCCCTTGACATTGCTGAGCAGGATGGAAGAGACATCCACCACGCCGTTGTTCACGGTAAAGCCCAGCGAAGAGGCATAGACTTTGCCCTCCGCGGTGGTGGCCGTCAGGGCATTGTAGAGCAGGACAGCGCCGTCTTCCAGCGTCATCCCCTCGCCCTGGGTCTTGGTCAGGTTGTCCCGCAGACCCAGCTCGTTTGCCTTGTTGAGCTGTGCGGCCGGGAACGTACCACTGAGAGTGGTCACATCATAGCCCAGCAGCTTGAGGACCGCGGTGCAGGCTTCTTCCAGCGTGACAGCATTGTCCGGGCGGAAGCTGCCGTCCGTATAGCCGCTGATCCAGCCCTGCTGGACCGCAATGCGGACGTAGGGCGCATAGGCGGAGCCGCTGCCCACATCCGAAAAGAGGGTACCCGTGGAGCCCTGGGTCTTGGCGCTTTCCCGGTAGGCGGAGAACGCCACCATCAGTTTGGTCAGCGCGCCGCGGGTAAGCGGTGCGGCCAGGTTTGCCGTCTGGTCGGAGGTCAGGCCGCCCAGCGTAACGGCTGTCTGGACTGCCGTGTTGGAGCCGCTGGCCGAGGCGGGCAGGATGAGCATGGAGCAGGCCACGCAGACCGCCAACAGCAGCGCAAGAATGCGTTTCTTCATAGTTTCACTCCTTAAATCTTGGCTCCCCTGTCAGGGGAGCTGTGAGCCGCGCGGCCAATGACCGACGGCGCAGCTGAGAGGTCAATCATATCTCAGAGCTTCAATGGGGTTGAGTCTTGCGGCACGTTTTGCAGGCAGGTAGCCAAACAGCACGCCAATGCCCACCGAGATGCCAAAGGCCACGGCAATGGAGCCGGCGGTGGGGGTGACCGTAATGGGCATATCGGTCATGATGACGGCCAGGACCTTGGTGGCAACGGTTGAGACGGTGTACCCCAGGCCAATGCCAATGATACCGCCCAGAGCAGACGTTGTGCCCGCCTCCACCACAAACAGGCTCAGGATCGTTCTTTCCTTGGCACCCAGTGCCTTGCGGATGCCGATCTCACGGGTGCGCTCGGTAACAGAGACCATCATGATGTTCATGATGCCGATGCCGCCGACCAGCAGCGAGATGGCCGCAATGGCCGTCAGGACCGTGACCACCATGTTGACCATGCTCGTCATCATATCCAGCATCTCGCTCAGGCTGATGACCATATAGCCGCTGTCCGAGTGAAGCAGCTCCTGCAGGCCATTCTCAATAATGGCCTTGCCCTTGGAGATATTCTCCTCATCGGACACAAGGACCGCGTAAGAACTGGCCGTGCTGATGCCAGAGACACGCATGGCCGTGGTGTAGGGCACAAAAATGCAGTCGTCGCTGCTGCCCTCCTGATTGGAGGGGTCGTCAATCTTGGCTTCCAGCACGCCCACAATGGTGTACCACTCTCTGCCGATCTTGATGCTCTGGCCAATGGCGTCGCCGCCATAGCCCACCCGGCTGATGTAATCGCCTACCATGCAGACCTTTTTGTTGGCGTCCATGTCCACGTAGTTCAGGGGACGGCCCTGCGCGATGGTGTAGCCATCCATGTTCAGATACACTTCGCTGACGCCTTTGACGGAGGTGCTGCTGTAACTGTCATCGTCCGTACCGACTTTCACCGTTCCGCTCATACTGATGGAGGGCGAAACAGCCCCAAGGACATCCGAGTTTTTTTCCACCAGTTCATAGAAGTCCTTGACTTTGACAGAACGGGAGCCGTAGCCCATGATCTGCACGGTCAGGAGGTTGGTGCCCATATCGGCAAACTCGTTCTGGATGCTGGTGGTCATACCGTTGCCCAGACCCACAATGACCATAACAGCCATCACGCCAATGATGATGCCCAGCATGGTAAGGAATGTACGGAATTTATTGCTCCAGATGTTCTGGATGGCTTCACGGAAGGTTTCGTAGATCATACGCTGCCCTCCTGTTTGGTTTCATTCTGTGGTTTTACCGGGTCCGGGATGACCAGGTTGGGCTGGACCACCGCCTCCGGGGCGTGGGCGTCGCCGTCGTAGACGACACGCCCATCCTCCAGCCGGATGATCCGCTGGGCCTGCACCGCAATGGAGTTGTCGTGGGTGATGAGCACCACGGTGTTCCCCTGCCGGTGCAGCTCCTGCAGCATCCCCAGCACCTCGCGGCCGGTGTGGCTGTCCAGCGCGCCGGTGGGCTCGTCGGCCAGAATGACCGCCGGGTTACCCGCCAGAGCACGTGCAATGGAGACACGCTGCTGCTGGCCGCCGGAAAGCTGGTTGGGCTTGTTCTTGAGCTTATCGCCCAGCCCTACCCGCTCAAGAGAGGCGGTCGCGCGGCGCTTGCGCTCAGCCAGGGGGACGCCCGCGTACACCAGCGGCACTTCCACGTTTTCCAGCAGGCTGAGCTTGGGCAGCAGGTTATACTGCTGGAAGATGAAGCCCAGCATCTCGTTGCGGATCTCGGCCAGCTCGTCCTTGTTCATCTTGCCCACATCCCGGCCATTGAGCCGATAGGTGCCCGCCGTGGGCACGTCCAGGCAGCCGATGATGTTCATGCAGGTGGATTTGCCCGAGCCGGACTGGCCGACGATGGCCACGAACTCGCCTTTGTTGATCTTCATGGAGATATGGTCGGCAGCCTTGACCGTCGTGTCACCCATCTGGTAATACTTGCACACGTTGTCAAACTCAATGAGTGCACTCATTACTGGCCACCTCCCGGGCCGCCACCGCCAGGAGCACCGCCGGGGCCGCCGCCCATATCACCGCCGTCCATCACCAGTTGTACATCCTCCCCGGCGAGGGTGGTGGTGCTGTAGCTGGAATCATAGGCCACGGTGTCTTCCGCGGTCAGGCCGCTGGTGATGGCAATGTAGTCATCATCGCTGACACCGGTCTCCACCTTGACGTAAACGTAGCCGTCCGGAGCGGTCATGCTGTCATCCGCGTTGGCGGCGCTGGGCGAATCCTTGGTTACAAGGACGTAATTGCCGCGGGTGATGGCCGCATTGGGCACCGAGAGAACATTGTCGGCGCTCTCGGTCACGATCTCTGCCGTGGCGTTCATGCCGGGCAGCAGGTCGCCCATCTCGTCGATGCGGATGGTAACGGGGTACGTGGTGGTACCGCCGGTGGTGGTGCCTGCCTTGGAGATGCTGGTAACAACGCCCTCAAAGGTCTGGCCGGAAACGGCATCGGCGGTAATGGTGGCTTTCTGGCCCTCCTTGATGTTGAGGATGTCCAGCTCGTCCACGTTCAGGGTCATTTCCAGGTAGCTCATATCGTAGATGACGCACATGGTATCGGCCGTTGCCGTGCTGGTGCCCACGGTATCACCCACCTTGACATCCTTGGAAATGATCGTGCCGCTGATGGGAGCGGTGATGGTGTAATCGTCCACCTGCTTCTGGGTGTCTTCCACAGAGAGCTCGGCGCTGCGCAGGTTGTCGGAGGCATTGAGCACCTGCTTGGTCAGGTTATCGCCAGAGAGCTGGATCAGGGCCGTGTCGGCGCTGACCTGAGCTCCCTCCTTGACGCAGAGAGCGGAGACGGTGCCGCTGTTCTGGGCGGTAACGCTCTGCTCACGCTGGTAGCTGAACCGGGCGGAAGACAGGGCGCTGACGCCGTTGATGGTGGCAGTGGCCGCCTGGGAAGCGGTCAGGTTGCCGGTGTTGCGGACCGCGATGGTCACAGTGCGGACCAGCAGGTTGCCGCTGCTGAGGGTATCCGCGCCGGAGACGGACTGCACGCTGCCGGTGATGGCCTCAAAGGTGCTGTCCAGCAGCACCTCCGCACTCTGGCCCACGGCAAAGTTGGCGGCGTCCGCCGCCGGGAACTCCAGCTCCAGCAGCAGGGTGGTGTCGTCCCGGATGGTGGCGACTTCCTGCCCTGCGTTGACCACATCGCCTACCCGCACTTTAAAGGAAGCGACGGTGCCGGCGATGTCGGTGCGGATGTACTGGGCGTCCACAGCGTCATCGTAGCTGCGCTGGGCCTGGCCGAGGTTCAGCTCTGCCTTTTCCACGCCGCTGACGACATCGGAGCTGTCGATGGTGTAAAGGACCGCGCCCTTTTCCACCACATCGCCCACCTCAAAATCCGCGGTCAGGACATCGCCCTTGACCGTCGCCTTGACGGTGTAGCTGTTGGCGGCGTTCAGCACGCCTGATTCGCTGTACACGTTGGTGATGTCCCGGTTCTCGGGCGTCACCTGGGTATACGCGGTCTCTGCGTTGACCGCTTTCTTCTGGCCCTTGGGCACCAGCAGCACAACGAGGATGGCCGCGATGACCAGAACGGCCACCAGCTTCTTCCCATTTTTGTGCAGGAAGGGCTTCAGGCCCTTTTGCGGCATTTCCGCTTCCTGTAGCGCGATTTCCAGTTCTTGCGGGGAGCGTTCCTCCGCTGGCTTTTTTCTAAATAGCATAAACATTGGCCTCCTGGGTTTTTTTCGGGGGGATGGGGCTTCCAAAATGCCCCTCTATATGATACAACGGAATTATAGCAGACTTTTCTTCAGAAATTCCCGAGGATTTTCTTAAATTTGGCTTAAGAATCGTGAACAATTTATGAAACCGCGCTGACACCCGTTTCCGACGCTCTCAGGTGATGGGAAACAGCAGCGTGATCGCAAACTGCTCTGTTCCCTGCTCCACCCGGCAGACCGCGTTCATCTTTTCCATCATGGTCTCAATGCTGGTCAAGCCCACCTGGGTGCTTTCCTCCCGGTGCTGGCCGGGCAGCACATGGTTTGCAAAACGCAGGCCCACCCACTTTTCTTCCTTTCGAAAAGTAACGGAGATCTCCCGGCCGGGGTCGGCATACTTGATGGCATTGGACGTGATGTTATCAAAAACGCGGCGGATATACTGCATCTTGACCGTCAGCATCAGGTCCTCACTGCCAAGGTCCAGCGCACAGGCAAAGCCACGCTGCTGCAATGTATCCACCATCTCAGCCAGCGGTTCCTCGAAAATGCGGGAGAAGTAAGCTGGCGGGTCCAATGTAACGACGGTGTCCCGGGTGACAAGGGCATACTCAAACAGGTTATCGGACAGCTGTTTGAGCTGCCGGGCCTTGGTGTCGATCTTGTTCAGGTAGTCATCCTTCTGGGCGTCGTTCTCATATTTGCGGCTCCGGACGATCTCGGTATACAGCAGCAGCGTGGTCAGCGGAGTGCGCAGGTCGTGGGACATTTCGGTGATGAGGTTCTTCACCTTGGCGGAGGCCTTTGCTTCCTCCTCCTGCTGCTGGCGCAGGGTGACCCGCATGGAGTCCAGGCAGCGGGCCAGCGTCGTCAGCTCATCATCTCCCCGGATGGTGATGGGGTGGTCGAGGTCGCCGCCCTCCATGGCCTGGATTTCCTCACTGAGCTGGATGATATATTTCACAATGCGGCGGCAGGCAAACCAGAACACCACCAGAAACACACCCACGCAGAAAACGATCAGCAATTTACTGAACAGGACCCACCAGTTGAGCACCACATTGCAGAACAGCTGTACCTGGGCCGGGCCATCCGAGAATTGGACAGGATAAAACACCTGCCAGCTCTTACCGGATTCCCGTTCCTCATCCGAGCCATCCCCAAAACTGAACGAAAAGTTTGAGTAGAGCATCCGATGCCCGCGGTAAATGTTCATCAGCAAAAAGCTCTGCTGCCCCACCCACTCATCAATGGCCCGGGTGTCTTTTGCGGAGATTTCCTGTGCTGTAACGTATTTCTGAAATCGTTCCACCTGCCGGACAATGGAGCGCTGCTGAATATCGGAGTGGTTATTGTAGTAACTCAGCCCCGCTCGCGTGGCAAACAGGAGCGCAAAATACAGCAGAATGCACACCAGCGCCGACGCCACCTGCAGGTGGAGCATTTTTGCAACGAGGCTCTGTCTGTTCATACCTGTTCCTCATTCACAAACCGGTACCCCTTGCCCCACACGGTACACACCCGCTTGGGGTTCTGAGGGTCGGCTTCAATTTTTGTCCGCAGGTTGCGGATGTGGACCATGACCGTGCCGTTGGAAGTATAGTAGTAAGGCTCGCCCCACACGGTCTCATAGATCATCTCCACGGAAAAGATGCGCTCCGGGTTCTGCATCAGCATCCGCAGAATTTTATACTCCGTCTCGGTCAGGTCCACTTCCCGCTCTTCTACCCAGACCCGGTTGCAGTCCAGCGCCAGCTGGACGCCATTGGAAATGAGCTTCAGGTTTTCGGGCTGGGCAGCCACCTGCCCTTTGCCCTGATAGACGCAGTACCGCCGCAGCAGAGCCTTGACCCGGGCACTGAGCTCCGCAAAGGAGAACGGCTTTGGCAGGTAATCATCGCCGCCCGCCGTCAGGCCCAGCAGCTTGTCCGATTCCTGCGATTTTGCCGTCAGGAACAGGATGGGCACCGTGGACACCTTGCGCAGCTCCTCGCAGACTCGCAGCCCGCTCATGCCGGGCATCATGATGTCCAGGATGACCAGGTCTACTTCCGGGTTGAAGATCTCCAGCGCCCGGGTGCCGTTTTCTGCCTCCAGGATATGGTAGCCCTCCCCGGCCAGCAAAATGCGCACACCGTCCCGGATGTCCGGATCATCTTCCGCAATGAGTATCGTCTGTGCCGCCATGATCTTGTTTCCTCCCATTTTTCACGTTTCCAGAGTTTACCGTTCTCAGTATATCAGCAACGGCCCGGCTTTTCCATTGGATTTTTCTTAGGAAATCTTAATCTTTGCTTTAGATTTTGCCGTCAGACAGCACACAAGGCCCCCTGCACCACGGCAGAGGGCCTTGATAAAACCGTTATTCCTCGGGAAATTCTTCCCGCGCGACCACCACAGCCCAGGGGTCTTCCGGGCTGCAGTCTTTGCAGGGCAGCACCTCGATGCGTACCCAGACATACTCCCCCGCCACCATTCGGCGGCAGCGGCGGATCACCGAGCGCCGCTCCCGGAACAATGCCGCCTGAAGCAGCTCCAGCTTCGCCTGCGCGCGGAACTGCGCTGCGTCCTCCGGGTGGATGGCTTTTTCGGCCACCAGCTGCTCGCAGTAGCTTTCCAGCTGAAGCGTTTTCTCTTCGGGAACCCCCATCAGCCGTTCGTCCCGCTTGACGATGCGGTATTCCCCTGTAACCAGATCCAGGCGGGCCAGCATCAGGGCGTTATCGGCCAGGATCTGAAACGCCTGCAGTGTAATGGCACTCTTTTCGCTCACAAGACCGCCCGTAAAGGCCTTGTAATTCCGGCGGGTCATGTCCCGGCGCAGGTCCCAGTAATTTTCCATGGCAGGCTGCGCAAGCAGCTCCTCGGCCTGTTTCACGGCCATGGGCTTATAAAAATAGTACCCCTGGGTGTAAAGGCAGTCCATGGACTGGAGCATGAACACCTGCTCCTGCGTCTCCACGCCCTCGGCGATGATGGGCAGGTTCAGCCGCCTGGCCATCTCGATGACCGATTCCACGATCTGCCTGCCCTTGCTGCTTTCACTGTCCCGCACGATGAACTGCATATCCAGCTTGATGGCATCCACGCTGGTATTGCGGAGCATATTCAGGGAGGAATAGCCGCTGCCAAAATCATCCATCAGCACGGCAAAGCCCTTGCGGTGGAGGGCCGCGATGGTGTTTTCTACCATTTTCAGGTTTTGGGCCAGCATACTCTCGGTGATCTCCACCAGCAGCAGTTTGGGCTCCAGCTGATATTTCTGCACCAGCTCCCAGAGCACCTGCGCCACATCCAGCGCCGCGATATCCGAAATGGAGACATTGACCGAGATGGGCACCATGTTCTCGTTCCGGGCTTTCCAGCCTTGGAGCATCTGGCAGACCTCTTCCCACAGGTAGAGGTCCAGCCGGGTGATGAGGCCCGTCTCTTCCATCAGGGGCACAAACTCCCCGGGCGACACGATGCCCCGGGTGGGGTGGTTCCAGCGCACCAGCGCTTCCATTCCCACAATGGCGTGGGTCATGCTGTTACACTTGGGCTGTAAGTAAAAGCAGAATTCCTTGTTCTGCAGCGCCCGCTCTATCTCAATGAGCAACTGCTGGCGCTGCTTGAGCTTTTCCCGCATGGAGGGACTGTACTGCTCCCAGTTGCAGCCCGCCTCATCCAGCTTGAAATGCTCCACATCCACGGCCGCCATACACAAGCGCCGTTCCGCGTTTTCCCGCAAAAAATCTTCCAGTTCCTCTAAAAGCGCATCTTTTGATCCCTGCTGTGCCAAGCCCTTTTCTCCGCACGTTTCCAGCTTTGCCATAGTTCGTTTGCTTCCTTCCGGTCAACGTCTGATGGTGTCTGTTTCTTTCTTTGAACAATCATAACACGAAACGCTTTTCGGCGCAACCCCGTTCAAGAAATGGTACTGCATATCCTCACATTTTTGTGCATTTTATGCACCATTTCAAACACCTTGTGGGAGCGCTATCCGCTGCCGCCTGTTTTTGGCAAAAAAGCACCCCAGAGCCGCAGCATCTCTGCAGCTCCGGAGTGCTTTTCTCGTTTTTGTTATTCGGTGCGGTCGGTCAGCACAAAGGTCAGCTCGGCAGTGGCGGCACATTTGCCGTCCACATAGGCGGACGCCTTGCCGATGCCCACCGGGCCCCGCTGTTCCACCAGCTCACAGTGGAGGGTGAGCACATCCCCCGGCGTGACCTGTTTGCGGAAGCGTGCATTCTTGATGCCGCCAAAGAGGGCCAGTTTGCCCGCGTTTTCCGGCAGGCTGAGAGCCGCGACGGCCCCGGTCTGAGCCAGCGCTTCCAGGATGAGGACGCCCGGCATGACAGGCTGGCCTGGGAAGTGGCCGCAGAAAAATTCCTCATTGCGGGAAACACACTTGCGGCCGATGGCCCACTGGCCCGGTTCATAGTCCAGGATGCGATCCACCAGTGCAAAGGGGTAGCGGTGCGGCAGGATGGCCGCGATCTGCTCCGAGGTGAGGCTGTTTGCGTTTTCACGCGCGGTGCGAGGTTCCGCCATGGTTCAGCCCTCCCACTTGCGCAGCAGCAGGCAGGCGTTGTGGCCGCCAAAGCCCAGGCTGTTGCTCAACGCGTAGGTCATGGACATTTCCCGGCCCACATTGGGCACATAGTCCAGGTCACACTCCGGGTCCGGCTGCTCATAGTGGATGGTGGGCGGGGCGAACTGGTCCCGCAGGGCCAGCGCCGTGAACACCGCTTCCACACCGCCGGCACCGCCCAGCAGGTGGCCCGTCATGCTCTTGGTAGAGACAACCGCCAGCTCCTTGGCATGCTCGCCGAACACCGCATGGATGGCAGCCGTCTCACAGCTGTCGTTCATGTGGGTGCCCGTGCCGTGGGCGTTGATGTGGTCCACCTGCTCCGGGGCAACGCCGGCGTCGGCCAGCGCCTGCTTCATGCAGCCAATGGCCCCCACGCCGCCGGGAGCCGGGGCGGTAAAGTGGTAGGCGTCACAGTTGGCACCGTAACCCACTACTTCCGCGTAAATTTTGGCACCGCGCGCCTGGGCGTGTTCAAGGCTTTCCAGCACGAGGATGCCGCTGCCCTCGCCCATGACGAAGCCGCCGCGGCGGGCGTCAAAGGGCAGGCTGGCTGCCTCCGGGTCCTGGGCCGTGGAGAGGGCTTTCATGCTGGTAAAACCGCCGATGCCCAGCGGGCTGATGCAGCTCTCGGCACCGCCGCAGACCATGATGGGCTCATAGCCATCCCGGATGCGATGGAAAGCATCGCCCACGGCGTTGGTGCCGCCCGCGCAGGCCGTGACCGGGCAGGTGCACATCCCCTTGAGGCCAAAGCGAATGGCGATCTGGGCCGCTGCCATGTTGGCAATGGCCATCGGGACAAAATAAGGGCTGACCTTTTCCATTCCCTTTTCCAGACCACGGCTGTGCTGCTCCTCGATGGTGGGCAGGCCGCCGATGCCGCTGGACACGCTGACACCGATGTGTTCGCCCTCTGCGGCCAGATCCAGGCCGCTGTCGGTCAGTGCCTCCGCGGCAGCGCCCAGCGCCAGCAGGGTGAACCGGGCCATCTTGCGGGCCTCTTTTTTATCCACAACCGTCTCGGGGTCAAAGTTTTTGACCTCAGCGGCCAGCTTGCACTTGAATTCGCTGGCGTCAAACTGGGTGATGGGCCCAATGCCGCACTTGCCTGCTTTGGCAGCGGCCCAGCTCTCGGCGGTGGTGTTGCCCAGCGGGTTCACGGTGCCAAGGCCCGTAATCACGACTCTGCGTTTTTCCATAAGAGAATTTCTCCTTTTACATTGCCATGCCGCCGTCTACACAGAGCACCTGCCCGGTGAGATAGCCGCTTTGTTCGGCAGCGAGGAACGCCACCGCGTTTGCCACATCATCCGGCTGGCCCACACGGCCCAGCGGGATGCCCTTTGTCATTTCCGCCTGAACCGCTTCGGGCAGGACAGCCGTCATATCCGTTGCAATAAAGCCGGGGGCTACCGCATTGACCGTAACGCCGCGGCTGGCCAGCTCCCGGGCCAGGCTCTTGGTCAGACCGATGAGGCCTGCCTTGCTGGCGGCGTAGTTGGTCTGGCCCGCATTGCCCCGCAGGGCCACCACGCTGCTGAGGTTGATGATCCGGCCAGCGCGCTGACGGACCATCCGGCGGGCAGCCTCCTTGCAGCAGAGGAACGCTCCCTTGAGGTTGGCGTTAAGGACTTTGTCAAAATCCTCCTCGCTCAGCCGCAGGATCAAATTATCCCGGGTGACACCGGCGTTGTTCACGAGGATATCCACCCGGCCAAAGGCGTTGACCGCCTCTTCAAACAGTTTTTTACAGCCCTCGGCGGTGGAGACATCGGCCTGTACGGCCACAGCCTGCACGCCCAGAGTGGTGCACTGGGCCACCGTCTCAGCAGCAGCATCCACACCGTGGCAGTAGTTGACCACCACATTGCAGCCCTGTTTGGCCAGAGCCACGCAGATGGCACGGCCAATGCCCCGGCTGCCGCCGGTGACAACGGCAGCACGCTTCACCACAGCTTCGCTCATGCGTGGGCCTCCTTCCACTTGGTCAGGAACGCGGCCAGCTCCTCCGCCGTTTCCACGGCAGTGCAGGGCACGTCCGGGCCCAGCGTCTTTTTGACAAAGCCGCTCAGTGCCTTGCCCGGGCCAACTTCCAGGATCTCGGTGACGCCCAGCTCACCCAGGCGGCGGAGGGTATCCTCCATGTAAACACTGCTCTGCACCTGCTTTTCCAGCAGCGCCGGGATGGAATCCTCCGCGCTCTTTTCATGGCCTAAGCAGTTGAAGAGAACGGGAGTTTTCATCTCTCCGAAGTTCTCAGTGACAAAGCGCTTGGCCAGCGCGTCCCCTGCCGGGGCCATCAGCCGGGTGTGGAACGGGCCGCTGACCTTGAGGGGGATGCAGCGGCGGGCACCGGCGGCTTTTGCCAGCTCGGCAGCCTTTTCCACAGCGGCTTTCTCGCCGCCGATGACCAGCTGGCCCGGGCAGTTGTAATTGCAGATTTGAACAACACCCAGTGCGGAAGCCTCTTCGCAGCATTTTGCGAGGGCGTCCCGGTCCAGGTTCATCACAGCGGTCATGCCGCAGTCGATGCCTTTGGCGGCATCGGCCATCGCCTTGCCGCGGTAAGCCGCCAGTTCCACCGCCTGCTTGGCCGTAAAGACACCGGCGGCCTGCAGGGCGGAATACTCCCCCAGCGAGAGGCCGGCCAGATACTCCGCCTTGACGCCGTTTTCCTGCAAAACAGCAGTCACGCCGGCCGCAAAGGCCACCATACAGGGCTGGGTGTATTCGGTCTGATTCAAAACGCCGTCCGGGTCTTCAAAGCAGACGCTGTGCAGGTCAAAATCCAGCGCGGCGGCATCAAAGGCGGCCCGGAAAGCGGGATATGCTTCGTAAAGGTCTTTGCCCATGCCGGGGTGCTGACTGCCCTGCCCGGCGTAAAGAATGGCAAGTTTCATTGGTGTTTCCTCCAATCGTCCATCAGTTCATCCATCAGTTCCCGGACGCTGCGCATCCGGTCCAGCTGCCCCACGTTGGCCCCGCAGAAGAACAGGCCCTCTTCCACATTGCCCTTGACCGCTTCAATCAGCGCGTGGGTAATGCAGTAGGGTACTTTTGCAGGGTCGCAGGCTTTCAGGCAGCGGGCGCACCGTTTCGGGGGGAAGCGCAGGCCCTCGGCCAGCTTCTGCACCAGCGGGGTGTTCAGCGCCCGGCCGGGCATTCCCACCGGGCTGTGGATGATCCGGACATCCTCCGGCTGTGCCGCCAGCAGGACATCTTTATAGGTCTGGCTGGCGTCGCACTCATAGGTCGGGATGAATCGTGTGGCCAGCTGGGCACCGGCGGCTCCCAGCCGGGCATAGTGGGCGATGTCCTCGCCCGTGTAAACGCCGCCCGCCACAAACACGGGGATGGCGTGGCCGAACTGCTCCTCGTAGGGTTTTACCTCCGCAAGGACCTCCGGCAGAATTTCATCTAAGGTCTGGCATTTGCCTGCCAGCAGCTCTTCCTCGGAAAAGCCAAGGTGTCCGCCCGCCTTGCAGCCCTCAATGACCACAAAATCAGCGGTACGGCCAAAGGATTTGGCCCAGCGGCGCAAGATCAGCCTGGCCGCTCGGCCGCTGGATACGATGGGTGCCAGCGCCACATCGGCTTTTTCCACCAGACCGGGCAGCTCCAGCGGGAGCCCGGCCCCCGAGACGATGGCGTCCACTCCCGCCTCCACCGCTGTTTTCACGGCGTCGGCATAGTTCTGGGTGGCAACCATGGCGTTGATGGCCACAAGGCCCACACCATTGGCGATCTCTTTTGCTTTTTGGATCTCCGCCGCCAGGGCGCGGCGGTTGGCGCCGACCGGGTCTTTGGCAAAATCCGGTTCCCGGTAGCCGGTGTCAGCGGTGGAGATGCACCCCATGCCGCCGCAGGCCGCCACGGCTCCGGCCAGCCCGCCCAGGGAAACGCCCACGCCCATGCCGCCCTGTAAAATGGGGACTGCAAGGGGTTTGCCCGCGAGGGTCAGCATAGCTCACTCAGCGCGGCCATGCGCTGCCTCCCACTCTCCCACAGCTCATCCAGAATGGCAGCCACCGGGCGCACCTCATGGAGCATTCCGGCCACCTGACCGGCCATCAGGCTGCCCGTAGCAGTGTCGCCCTCAAAGACGGCACGGCGCAGGCTGCCCAGTGTGTATTTTTCCAGCTCCATCTTATCGGCACCGGCCTTTTCCTGCCGGACATATTCACGGCTCATCCGGTTTTTCAGCACCCGGACCGGGGAACCGCCGATGCGTCCGGTCACGATGGTGTCGCTGTCCTTGGCATTGAGCAGGGCAGCCTTGTAGTTTTCGTGGATGGGGCACTCCTCGCTCACCAGCAGGCAGGTGCCCACCTGAGCACCGCAGGCCCCCAGCGCAAAAGCTGCTGCCAGCTGGCGGCCATCGGCAATGCCGCCCGCCGCGATGACCGGGACATTGACGGCATCCACTACCTGGGGCACCAGCGCCATGGTGGTCATCTCGCCCACATGGCCGCCGCTCTCGGTGCCTTCGGCGATGATGGCATCCACGCCCAGCGGCTCCAGATGCTTTGCCAGCACGGCGGCAGCCACCACGGGGATGACCTTGATGCCGGCTTCTTTCCACATCTGGATATACTTGCCCGGATTGCCCGCGCCGGTGGTGACCACCTGCACGCCCTCTTCCACCACGATCTTTGCAAACTCATCTGCAAGAGGGTGCATCAGCATGATGTTGACGCCAAAGGGCTGGTCGGTCAATGCCTTGCAGCGGCGGATGTTCTCCCGCAGGGTATCCCCATCCCGCATCCCGCCCGCGCCGATGAGGCCCAGGGCCCCCGCATTGGAGCAGGCGGCCGCAAACTCGCCGGTGGCGATGTTGGCCATACCGCCCTGAATGATGGGGTACTTCGTCCCCAGAATCTCGTTTAGAAGTTTCATTTTTTCAACCTTTGTATGTCAGAATCATGCCGCCCCAGGTGAGGCCGCCGCCAAAGCCAATGCAGGCCACCCGCTGGCCGGGAGTCAGCTTTCCTGCTTCGGCCAGCTCATTGAGGGCCACCGGAATGCTGGCAGCACTGGTGTTGCCGTGGCGGTCCATGTTCTTGTAGAACTTGGCCGGGTCGGCATTCAGGTGTTTGATGCAGTGGTCGATGATCCGGCTGTTGGCCTGATGGCAGACCACCCAGTCCAGATCGTCCAGCGTCAGTCCTGTCTCAGCCAAAACCTTGTTCAAGCTCTTGGGCAGGGCATCCACCGCAAAGCGGAAAACAGCCTTGCCGTCCATGGTAATGGGCGCAGAACCAGCCCGATCCGGCCCGCCTGCGTGGATGGCATCGTTGCCCCGGGCTCCCAGCGTGATGGCGAAAGGAGTATCGGCCAGCGCGTAAACGGCCGCGCCCGCGCCATCTCCAAAGAGGACACAGGTAGAGCGGTCGGTTGGGTCCATCAGACGGGAAAGGGCCTCGCACCCTACCACCAGCGCATACTGCCCGCCCAGTGTGGTGAGCAGACCGCGGGCCACGGCGGTGCCGTAGACAAAACCGGAGCAGGCCGCGTTTACGTCCAGTGCCGGGCGGTCTTCGGGCAGGCCCAGCGCACGCTGTACCTGACAGGCCACGCTCGGGGTCGCGTCCGGGGCCGAGAGGGTAGCACAGACGCAACAGGCGATCTGCTCCGGGGCCAGGCCGCTGCGTTCCAGCGCTTGCCGGGCGGCTGCGATCGCCAGGGTGGCCGCGCTCTCCCCCTCCGTGCACCAGTGCCGGGTGCGGATGCCCGTGCGAGTGGTGATCCACTCGTCGCTGGTGTCCACGACGCGGCTCAGATCTTCGTTGGTGACCGTGCGGCCGGGCAGTGCCCCGCCGGTTGCGATCAGCTGTAACCCGTTCATGCTTTCCTCGTTTCCCCGATCTGGCGGTATTTTTTATAGCGCTGCTCGGCCAGGGCCTTGCCGTTCATCTTGCAGAGAGTGCGCAGATGGTTTTTCAGGGCCGTGTCCAGCGCCGCGTACAGAGCCGCGTGGCTGCGCTGCGCGCCGCCCACCGGCTCCGGGATGATCTCTTCCACAATCCCATCCCGATAGAGGTCCTGGGCCGTCAGTTTCATCAGCTCACAGGCCTCGCCGCTGCGGGAAGAATCTTTCCACAGGATGCTGGCAAAGCCCTCCGGACTGAGCACCGAGTAAACGGCGTTTTCCAGCATGAGGATGTGGTTTGCCACGCCCAATGCCAGTGCACCGCCGCTGGAGCCCTCGCCCGTAACGACGGCGATGATGGGCACCGTCAGGCCGCTCATCTCCATCAGGTTGCGGGCGATGGCCTCGCCCTGACCCCGTTCCTCGGCTTCCTTGCCGGGGTAAGCGCCCGGCGTGTCAATAAAGGTAATGATGGGGCGGCCAAATTTTTCGGCCTGCTTCATCAGGCGCAGAGCCTTGCGGTACCCCTCGGGGCCCGGCATTCCAAAATTGCAGGCCATGTTTTCTTCCAGTGTGGCACCTTTGCGGTGACCGATGACGGTCACGGGCATCCCGTGGAATTTGGCGATGCCGCCCAGAATGGCCCGGTCTTCCCGGCACTGGCGGTCACCGCACTGCTCAAAGAAATCGGTAAACAGGGCGTTGACGGTCTCGTCGATGTGGGGGCGGGCCGGATGCCGGGCCAGAAAGACCCGATCCTCGGCGGTCAGCGGGCCACAGCTGCGGAGGATCTCATCCTCCTCCACAGCCAGCTCCGCCAGCTCAGAGGCATGGGCCGTGATAGCGCTCATATCGCTTTCTTCGTCGGCTGCATTGCCGCGCAGGGCTGCGATCTGGGCATCCAGCGGAGCAAGCTGCTCCAAAAGGTCTTTAATCATTCCGTCTTCCTCCCTCTGCGTGGAGCTGCAGCAGCTGGATCAGCGTAGCGCGCAGCTCACTGCGGGGCACCACCTTATCCACAAAGCCGTGCTCCAGCTGGAACTCACTGCGCTGGAAGCCCGCCGGCAGTGTCTCGCCGATGGTCTGCTCGATGACGCGGGGGCCGGCAAAGCCGATGAGTGCCCCGGGCTCGGCCAGCATGATATCGCCCAGGCTGGCAAAGCTGGCGGTGACACCGCCCGTGGTGGGGTGGGTCAGCACACTGATGTACAGCCCGCCCTTGCTGGAAAAGCGCTCAATGGCGGCGCTGGTCTTGGCCATCTGCATCAGGCTGAAAATGCCCTCCTGCATCCGGGCGCCGCCGCTGGCCGAGAAGATGACCAGAGGCAGGTGCTTGCTGGTAGCATACTCAATGGCGCGGGTGATCTTATCGCCCACAGCCGTGCTCATACTGCCCATAAAGAAGCGGCTGTCCAGCACCGCGGCCACGCAGGCCACGCCGCCGATCCGACCCACGGCCGTGACGGCAGCTTCGCTCAGTCCTGTCTTCGCCGTTGCCCCTGCCAGCTTTTCCGGATAGCCCGGGAAATGGAGGACATCCTGCGGAGGCAGCGACTCATCCAGCTCCCGGAAACTGCCATGGTCCAGCACAAGGCTGAGCCGATAGTAGCCGCCGATGGGCAGGTGGAAGCCGCAGTTGGGGCAGACGAAAAAGCTTTTGGCCCAGATTTGCCGGGTAGTGCGGCGGCCGCACTGCTTACACTCCACAAACTGGGGTTCTGTCCAGGCCACGCCGACGTCACGCCGGGCCTTGAGCTGGAACGTGCGTTCCCGCATCTTGCCGCCGGGGAGCAGGTCTCTGATATCGTTCATCTTGCTTGCCTCGGTACCTTATTCCGCGTGGGCCGTCAGGTAGTTAAAGATATCGCCCACGGTCTTCATGTTGGCCAGCTCCTCATCGGAGATGGAGACGCCGAATGCATCTTCCAGAGCCATGTTCAGCTCCACAGCGTCCAGGCTGTCGGCCTCCAGATCCTCGGTCAGGC
>OLWJ01000260.1_pt1 | contig 18358 bp, 15 predicted proteins | sample 1674291 | NCBI WGS metagenome assembly OLWJ01 (sample SAMEA103958159, study PRJEB25191) | human gut metagenome | biome: human-associated habitat [ENVO:00009003]; feature: intestine environment [ENVO:2100002]; material: feces | place: Germany | collected 2013/2015
TGGATGTGACCATGGCGCAGAGGTCAGAACTGGATTATCTCATCTACAATGACCCGCTGGGCTATGCGGATTTGATTCTGAATGGTGACCCGGAGAAATACTTGAAAACCGTAACCGGGAGCCATGGGTTAAAAGATTAAAGGCAAAACAAAAACAGGGTGCGCCCCTGAACAGGACGCACCCTGCCAAAGACCACAGACAATAGCGATATGTAAAACAGGGCGTTTTCCATCGGGAAACGCCCTGTTTTTCGTTGTTTGCATGATGAGCCTGTTCGGCTTGCCCGATCATCCGGGAAGCCGTTGAGCCGTTAAAATCTGATGCCTATACGGCAAGTAATACGCTGCTCAGAAATGATGCGGAATCGATTTTTTCACCCTTTAGAGCGCTGCATGCGGGAAGGTACCCGCGACTGGCAGAAAGACGAAAAAGTTCTGCCGCTTTTTGGCGGCACGAGCGATTCTGGAAAAAAAGTACGGCAAGATAGTACAGCGCACAGCCGCTGTTATTTTGTGCGGCAGCACCGCGAAGGAGTTCCTCCGCCATCTGGTGTGTGTTATCGGCCAGCGCTGCGGAACAGGCGCGGAGCAGGTGTGTTGCTTCGCTTTCCGGCATGGCGGCCATTAATTCGGGAGCGGGCTGGCGGCTCTGAGCAAGATCGGAAAGGAGCTGCTGTCGGATGCAGCGGAAATATTCCGCATCGCGCTGCATCAAAAGCCGGTTTACCTCGATCAGTGCAACGGCTGGGGATGGCCGGCTGGCGGGGGAAACTTCGGTCAGGCTGAAAAGCAGGCTTTTGATCTCCGGGCTGAAGGGAAAATCGGCGGACTTCTGCCGGAAGAGAGCGGGATCAAAATAGTCGTCGTTCTGTGGGAACAACAGGTGGAACAGCATCACACCGGCGCTGTAAATGTCTGATCTGCCGGCAATAAGCTTTCCGCGCCGAATGATCTCGGGGGCTATGTGGTCGCTGGAACCGCAGACGGTGAAGAAACTTCGGTCGGTTCGTGTATGGAATGGTCTTGCCAAGCCAAAATCACTGAGCACAAAGCGGCTCTGGCCGGTGGCTGGATCGTGCCGCAGGAGGATGTTTCCACATTTGACGTCCCTATGTACAATTCCGGCGTCCTCGGTCTGGCACAGTCCTTCCAAAACGTCTCGCATGATTTGCAGAACGGCTTTCTCCCGGTTTGCCGGGTCCAGTGCGGCCAGATTTTTGGGGTCAAGGGGTGTGAGCAGTTCCATCCGCAGAAGGAAGCACATGGGGGCGTCCTGACCGCGTTCGCAGCTAGAAGCGGAATCATAAAATTTAACAACGGTGTCGGTCTTGGCAGACAATTGCTTATGATGATGGATCTCTGAACGTCCCCGGCGGTTGGCATCCTTCCGGCGGGCGGGGTCCCGATAGACGGAGGTGTCAATTACTTTCAGCGCTTCGCTGCGCCCATCGGCAAACACCAGTTTGTACACAATCGCCTGACCACCCCGCCCGAGAACCTGCCCGACCACAGGGTTGAGGGAGGGCCATGCGGTGTCCACCAGTTTTTGGACAATGGCGCGCTCCTGCGCTTCTGTCTTGACGATCTCCATAAAACTTCCCCCTGCTTTTTTACAAGATATCAATCAGCACAGCGGTGGCATTATCGCTGTGCGGGACGAACGTGGCGGCGTTTACTAATGTGTTTGCGGAGACCCACCGCATCCCCAGCAGCTTTTTGAGCAGTGCTTCCGGCAGCTGCCCATAAACACCGTCGCTGCAAAGCAAAAATCGGTCGCCCGGCCACACATCGTCTATATTAACGATCTGGATACACCGTGACCGCTCCAGCTTTTCCGCCGCCATTCCAAGGTAGGCCTGTAAAATCCGCTTTTCGAAAACGCTGGTCGCAAGCCCCGCTTTCTTTCGGCTATAAAATAGGTTCTGCGGGTAATTAAGGAGCTGAACCGGTTCGCCCACCTGCCGGTGCGGTCGATACCAGAAACAGGCACTATCGCCGACCGAGGCCATCGAAAAGTGTGTGTGCGGCTGGATATCCGGGTCCGGGTTTGGAGCAGGGGCAGTCAGGCAGCAGCCGGTCAGTGTACAGCCGCCTTCTGCGTGGAGGGTCTGCAAAGCGTCGTATACGGTATGGGCGCCTTTCAGGACCCCGCAATAAGGCAGGTCAGCATGGAGTTCGCCGCCGCCCGGAATGTCGTAGAGAGAAACAGGGGGGGCAGCCTCAATGGCCTTGGCAAATGTTTCGCAGGCAAGCTGCGAAAGGTACTGGCTCGCTGCGCCGCTGCCGATCCCGTCAGAGACTGCGGCATAAAGGAAGGGAACTTCCACTTCCTTCCGGTCAGCCCAGAAGCTTGTCTGTTCCGGGCAAAGGCCGGTGGCACAAAGGCAGTCTTGATTTTCGATGTGGGAACCTTTGGCGGTGCAGGCACTGATTTTAATTTTCATGTTGTTTCCTCCCACGCGGGATGCAGACGGTCGATGGCGGCAAGCAATTGTTTTGCCAGCGGCTTCAGTATATTACTCATGTTACTGGTGTTCTCAAGCATTAGAACTGATTCATAGGCGTTGCCATCCGGGTAAACCATAGAAAACGCCAGATAGATGGTGTAAAGCCCGGAAGTACCTACCTGCGCCGTTCCGGTTTTACCGAATACACGAGCGCTTCCTGAAAGCTCTAACCCGTAGGAGCTGGCAACGTCCTCAAAAACACTCTGCAATGTCGTAAGCGTTTCGGGACGGAGGTTCAGGCTGCGGTGCTCGACCTCGTATGCTTCCGGCAGAGGGGTCTCCTCCGTGCTTCCATCAGGCAGGGTGTGCTCAAAATGGTCTGCAATGCGGAGGGTCGTCAATTGGCCCGTGGCCACTGTACCTAGCCATGCCATAGATGTCAGTGGTGAGACCGAGAGACCGCCCTGCCCGATGGCTTGGAGCCGTGCTTCACTGCGGCTAGAGTTGGCGGTCAGGGCGCTTTCTGCCGGGAGAACGGAGGTGCCAAGACGAAGAAAGTTCTGGTTGATGCCAAAGGCTTCCTGTGCGCGGAGCAAATCGCTAAGGCTCATTCTGTCCGCGAGTACCGCAAAATACGGATTGTTACTCGTTCTGGCTGCCTTGTACAAATCCAGCGTACCGCCCGGAGCTCGCGAGGCGGTGCGGATCCCTTTGTACTCCCCTGTGCTGTCCTCATACGTCAGATCCACGCCGGCTTCCACAGCGGCGGCAGTTGTCAAGATCTTTGCTACGGAGCCGGGAGGGTTCACATCCAGCCATGGGGGGAGAAGATAGCCTTCTGTCTCTGTATATAACGAAAAGTTCTGCGAAAAATGATTTGCGTCAAATTCCACGTCCCCGTGGCAGGACGCCAATGCATAGACTTCGCCGGTCCGGGCATTCGCTACGCAGCACACGCCTCTTCCCTGCCCCTTTACCAGATCGTATGCGATCTGCTGGAGCTCTGCGCAAATGGTCATGACCAGACTGTCTGCGGTGCTGCCCCCCTCTTCCCGTGCGTAATAGAGTGTATCACCAAATTCACGGCGCAGACCGGAAGAGGAAGTGGAAGTCCTGTAGCCAACAAGAGAACTGTAGCAGAGTGCGGTCACCAGTGCAGGCTTTCCGGGCTCCGAAGCGCTTGTAAAAGGGATGCCATCGCGGGAGACGATCGCGCCCTCGATGGTGTTTGCTTTGCGGGCGGCTTTCTCAAATTCGGCGCGCTGCGCTTCGATCTGGGGCCGCTGGGCACTGTCCAGAAGCCCCAGACGCTCGAGCAGCAGCAAAACGGACCCGGACATCCCAACTGCCGCCGAGAGGGCCAAAAGCAGCCTGAGAAATAGACGGCGGTTCATCATGATACATCCTCCTCCGTGATTTGTGATGCAGCGAGCAGCTCCCGGCTGCCCTGCCGTGTAGGAATGGTGCTGCACAGCAACAGGGTGATTGCGGCCCAAGAGCAGATGAAGCTGCTGCCCCCTGCGCCCAGAAAGGGAAATTGCACGCCGATGAGGAGCAGGCTGGCCGTAGAGAATAAATTGACAAGCCCGGCTAACCCGACAGCGCAGCCTGCACCGGTGCCCACACAGCTCAGCCACCCACCGCAGCGGGTGCTGAGCAACAGGCTTGCTATAATAAGCAGAAACGTTCCGAAAAGAGCCAGCAGCAGACAAATCCAGCCGCCTCGGTTCGCCAGTGTTGCCAAAATCAAATCGGAATCTGCTACCGGTGTGCTGACCCGGTAGGGCGAGGCCCCCATGGGACGAGCCAGAAGCAACGAGCGCCATGTGGTATACGCTTGGTATGCGGAGCTGCTGACCTCTTTTGATGAGAGCGTGGAAAAATCGCTGATTCCAAAATAGTGCAGCCGGACGGCAAGTTTGCGGTATACCAGCTGGCCAAGCCGAAAAGGCCCTGCCGGGTTTTGCATCCCGTTGCACAACTTTAAAAACGCATACCCTACCCCACCCGTCAGGGCACCAAACGCAACGAGGGAAAGCGTGTGCTTTATCGAACAATAAAGCAGCGCCATGACCCCGCAATCCAGAAGACAGACAAGCAGCGTGCCTAGCTCGTTTAGTACAAAAAATCCTCCGGCGTATACGGCGAGCAGCAGCAGCGCGGCGCGGAAGCGGACCCCTTCGTTCCAGGCATCATTGGTGACGGCGGCAGAAAAGCCGATGACAAGGATCAGCTTGAGCGCCTCTGTCAATTGGAAACTGTGTCCAGCAACCGACACCCACGCCCATGTGCTATTGATTGGTTTAGAGAAGACCCTCAAAAAGACAAAGGATATGGCGCTTGCTGCAACGCATAAATTATAGATAAGCGTCTGCGGCATCACGCGCAGCAGTGCAAAAACAAGGGCGGTGCAGATGCAGCCCACAAAGGCCAGCAGGCAAAAAATCTTCAGTTCATTTGCGTTTGCGGGGTGCAGGCTTACCTGCAAGGCCATGCCCATGGCACTGAAGAGGGCGGACACACGCAGCGGAAGGGCGGCACCGGCCCAGTAAACCAGCAAGGCACCACAGGAACAGAAAAAAGCGAGCGTTGGCCATACGGTGCGGAAAGCCGCAGCGGCTTCTGCGCCGTCTGTGTGGGAGACGTACCATTCCAGCGCAGCGCAGAGAACGACAAAGGCCACCGTGTCGCGCAGGGCTTTGAATGCAGGGTGCTTATGCTTATGACGGAACATGCGGCCTTCCTCCTCTCGGCGGCGGGATCAATTTTTGAATGTCGGACGGGACTGCTTTTTCGGTGCTGCATCGGCCTGATGGAACAGGTTTTGGATTTTGTTCCCCATGGAGCGTTTGGGGGGCTCGGTTTCAATGTTGTTGAGGTCTGCCTTCTGCGGCTCTGTCTCCGGTTCATCGCCGGGCAGCAGCACGAAGGCCAGAGGGCTGCCACACAGCTCAAAGAGCTTGGCGTGACTGGGGTCCTTGGTGAGCACTTGATCCAGTGCGATCTCATCCTCGATGACCTTCCCCTGAAAACGACTGGCATTTTGGTTGTTTCCGTTCAGCTTCAAGTAGTAATGATCGTCTTTTTCACTCCGATAGATGAGCATGGGTGCATCATGGGAGATAAACTTGGCATTATAACCATTTTTCCGTAGTGTTAAAAAATTACAACAGCGTTCGCTTGGCAGTCCGCCGAAGGGAATGATCGAGATGAAGTCGCCGCCCTCAGATGGAAGCCCGATGACCTGTGGAGGCAGGAACTTTTCGGGGTTTTTGCCACTTTTTTGATAGACCAGCAGCTTGTCCTGTTTGTCAAGAATGAACGTATCATCACCCAAATGCACGGCATATTGAAGCCGGTTTTCGACGTCCTTTTTGAACTGTGCGCTTTTGCGCTGGACCTCATTGCGGCCGTTGCTGTGATACAGCATCATGAGCAAGACTAAGACGATAAGCAGGGCAGCAACGATACATACAACGAGCAACATTAGTTTCACTTTTGACCACTCCTTTTCCTTTTTTTGAATGGGATATACGGCTGTCAGGCAGCGCTTTCAGCCTTGGCGGAAGAAGCGCTGCTCTGGGCGATCTGTCGGCGGATCTCACGCGCTATGCGGAAACAAAGGATGGCAATTTTGTCCAGCATAACTGCCAGAATGCAGCCCGCAATGGAAGTGAGGTCGTGGTTATACCACAGCATCGTGATCGCCTTCTGCACGAGGGTGCGGTCGCCTTCCAGTATCTGTCTGGTAAGCTCATCGATCGTCTCCATGTGCTTCGTCCGGGTGGACAGCACCGACCCGGCCAGCGCCGTGCGGAGAGTGCTGAGTTCGTGGCTCCACAGCTCCTTCACCTGCTGCCATGCAGCATCGGCATCTGGGTCGCCAGCGGCCTGCTCGACGCTCTCCAGCAATGCCGCTTCCGCAGAGACGCGTTCGGAGACCGTTCGGTTGAGCTCTGCAAGCTGAAGATAGCGTTCAAGGTGGTCCCGCAATGGGAGCGGGTCGGTTTTGAGCCCGGCGTTCAGAGCGGCGGTAATGAGCTTGTTGATTTGCTCGGACAATGCCGATGTATCAACACTGGCCTGTGCAAGGAGTAATTGGATGGCGTGAGCCGTCTCTTCTGCGGTGGTGGCGGCATCTGCGTTGAGAGCCTGCAACCGGATGCGGAGGGAGCGGACGTCGGCCTTCAGTTTCTTCAAAGTGGCGCCACTTCCCGCTTCTGCTTCAATGGCATCCATCAGGGCATAGGCTCGCTCAAGGTCGTTATTTTGGAGCAATCCAATTAGTTGGTCGAGTTCAAAGTATTCGGTCTGCTTCTTCTGGGCATCGTTATAGCGGCTGCGGATGAGGTCGTAATCCCCTTCGGTCAGCATGTTGTTGGCAGTGTTCTGTTCCTGCATGACCTGTGCTTCGGTGCGCAGGGCTGTCAGTTCACCGGAAATCGTGCTGTATAGGCTGCCCATGTCGGAAGAAATAGCGGACTGCACATCGGGCAACAGCTGAGTGGAGTAGGCGCTGTTTAATGTGGTCATGGCGTGGCGCATGTATACAGAGGTCGGTGTGCCGATGTTGATAAAGCTCATAGCACTGAATGCCACAGAGAGCAAGAACGCGGCGCAGCCGGCGAGATGGAAGCGCTCCGCACAGACCAGCTCGATACCCTGCACGAGCAGGCTGGCCAGCACCGCCACCATCGCCGAGCTTGGAAAAAACACGGTATGAAAACCCGCCATCGTGCTGAACAGGCTGATGCCCGCAGCAACCAGAAGGATGCCCTGCAAGACCCAGAGCTTGGCCTGCTGCCGCCAGCTGATTTTTTCTTTGTCCGTCATGATCTCCTCATGCTCCTTTCTGGATGCGGGTGGGTGGTTCGTCCACGTCCTGCGGCTGCGCGGAAGGGGCGGCCTTAAACAGGTCGTCCAGTAGACCATTCAGGTCGGAAGGAATGGCATCCTTTTCTTCCGGCGGGGCAGCAGGTTTGGGCTTCGGCTTGCCTTTGTCTGGCTCCGGGAACTGCTCGTTTTTATCGATCGAATGGATATCCAAAAAACGCAGGGCGATAAGGCCGTCCAGCAGCCTGTCCAGACAGTGGCTCTTCCGGAGCCGGCAGAAGAGCTTTCCGGCCACGCCGCAGCCCGCCAGAATAGCTGTCAGGTATACAAAGCCGATCCCGGCATCCCGCAGCAGCGGCAGCATGGCGGGGAACGCTGCCAGCGCTTGCAGCAGCTGCACAAAGCCTTCCGCGACCGGAAGGAAAAGGAGGGCAAGACAAAGAATGCAAAACAAAAGAAGGCAGGTCAGCCAGCGCAGCAGAACCTCCGCTGCTGTATGGCCCAGCGCGATGCGGAACCGGTTCTGTTCCTGTGGTGCAGTGCCCTGCGCATCATCGTCGATGTTGTTCAAATCGACGGCCTCGCGGGGCATTTGTCTGCGGTCATGCTTCATGTCGGTTCGCCTCCTTGGCTCTCTGGGGTGGTTCGTTCACCCTCATGAACGAAATCCGACACAGAAGGATGACTTCTTACAAAAAACTTCACAGAAAGTTCATATTTCGCGCTACCCGGCCAGCGTATCCAGAATCTGCTGTGCATCACGGAGAAGGTTCTGATCGGCATTCGATGCCCGCCCAAGCAGGATGCTGTAACCGGTCTCAGCGGAGGGCAGCTTGCAGTGCAGATACAGGCAGTGCATCTCCTCGCCGTTTTCTGTACGGCAGATGCCGGTGTCCACAGCCGCCAGCTGTGCGCCCTCGGGTGCATGCAGACCCAAACTCTCGGCCCGGTGCCGGAACACTTCGGCCAGCTGTGCCTGCTTTTCTTCCGGCAGCCCGACCTGCCGAGTGCTGTTGGCCGGGGTCGTGCCATGCTCTGTGCGCCGAAAATCGTTCGGCGCAAGGCATTCGAACTGAAAACGCAGGCAGCCATCCGCAACGCTTTCGATCCACAGCAGGGGCAGCAGCAGGCTGCACAGCACGGCACCATTCGCGATGCGGGAATAAGCGGCACGGAAAGCTTCCTGCGTGGCAAGATCTTCGTCGTTGAACAAAAAGCCGCCGTCTGTCTGCAAAAGTGCGCCGTTGGGCAGCGGGCACAGCAGTCCTTCCGGGGCAAGATAGCGCCGCAGCACATCGCAGTAGCAGCTGCTGTCCAGAGCTTCTGCCGCCAGTGCAGCTTTTTCCTCTGCGGAAGCATCCGGTGCAAAGGGGATATCATACTCCAGCAGTGCGGCAGTGGTGACGATCTCCAAAGCCCCGGACACATTGCACAGGACGTTTGCACCCGAGGAATAGCTGACTGCGGGGCAGTAATAAAACAACAGGTCGTTGACGCTTTGCGAAAGAGAATTTTCTGCCCAAGCCTTCGTTTCGCCGGATTGGCGCACGATGGTAAAACAGCGGCCGACGCCGAATGAGGAGTCTTTTTGGGGCAGCTGATAATACACCAGATCCTGCAGCGGTTGGGACAGGCTCAGGCAGACCGGCTGGCCGTAGCCGTTTGTGCCCAGCTGCGGATCATACAGGGTGTCGTACAGGATGTGGCGCAGGCCGAAACCGTTGTCGGGATCGCCAAAATTGCGGCCCAGAAACCAGTCAAACGCCGGGTCCAGCGTCTGATTGTCGAATCCCGGGGAGGAAGTTTCGCCATCGGTAAGCGGATAGCCTTCGCAGCTGTAAATGATGCCTTCCCGTGTTCTGCGGAAGGACAGTTCACGGTTCAGCACCCAGTATTCAAAGGTGTGGCTGGCTTCTGCAAACGTCCGATGCAGCCCACAGGCCGTGGCGGCAACGGTACCGGCAGCCAGAGCGGCCAGAAAATCACGACGGCGGATCTTATGCTTCGTCATAGCGGATCTCCTCCTCCATTTCAATTTGCTCCGGCAGCAAAAGCGGCTGCGCAGCGGTCTGCGGGGGTGCGATCAACAGTCCGGTAAGGAACATGCAGCCGCAGCGGGCAAGCAGTCCGTTGATCGAGTATTCGTCCAGCCAGGGCAGGTTCAGGCCAAGAAAGCTGGGCAGCACGCCTGTGCAGGCCAGGGTGTGCAGCAGCATCTGGGCGGCAAAAAAGCTCACAATGAGCACCGCCATGGTGCTGCGGCGGGGATCGCCGCGGTTTGCTGCCATACCGCCCAACAGCAGCAGGGCCAGCAGTGCGGCAAACAGCACCGCAGCAGCGGGCCCCAGACGATTTGCCGTGATCAGGATCTGCCCAAAGAAAGCCAGAGTGGTTTTGTTCGTGCCGGCGCTGCCGGAGCTGACGACCAGAAGCCGGTGCTGATTGGCGGCGACTTCCGACCATGTGGGCCCGCGGGGACCGACTGCAAACTGCCCGCCGCACCAGTCACAGAACGCGTTCCACAAGGCTGCGGCGTAGGGCAGAAGAAAGCCTGCTGCCCCGCCCAGCGCCAGAAGCAGGCCCGGATGCCGGACAGCGGGGCGCTTCCGGCGCTGCGGATGGGACTGCGGCGCAGTGACCAGAAGAACCAGTACACAGAGCGCTGCGGTCAGGAGCAGATCTCCGCCGGGGCAGCCTCCGCAGTAAAGCAGGATGCAGTGGAACAATGCCGCAAAACAGGCTTCCAGCCGACGATGCCGGAAGGGCTGCAAAAAAGCAAGGGTGCAGAACTCCAGTACGATCAGAGGAAAAATCATGCTTGTGAGGAACAGGTTGATGCGCAGACCGGAAAGGGCAAGCATGCCATTCTGCCCCAGCAGCAGGAAAAGCAGATAGACGGCAATTTCTGCCAGCCGCAGCCGGCGCAACATACAAAACAGCGCGGCGTCATCTTCCATTTTTTTCAGAAAGGCAGGCCCCGCCGCTGCGCCCAGAAACAGGGCGGCAGCGCCAAAAGCCGCAGTCAACGGCACATATACGGCGTATGAGGTAAAACTGACGAGCAGCGCACAGCCTACTGCAAGGATGGAGAGCGCGCTCCAGATGATCACCAGATCAAAAAGGTTGAAGATGAAAAAGGAAGAGACAAAAAGGCACAGGCAGGTACACACGATCCACCCGACAGGGACAATGAGATTTTCGGCGCACAGGCTGTCAAAGGCGGCAGAAAAAACTGCGATGCCGGAGATGCTCAGAAAGAAAGCGACCATGCACAGCAGGGTGAACTCCAGCTGAAAGGAAGCAAGCCGGTCAAGGTGATGCTTTTGCTTGAACTGCTCCATCCGTTCAAACGGCGTATGCAAGGGGGTCTTGCTGCGCACAACAGCCAGCGTCAGCAGGCCTGCCAGAATGCCGACAGCTGCTGGGGACAGATGCTCCGCAGCGAAAAAGACCAGCAGGTCGCCCAGCGCCGCGCCGAAAAACGCCGCCGCTGCCAGCACAGGCAGCCAGAGCAGAACGCGAAAAACCACGAAAACTGCGCCGGCAAGGGTCTCTTTGTTGAACTTCATGATGATTCCTCCTTTGCGGCAAAGGGGTCATGCGTCATCGGTCTCAAAGCCGAAGCGCTCCACCTTGATGTCCTCTTCTTTCAACTGATGATAGATCTTTTCCGCGTCGGCTTTGTCGTCAAACGGAAGTGCGTACGGCAGGGTCTCTACGGCGTTTTTGAGGTCAGAGAGAGAGGCGCTGTGATAGTGATCCTTCAGGATCTTTAATCCGCGCATAAAGCGACCGTTCCAGCTTTGGATCACGACCTGATATTTCTTGCTGGGGTCAAGGTCGAACGGATGCTTCGGGTGGGAGTCCTGCAGGGAGCTGGTGATGAAAGAACAGAGGTCGTCAGCCGTGCTTTCATACTCCTCGATAAGGTCCAGCAATGGGTCCTCTTTTCTGTCCACATAATGGACAAGATCAAACAGCTTCGGCTTCTGGTGCGGCGGCAGATCCTGCCGGGGTTGGGGCTCCTGCCAGCCGCTGGGGTCAAAGGCCATGGTGCAGGGAGGCAGTTCGGTCACGAACTTAATGCTTCCGTGCAGAATGACCAGTGCCTGCCCCGTTTTCAGGGAGGCCAGCTGTGCCGGCGTGATGAGCGAACAGGAATCGTGCTCCACGCGGTCGTCCGACACACGGTCGCCGCAGAGCTTGCTCATTTTTTCCAGAGTATAGAGGTCGTTGGTGCGGTACATCACCGTGAGGTCGGCATTGGAGCGGATGGTCTCCGCTTCGGACTCGCCGTAAATGGTCTCCAGCTGCTTGAGGCTTTGCAGCACGATGAAAGTGCGGATGTTCCGGGAGCGCCCGGCTGCCATCATGCGGCTCAGCGATGAGATCCGGCCGATGTTGCCGGCTTCTTCCAGCAGAAAATTCATCCGCCGGGGCAGGCGGCCATTATATTTCTCCTGCGCAAGGCTGACGAAATGCCGCATGATCTGGTCGATGATGACTGCGGCCAGTGGAGAATACATCGGGTTTTCGTCAGGCAGGATCAGCCAGATGGCCAAAGGCTTCTGCCCGTCCAGCTCGTTGATGTGCAGATCATCGTTGGCAATAAAGCCGCGCAGCACATTGCTGCGCAGAAAACGGGACAGACCCTCCAGCATTGTGGAGCGGATGCCGCCGCGCGTATCCGAGGCAGTGCTGATATAGCTGTAAAGCTCACTGCTCACGATGGAATCTTCCGGCAGATGATGCATCAGGTGCTCCAGATAGGTGTCCCGGCCGAAAACGGTGCTGCCGTGGCCGGAATAGTGCCGGTCGCCCTGCATGATCAGGTTCTGGACACTGGCGATGTTGATCTCTTCCGGTTGGGCGCACTCCATCAGTGCATAGGCTGCGGCAATGAATACCGAGCGTGCACTGTTGATCCAGAAGGGATCGCTCTTGCTTTCTGCATACAGCGTGTATGCCAGATCTTCCAGCATTTCGCCGCCCTGCTTCATGCGCATGGGGTCGCCGGATAAGTACAGCTCCGCAGGGGCGCTCAGCACATTGACGCACTCGGATGCCAGCATATTGCGGAAATCGATGACATGTACGGTATAGTCTTTGCTCATCCGGCAGGCGTTGCGGCGGTAAAGCTCGCCTTTGGGGTCAACAGCCAAAAAGGACTCCTGCGCCTCGATCAGGCTGCGCACCAGATTCTGGGTGCCGCAAAAGGACTTTCCGGCACCGGTCACACCCAGAAAAATGCCGTTGCTCTCCCCGGCGTGCACCCAGCAGCGGTTGTTTTCGCAGTACAGCACCGGGCCGCCGCCCGCCTGCCCCGCCAGGGACAGCGCTGCTTTGATATTCTCCGGTTTTGTCCAGCTTTCTCCACGGATCATATTATCGAACCTCCTTTTTCAGAGAAGAATACAGGGTTTTCAGCTTCAGCAGCGGAATAAATTCGGAAAAATCAGCCTGCTGGGCCAGCGTGCAGGCCAGCCGCACTGCCTGACGCGCGTTCCGGGTGCCGGTCTGGTGCACCAGTTTTTGCAGGATCGCATCCGTTTCGGGAAGATCTTCCAAACGGATGTTCAGCTGATCGATGAGCGTCTGGCGGGTGATGCCGGCCAGCGTCTGCTCGGAATAGGGCGGGATCCGGACCCAGTGCATCTGATTCGGGTCCAGCAGGGCGCTGATCTTTTCCATCAGGAGCAATTGGCTGCGGTTCGGTGCCGACGGCAGGAAAAAGAGCAGGGTGGCATGCGCTGCCATACTGGGCAGCTCGCGGAAAAACAGCCGGGTCTGCTCTTCGCCGAAATGTGCGGCCAGAACGGTGATGTCCCAGGCAATGACACCCTCGTACTCGTTGGTGTACACGGCGCTGGCGCGGATGCTGCGCAGCGTCTGGCAGAGCTGATCCATGCTGCCGTCCAGCTGATATTCCAGCATCAGATCCAGTCCGCCAAAGCTGCGTACACCGGCCTGCGCAAAGGCACGGCTCAGGTAGTTGGCTGCGGTGGTGCGGCCGTTGCCTTCATCCAGTGTCAGGATGAAATGCCCGGGCTGGATGCCGAGACGATGATACTGCTGGGCGCGGAGGCAGCACTGCTGCACTGCGTCCACCAGAGACTCCATGCCGATGGGTGCGGGAATTTGATTCATATTGCTGCCTCCTGTTCTTCCTTGCAGGGAAACCCGATGTGGTCGATCAGACCGTAACGCAAAGCCTCGCTGCTGTCCATCCAGCTGTCACGCTCACAATCCTGCTGGATGTCCTGGACCGTGTGGCCGGAATGGGCGGCGAGGCGCTCGGCCAGCTTGTACTTGGTGCGCTGGATATTTTCTGCGGCGATCTGAATGTCGGAGGCCTGCCCCTGCGCCATGCCCAGCGGCTGATGGATCATGACGCGGCTGTTGGGCGAGGCATAGCGGCGGCCCTTCGTGCCGGCTGCCAGCACCAGTGCCGCCATGGAGGCCGCCAGCCCGACGGCGGCCGTAGTCACCGGGCAGGACAGCGCCTGCATGACATCGTAGATGGCCAGCCCGGCCGAGACCGAGCCGCCGGGGCTGTTGATCACAAGGGTGATAGGCTCCTGAGAATTGTCCTCCAGATAATGCAGCTGGGTGATGATGCTCAGGGCGGCTTCGTCGTTGATCTCACCGTTCAGATAAATGGTGCGCTTGGACATCAGATCGCGGCTCAGCACGCTCATGATCTGCTCCTTGCCGTTTACGCTGACGCTTACTTCCGGGATGTGGTACATAAAAAATCGACCTCCTTTTTTTTGCAGGGGTCCGGCCCGGCGGACTTCTGCCCGCCGGGGGAGTCTGTTCTCTGCCTTTCGCTCTCTATAACGCACAGCGACCCGGTTTTATCATCTGAACAGCAAAAAAAGATCCCGCTTCCGGTCGGAAGTGGGATCTTTTGCAAGAAACGGCTCAGATCAGCTGAGCAGATAATTCAGTTCTTCGCAGTCGGAGGGAACGTTGATCTTCGACTTTACGACAAGCCGGATGGCCCGCTGCTTTAAGGTGCTGCGGTAGGTGGAGTTCAGGCCCTGACGCAGGGCGGTTTCAAAGTCGGTATAGATATCCAGCACAGCAGCTTCGGGGTAGCCGTCCGTTTCCTCGTTCAGCAGCAGAATGGCAAACTTGGCAAGGCCGCTCAGGTAGGACAGATGCGCCTCGTTGACGCCCATCTGGGTCTGGATGGAGTCCCTCAATGCGCGCTGTGCGTGGCGCAGAGCCTCCTGATATTCACCGCGCTCAAAGAGCATCACGGCCAGCTGCATGGCACATTTGGGCGCGACCTTCAGCTTTTCCAGTGCTTCCCGCAGGACGGCTTCTTCCCGCCGGTGGTCATTGAAATCCCGGCAGACATCGGCTTCGCAGTCGTAACTGCCCTCGTCATCCGGGAACTGCTGGCGGTACAGCTTCAGCAGCTGATCGATCTCAGTTTTGTATTTTTCCAGTTCCTTTTCGGTTCCGGAAAGGGATAGCTGTGTCTCGTACCCGATCAAGAAGCGATAGCCTCTCCATGACCAGAAGAACTTGGGAATTTTTACCAGCGTCTTGCAAACGGCTTTGCAGCGTTCTCCCTGACCGCACTCCATGCCGTATTGCAGATAGTCGGCCAGAAGATCGACGCTCTTGGGATAAAAGTCCAGTCCGCGCTCCAGCGTAATGCAGGCTAAGTTATAGAGATCGCACTGTGCCAGAACGACGCATAGATTATGCCACGCATCCGCACTGCCGCTGATCTGGGGCTGACGCAGAAGCTGCTCCAAAAAAGTCGTGAGGTCTTTCAGGATCTGCTGCTTTTCCTCGGGCTCTGCCGTGGAAAAGTCCCGCAGATAACGGCTCTCCACGATATCGGTCGCAAGGCCGAGGGTCAGACAGGCCGAAGAATCCTCCTGAGGATCAAAGTCGGTGTATTCTGTCTCGTATGCCATGGTTTATACCTCGCTTTCGTTGTCAGATGGATCGGTTTTTTTGGCTTTTTCCTGTGCATCGATCTCCGCAATTTTCCGATCGATGTCTGCCAGCATTGCGTCCAGATCAAGTTTATCGGAGCTGGCAGACTTTGCGTCAGACTCGGGCGTATCGGAATCCGGGGAGAACGGGTCAAATAAAGGATTGCCGGAACCCGAGAACCGGTCTGACCTTAGTTCTTCTTTTTTGATCTCATTGAAATCCAGAGAAACACGAACACCTCTTGCCGGCGTTTTGATGGGAAGCACCGGATAGGCGGGGGCATAGCCCGAAATATCCAGCAGGTTGACGATGGCGGGCTTGCAGCGGGCCGAGAGAAGAAGCACTTGATTCTTTTCTTTGTCCAGCTGCTGGAGATCATAAACGGACAGGTTGGGGGTGTGGTCTTTCCTTTCGCCGCAGAGCGCAGAGATGTCTTTCAGCAGTTCCAGTTCACGCGAGAACAGGTAGATCCAGTTGGTGCAGTTGGCCGTGATGGTCTGCGCATTTTCCTTGTAAGTGTGCACCAGCTGATTTTTGCTCTGGAGACAAAGGATAAAACGCAGATTGCGGGATCTGCCCGCAGCAAGATACTGAACAAAATCGCATCCGCCGATGGAAGGCAGAGAGCTGAACTCATCCAAAACATAATTGACCCGTCCGGGCAGCTTACCGCCGCTGCGGTCCGCAAATTGTACAAGCTGTTGATACGACTGTGAAATATAAAGAGACACAAGACGATGGTAGGTTGTTTTTTCGTCAGGCGTAAGGAGAAAGACGGCGGTCTTTTCCTGCGCAATACGGTCAAAAGAGAAGGTAGTGTGACTCAGCATGTCCACTAGCGAAGGAGAGATGATGAACATTTTCAAGCCGAGATCTAATACGGATAGTATCCCTTTCTGTGTATCGGAGGCCGTTTCTACCGTGCCGGTCATGCTGGCAGCGATGAGCTCGTCTTTCTTGGCCCACTCCCAAATGGGATTGTGGGCAGAAGAAAACCGGGCCTTTTGGGCGAACATTTCGCGGCGTAGCGTGAGTAGGTTTCCGATGTTCACGGCCTCGTCCGGCTTATCGTATTCCTTGCAGTAGCGGAACAGACACAGGATCAGGCCGTACAGACAGGATGCTGCAGAGCTGCTCCAAAAAGGATCATCTGTTCCGGTGTTGGCGGTTATGGTACGGGCAACATCCTCGATGAATTCGCCGGCCTTGTCGAGGTTTCCCTCTTTGTAAAAACGATATGGGATCTCTAGGAAATTCCAGCAGTCGCCCACAGAGGCGTCTCGGAAGTTCAATGTGATGATGTTGTAATCCTGATCTTCCAAAAAACGAGCCATAGTACGATATAATTCGCCTTTTGGGTCGTTGATGATCATACTTTCCCCTGCAAAGCCCAGCATTCGGATGGTGGGCATGACGATACATCGCGTTTTTTTACTGCCGGTCGCACCGTAGACCAGGGTGTGGTTATCAGAGCTGTCCACGGCAACGGCACCGCGCTCCCGGTCATAGGCCAGCGGCGGGCCGCCTACAAAGCCATCGTAGCTTTTGGGGCCGGTAAAGCGGTTCTGCTCCACAAGGAACCGAGAATTTTCACGCAGGATCGCAGACGGTTTTTCAAAATTAGGATTATCGAGATTCAGCATAAAAACTCCTTATTATAAGGTCAGCTTGGGGGGAGGATCGATGAGCTGATCGGTATTTTCGATCGAAATATTCTTGCGGTTTAGATGGTCTCTTATCGCTTTTACATATTCATCGTCGAGAGAACCGAACAGGTCCGTGAGAATCTCCTCAATCTCCTTTTCGGACTTTCCGCTGAGAATTTCTTTGAGCTTCTCGGCTACCTGTTTCGAGGGGGGCGTTTCAGACGGGAGCATTTTCTGAATACAGCGATCCAGCGCTTTTTGGTAGCGCTTCTTTTTCTGTGAAAACTTACTGGAATGCGCCGGGATCGCTCGGTCAAAAAAGAGCAGAACCAGTGCCGCAATATAGGCATAAACGACCTTTTTGCCGCCGTCCGTTTCCTTCTTGTCGCCGTTCTGTGCCGCATGGATGAGATCGGTATCACATTCCAGACTGCGCAATTTCTCGCCGCATTTTTCGGCTACATAGGGTGCAAGCCGGTTCAGTATATTTTGGTATCGTGCATCGATCAGTACCTGCGGATATTCGCTCAGCTTTATTTCTGCCATGCTGTGCGGGATCTTATTATAATCGTTTGCGTAAGAGGTCGCACGGGAAGAATTGATCAGATTCTTCCCAATAGATCCCACCAGTTCATCGGATTTCACCCGTTTATCGGATCCCGCCAGTTCATCCCAAACCGCACACATCCGTTTGTAGTCAAGCTCTTCCTGATCCCTTTCTTCCGGGCTCAGACACTTGGAGAGAATGTATTCCGAAACCCGGTCATCGGCTGTGTTGCTGCAAAAAAGATCTGCAAGAAGCTTGTCTGGAACAGCTGTTTTATGCTCCATCCCCAGGAAACAGTCGCCTGTGAAGAGCAGCACCCGCTTGGTAAGCTGTTCGGTGCCGGTTTCGTCCTGAGGAAAAATGGAGTCATCCCCAGCTGTGACAAAGCGGAAGTCATCGGTGGCCCGTGCATAGAGCTCTTCCAATGTTACATCGATCAAAAGAGCAGACTTCCTCACGACATCGCAATAACAAAGAAAGATCTTTTTGTCATACTGCTGAAGGATATCCGTGGAAGCTTTTTCGGGATAAATCATCGAAAGGCATTTTCGGATTTGTGAGACTTGAGTACGGAGATTCTGCGGCTGCACGTCCTTCGTCCAGCAGAGTTTAAAAATTTCTGCGGTCGAGATATCGCTGGTCAGGGTTCCGTCAGAAGCGGTTATGGTATGTTCTGCAATGCACCGTAAGACTTCCAAAGGTTTTTCTGACAGTTTGGTCGCCTGTTGGCCAGCGCAATCGTAAGCATTGCGGCTTTGCATATCAATGTAGGCACCGTTTTTAAAGGTGATGCGGATGATCTCAGCCGCCATGACGGACTCCCTCCTTTCATTACTGTTTCACCGCTGATTGTTAAATTTCAATTAATTTTCTCATAAAAATAAAATTATTTTTTTGCGTCACTGAAATTAACGTCGAATTAACGAT
>OLWJ01000267.1_pt1 | contig 18159 bp, 17 predicted proteins | sample 1674291 | NCBI WGS metagenome assembly OLWJ01 (sample SAMEA103958159, study PRJEB25191) | human gut metagenome | biome: human-associated habitat [ENVO:00009003]; feature: intestine environment [ENVO:2100002]; material: feces | place: Germany | collected 2013/2015
GTCCGTTGGGCGTTTATTGCATGGGAGCCGGTCTCTGCGCCCAGCTCATAGCCTGTTCGCAGCCCGCGCCGCCCACTCACTCGGCATCCGCATTCTTTTTGAACTGGGCAAACGCGCTCCACACCGCGCCGTTCCTGCGCTATCGTGGGACAGCTCACGTAGATTAAGGCCCCATTGCGGGGCGCCCCATACATAGAAAGCGAGAACCCATGGCACTGACAGGAGCACAGGTCAAACAGCTTCGCAGCATGGCCCATCACCTCAACCCCGCCATCATCATCGGTAAGTCCGACGTCAACGAGGGCACCGTCGAGCAGACGGTCGCCTACCTGGAGAAGCACGAGCTCGTTAAGTGCTCCGTGCTCGATGGCTCCAGCCTTTCCGCCCGCGAGGCCGCCGAACAGCTCGCCGAGCGTTGCCACGCCGAGGTCGTCCAGGTCATCGGCCGCAAGTTCTCGCTGTATCGCGAGTCCTCGCGCAAGGACATCGAGAAGATCAAGCTCGTCTAAGAGCCAATGATCCGGCGAGCCGACACATAGCAAGCTTACGGGTGCCCAAGTACTTCGGGCGCCCGTTTTTTATCGCTCGACCAGCACGCGATTGAGCCGCCCCTCCACCAAGCGCTCGTATAGACGCCGCGTCTCGGGCTCGGGCACGCCATTGACCTGCTCCCTCAGGTGGTGCATATGCCCGCTGTACAGCTCGACGATATCGCGCCGCCGCCCCGCCGCACTGTAGACGCGCATGGCGCAGCGCACCATATCCTCACGCGCCGTTTCCTGTCGAAGCCCCGACTCCGCCAGCCAAATCGCCGACTGCAGATCGTTTTCTTCTAGAGCGGCATTTGCTCCCTTAATCATGCAATCGATGTACTTTGACTGCATAATGCGCCGCATGCGCAAAAAGTAGGTGGGATTACAGCCATTGGGAACATACAGCGGTCCGGCATAAAGCTGCTCAATCTTAAGGCACAGCTCAACTAAATGGGGCCCGCGCGCACCCGTGCGATTTCCCAAAACCTCGCGGCTTATCTGGTCAAACAGCCGTACATCGGTCTTGACGTAGTCGCCGTTGAGCCCAATGCATTCATTTTGGATGAGCACGCACGACTTGCCATCCGGCGTCGGTCCCAAAGCCGACCGCAAGCGCGATATCGTCGAGTACAGGTTGTTGCGGGCGCTATTAAACTCGGCATGGGGCCACAGCTCCATGGCCAGCGTCTCACGATCGACGAGCGCATCCATGCCCAGCGCAAGCCGCTCGGCAAGCGTCGCCGCCTTCTTGCGACGCCACATTTTGTCCGTGATGGGAAACCCATCGCGCTCGGCGCGAAACGCACCAAACATGCGAATCTCGATATGGTCGATGGTATCAACGGCTTCAACCTCGCCGGCCTGGAACAAGCGCTCGCCCTCTCCTTCCAAATCGTCGCGCAGCGAGTACCGCGACAGCTCGCGCACGGGAAGCTTCTTGCGTATCCTGCCCGCCGGCTCGCCCAGACAATGCATGGCAAGGCGCGCAAAGAGCCGATACGATGGCTCTAGAATCCCCGCACGATTCATGGACATCCAGGCCGCAAGATCGCTGTCTCGGCCCGCACAGGCCAAATGCAGCGCCACCATCCAAGCCTCCGCTCCACCAACCTGCGTCTGGCTTATATCGAGCAACTCCGCTTCCTCGCGCACCGAAACCATCGAGGTGTTACGCAGATATGCCGCGCGCTCCAGCAGCAATGCGTTATCGCGCATGTACGCAATCGACTCCTCGGCAAGTTTGAGCACTTGGACCGCACGGAACTTTGCATTAACCGGCCGTCCCTCTGCCAGCGACTGCCAGCCTTCTAACAACAGGCCAAACAGCTGAATCTGGTTGTCGCGCATGCGCACGGCAAAACGATCGAGCTCGTTGAACGCCGCATCGTCGGTTACCGGCAAGCCGGAAAGGAGCCGCCGTGCCGCCAACACCATGCGCACCCAGATAGCCATCGCCTTAAGCCCACGTACGTCGAGCGCCTCCCGCACCACCGTCATCTCGTCGTCGCGCTCGTCGGTTCCCGCAAACGACCCATCAAAGAGCTCCACCAGCATGCTATCGGCCCGTATAACAATCCCCGCGATGTCGAGCTCGCAGTCGTAGGCCCTGCTCGTTTTGAGCTGCTGTAGAACGCCGCCGTCATTTCCCCGCTCGGTCAGACAGCGCTTGACCTCGATATGCGCAGACAACATATCGAGTGCGGTATGGGATGTCTCGATTTCTGGCACGGCCAGATTCGTAGGAAGCCCAAGCCCGTTGTCCCCATAGCAAACAGCCGTCAGTGTCTGGGCCACCCTCCATGAAACAGGGTCTATTTCGCAGGCCGCCCGTTCGCCCCCGCGCTCGATGACCGATGCCATATAGCGGGCGAGCTTTGTATTGGACACGCTGACCGCTGCCAGATATACGCCAAGCGCCTCGGCAGGCGTTGGCTCTGGAGCCGGATCGTCGGCATCGATCGTGCCCAGCGCTGCTCGGCAGATATCGGCCCCGTGCCCCGTCAGAGCAAGATCGACCCCATACTGCCCAGCAAGTTCAAGGACCGCTTCACGGTCCAAAAAGGCGTCCGCCAGGCCCATCGCCGCATCGCATCGGCCCGCCTTAAGCAAAATCCGGGCCGCCCTCGGAACAAGTTCGGGGCGAACCTCGGCCACCAACTTACGCAAGCGCAAGCGTCCGTTATCCTCCGTGCCCAGACACGTAAAACTCCGCTCGGCGGGATCCAAGCCAAAGATCGGGTAGTCGCGTACAAAGTAGGACTGGTCGACCATCGACAGCCTCACCCCGCAAGCCTCGAGTTCTGCGATATTGCCCTCGCCCATTAAAACCATGAGACATGCCACGCAAAACAGCGCATTATTGTCGAGTGAAGCCAGATCGGCAAGTGCCGCGCCATATACGTTCACAATCTCGTTTTCGAGCAGGCCGGCTACGTCGCCTTGGCCATACAGACCTGTCTGCAATGCCGAAACGAGCTCGGGCACGCCCTGCGTGAGCTGATAAAAGTCGAGCGATGTGCTGATCGAAAACGCCGATGCCCACGCCGAATACTCATAGGCATGCACCTTGAGCATCTGCGCATTGATCTTAACCGAATCGCCCAGCCCATGAATCAGCTGACGATTTGAAGGACGGCAGGAGATAAAGACCCCTACCCCCATAGCGCGCAGGCCGCGAATCCTGTCGATGAGGTCTTCGGTATCGTGCTGATCGAGGTTTGGCACATTATCAATCGCGATAAGGGAGTGCGGTTTGTCTTTGAGTTCTTCGGTAACCACCTCGAGCTGCATAAACACCTCGCGCCCAATGGCACGATCGGCCTCGATAATCCGCACGGGGCCTCGCGTCGGGTCGCATTTAACCTCATGGGTGTACTGCAGCAGCACCGAGGTCTTCCCAAACCCGTCGGGCGCATAAAGAACCACGATGCCGGCCTTTCGGCCCTTGGCGATAAGCTCATTCATCAAGCGTTCGCGTCGCACCATATAGCCTCCGCCCAGCGGCATCAGCTCGAGGTCGTCTATACCGCTCAAATCATTTACCATGCCCGCTCCTCAACTCGACCGTATGGACACTGTAGCCGCAAGACCATACAAGCCGCGCTATGAATAGAGCGACCTTGTGTTTTAGGTTGTCTTTTGGTACGCAAGCGGCAAGTTTTTGTACAGCGAGGGCCGATTGTTATTAATCCCCCGACTAATCGGTCTTTAAGCAGGTAAATGAGCTTGTCAGCTTGTCCCATCTAAGCGGCAGTGTAACGCAGATGAACAAGGTTCAGCCATGTCATTCAACTCGCCTAGCACCCGCTACCGTCTACGACCTTCTAGTGGCATTTTTGCATAGAATCTGGTATGGAATGAATCAAGCTGTTGGACATCTGGCGTTCGTCAAGCTTACGGCAAGTTTTTGGTCAAGTGGGCGGAAAGGGGTAGCAAAAAGGCCCCCGCAAAGCGGAGGCCTTAATCAAGGCTATGTCGAGGTGCAGGATTCGCGCTACTCGCAGAGCGAAAGGGCGGCCTCGTCGGCAACGACAACGCAGTTGGTGTGCAGCTGCAGGATCGAAGCCGGGCACTCGGGCGTAACCGGACCATAGCACATGTCATGCACGGCCTGAGCCTTGGCCTCGCCGTTGGCGACGACCAGGATCATGCGGGCATACATGATGGTCTGGGTACCCATGGTGTAGGCCTGACGGGGAACATCGTCGATGCTGTCGAACAGGCGGCTGTTGGCCTGAATGGTGCTCTCGGTGAGGTCGACGCAGTGCGTGCCCTTGGAGAAGTGGTCATCGGGCTCGTTGAAGCCAATGTGGCCGTTGTTGCCAATGCCGAGCAGCTGCAGATCCGGATAACCGGCGTCGGCGACAATCTTGTCGTACTCAGAGCAGGCAGCGGCGGCGTCGGGGTTGGAACCGTCGGGCACATGCGTGTTGTTCAGGTCGATGTTGATGTGATCGAAGAAGTTCTCACGCATGAAGTAGTGATAGCTCTGGGGATCGTCGTGCGAAAGGCCGCGATACTCGTCCAGGTTGTAGGTGCTGACCTCGGCAAAGTCGACGTCGCCCTTCTTGTACCAAGCAGCGAGCTGCTTGTAGGCACCGATCGGGGTGGAGCCGGTGGCAAGACCCAGCACACAGTCGGGCTTGAGGATAACCTGGGCCGAGATGATATTAGCGGCCTTGCGGCTCATATCCTCGTAGTCTTTAGCTTTAATGATCTTCATTACGCGTCCTTTCTCGTACAAGAGAGGCAAGGCTCCCTTACAAGCACTTGCCCGCGGCCCGCGTCGGCCGCAACCAACGTGTGCGGCCACCAGGGCGAGGTCGCGTAATGTATGTGTCTCGTGTCTAACCGCGTCGAGGCCCCTGCCCGTCCACGGTGACCCGAAGCTGTTTAGCCTCGGACGTTTCCCATCTTGCCACGGAGGGCGTCCTCTTTCAAGGGCGCCCTCCGTAAACGTGTTTGAATTGTAGGCTAATGGCCACGTGCACTTGCTAGCGCTCGCGAGCAACGATGAGCTGGTCCATCTCTTCGACATGCACACCAACGGAGCCCTTGATGCTCGAGAACTCAACGGAGTTGCATACCAAGATGGGAACCGTCACATCGTAGCCCTCGGCAGCAATTGCCTCGCGATCGAACTCAATGAGTACATCGCCCTTATGGACGATGTCGCCCACTTGCGCATGTACGGTAAAGTGCTTGCCCTCGAGCTGAACAGTGTCCAAACCAACGTGGATGAGCACGTCCAAGCCATCGACCGTGTTAAGCGCAACGGCGTGTCCCGTGGGAAAAATAGCCTCGACCTTGGCATCAGCCGGTGCAATCACACGCGTTCCGGTGGGCTGAATCGCCACGCCCTGGCCCAAAAGGCCGGTGGCAAACGTCTGGTCGTTTACCTCGGAAAGCGGAATGACATCGCCCGAGATGGGAGCATCCAGCGTAAGGACTCGACCACGCATACCAAAAGACCTTAGGACTTTAGTGAACATGCTCCCCCTCGGACATACCAATCAATCAAAATAACCTTAACAGTTTACCACTTGGCAACGGTTTTTGACCATTAGGGAAGTTCGCGCTTGACAACCTCGACGATGTCGTCGACAACGCGCTGGGTCAGCTCATGCGTCTCGGCCTCGGCCATCACGCGGACCAGCGGCTCGGTACCGCTCGGGCGCACCAGAATGCGGCCGCGGCCGTCAAGCTCCTTCTCGGCAGCAGCGACGGCATCCCAGATGGGCTGGCAATCGTCCAGACCAGCCTTGTTGTCGGAATGCACGTTGACGAGTACCTGCGGGTACTTCTTCATGATACCGGCAAGATCGGTGAGGGTACGACCGGTGCGCTTGAGCACGGCCAGCAGCTGCAGAGCCGTCACCAGGCCGTCACCGGTGGTGTTGTGCTCCAGGAAGATGATGTGGCCGGACTGTTCGCCGCCGATGACGGCGCCGTCCGCGAGCATGCGCTCCAGAACGTAGCGGTCGCCCACGGCGGTCTGGACCATCTCGAAGCCCTGCTCCTTCATAGCGATGGAGAAGCCCAGGTTGCACATGACGGTCGAGACAATCTCGGAGTTGGCGAGCTTGCCGCGAGCGGCGAGGTCAGAACCGCAGATAGCCAGGATGTAGTCACCGTCGATCTCATTGCCCTCGCTGTCCACGAACAGTACGCGGTCGGCGTCGCCGTCGTGGGCCAGGCCGATGTCGGCATGGGTGCGCAGCACGAGCTCGCGCAGGGGCTCAAGATGGGTGGAGCCGCACTCAACGTTGATGTCGGTGCCGCAATAATCGGTGTTGATGGCATGGACCGTGGCGCCTAGGCGCTGCAGCGCGGCGGGCGTGGTCTGGCAGGAAGCACCGTGGCCGCAGTCGACGGCAACGACCAGGCCATCGAGCCTCAGGCCATCAAGCGTATCGATGGCGTGGTCGACATATGCCTTGCGGGCGTCCTTCATCTTGATAATGTGGCCCACGCCGGCACCGGTCGGCAGCGTGTCGGCAGCCATGGCTTCCTCGGACATGACCCAGGCGCTGATCTCTTCCTCGACAGCATCGGGAAGTTTCATACCCTTGCGGCTAAAGAACTTGATGCCGTTGAACTCCGGCGGATTATGCGAAGCAGAGATGACGATGCCGCCGTCGAGCTCGTTCTGAACGGTGAGCAGCGCCACGGCGGGCGTGGGGATAACGCCGCAGCAGTGCGGACGGCCGCCCTCGGCCATAATGCCGGCGGTCAGAGCGCTCTCGAGCATGGTGCCCGAAAGGCGCGTGTCACGGCCGATGCAGATGTCCGGACCAAGGAACTTGGTCGCCGCGCGGCCCAGGCGAAACGCGAGGTCGCACGAGAGGTCGGCATTGGCGACGCCACGGACGCCGTCGGTACCGAAGATGTTCTGGGGCATAGGATCGCTCCTTCCCTAGCAGGCGATATGCAACCGCCCGCCCTAGTCGAAAAAGAAAAGCGGGACCCGCCGAGGAATCGGCAGGCCCCGCTTGTACATTGTATCTCGAAAGGAGATAAAACCTTAGCGCTTGGAGAACTGGGGAGCGCGGCGGGCCTTCTTGAGGCCGTACTTCTTGCGCTCGACAACGCGAGCATCGCGCGTAAGGAAACCGGCCTTCTTGAGGTCAGCACGGTAGTCGCCAGCGTTCAGAAGAGCGCGAGCGATGCCCAGGCGCAGAGCGCCGGACTGACCGGAGATGCCGCCGCCATCGCACAGAGCGATAACGTCGAACTGACCGGCGGTGTCGGTCACCTTGAAGGGAGCAAGGGCGTTCTCAACGAGCTGATGACGGCCGAAATACTGCTCGGCGTCACGCTTGTTGATGGTCACCTTGCCGGTGCCGGGGACGAGACGGACGCGGGCGACGGCGTTCTTACGACGGCCGGTACCCTGGTAGACAACGGTGTTCTCAGCCATCTTTAAGCCTCCAGCTCAATCTTCGTGGGGTTCTGGGCAGCATGCGGATGCTCGGCACCAGCGTAGACCTTAAGCTTGGTCATCTGGGCACGGCCGAGGGTGGTCTTGGGCAGCATACCGCGAACGGCGCGCTCGATGACCTTCTCCGGGTGCTTCTCCATAGCCTGGCGGAAGCTCTCAGCCTTGAGGCCGCCGTTGTAGCCGCTGTGGCGATAATAGGTCTTCGTGTCAGCCTTGTTACCGGTAAGCTGGACCTTATCGGCGTTGATGACGACAACGAAGTCGCCGCAGTCGCTGTTGGGCGTGAACTGGGGCTTGTTCTTACCGCGCAGGATCATTGCGATCTGGGTGGCAAGACGGCCCAGGACAGCACCATCGGCGTCGACGAGAACCCAGTTGCGCTGGACCTCGCCCTGCTTGGCGTAGTGAGTCGATTTCGAAATCACTTAGACTCCTCCATGTACAGTACGTGTTGTTACAGAGATTCACGGGGCTCTGCAAGTAACCCGTCCATATTACCCCGCTCGTCGCCCGAGTCAACAGGTATTTTGGCTCTGACCAGACTTTCTGCACATGTCGTCCATGGGTCATGACGTCGCGACACTAGCGCTCGACAAATGCCTCGATATCTCCCAGCAAGCGCTTTGCCTCCTGACGACCCTGGATATACAGGTCCAATAGCTTTGCTGAATCGTGCTCGACATGGCCGACCTCGACCGGCTTTTGCGGAGCGACGACCAACGCACGGCCCTCGCGCTCATACTTCCACAGGTGCATGCGCTGGATGTTGTAACGGTCGTGGCGCGTCTCGATTCCCTCGAGCAGATAGGGGTAGTCGGCATAGCGGGCGCGCGCGGCAGGCATAAACTCGTAAGGCTTTTTCTCGTACGAGCGGTCCTGCGTGACGATGACGACCGCACGGTCGAAGCCCGCCTCCTCCAGCACATGCTCGATGGGGATCGAATCGGCTACGCCACCGTCGACGTATTTGTGCCCGTCAATCTCGACCGGCGGCGTCACCAGCGGCAGCGACGTCGATGCGCGCACGGCATCGAGGTCAAGTACGGCGCTTTTGACCGGAAGGTACGTGGCGGTTCCAAACAGCATGTCCGTCGCAACGGCATACATCTCGATGGGGCTCGCGTCGAACGTCTCGTTGTCAAAGGGATCCAGGCGGTCCTGGACATCGTTGAAGATAAAGTCGTAACCCACAATAGAGCCCGTGGACGCAAACGATGCGGCGCCCATAAAGCGGCTGTCGTTGCAGAAAGCCAGGTTGATGCGGTTGGCACGGCCGATCTGGTGCGACTTATAGTTCACGCCGTTGAGGGCGCCGGCCGATACACCGTAGACAGCCGGAATCTCGACGCCAGCCTCCATGAGAACGTCGAGCACGCCCGCGGTAAACTGCCCGCGGAAGCTGCCGCCCTCCAGGACGAGCGCGACCTTGCCAGCGTTCTTTGCCTTATCTTCTGCAGTCATATTGACCTCCTGCGATTGCGTTTTGGCCTTCTTCTACCCAGTTTTGGGATGGCGAGAGCGCGGGTTTTTCAAGGCGGCAGGTGAAGCGGAAAGTGTGTCCCAGTTTGAGGCGAGATTCCGGAATGCGCTTTCCGCTTGGACCGCCATTGGGAAAGCGCGTCCCGTTCTGAGCGCGGATTCCGGGATGAACTTTCCGCTAGCCATTCATTTGGAAACTGCATCCCATTCCGAACGAGGATTCCGGGATATACTTTCCGCTTGAGCTGCCATTGGGAAAGCATGTCCCACTCTACGGCTCGATTCCGGGTCGCAGCTTCCGCTTGAGGCGCCATCCGGAAACTACGTCCCAGTCTGAGCGCGGATTCCGGGATGGACTTTCCGCCTGGGCCGCCATTGGGAAAGTGTGTCCCACTCTGCGTCACTGAGGCGTTTTCTTTACGCCCACGCCCTGCACAGAGTTCGATTCTCCGCGATACGGGAGGGGATCCGTTGATGCGGCGCATGGCCGGCTGAGATTCGATAAACATCGCATCCATATTGAACTGATAGATTGCGCGGAGAATCCGCGTATTTGCTTCGCAAATCCGCACCGGCTTCGGCCGCCTGCCGGCGCCCTCGCCCGCTCGCTACAAACGCTTCGCGTTTGCTTAACGCTCGCGCCCTGCATAGAGTTCGATTCTCCGCGGTACGGACTAGAAATAAAAAGACAGGTAGATACGAATATCTACCTGTCTGTTGCTTATGGTGGAGGCGCGGAGAATCGAACTCCGGTCCACGAAAGCCCCCTGATTGGCATCTCCAAGCTCAGTCGCTGGTTTAGTCTCGGACGCTTTGCGCGCAGCGACACGCTCGCGGCGTCCTAACCGGTTCGGTCTTAGCCTGCGCCATACCGATTACGTGCGCAGAAGCATTCCCCTAAAATGACGTCGCGCCGGTGTCGGGGAAATCACCGGGTTGACGCGCCGCTATAAATTAAGCAGCGAGAGCCATAGGCTCAAAAGAAGAGTTGTTGTCAATTCAATTTGACGGTACCCCTGTTTAACGAGGCGAGGAGACCTCGGCTTGCTTCCTCTCTCAGAGCTATCGTGTCGAAACCAGTCGCCCCCGAATGTTGGGAAAGTCTGGATGGTATCGGGTCTGCAAACACCCGATAACCGTCGACTTTTCAAGGAACACGCGGGGTGAACCCCGCTCGTGGATAGCTATCTTACCACGTTCTGAAAGCGGACAGCTGTTCTATGCACGAGCTGTGAAGACCCCAATGTGCGCCGCACTTCGCACTTTTGCTACCGATCGCGTCACGTATATTTTCGCCAAGCAAAATTGACCCGTCGAAAGGACCGTTATGGATACCAAGCAGCAACTTGTCAATGCCCTCGCAGGCCTGGGCTCAACCATTACCGAAGCTATGGATGTCATCGAAGGCTTTGTCCCCTGCGGACATCCCGCCCTCACGGTTTCGAACGCCCTTGTTGCGCTGGACGCTGACGATGATGCAGCTCTCGCCCAGCAGCTTGAGACCGTCGAGGGCTTTATCGACCACGTGAGCGAAAACCGCGGCGTGACCGCCTACCACGGCGTCGAGGTCGAGCTCGCGGGTCCCAAAGCCGATCTGCTCGCAGCAATCCGCGAGGTAGGCGCCCTTATGCAGACCGCAGGCGTCAAAAACACCCAGGTCAACGAGTGGGTCTACCGCAGCCTGGCAGCACTCGACAGCTCCGACGAAAAGGCAGCCGAGCAGCTCGCAGAAAGTCCCGCCATTAAGGCCGAGCTTTTGTAAATAGCAGACGCGGGCCCCTTGGCGCATCGTCGTCCAAGAGGCCCGCAAACAGTTCGCGTCAACCGATAGCCGCGCCGCCACGTTCGGTCAAAGCCAGAATTGGCATCATTTGGCGCGGGGTCTTTGCTGCAAGATCGGCATGTTCGAGCAGCTTACGATCGTTGGTCACCAAGTAATCGACCTGCGCGCGCTTGCACGCGGCGAGCACCAAGTTGTCCTCGTAATCGCGATGGAGCGCTAAGTATTTGTCGGCCAGCCAAAGGTCCGACGCATCTGCGCCCACGGCCGTGGCGTTTTCGGTCATGTTCCGAACAAACGCCAACGCCGCATCGCCAATTGCACGGGCAGATGCCTCGTCGAGCGCTCCCCCGCTGGCAAGAACGCTGCGCTTCAGTTCGTGTTGGACAACGTACAGCACGTCCTTGGCGATATGCACCGGAAAGAACAGCAATGCCCCCGCCTCCGTCGCCTGCCCAATAAACGCGCGTGCGGCAAGCGACTCGGCATGGTCGGCGCAAAACGAATCGACCCATACGTTGGCATCCACCATTATTTTGAGGGGAGCCCCGCTCACAGGATCATCCCCTTTTGGCGATAGCGCTCGTCCATGGCTTCGGAATAGATTGCGTCCCAATCGCGATCATCGGATGCAGGCGACGCATCGATACCCAAGTCCGCGTAAAGCCGATCAGCCGCCGCCCAGGATGCGGCAAACGGAGAATCCAGTGCGGCACCCCGTTGCCGGTCGTTAACGGCCTCAAGGATTTCCTCACACGAACCGCCGCCCTGCGCAACCTTGGCCACGACTTTTTTAATAAGCTCGGGCAGCGACCCGCCCGAAAGCCGCAGCGCCTCCTCGGCGCGCTCTTTAACCGAGCGATCTACGCGAACATTTACCTGCGCCATGCCGCCAACGGTAGCCATCTCAACCTCACCTTCAGCATTTGCTAGCAGTGCTAGCACAAGCATATATCCGAGCTAACATCTCGTCAAACAAAAGAAGGCCTGCACCCTGGCGGCTGCGGTGCCACCCGAATGCAGGCCATATACTCAATCGAAAACGCTAACGCAGGTAAGCCTTCGCGTTGCCCAGGCTGTAGGCGATCGTTGAGCCGTTGTGCAGCAGTGACGACGTCTGCGGAGTGATCATGCCGGTAATACCCAATGCCAACAGCGCCGAGTTGGTGAGCATCACCTTGGAATACGAACTCGTCAGACGGTCGATAAGCCCCTGGCTCATGCGGCGCAGGCGCACGATTGCAGCCAGATCCGTATCGGTCAGGATGATATCGGCGACCTCCTTGGCGATGTCGCTTCCACCGCCCATGGCCAGACCCACATCGGCCAGACCCAACGCCGGTGAGTCGTTGACGCCGTCGCCCACCATGGCAACGTGGCGCCCCTCGCTCTTAATGCGCTCCACATACGCGTACTTGTCCTCGGGCAGCAGCTCGGCCTTAAACTCGTCGACACCTGCCTCGCGAGCAATGCGCTCGGCCGTGCGCTCCGAGTCGCCCGTGAGCATGACCACGTGCTTAACGCCCAACGCGTGCAAGTCGGCGATGGCCTCGCGGACCCCGGGCTTAAGCGGGTCCTCGATACCGAGCACGCCCACAACGATGCCATCGACCGCCAGATACAGCGGCGACAGGCCCTGCATCTGGGACTCGATTTGCTCCTTAATGTCGGACTCGAACTGCGCGCTCTCATCCTCAAATACAAAGTGCGCGGAACCGATGATGGCGCGACGCCCTTCGATGGACGAAGCGATGCCGTGCGCCACGATGTACTCGACGGCAGCATGGCGCTCGCGGTGCTCGAGCCCACGCTCGCGGGCAGCGTTGACCACGGCACGCGCCACCGGATGAGGGAAATGCTCTTCCAAGCAAGCGGCAAGGCGCAGGACCTCGTCCTCGCTCCAGCCATCGGTGGTGAGCACGCAGGCAAGACGCGGCTGCGCCTCGGTGAGCGTGCCAGTCTTATCAAACACAATGGTGTCGGCCTTGGCAAACGACTCAAAGTACTTCGCGCCCTTGACCATGACGCCCATCTTGGCAGCGTCGCTCATAGCAGTCATAACGGCGACGGAGCCCGTGAGCTTGAGTGCACACGAGTAGTCGACCATCAGCGCCGCCGAGGTCTTGATGAGGCTACGTGTGGTGAGCGCGACAAGGCCCGCGAGCAGGAAGTTCCACGGGACGATCTTGTTGGCAAGGTCCTCCATATGCGACTGGCCTTCGGACTTGAGCGAGTCGGCTGTCTGCACGAGCGAGACGATTGAGCGCAGTTTGGTTTGCGCCGTATTGGCGCGCACGCGCACCAAGATGCCGCCGTCTTCCACGACGGTACCGGCGAACACGTCGTCGCCCACGCTGCGCTCGACGGCCAGCGGCTCGCCAGTCAGGGTCGCCTGGTTGACCATAGCGCTCCCCTGCTCGACAACACCGTCGATGCAGATGGACATGCCAGTGCGTACGGCGACCAGATCGCCGGGCTCGAGCTCGGTGGTGGCAACGCTTACCTCGGTGTCGCCGACGACCTTTTGCGCCTTGTCGGGCACATCGAGCAGCGAGTTGATGAGCTCGTTTTCGCTCATGGCGCGCGTGTAGTCCTCAAGCAGCTCGCCCACGTTGAGTAGGAACATCGTCTGGCCCGCGGTGTCGACATCACGCTTGACGAACGAAATGCCGATGGCCGAAGCGTCGAGCACGGGAACGGTCAGGCGCGGCTGCGCCAGCTCATGAAGGGCAGCGCGCAAAAATGCCATGTAACCGGCCACGACAAAGATGGCACGCAGCGGCGTAGGCAGGAACCATCGGCGCGCGTAGTGGGCGCCAACGAGTGTCGCCAGGTCCATAACGAGTTTGTGCTTGCGCGGCTCGAGTTGCATCACGTAGTCTGACTTGGCATCGGCGATAGCTTGAGCATCGAGTGCGCCCAAGGCGTCGAGCACGCCCGCACGACACCGCTCGTCATATTCGAGCGCCATCTGGCCAATGCGGCCATACACGCGCACCTTGTGCACGCCATCGATGTCGCCGCCAAGCTTAAGAAGTGCATCGAGATCGCTCTCTGGCACAGGACCCGCCAATTGAAGACGGGTCCTGCCGGGGATCTCGCTGATAATCGAGAATCTCATTGTTTGTGCCTGGGAGCGTTACTCGGCTGCCTCGTCAGCAGCGGCCTCGCTCTGGGTGATGTAGGCCGCCTCGGCAACCATGTCGTCGACATTAGCCTTGGCCTGCTCGACCATGTCCTGGTAGCCGTTCTTGATGCGCATGCCGCACGCGATACCCTGCACGCAGGCATTCTTGACCGGAGCGCTGGTGAGCAGCTTGATGCCGGCCGTGCCAAGCAGAAAACCGCCACCGACAAGCAGGGTATTAAACGTCGACTTCTTCATGTTGCTTCTCCCTTTTGCCGCATTGGACGCGGCACGGTGCCTCAGCACCCGAGTAAACAAGTTTGCTCGAGCACACTTTTAGAAAATAGTTTAGTTTATCTAACTATTAAGGTCAACAAAGGTTAACTTTTTGGAAATCTTGGGGCGCGATGTAACCAAGGGGACCGTCCCTGCACCCCATCCACAAAAAATGAGGGCGCCAACGGCGCCCTCATTCACCAAATTCCATTCAGCCCACCTGACCCGAACGGCCGAGTCGTCATGGAACCCGAAAGCCCCGGCAGGGCGGGTGCTTGCTCAAAATGAGTTCCGCACGCAAAGAAGGCCACTTAATGTGGCCTTCGTCTTGCGCAGGACTGTCCGAAATTGAGAGGCAAGGCCCTGCGCCCGGCCCCTCGGTTCCCGTTTACGAGAGCGACGTTCTCAGCAACTCGTTGAAGAGTTTCGGGTTGCCCTTGCCGCGGCTCGCCTTCATGCACTGGCCCACCAAAAAGCCGATGACCTTCTGGTTGCCGTCACGATACTGCTGCGCCTGATCGGCACAGTTTGCCAGCACCTCGTCCACGATCGGCTGCAGCGCGCCGGCATCGCTTACCTGACGCATACCGCGCTCGTCGACGATCTTGTTAGGGTCGTCGCCGGTCTGGGCCATGGCCTCAAAGACCTCGTGCGCCTGGTTGGAGCTGATGGCATCGGTCGCCAGCAGCTTGGCAAGGGCTGCCACCTGAGCCGGCGCGATGCCGGACTCGGCCAGCGAGACGCCCGCGCCCTTAAGGTAGGCGATCATCTCGTTCACCAGCAAGTTTGCAACCGTCTGGGCCTCCTTGCCAGCCATACCGGCAGCGGCGGCCTCAAAGAACTCGGCAAACTCGGGGTCGCCGGCAATCTGCTCGGCATCAGCCGCCTTAATGCCAAAGTCGGTCTCAAAACGGGCACGCTTGGCATCGGGCAGCTCGGGGATCTCGCCTCGGCAACGGTCGATGAACTCATCGTCCAGATCGAACGGCGCCAAATCGGGGTCGGGGAACAGACGATAGTCGTCGGCCGTCTCCTTCACACGCATGACTACGGTGCGCTTGCGGCTGGGCTCCCAGTGGCGGGTCTCCTGATAGATGATGCCGCCCTCCTCGAGCACCTCGGCCTGACGGCAAATCTCGTAGGCAAGGCCGTCATGCAGGCTCTTAAACGAGTTAAGGTTCTTAAGCTCGGTCTTGGTACCCAGCTTGGTCTCGCCACGGCGGCGCAGCGACACGTTGCCGTCGCAGCGCATGGAGCCCTTCTCCATGGAGCAGTCCGAAATGCCCAGCGTCACAAAGATACGACGGAGCTTCTCCATAAACAGGCGAGCCTCCTCAGGCGTGCGCAGGTCGGGCTCGGTGACGAGCTCAATCAGCGGCGTGCCGCAGCGGTTGTAGTCGACGAGCGACTCGGCCGCGGCGGTAATGCGGCCCTCGGCGCCGCCCACGTGCACCATCTTGGCGGCGTCCTCCTCCATGTGGATGCGCAGGATGCGAATGGGAACCGTGTAGGAACCGTCCTCGCGGCGCTCGGGCATCTGCAGGTTGGACGCATCGTAGCTGGCCAGGTGACCGGCGCGCTGGTTACCCTCGCGCATGGTCGACGTCATGGACGTAGACAGGCCCTCGGCGTTGGCCGAAGCGCTCGCCAGGCTCTGGGCCTCGGCCTCACCAAACGCGCAGTCGGGGCGCTCGGCGGCACCGCGACCGGTCACGTCCAGATCCAGGTGGCCGTACATGGCAAAGGCGACCGGACCCTGCGTGGTCTGGAAGTTCTTGGCCATATCGGGATAGAAGTAGTGCTTGCGGTAGAACATCGAGTGGCGCTGGATCTCGCAATTGGTGGCGAGACCGGCCTTGACGATGCTCTCGATGGCGCGCTTGTTGGGCACCGGCAGGGCACCGGGCAGGCCCAGGCACACCGGGCACACGTTGGCGTTGGGCTCGTCATCGTGGCTGAGCTTGCAGTTGCAGAACATCTTGGTATCGAGTGCGGTGAGCTCGGTATGGATCTCCAGGCCGATCACGGCCTCCCAATCCTGCAGGACCTCGGAAAGCTCCTTCATTACAGCTCGCCTCCCTTCCCGGCAAAATCGGGCGCGACGGAAAGCGCGGGCGCACCCGTGGCGGCATCGGCAAAGCCGCGCTCCAGGGCGCGGGCAAACGTGAGCAGCTGACGGTCCTTAAAGGCCGGACCCACCAGCTGGGCAGAAACGGGCAACTGAGTATCCTCGCCCAGGCCCAGCGGCACCGAGATACCACCGTTGCCGCAAATGTTGAGCGAGATGGTGTACAGGTCGGAGAGGTACATCTGCGTGGGGTCGCTAATCTCGCCAAACTTAAAGGCCGTGCGCGGCGAGGCGGGCATGAGGATGGTGTCCACCTTGGCATACGCGGCGTCGTAGTCCTGTGTGATGAGCGTGCGGGCCTTTTGCGCAGCGTAGTAATACTTGTCGTACACGCCCGAGCTCAGCAGGTAGGCGCCGAGCATCTGACGGCGCTTGGCCTCGGCGCCAAAGCCATGGGCGCGCGAAAGCGAGCTCTGGTCGGACAGGTTGGCGCAGCCCTCCTCCTGATAGCCGTAGCGAATGCCATCGAAACGGGCCAAGTTGGAGAACGCCTCGGCCGGGCCGATGACGTAGTAGGCGGCGATGGCGGCGTCCAGGTGCGGCAGGTCGACCTCGACCAGCTCGGCACCCTGGTTCTGCAGCTCCTGGGCGGCGCGCTGAACAGCGACCTTGACCTCGGGCGTCAGGCCCTCGGCCTCCATAAACGCGGGGATGATGCCCACGCGCTTGCCCTCGATGCTGTCGTTGAGATGCTCGGTAAAGTCGACGGCGCAATCCTGGCTGGTGCAGTCGTACGGATCGTGGCCCGCGCCGGTAAGCGCGTTCATGGCCAGCGCGACATCCTCGACCGTGCGGCCAAAGGGGCCCACCTGGTCGAGCGACGAGCCAAAGGCGACCACGCCGTAACGGCTCACGGCGCCATACGTGGGCTTAAAGCCCACCACGCCGCACAGCGACGCCGGCTGGCGAATGGAGCCACCAGTGTCCGAGCCCAGCGAGAGCGCGACCTCGCCCGCGGCGACGGCGGCAGCGGAACCGCCCGAAGAGCCGCCGGGCACGCGCTCGGTATCCCAGGGGTTGTTGGTGCGGTGGAACGCCGAGCTCTCGGTGGAGCTACCAAAGGCAAACTCGTCCATGTTGGCCTTGCCCATAGGCAGGCAGCCGGCATCGAGCATGCGCTGGACGCAGGTGGCGGTGTAGGCGCTCTGGTAGTTCTCGAGCATGCGGGAAGCACAGGTGGTGCGCGTGCCCACGAGGTTCATGTTGTCCTTGATGGCCAGCGGCACGCCCGCGAGCGGGGGCAGCGGCTTGCCTGCGGCGCGGTCGGCATCCACGCGCGCAGCGGCCTCGAGCGCGAGCTCGGGCGCCACCTGCAGGAATGCCTGGACCCCGCCCTCGCGCGCCTCGATGGCGTCAAGGGAGGCCTGGGCCACCTCGGTAGCGGTAAAGTCGCCGGCGGCAACGCCCGCGGCAATCTGGGCGGCGGTAAGGGAATCGAAGCTCTGAGCCATTACTCGCTCTCCCCCTCTCCCAAAATGGACGGCACGCGGAAGTAGCGGTCGCGCGCGCTGCCGGCGTTCTCGAGCGCAACGTCGAGCGGCAGGTCGCGCTCGGGTTCGCGCAGGTCGTCGCCCATCACGTTGGACAGGCTTCCGATAGGATGGAACGTGGGCTCCACGTCGGGCAAGTCATATTGCAAGACGGGCTCGAGCATCTGGACGGCATCGTTCATGTAGGACGTCATCTGGGTGAGCTCGTCATCGGTCAGTGCGATCTTTGCGTACTCGGCGATGCCGCGCACATCTTTCTCGCTGAGTGCCATAGGCGCTCCCTTCCGCATAACAGTTAAACCGCTCTAGTATACAGGGCAACGCCGGCTTGGAGCAGGCGCTTTAGCCAAATGCAGCGAAAACGTAACGAGGGCGGCGGTTGGCAGGCGGCGGGCTGACGGTTCTG
>OLWJ01000286.1_pt1 | contig 17832 bp, 15 predicted proteins | sample 1674291 | NCBI WGS metagenome assembly OLWJ01 (sample SAMEA103958159, study PRJEB25191) | human gut metagenome | biome: human-associated habitat [ENVO:00009003]; feature: intestine environment [ENVO:2100002]; material: feces | place: Germany | collected 2013/2015
CGATGGTGTCGAACCAGAACACGTTGTTCAGAGCGTGGTGCAGGCCGGTGGGGATGAGCAGACGGTTCAGGAAAGCGTAGATGCCGGCGCCGATGCCGCCCATGCCAGCGATGCCGGTGCCGATGGCGACCAGAGCGTCGAAGATGACGGGCCAGACGAACAGCAGAACGACAGAGACAACGATGGAGATCAGGCCGGTGGCGATGGCGACGAAGCGCTTGCCGGAGAAGAATGCCAGCCAGTCAGGCATCTGGGTGCTCTTGAACTTGTTGTAGCAGGTTGCGCCCACCACAGCGGCCAGAATGCCGATGAAAGAGTTGCCGGCCACTTTCTGGAAAGCGATGTAGGTAGCGGTGCCCTCTTCGAGGCTGCGCACCATGCTGACCACACCGGGGTTCAGCAGCTGCTGCATCATCAGATAGCTGACCAGACCGGCCAGACCAGCGGTACCATCGTGGTCATCCGCCAGGCCGACGGCCGCGCCGATGGCGAACAGCCATGCCATGTTATCGATCAGAGCGCCGCCTGCCTTGACCAGCAGGAAGCCGACGGTGTAAGCCGCGCCGGAAGTTGCTGCACCGGGAACGCCCATAACGCCCGGAGCAAAGGCATAACCAAGACCCATCAGGATGCCGCAGATCGGCAGCACAGCGACGGGGAGCATCAGTGCCTTGCCCAATTTCTGGAGATACTTCATCATAAGACACATTCCTCCTTAAAGAATGTTTGTGTTATGGCGGCTCCTGGTTGAAAGCCGTCCATAATTTCGTAACATCATCTTAACACATTTTCAGCAAAAAAGAAAGTCGTTCCCATCAATTTTTCATGTTTTTGCCTCAAAAGTCCCTATTTGACGGTTCAGGAGTCAAAAGTTTTTGGATTTTTTGCGCAAAAATCCAATTTATCTTTCCTCGCGGCTGAAAAATCTTTTCTTTTCGCGGCTTCTCTGGCAAACACCTTGCATCCCCGGGCGGAATCGGGTACAATCCTATATAAGTACAACACTTTTCAAAACAGGAGGATTTTCCGCAATGGAATGGACTGATATTCGCCTGACCGTGGCCAAAGCCGATGCCGACAACGCCGAGGCCGTGGCCACCATGATCGCCGAGGGCGGCATTTATATTGAAGACTACAGTGACATTGAGCAGCAGGTGGCTGAGATCGCCCATGTGGATCTCATTGAGCAGGAGCTGCTGGATAAGCCCCGCGACCAGGTCATCATCCACATGTATCTGGAGCCGGGCGCTTCCCCCGTGGAAACGCTGGCCCTCATCGCCGCCCGGATGGAGGCGGCAGGCATCCCCTACACCGCCGAGACCGAGGGCGTGGAGCAGGAGGACTGGCAGAACGGCTGGCGCAAATATTACCACCCCATGGACATCGGCCAGCACCTGGCCATCGTGCCCTCCTGGCAGGAATATGACACCGACCGTGTCAAGCTCATCCTGGATCCCGGCCTAGCCTTTGGCACCGGCGGCCACGAGACCACCAGCCTCTGCCTGGAAGCGCTGGACGAGCGGGTCAAGGGCGGCGAGCGGGTGCTGGATATCGGCACCGGCAGCGGCATCCTGGCCATTGCCGCCCTGAAACTGGGCGCTGCCAGCGCCGAGGGCGTGGACATCGACCCGGTCGCCGTCCGTACCGCCGGGGAGAACGCCGCCCTCAACGGCGTGGCCGACAAGCTCACCGTTCTGGTGGGCGACCTCTCCGACAAGGCCAGCGGCAAATATGACATCATCACCGCCAACATCGTGGCAAACGCCATCATGTCCCTGGCCCCCGCCGTGCCCGGCCTGATGGCCGACAACGGCGTCTTCATTGCCAGCGGCATCATTGACAGCCGCAAAGACGAGGTGCTGGCCGCCCTGAAAGCCGCCGGCCTCGCCGTGCAGGAAGTAAAAGAGAAGCGCGGCTGGGAGTGCATCCTTTGTAAGAAGTAAAACCTCTCAGGCGCTCCGCGCCAGCCGTTCCCCTTTCGGCACTTCCGTGCCACCTCCCCCGGCCGGGGGAGTCTTTCCGATCAGGGGAGCCCTTGGCATAACGGGTCAGCTCTGCTGACTGCGAATGGCTGCAAAACAAATCAACGGGAGTTTATAAAATGCCTCATCGTTACTTTACCACCGAGATCGCCGACGGCGCGGCTGTGCTGCGCGGCTCCGACGCCCACCACCTGGCCCGGGTGATGCGGGCAAAACAGGGCGATACTGTCATTTTATGTGACGGCAACGCTGTGGAGTACACCGCCACCATCACCGGGTTCGGGGACGAGTGCGTGGAGTTCCGCGTGGAACCGGGCTACCCCAGCGCCGCCGAACCCAGTGTGGAAATCACCCTGCTGGCGGGCTACCCCAAGCAGGACAAACTGGAACAGATCATCAAACACGGCGTGGAGCTGGGCTGCACCCACTTTATCCCGTTCTTCAGCCGCTACTGCGTGGCCGCCCCCAAAAAAGAGGAGCAGAAAAACGAGCGCTACAACCGCATCGCCTTTGAGGCCGCCAAGCAGTGCGGCCGGGGCGTGCTGCCGGATGTGGCTCTGCCCCTGCCCAATTTCGGGGCGGTCTGCCGCAGCCTTGCCGGGTACGACCTCGTGCTCTTCTGCTATGAGTGCGGCGGCGAGCCTCTCCGCCAGCTGCTGGCGGAGGCCAAGCCCGCTGACGGCAAAAAGCTGAAAATCGCCATCATCACCGGTGCCGAGGGCGGCTTTGCCGTCGAGGAAGCCGAAATGGCCGCCAAGGCCGGGGCCAAGACCGTCGGTCTCGGCCCCCGCATCCTCCGCTGCGAGACCGCCCCCCTGGCGGTGCTCTCCGCCGTGATGACCCTGACGGGGAACCTGGAGTAAGCCATCCGACGCAAAACCGCCCAGCCGAGTCATTTTGCTCGACCGGGCGGTTTCTTTTTGTTATTCCAATTCTTCCTCCTCCGGGAGGGCGTCGGCCTCCAGCAGGGCTTTTTTGGCCTCCAGCAGGTTCTGGGGGCTCATGGAAAAGCTCCGCAGGCCCAGCTGCAGGTACTGGGTGGCGTTGGCCGGGTTGCCCACGGCAAGGCCGCAGATCGTCACCGGGACATTGCCCTGTTTGGCGGCGTCCATCACCATCCGGATGAGCTTTTTCATGGCTTTGCTGGCCGGGCGGTAGTAGTGCTCCGCCGGAGCCAGCTCCCGGTCCACCGCGTGGGTATACTGGGTCAGGTCGTTGGTGCCGATGACGAAGAAGCCGCAGCCATGGGCCACAAATTCTTCCGCCGTCAGGCAGGCCGAGGGCACACTGAGCATGACGCCGAACGAGGTATCCTCATTGAACGAGACGCCCCGCTCCCGCAGGCGCTGGCGGCACCGCTCCACCACCTCCATGGCGGCGTCCCAGTCTTCCACGTCCGTCACCATGGGGAACATGACCCGCAGCGGGCCCCGGGCCGCCGCCCGCATGAGGGCGCAGATCTGCGTTTCAAACTGGCGGGGGTTGCGCAGGCTGTTGCGGATGCCGCGCAGGCCCAGCTTGGAGGACTGCAGGCCCTGGTAGGCGTCCGCCATGGTGCGGTCGGCACCAAAATCAAAGGTGCGCACCGTCACCGGGCAGCCATTGGCTGCGGCCAGGCAGGAAGTGTAGAAGAAATACTGCTCCTGCTCGTCCAGAATGCGGCCGGGCAGCATCATGTAGCTGCTGCGCAGCAGACCTACGCCGCAGGCACCAGACTGCATGGCCGTGTCGATGTCCTCCGGGCCGAAGCAGTTGGCCAGCAGCTCAAAGGCGGCACCATCCCGGGTGCGGTTGGGCAGGGCGCGGAGCGCGCTCAGCTCCTCGTTCTCCCGCTGCAGCTCACAGATGCGGGTCACCGCCTGCTGGCGGGCGGCGGCATCCGGGTCCAGGATGCACTCCCCCTTGGTGGCGTCCAGGATCACGGCACGGCCATCACAGTCGTCCAGAAAACCCTTGCCCACCTGCACGATGCCGGGGATGTTCATGGCCCGGGCAATGATGGCGGCATGGCTCTGGCCGCTGCCCTCGGAGGTGATGAGTCCCAGGATCATGCCGGAGGGCACACTGAACAGGTCGGTGGGCATGAGGACATCTGCCGCCAGGATCACCGGGTGATCCAGCGCCATCCAGACCCGGGGACGGTTGCCCAGAATATTGACCACGCGGCTGGTGGCGTCCAGGATATCCACGCTCCGCAGCTGCATGTAGGCGTTGTCTTTCATATTGGCCAGCCGCTCGGCATAGCGGCGGCCCACCCGGTCCATCGCCTCGGCGGCTCCCACGCCCGCCTTGATCTGAAAACGGACTTCATTCATCATGCCCTCGTCTTCCAGCATCATGCTCTGAAACAGGAAGATGGCCTGCTCGGTGGGTGCCGAGCGCTCGGCCATGGAATCCAGCTCGGTCTGGGCCGTGTGGATGGCCTCGTCCAGCATCCGCTGTTCCCGCTCCGGGTTGAACGGCCCATCGCTGAACGTTTCCACATGGCGTTCCAGACGGCTCACCTGGCCCAGCACCAGCCCGGGCGAGGCAGAAGCTCCCTTGTAAACTTTCATTTCTCGATCACCTCCGGCAGCACCGGGCCCGTCAGCACACGATACACCAGTGCCTGTAAGAACGTGTTGGGCAATAACGCGGCCCGGGCGGCATCCGCCGCGCGGCCGCTGCCCTCAAACAGCGGGGCAAAGCTCTCAATGCGGTCTTTTTCGCATTTTTCCAGAAACGCCTTGCCCAGTGTCTCCGTGGTATAGAACTGTGTGGGGTCCACGCCCACATCCTCGGCGGCGGCTTCCAGCGGGGCCAGCTCCGCGTCCTTGAGGTTGGCCAGCCGCAGGGCGAAGTCTGCCGTCAGGGTAACGGGGTATTTTTCCCGCACGGACTTCTGCTGCTGGCCGAACTGCCACGCAAAGGCCGCCGCGTCCTGGCAGCTCCGCGCGTCACAGGAGACAGCGTAGGCGCAGCCCCGCAGGCAGCCCATGGCCCGGCGGGTATCGTAGTAGCCCAGCTCCATGTTCCGCCGGGCCGTGTCGGGGTCAAAGTGGAGGATATCGCCCAGCTCCCAATAGCTCCTGATGAGGGTGGTGGGCAGGCCCGTGCGGTTGGGGCGGGTGATGCCCACGCCCTCCAGGTCCACGCAGACCAGCTCGTCGGCCCCCATCTTCTGGGCCAGCGCCGTGGGCATGTTGTCCCGGTAGCCGCCATCCAGGTAAGAGACGCCGTCAATGATGTGGGCCCGCAGGGCGGGGAAGCAGGCGGCGGAGGCCAGCAGGTAGTCCTTGACTTTGCCGTGGGGGATGTCGTCCAGCGCCAGCTCCCGGGCCTTGAGGCCCCGCTGCTCCACCGTGACCAGACCCAGCCGGATGGGGGAAGCACGGAGGGCATCCTCGTCCAGCACCCGCTCCACGATCCCTTCCAGCGGGGAGACATCCATGCCGCCCTGCCGCACCACGTCCCGCAAAAAGGCGTGGAGTTCTGAGAGGTCGGCGTTCTGCTCCGGCAGCTCCATCACATCCTGGCTGCGGATGGTCAGCCACATATCCCGGGCCGTCTCATAGAGGTCCAGCGCAAACATGGCCCCGTTCAGGCTGCCCACACTGGTGCCCGTGATAATCCCGGGCCGCCAGCCCAGCTCCGTCAGGGCACGCCATACGCCCACCTGATAGCTGCCGCGGGCACCGCCGCCTGCCAGCACCAGTGCCCGCACCGGGGCATTGACAGAGTGATTTCCAGGTCGATTCCAGGCCATGGTCCGCACCTCCCTCTGGTCGGTTCCAGTTTTTTCAAATTATAGCATACTTTCCGGGAAAATTCTCTCTGTTTTTGCAACAAAAAAGAGGGAAGTTTTTTGCTTCCCTCTCCAGTTTCTTTGTTGGCGTTACGAATTTTGTTCCATCCAGGCTTTAAACCGGGCTCGGACGGCGGCTTCCTTGCCGCGGGGGATGGGCACCCGGGCCCCGCTCCGCATCCGGAACTCGCCTGCCGCCAGCTGCTCTGCCGCCGCCAGGTTGACCACATAGGAGCGGTGGGGCTGCAAAAAGCGGTCGTCCGCCAGCAGGGGCTTTGCCACCTCCGCAAAAGGCACCCGGAGGGAGAGGGAGGGCACGTCCTCCCCGGTGGCAAGATGGAAATGCACCACATGGTGGGTACACTCCAGATACTCGATGTTCGCAAAGGGCAGCGCCCGCAGGCCCGCCGCCGTGGACACCGCGATGACCGGGCCGTACTCCGGCTCAGTGGCACGGTCCAGCAGGGCGGTGAACTGCTCCGGGCGGAACGGCAGCAGCAGGTACTGCATGGCGTCCACCCGGTAGGCATTGTAGGCGTGGGCGGGCGTGTGGGCAAAAAAGGCCAGCGGGGCCCGCGCGCCGTGCCGCCGCAGGGTATCGGCGGCTTTCAGGCCCGCCGGGGCGTTGCCCGCCGTCAGCTCCACAAGGTAGAGCTCGTACCGGGTCCCCTCGGCGTCCCGGGCCAGCAGGGCGTCCACCCCGGGCAGCTGCTCCACGATGCAGGCATCCGCCCGGCGGGCATAATATTCCAGACACTGCCGCTCCACCCGGCCGCGCAGCACCGGGTCCGGGCTGCACACTGCAATGTGAAAGATCATGGTTTCCAAAAGCCCCCTTTCCGGGCTGTGTGCCGCACCGCTTGCATTTTGCGGGCAGCGAGAGTATCATAACAGAAAAGCACCAGACTACAACAAAAAGGAGACGCCGCCATGAAACAGCCGCTTGTCAGCATCATCCTGCCCGTTTACAACGCCCAGAGCCATCTGGCCCGGTGCCTGAGCAGCATTTGCGCCCAGACTTACCAGAACCTTGAGATCATCGTCCTCAACGATGGCTCCAAAGACCAGAGCCTGCCCGTGTGCGAAGAGTTCCGCAAAAAGGATCCCCGCATCATTCTGGTGGACAAGGCCAACTCCGGCGTCTCGGACACCCGGAACCTGGGCCTGAAACTGGCCACCGGCGAATACATCCAGTTTGTGGACAGTGACGACTACATTGACCCGGATTACACCGGGCATCTGGTGGCCGCTGCCGAGGAGCACCACGCTGACCTGGTCATCGCGCCCTACAAAATGGTCATCCCGGCAGGTGCTTCCAAACCCGAACAGGTATTGGAAAAGCTGGAGGACGAGCTGGGCGTGATGACCGTGGCCCGGCCCCCGGAAGTGCGGGAATATGGCTTCCTGCCCGCGGGCGTGTATGACAAAGACCACTTCGCGCTCCGGCTGATGGACAAGCCTGCCTCCTATTTTTACAGCGTGCTCTGGAACAAACTCTACCGCCGCATCCTGCTCACCGGCAACGACATCTGTTTTACCAGCGAGGTGCGCTGGGCGGAAGACCTTGTCTTCAACATGCAGTATATCCAGTACGCGGAAGTGTTTGTCGCCATCGGCACGCCGGGGTACTACTATGTGCAGAACCCTCAGAGCATCTGCCACACCCAGATCAACCCGGCCACCATCGTGCAGAACAAATTACAGATGTTCCGCTATTACAAAGATCTTTACACCCGGCTCGGGATGTACGAGGAGGTACGGCCCCAGCTGTACAAGTTCCTCGTGGACATTGCCGAGAGCACCTACCCCTCCGGGCCGTTCAAAAAGGCCATCGACGAGGCAAAGGCGTACTGGCGCGCCCACAAACAGTAACACAAAAGGCGAGTGACCCTGCGGTCACCCGCCTTTTTTCTGCGATTGAGCGCCCCTGACAGGGGAGCTGGACACGCGAAAGCGTGGCCTGAGGGGTCAAGCCCCGATGGCGGCGCACTTCTTGGCCAGCCAGTCGCGCTCTTCCTCGGTCAGGCGGGGAGCCAGCTTGGTGAAGACCTCGCGGTGGTAAGCGTTCAGCCAGTCCAGCTCGTCCCGGGTGAGGACGCCGGGCACGACGGGGGAGGTGGCAATGGGCACGAACGTGATCGGCTCAAAGCCCAGGAACGTGCCGTACTGGTTGTCGGCCTTGTGGACGCACATCAGCTCGTTCTCAATGCGGATGCCGACCTGGCCGCCCTCGTAAACGCCCGGCTCGTCGGTGACGATCATGCCCGGCTGAAACACGACGGTGTTCCGGCCGTTCAGGGCATGGGGGCCCTCATGGACGTTGCCCACAAAGCTGACGCTGTGGCCGGTGCCGCAGCGGTAGTTGATGAGGTGACGCCAGAGCGGCTCCCGGGCGATGGTATCCAGCATGTGGCCGTCGCAGTAGTTCAGCCAGACGGCCTTTGCAATGTCGATGTGGCACTGCAGCGTCCAGGTGTAGAACAGCCGCTCGTCCTCGGTCAGCTCGCCCAACTGGTAGGTGCGGGTGATATCGGTGGTGCCGTCCAGATAGGTACCGCCGCAGTCCACCAGCAGGAAGCCTTTCCGCTCCAGCTTGGCGTGGTCTTCCTCGGTGGCGTGGTAGTGCATCATGGCAGCGTTTCCGCCGTAGGCGGCGATGGTGCCAAAGCTCTCCACAAGGAACTTGTCCTGTGCGCTGCGGTACTTGTGCAGGATCTCGTCCACGGTCAGCTCGGTCAGCTCCTCACCGGCAGCCAGACGCTCTTCCAGCTCTTTCTGGAACCGGACCATGGCCACGGCGTCCCGGATGTGGGCTTCCTTGGTGTGGGCCAGCTCCACTTCGTTCTTGATGCCTTTCATGGGCAGCAGGGGGTCGGCCTCGTCTTTCACGGTGAGCGCCTTGTTCTCTTTCAGGGTCTCATACACGGCAAAGTTGACGGAAGCCGGGTCGGCCAGCACGGTCTGGGGCTCGGTCTCGGCCGCCAGGAACTGGAGCACGTCGTCGTACTCGGCAATGGTCACGCCGTTCTCTTTGAGCTCGGCTGCCGCTTCCGGCTTGAGGCGGGCGGTGTTGAGGAAGAGGACCGCGCGGTTTTCGGTGACATAGCAGTAGGCCATGGCGTAGGGGGTGCACTGGATATCCATGGCACGGAGGTTGAGCAGCCAGGCCAGGTTGTCCAGCTTGCCCACCAGCTGGGCGGTGCAGCCCAGCTCCTGGAGCTTTGCCCGCAGCTGGCCCAGCTTCTCTGCGGGGGAGAAGCCTGCGTACTCTTTGGGCAGGACCCAAGCCGGGGTGGCGGGCAGGGCCGGGCGGCCCTCGGTCCAGAGCTCGTCCTCCAGATCCAGCGTTTTGATGCTGCCGTGCTTTGCTTCCAGAGCCTTCTCCAGCCCGCGCACCAGCCCGCAGGAGGCCGTCAGGCCGCACAGGCCCAGCTTGCCGCCCTCGGGCAGGACCTTGGCGCAATATTCTTCCACGGTGGGCACGCCCGGCTCGCCCATCTTCTGGAGCTGGATCTCGGTGCCGGCGATCTCTTTCTCGGCCTGCACAAAATAGCGGCCATCGGCCCAGACCGCACTCTCGGTCATGGTGACGACGAAGTTGGAGTTCTCGCCGTGGAAGCCGGAGAAATAGGTCAGGGAGGTGTAGTGCTCCGGCAGATACTCGCTGGCGTGGGGGTCGCCCACGGGGATCAGGTAAACATCCACACCGTTTGCTTTCATGGCGGCGCGCAGGGCGGCCAGACGCTCAGGAACAGGATTCATGCTCATTGGGTAAAGCCTTCTTTCCAAATCTTACACTTTTACAGTTGCCGGAAGAACGTCCGGCGGCGTTGGTTTGCCGCTTCTTATTGTAACATCCCCGCGCGGAGAATGCAATCCGCATCCCCTCTTGACAGTTTGTATTTGTTGTATTATACTCAATAACACAAACAGGAGGAATGAAAATGCTGTTCCGGTTGGATTTTCAGAGCGCGGTGCCCATCTACCGCCAGATCCGGGATCAGGTGGTGCTGGCCGTGGCACAGGGGGAGCTGACCCCCGGCGAGCGGCTGCCCACCACCCGGGCACTGGCGGAGGACGCGGGCGTCAATGTAATGACCGTGAGCAAGGCCTACCAGCTGCTCAAGGCCGAGGGATATCTCGCCACCGACCGCCGGGCCGGGGCCGTGGTCTGCGCCCCGCGGGGCAAGGCAGCGGGCCTGTCTGCCGACCAGACCGCCCGGCTGAACCTGCTGGCGGGCGAGGCACGGCTGGCCGGGCTGACACTTGAGGATTTTTTAGCGGCCTGCAAAGCCGCCTTTGGCGAAACGGAGGACTGAACGATGGAGACCATGAGTGGATTTATGCTGTTGACCTTCTGGCTCTGCGCGGGCGTCAATTACATCATGCTGCGCAATATGAGCAAGCGCCAGAAGGGCCTGCTTCTGGGCGTCACCCTGCCCCCGGAGGCAGACGCCCTGCCCGAGGTGCAGGCCATTGTAAAACAATATCGAACGCGGCTGGGCACCCTCTGTCTGGTCTGCGCCGCGCTCAGTGTGCCGCTGGCCTTTGTGCAGGAGACCGCCATCGCGCTGACACTCTGGATGCTCTTCTTTTTTGCCGGGCTGGCCCTGCCTTACCTGCCCCTGCTGCGGGCCAACGCAAAGCTCAAGGCACTGAAAAAAGCCCATGGCTGGCAGGGGAGCGGCTGCCGTGTGGTGGATACCGGCGCGTCCGCATTCGCGCTGCCCAAGCCCATCGGGCTGTGGACCCTGCTGGTACCGCTGGTGCTCTGCCTGCTGCCCATGGCGCTGCCCGGTCTGCCCCGGGGCCTGATGCTGGTCTGCGGCATTGACGCCGCCTGCGTCCTCCTGCTCTGGGGACTGGGGCGGTGGACGTTCCGCCGCCGGGAGGATATGGTCACCGAGGACTCCGCCCGCAACCAGACCCTGCTCCGGGTGCGGCGGCTCTACTGGGACCGCTTCTGGCGGCTGAACCTCTGGGCCATGGCCCTGCTCAACCTCTTTCTGATTCTGGGCTACCGCTCCGAGGCTGCTATCCTGGGCCTCAGCCTTGGCTTTACCGTCCTCCTGCTGGCAGGCTCGCTCTGGATGGAGTTTTCGGTCCGCCGGGCGCAGGCCGCCCTGACGGAGACGGCTCCCATCGTGGCCGATGAGGACGACGCCTGGCTGGGCGGTGTCTTCTACTATAACCCCACGGACAAGCGCTTCATGGTCGCCAAGCGGATCGGCCTTGGCTCCACCGTCAACCTGGGCACCTGGGCGGGCAAACTCTACTATGCCTTTGTCGGCCTTGTGCTGGTGGTCTGCCTTGCCATCGGGCCCATCTTCGGCATTGTGGACAGCATCCCCGTCCGGCTGGAGCTCTCCGGCAGCGCTCCGGTCTGCCTCGTGGCCTCCCATGGCCAGAGCGAAAAGTACCGCTTGGACACCGACGCCATCACCGATGTCCAGCTCCGGGACACCCTGCCGGATGCCGCCCGCACCTGGGGCACCGGGATGGACCACTATTTGCAGGGGGATTTCTATGTGATCGGGGAGGGAAACGCCCGGTTCTGCCTCGACCCCACCCAAAAGTGTTTTCTCCGGGTGGAGGCAGGCGGGCAGGTGTATTGGTTCACCGGAGATTCCGAGGACCACACCGCCGCCATTGCGCAGGCACTGCAATCCACCGTTCACCCCTGATGCAAAGGGCCGCGGGAGCCGAATTTTGGCTCCCGCAGCCCTTTCTTTTTGTCATTTGCCCCAAAACGCAACCAATTTGCAAAAAATGTTACAATTTTTTCTTCAAAAACGGCGGTTTGCCATTGACAGCTTTGTTATAATAGAGGAGTAAGATGTTTGAGCCAGCACTCTGCGGCTCTGTGTGCTAAAAAGAAAGAGGCATTTGAATCATGACCAAAATTGATATCTTCTCCGGTTTCCTGGGTGCCGGCAAAACCACCCTGATCAAAAAACTCATCAAGGAGTCCTTTGCAGGCCAGAAAGTGGTGCTGATCGAGAACGAGTTCGGCGAGATCGGCATTGACGGCGGCTTCCTCAAGGAGTCCGGCATCCAGATCAACGAACTGAACGCCGGCTGCATCTGCTGCTCTCTGGTGGGCGATTTCCGCGCCGCCCTGCAGCAGGTGGTGGAGCAGTACCACCCGGACCGCATCGTGATCGAGCCCTCCGGCGTGGGCAAGCTGAGTGACGTGACCCGCGCCGTGGAGGGCGTGGCCGAGCACCTGGATGTCCAGCTCAGCAGCTTTGTCACCGTGGCCGACGTGAACAAGGTCAAGATGTATATGAAGAACTTCGGTGAGTTCTACGACGACCAGATCAGCCATGCAAGCTGCATCATCCTGAGCCGTACCCAGAACGCCACCGAGGAGAAGATCGCTGCTGCCGTGGCCATGCTGCGGGAGAAGAACCCCACCGCCACCATCGTGACCACCGCCTGGGACTCCCTGACCGGTGAGCAGATCCTCAAGGCCATGTCCACCAAGGACGATTTCAAGGCCGAGCTGATCGCCATAGCTGCCAAGGCCAACGAGGAGCACGCCCACGAGGATGAGGAAGAGGAGCACGAGCACCATCACGATCATGAGGACGACCACGATCATTGCTGCTGCGGCCACCATCATCATGACCACGATGACGACGAGGATGACGATGACCACGACGAGCATGAGCATCATCACGACCATGAGGACGACCACGATCATTGCTGCTGCGGCCATCACCACGACCACGACGAAGACGATGATGACCATGACGAGCATGAGCATCATCATCACGACGGCCACTGCTGCCATCATCACCACCACCATGACCACGACGCCGACGAGGTCTTTACCAGCTGGGGCGTCGAGACGGCCAAGAAGTTCTCCAAGGCTGACATTGAGCACGCCCTCACCGAGCTGGACACCGGCAATTACGGCATGATCCTCCGCTCCAAGGGCATCGTGGACGGCGGTGCCGACGGCTGGCTGGAGTTCGATTACGTTCCCGGCGAGTGGGAAGTCCGTCAGCGCGGTGCCGATGTGGGCGGCAAGCTGGTGGTCATCGGCTCCAAGCTGGATGAGCACGCCATCGCCGCGCTGTTTGGCTGCTGATGCCCGCTCAAGCCAAGACGAAAGTATAAAAGGAGAATCCCATGGCAAACGAAATTCCCGTTTACCTGTTTGTTGGCTTCCTCGAAAGCGGCAAGACCAAGTTCATTCAGGAAACATTTGAAGACCCCAATTTCGACTCCGGCGACAAGACCCTGCTGCTGGTCTGCGAGGAGGGCGAGGAAGAATACAACCAGAAGAAATTCGCGTTCCCCGGCGTGACCCTCTACAATCTGGAGGACAAGGCCGAGCTCAACCCCCAGAACCTGGCCAAGCTGGCCAAGGAGGCCGATGCAGGCCGCGTGGTGATCGAGTACAACGGCATGTGGCTGCTGCAGGATCTGGCCAACAATCTGCCGGAAAACTGGATCGTGTACCAGTGCATCGCCACGGCGGACGGCACCACGGCCCTGACCTACGCCCGCGACAACTCCATGCGCAGCCTGATGCTGGACAAGATCGCCCGCAGCGAGCTCATCGTCTTCAACCGGGCCGAGGCCGTCAACAACGACGCCGCCCGGCAGGAACTGCACAAGCTGGTGCGTCAGGCTTCCCGCAAGTGCGATATCGCCTACGAGTTTGCCGACGGCAGCGTGGCTTACGATGATATCCCCGACCCGCTGCCGTTCGACCTGAACGCCCCGGTGGTGGAGATCGGCGATGAAGACTTTGGCATCTGGTATATGGACTGCCAGGACGAGCCCGAGAAGTACACGGGCAAAACGGTCCGTTTCCTGGCGCAGGTCTGCCAGACCAACCGGGCCGGCAAAAACAGCTTTGTGCCCGGCCGCTTTGCCATGACCTGTTGCGTGCAGGACATCCAGTTTGTCGGCTTCCCCTGCGTTTACGACGGCTACAAAGCCCTGGAGCAGCGTGCCTGGGTGCGCGTGACCGCCAAGGTCAACTACAAGTTCCACAATATCTACCGCGGCAAGGGCCCGGTGCTGACCGCCCTCTCCGTGGAGCCCGCTGAGAAGCCCCTGAACGACGTTGTGACGTTCTCTTAAATTCGCCCGTCTGCTTTGCGGACGCCTCTCCCAAACAGAGAGGCAAGGGCCGGTCTATAGCCAGTTGGCTTTAGGAGGTTGCTATGAAAGCTTTGTTCCGTATCCTGGGCACGGCGGCTGCCGTTGCTGTCACCGGCGCTGCCATCGTTGTGCTGGACAAGATCCTCAACGACAAGGCCCCGCTCCATGTGGAGGAAATCGAGTTCCCCGAGGACGCCGAAAATGACGCCGAGGAGGCCGCCAAGACCGCACAGGCTTACGCCGAGGGCGAAACCAAAGTGGAGGGCGAAGCCAAAGCGGAGGCCCCCAACCCGAACCCCGTGGAGGTCGGCCCTGCTGTTGCTCCCAAAGATGAGAACGGCAAGTTCGACCCCACCAAGATCGCGGAAGCTTCCGACTTCGGCGATTGGGAAGAGCAGGGCTGCAAGGGCTGATCTGCATTTTTTGAATCCGTAACCTAAAACCCCGGCGGAGTCGAACGATCCCGCCGGGGTTTTGCTGTAACTTGCTGTATTTTCTTTTACATGGCGATCCAGCCCAGTGCATTTGCCACCGAGCTGACCAGAATGATGGCCGCGAAAACGGGGCAGAGATACTGGATCATAAAGTTGAAGATGACCTTGCGGCGGAACGGTTTGCCGCTCAAAGTGACCTCTTCCTCGATCTTTTTTACACCGATGACGCGGGAGACCAGCAGGCAGGTGGTGATGGCCGCAATGGGCATCATGACGGAGTTGGTGAGGAAATCAAAGAAATCCAAAAACTGCATCCCGAACACGGTCACACCTGCCAGCGGGCCGTAGCCCAGGGCCGAGAGGCTGCCCAGCACCAGCATGATGACGCCGATGAGGACGGTGGCCTGATGACGGTCCCAACCCAGCTCGTCCTCAAAGGTGGAGACGGCGCTTTCGGTCAGGGCAATGGAGCTGGTGACCGCTGCAAACAGCACCAGCGTGAAAAACAGGATGCCCACCACGGTGCCAAGGCCCATGCTTTCGAACACCTTGGGGATGGTAATAAACATCAGGGCCGGGCCAGCCTGCAGGGTATCGGGGTCGCCGCCGGAGAACGAGAAGACCGCCGGAATGATCATCAGGCCCGCCATGATGGCAATGGCCGTGTCAAAAATTTCGACGTTCTCGGTGGACTCCTCAATCGAGACGTCCTTTTTCATATAGGAGCCGAACGTGACCAGAATGCCCATGGCGATGGACAGGGAATAAAACATCTGCCCCATGGCCGTGACGACGGTCATCCAGGAGAAATGGGCGACATTGGGCACGAGGAAATACTTCACACCCGCCAGCGCCCCGGGCCGGGTGACGGAGTACCCCGCAATGATGACGGAAAGCACCACCAGAATGGGCATCATGACTTTGGAGACCCGTTCCACGCCGTTGCGGACGCCCGCAAAGATAATCGCCAGCGTGAAGATGGTGAAGATGACAAAGCAGATCTCCGCCGAAGCACCATTGGAGATGAACGACGAGAAATAGCCGTCCGTGGCCAGCTCCTTGCCGTGCCCGGCAATGTATTCCGCCAGATACCGGATGACCCAGCCGCCAATGACCGAGTAATAGGGCACGATGAGGATGGGGATGATGGCGTTGATCCAGCCGCCGAACGAGAGCCCGCCCTTTTTGCCAAAGGCCGCGAAAGCGCCCACCGGGCTCTTCTTGGTCATCCGGCCCAGAGCCGTCTCCGCCACGATCATGGTATAGCCGAACGTGAACGCCAGCAGAATGTAGATGAGCAGAAAGATGCCACCGCCATACTTGGCCGCCAGATACGGGAAACGCCAGATGTTGCCAAGGCCAACGGACGCGCCTGCGGCCGACAGCACAAAGCCGATCTTGCCGGAGAACGCGCTCCGCTTTTTGTATTGAGGTTCCATGTTTTTCTCCTTTCCCAAATTCCAAAACGAACAAATCCAGTGTAGCACAGGCCATCGGCAAATTCAATGCACCGGAACAGTATGTTGCCATGCCCGGCCCCGCAGGCGTTCTTGTGTTCCCCCCGCCGCCGTGTTACAATAGTCTCAGGCGTTTTTCGTGTTTTTTGTCAAAGTCGGTCGGTTTTTGCCGTGCTTTGCTTTACGAATTGCACTTGATTGAAAAATTTCAACTCAAAGGAGAGAATTCATGGCGCAGACCAGACAAAATATGGGGAGCGGCAATGTCAAAAAGCTGCTGCTCCAGCTCATGATCCCCGCCGTTGTGGCTCAGGTGGTCAACCTGTTGTACAACATCGTGGACCGTATTTATATCGGCCATATTGCGGGCATTGGCGCGGCGGCGCTGACGGGTGTGGGCCTGTTTGCCCCCATCCTGATGCTGCTCAACGCGTTTGCCATGCTTATCGGCGCGGGCGGCGCGCCCCGCACGGCCATCGCGCTGGGGCAGGGCAACAAAGAAGAAGCCGAAAAGATCATCGGCAACAGCTTTACCATGCTGCTGTTTTTTGCCGTGGTGCTTACCATCGGGTTCTATGCCGGGGCTCCCATCCTGCTGCGGCTCTTTGGTGCCAGCGAGGCCACCCTGCCCTATGCGCTGGCCTACAGCCGCATCTATATCCTGGGCTCGGTCTGTGTCCTCCTCGTCATGGGCATGAACCCCTTTATCACCACCCAGGGCTTTGCGAAGATCAGTATGCTGACCACCGTCATCGGCGCGGTCATCAACATCATCCTGGACCCCATCCTCATCTTTGTGCTGGACATGGGCGTGCGGGGTGCCGCCATTGCCACGGTGCTCAGCCAGGCCGTGGGTGCCTGCTGGATCCTGCGCTTCCTCACCGGGAGCAAGACCATTCTCCGGCTCCGCAAAGAGCATCTGCGGCCCGAGGGCCGGGTCATCCTGCCCGTGATGGGGCTGGGCATCTCCACCTTTGTGATGCTTTCCACCGAGAGCCTGCTCTCCATCAGCTTCAGCTCCAGCCTGGCCCGGTACGGCGGTGACGTGGCCGTGGGTGCCATGACCGTCATCACCAGCGTGTCCCAGCTCTGTACCCTGCCCATTCAGGGCATCTGCCAGGGCGGCCAGCCGGTCATGAGCTTCAACTTTGGCGCGGGCAATCAGGCCCGTGTGAAAGAGGCGTTCCGTTTCCAGTTCACCCTCTGCTTCGGGTACACCACCCTGTTCTGGCTGGGGATGATGCTGGTGCCCGGGCTGGTGGCCGGCATCTTCACCTCCGATGTCCCCCTCATCCAGTACACCACCTGGGCTATGCGCATCTACATGGCCGGTATCTTTGCCATGGGCGTTCAGATCGCCTGCCAGCAGAGCTTTATGGCGCTGGGGCAGGCCAAGGTCAGCCTCCTGCTGGCCTGCCTGCGCAAGCTCATTCTCCTCATCCCGCTCATCTTCCTCCTGCCGCACCTCCTGCCGGACCCGGTGTTCGCGGTCTTCCTCGCGGAGCCCGTCAGCGACATCACGGCGGCCAGCATCACGGTGTTCACGTTCCTGTCCCGGTTCGATAAAATTCTCGATGGGGGCGCGGCGAACGTCTGAGCGTATTTCTGGAAAGAAAAAATCCATCGCTGTTTTTGACAGCGATGGATTTTTTGTTTGCGGCTTTTATGCGTTGGTCTTCTCATCCTCCGCGACACGCTCCGGGGCCTCGGCCTGAACACGGGTCAGCATATCCATCTCGGGCATCAGCTCATGGCTGACCACCGAGAGCATTTCCTCCAGCTTTTTGCAGTCCTCCGGGGAGAACCGCTCCCTGGCACGCTCAATGACGGTGTGCAGGTAGGAATAGCTGATGTTGTAGTAGTTGATATACTTCTGTGTGGGGCGGAGATGGTACTCCCGGCGGTCCACCGTGGACTGGATCTTTTCCACATAGCCCTTGCGGACCAGGCTGCCGATCTTATAAGCGGCATTGGGGGTGGAAATGCCCATCATCCGGGAAAACTCGGCAATGGTGGGCTCTCCCATGGCCATGATGCCCTCCATGCAGAAGGAC
>OLWJ01000289.1_pt1 | contig 17768 bp, 18 predicted proteins | sample 1674291 | NCBI WGS metagenome assembly OLWJ01 (sample SAMEA103958159, study PRJEB25191) | human gut metagenome | biome: human-associated habitat [ENVO:00009003]; feature: intestine environment [ENVO:2100002]; material: feces | place: Germany | collected 2013/2015
CGTCAAATCCTGACAGGCGAAGTCAGAAGCCCCATCGAGCCAAAACCCGGCTGTTGTTTTGCGGCACGCTGTCCGAATGCGACCGCGGCTTGTGCAGAGCATGTCTGCAATCTGAAGGAAGTGGAACCGAATCATTTCGTGTCGTGTGTGCTATATGAATAAAAACGTTTCTGATGAAGTGCCAAGGCTACATGCCTATTTTGAGGAGCATCGCAAGGAGCTGCTGGATGATATCATGGAGATGATCCGCAAAATGTACCGGAAGAGGAAAATGCGCCATTTGGCATGGAATGCGCCCGTGCGCTCAAAGCAATCACTGCCCGCGCGGGAACATTCGGATTGAAGCCGGCAATTCTGGAGAACAAGGTCGCCTATGTGGATATGAACGACTGCCCTGCGCAGCTGGATATTCTGGCACATGTGGATGTGGTCCCGGCTGGGGATGGCTGGAGTGTGACGGAGCCGTTTGTTCCTTTGATCAAGGACGGAAAGCTCTATGGCTGTGGGACCTGCGATGATAAGGGACCTGCCGTAGCAGCACTATATGCCATGCGAGCGGTGCGGGAGTTGAATATCCCGCTCAAGTACAATGTTCGCCTGATTCTCGGCGCAGATGAAGAGACTGGCTGCCGTGATACCGACTGCTATTACAGCCATTTCAAAGAAGCGGAGAGTATCCCGTCATCAACCTGGAAAAGGGCGGCCTATATACGAGCTATTCAGGCACATGGGAAGAGAACACTGTGCTTCCCTGCATCCGCAGAATTGACGGCGGTACGGTTGGCAATGCGGTCCCCGGTAAGGCGGAAGCCGTTGTAGAAGGGATTTCAACAGATGAGATCGCAAGGGCTGCCTCCGCTATAGGAGAGCAGACTGGGATCGCTTTCAGATGGGAAGAAAAAATGGGTGCGTTGTGATCCGTGCGGAAGGCAAGAGTGCTCATGCCTCCACGCCTTGGGAAGGAAACAGTGCACTTACTGGCTTGCTGGCGCTGCTGATGCAGTTTCCCTTTGCCGACTGTGAGGGACAGCGCCGCCTGCGCGGATTGACAGAGCTGTTTCCGCACGGCGCATTTTACGGTGAGGCGGCTGGCGTGGCGCAGGCGGATGAATTGTCCGGCCGGTTGGTGCTGAGCTCCAACGTGCTTCATTATGCGGAAGGCGGTATGTCCGGCCGCATAGACTGCCGCGCGCCGATGTGTGCCAGCGAAGAGACTGTGCTTGAGGTGCTGCGTGAAAAACTGGCGGCTTATGGCTGGTATCTTCCGGAGAACTGCAAAATGGTCCCCCCATTACGTTCCGGAAAATAGTCCGTTTATCCAGACGCTTTTAGGCTGCTATGAGCAGGTCATGGGCGAACTGGGCAAGTGCCTTGCTATTGGCGGCGGGACATATGCGCACTTTCTGAAAAATGACGTGGCGTTTGGCGCTTCCCAATTAGGTGTAGATTATCACATGCACGGTGCAAATGAGTACCTTGTGGTAGATGAGATCGTGCGAAGCACGGAGCTGTTTGCGCTGACCATTGTTGCACTTTGCGGCGAACACGCTGAGCCGATGTAAAATGCGGTTATGTAAATGACACCCGTCGGTATGATCCGATGGGTGTTATTATTTGTGCTGTGTTTTTTGACAGACGAATCGGATTCTTGCAAAAATGCCCAAAGATGTCAATAGAATCCGTTCGCCTGCGCAAGAATTTTATGGCGTGCGGACAGAAAAGACTTTTTCGTGCTGCGAGACGGCGACAGACAGCAGATCTCATGGCGATAATGACGAATTTCTGTCATTGGAGTGTTTTTCGTGGGAATACATCTGTCCGCTCCTTGCAATTTCCTGCACATAAAGATATAATAAAGGCCGTTAGTGAAAGCGCCTTTGCGGCCTGAGCAGAGAGAAGAGGATCGTAAGAGCGTTAGATTTTGAAAAGAAAGAAGATGCCCCTATGAATCCCTTTATGAAGACCCTTAAAAAAATTGCCGCCGCGTATAACGGCGTCAGCCTGATTTTGCGCATCGCGATCGGCCTTGTCGTCGGCGTGATCCTGGCGCTGGTCTGTCCCAGCGCGACGTGGTTACGGGAGCTTGGCAACCTGTTTGTCGGCGCGCTCAAGGGCATTGCCCCCGTGCTGGTGTTCGTCATCGTGGCGAGCGCGCTGGCGCAGGGCTCGTCCAAGCTCGACCGCCGCTTCGGCACGGTCGTGTGGCTCTATATGCTCACAACGTTCGTCGCCGCGGCGCTGAGCGTTGTGACCAGCATGCTCTTCCCGCAGACGCTGGTGTTTCCCGAGGCGGCCGAGGCGGAGGTCATCCCGCAGGGCCTCGGCGAGGTCATGCACACGCTGCTGGCTAATATCGTCTCGAACCCCATTTCCGCCATTATGAACGGCAATTACATCGGTATTCTGATGTGGGCCTGCCTCTTCGGTGTTGCGATGAAGAAGCTCGGTGCGGACTCCACAAAGGTCTTCCTGAGCAATGTGTCCGACGCGGTCTCGACCATCGTGCGCTGGATCATCAACCTTGCGCCGTTTGGCATCATGGGCCTTGTGTTCACGAACGTTGTGAGCAACGGCCTTGCGATCTTCACCCAGTACGGCAAGCTCCTGCTGCTTTTGGTCGGCACGATGCTCTTCATGGCGCTTGTCATCAACCCCATCATCATCTTCATCTATCTGCGCTGCAATCCCTATCCGCTGGTGTTCCGCTGCCTGCGCGAAAGCGGCCTGACGGCGTTCTTCACCCGCTCTTCCGCGGCGAATATCCCCGTAAACATGGCGATGTGCGAAAAGCTCGGCTTGGACAAGGACTTCTACTCCGTCTCTATCCCCCTCGGCGCGACGATCAACATGGACGGCGCGGCCATCACCATCACCATTATGACGCTGGCCGCGGCCAATACGCTGGGTATGCAGGTCTCGCTGCCCGCGGCGATTTTGCTCTCGATCATGTCGGCCCTCGGCGCGTGCGGCGCTTCCGGCGTGGCGGGCGGCTCGCTGCTGCTCATCCCGATGGCATGCTCGCTGTTCGGCATCTCGAACGACATCGCGATGCAGGTCGTCGGCGTCGGCTTCATCATCGGCGTCATTCAGGACTCTGTCGAGACCGCGCTCAACTCTGCGGGCGACGTCGAGTTCGCCGCGACGGCCGAGTATCACCAGTGGCTCAAGCAGGGCAAGCCCCTGCCGGAATTCCTCGGCGGCAAGAAGAAGGAAAGCGGCAGAGTGTGAAAACAAATAAAAGTGCGCCGGCTCAACGAGCCGGCGCACTTTTTGTGCGGTGATGCCGAACGATCGACGGGAGGGACAACTTCGCGTTTACTTTCGAACTACCCCTTGCTATAATAAACAAACTTTGACCAATTTTGCATATTTATGACAAGTGTAAACGCCGCAAAGGAGACAAGCGCATGAAGCAAGCAGAACATCCGCCCGCGACCGCAGGGGCGAGCATTGCGGCAGAATACAGCCTTGCGATCATCGACCAGCTTGCGCGCATCGACCGCTCCCGCAGCAAGGAGGAGATGGACGAGTTGGTTTATCGCCTGCTGAGTCTGATCGGCGAGGCCATGCAGTCTGACCGCGTGTTTCTCTTCGAGCGGCTGGAGGGGACGGCGGAGGCCTATTGCAACACCTTTGAGTGGTGCGCGAACGGCGTCGCGCCGCAGATCGACAACCTGACGGAGATCGTTCCCGCGGATATGCCGTACTGGCTCAAGGTCTTCGGCCGCGGCGAGACGATCGTTATTCCGAATATTGAAGACGTGAAAACGCTGATGCCGAGCGAGTACGAGCTCCTGAAGGCGCAGAGCATCCGCTCTGAGATCGCGGTGCCGGTTTTCTATCGCGGCAATCTGAGCGGCTTTTTCGGCCTTGACAATCTGCAGCGGGCGATGACGGCCGGCCAGCTCCGATTGCTTGCCTTTGACGGCGGGCACCTCGGCAGCGCGCGGGAGAACCTGCGCATGCTGACGCTGCTGGAAGAAAAGCAGAAGTCACTCGAGCAGAACTTGCAGGCCGTGAAGCTTGAGCAGCAGATGCTCAAGGTGCTCTGCAAGGACAGCACGTCCGTCTACCGCGTGGACCTGATGAATGACCGGGCCGAGACCGTCAAGATCGAGGAGCACTCCAACTTCGCGGGCGACCTGCTCCCGCACGGGCCATTATGAGGAGATTGCAAGCGAGCGGCGGATGCACCGGCTGACCGGACACAGCGGTAAAGCAAGCATCCATATGAGCGCAGCGAGCAAGCAGAGCATCGTGCCGGAGTATCTGCCCTATGTTGAACCGTTTTTTGACCTTTCGACGCTCGCGGAGAGATTGCGGTACGATGATTCCGTGATGCTTGAATACCCTGTGAAGGATGGCAACTGGCATCTCGCGCGCTTCATCGTGCAGACGCGCGGGGAAAATGGCGAAGCGGAGCAGGTGCTCTTTGCGATGCGCCTTTACAGCGAAGAAAAACGCCGCGAAAAGGACTTGATGAGCGCGGCAGATGCGGCACGCCGCGCGAACGAGGCAAAGTCCGAGTTCCTCTCGCGCATGTCGCACGACATCCGCACGCCGATGAACGTCATCATGGGCTTTACGAACATCGCCTTACAGCATGCGGACGACCCGGGCAAGATGAAAGAGTGCCTGGAAAAGATCCAGATCAGCGGCGGCAATCTGCAGGAGCTCATCGACGATGTGCTGGATATCTCGCGCATCGAGAGCGGGGAGTTCAAGATCGTCTCGCAGGCGGTGAAGCTGCCGGAGCTGTTTGACTTCTACTGCCAGGCCATCGCGGGCATGGCGGAGGCGGAGCACATCCCCATCATCGCCCTCACAGCCAACGCCTACCATGAGGACATTCAAAAATGCCTCGCTGCGGGCATGAACGCCCACCTCTCCAAGCCCATCAACATCGACCGCGCGGTGCGCACGATCATCGAATGCGCCCGCACGGCGAAAGAGAACGGATAAAAGAAAAAGGCTCACGAAAGCAATGCTTTCGTGAGCCTTTTTGCGATATTTACTGCTTGTCGACGCCAAATATCGAAATTTGACTCTCGTCGCTCTGGCCGTGCACCTCGGCGATGACGGCGAGGCTCTCTTCGCTTGCGCTGCCGGGTTCGACCTGCGGCATCGCGAGGAAGAAGCCCTGCAGAAGGTCGACGCCGAGCGACAGCACGGTGCGTACCTCGTCCGCGGTCTCAAGGCCCTCGGCCACGACCTTCATGCCGCGCTGGTGCGCGTAGGATACGGTGTTCGACACGATCTGGCGCTTGTTGGCGTCGGTGTCGATGTCGCGGATGATGGAAAGGTCGATCTTGATGTAGTTGGGCGAGAGCTCGAGAAGGCTGCGCTCGTTGCTGTAGCCGCTGCCGTAGTCGTCGAGCGCGAACGCACCAGAGCTGCCACGGATCGTCTGCTTGATGCGCAGCGCCTTGGGGTCGAGCCCCTCTTCCTCCGTGATCTCAATGACGATGCGCGGCAGGATCGAGGCGTAGCGCGCGGAGTATTCCGAAAGCTCATCGGGCGTTAGATACTGGCTTGCAATCGAATTGACAAACAGCAGCGCGCTGGGCACGACCTTACCGGCGTTTTCAAGCGCCTGATATGCACTTGACGCACAGAAGAACGTGATGCGCTCGACCTCGTGCAGGCAGTTTTCCTCGCGCGCGAGGCGCAGCACGTCAGCAGGGGAGTGCAGCGTGGGAAGATCCACGCGCATGAGCGCTTCATAGGCGAAGACGCTGCCGTCTTTTGCGTCGATAATCGGCTGGAAGTGATAGGAGATGAGCTCTTCGTTGATGAGACGGCGGAACTCCTCATGGCAACGTCTTTCCTGCAGGTCGGTGCGGTAGACCTCAGGGTCGAATTCCAGCAGCTCGCCCTTGCGCGAGTGCTTGACCTGATACATGGCAAAGTCCGCGTATTTGCGCAGTGTGATGAGATTTGTGCTGCTCTCGGGATACCACGCGACACCGCCGGAGACGCTCACGCGCAGCTCACGGCCGCTGGGAAGCTGGACGACAGACTGCTCAAGGGCGGCTTTCAGCGCGCAGATGTCGGCGCGCAGCGTATCCTGATCGTTGTAGCCGTAGAAGAGAGCATTGAACTCATCGCCGCTGATGCGCGCGCAGACGGTACGCGCGGGAGCATTCTTGGCAAAGCATTCGCCTGTGAGGCGGATGTACTCGTCGCCACAGTCGTGGCCGAATGTGTCGTTTATCTGCTTGAGGTTGTCGAGGTCGAACATCAAAAGCGCCGCGTGGCCGAGCTTTTCGGGTGAGCAGAAGAACTCGGCGCAGATGCGGCGGAAGGCACGGCGGTTGTAGAGGTCTGTGAGCGTGTCATAGTCGCGCTCGTGCTCAATGCGCAGCTTTTCAAGCGTGTTGGCGGTCACATCCTCGGCAAGGCCAACCTGTGTGCCGTCCTCGTGCGTCGTCTCGATGCGAAGGTAGCGCTCTTTGCCGCTTGGCAGACGGATGTGGTAGAGCATCGCACCGTCGGGCGCGGGGGAGTGGGGGCACGAGCGCTCAAAGCGCTGCAAAAGCTCGCGGAAACTCTGCGCTGTTAAGTCGTCTGCGTCAACGCCGGGCATGCCGAGAAGGTCGAAGAAATTGTCGGTGACATAGATGCTGTCGGGAGCGGAGCGCAGCTCATAGCCGCCGAGCTCCACGCTTGCCATGTCCATGATGCGCAGAAACTTGGTCGAAGTATCGAGCACCTCGCGTCCGAGCTGCGTGAACGCGGAGGAGAACCGGTCGAGCTCGATGATGCCGGTGGCGGAGAGCATGGGGATGGAGCTGCGGCTCTCGCGCGCGTGCGCGACCTCGTCGGAAAGGCGCGAGATCGGGCGTGAGAGTTTGCGCGCCAGCACAAGGCTGCTGAAAAGTCCTGCGGTGAGCACGACGAGGACCGCGATGATCAAGAGCCGCACCACATCGCCTGAAAAGGCGTAAAGCGCCGATACCGGCACCGAGCCGATAAGCAGCATCTGCTCATTGGAAAACGGCGCGTTGCGGTTGTAGAGCGTCAGCGGTGCCACGGCGGCGTGACAAAGGCCGAGGGGGGAGTCACTCTGGTAGCCGCCGCGCTTTGACGGCTTGAGCAGCAGCGCCTGGTCATAGGATTGCTGTGGCGCATTTGCAGCGGGGGAGGCGGAGATGACGCTGACGGTAAGGTCGTCTTTTCCGATGGCGGAATTCGATGCGACGCCGAGAAGATAGGTGCCCGAGCTGTCGTTCTGCAGCTCGGTGCCCGGCAGCAGGGCTTGCAGGTAGCTTTCAAGAATTTCGACGCCGAGCACGCCGTAGACCGTGCCGTCATCTAAAATAAGCGGGATGGTGTAGGCGATGGCGGAGTGATCGTCGCCGGAGAGCGTGTAGGGCGAGGACGTCCAGTGGCCGTAGTCCGCGGCGTCCAGTTCGCCGTTTCCGTGGTAGGCTGCCTGAAAGACAGGATAGAGAAAGCCACTGCTGCCGTTGGCCCCATAGTTGATCGAGGGCGTCCAGCTCGTGTCGGTCGCAATGTAGAGTGACTGTACGACCTGTGCGGGTGCGCGCACGAGCATAAGATCAGAATTGCGCTGCGAGGGGGAGGAATTCGGGTCAAGGTCGCGCAGGTAAAGGCAGGGCAGCGGCTCGCCCTTTTCGCGTGTGTCGAGATCGTGCGTGTTGAGCACGACAAAAATGCCGGTGACGGGGCGATGGCGCATCGAGGAGATCAGGCTGTCGCCAATCGAGAGCAGCAGGGGGGATGCGGCGTCGCTGCCGCTGTCGAGCGTGTCGAGGCTGATCTCGCCGTCGTCGAGCATGGCCTGCGTCACGGCGTTGATCTTGCCCGCAAGCGACGAGAGGTCCTGCGCGTCGAGCATCTGGCCTTGCAGATAGTTTTGGCGGTTTTCCGTCTGTATCTGCAAGATGTCGACAGCATTCTGCTCAAGGCTCGTGTTGATGCGGCAGAGATAGAGAATGCCGACAAGCAGCGCGATCTCGATGAACAGGATCCAGAGCATGGAGCGCAGGATCGTATGGAAGATGGTGACATGCGGCACATGATCCGATGGTTTGCGAAAGAACATAAAACTGCCCCTTTTTTGTCATTGAACAGTCACTCAGCCCTGAAAGGCCTCAAGCGATGCAAGCGTATCCTGATACCAGGCTTCAAAGCATTCGTCGGAAAGGAACTGCGCCGAGGCCTCTTCAAAGCTCTGTCCCTGCGCCATTGCCTCTTTGGCCGCGGTGCGGTCGGCGCTTGCCTTATCGCTCATGGAATATTCAAGAATGGCGCGGGCGTTCGTGCCGCCGGAGAAGGCGTGGGGCGTGTAGAGATGGTTTTCGTTGACCGTGTCGACTGCGGCAGGACTTCGTCCATTTCGTCGCTGAGGGCAAGACCGCTTGCGCGGATCGCGTCGATGGAGTTGCCCTCGTGCGTGACGGGGAGGTAGCCTGAGTCGACAGAGAACGTGATGTTGTGCTCGGGCGAGGTGAACCACTTGAGGAAGACAAGGCTCGCCTGAATCTCAGCGTCGCTCGCCTTCGTCACGACCATGCCCGCGCCCTGCTGCACGGCGTAGTCCTCGCCGTTCGCAAACTTCGGGCTTTCAAGCGCCTTGCGCGTGATGTCGTGGCTGTCCATGTCGTCGGCGATGACCTGCGTGGGGAAGAACGTCGCGCTCGAGGAGGAGCCGACGTAGGCGATGATATTGCCGGTCTTCACATCATCGCTGCGGAAGCGGCCGCTTGCGGAAAAGTAGCCCTTGATGAAGGGTACATAGTAGTTATCCCAGAGGGTGCGCACGGCGTCGTGGTCAAAGTTCAGCGTCATGCTGCCGTCCTGTGCGTCGAAGATCGTGCAGCCGAGCTGCTTGGCGCCGATGAGCATGTAGTTCGCCATCGCGTCGCGGCCGAAGAATGCGCGTCCATCGTTCGGGATGTCGGGCGTCTGCGCGTCGGTCCACTCGTAGTAGCGTTCGGCGACGGAGACGAGGCCTTCGATCGTGGCCAAGTCGTCATAGGTTGCGCCTGTGGCGGCGGCGAACGGCTCCCAGTCCGTTTCATTGAGAAACAGCAGCTCCGCCGACTTGGCGACGGGGAAGATCTTGATACTGCCCGAGCCGGAGAAGTCGCCTTCGCTCAGATAGTCCTCAATAAAGGCGGCGCGGTCCTCTTCGCTTAGATAATCGCTCAGATCGGCAATTTGACCCATCTCATCGAGCGCGTAGGCAGTGTCGGCGTAGGCGGAGAAGATGTTGGGCATCGCCTCGGCACCAACCTTGCCCTCTGCAGAGGCGAGGACGTTGTTCTCAAGATCGGTCACGCTGCCGTGGCTGGAGCTCTCAACCGTGATGCCCTGTTCCCTGCCGACGGTCGAGTTGAACTCGTCGACGAGCGCGTTGAACGCTTCGAGCTGTTCACCGTTATAGTACGTCCAGATCGTGATATTGACAGGGTTCGCCGGGGAAAATCCGGGGTCTGCCTTGCTGCTGCAGCCTGCGAGCAGCATCATCGCCGCCGCTGCGGCGAGCACGCGAGGGAGAAATTTGTTGTGAGCCATGATGCTTCCTTTCTGTTTTGCGCGCCGTTCCGAGATGTGCAGACGAGCTGGCGCAGCAGGATATCCGTGATGGTGCGCACGTGGAGGATGTGCGTGCCGGATTCGAAGTTGCGCGACTCGACGACGTGGCTCAGAATGTTGATGATGGCGCTGTTCGTCTTCTCGCGCTCGTAGACCTGCTCTTCGGCCAGGTGGACGAGGTGCTTCTGGCGCGCGTAGAGCGTGAGTGCGCTGCTCACGCGCCGCTGCGTGACCGTCAGGTTGAACGGGCGGCGGATGTAATCTGTTACGCCGAGGTCGTAGGCCTTCTGGATGAACGACTCGTCATCCTCGGACGAGGTGATGATGACGGGGATCTCCTGCAGCCAGTTGCGCTGCTTCATCACCTCGAGCACGCCGAAGCCGTCGAGGCGGGGCATGTTGATGTCGAGCAGCAGCAGGTCGATGTCGAACTCGGAGTGCAGCAGCTCGAGCGCTTGCATGCCGTCGTCGGCATAGAGGTATTCGTAGCGGACGCCAAGAATTTCGGAAAGGATCTGCTGGTTCATTTTCGAATCGTCCGCGATCAGGATTCTGGCTTCGACCATAGTGTAGACCTCATACGCATTTTAGGGCGCGCTCTTTTGTAGAAATGCCGCCGCGGGGCGGGCGGACAAGAAAATAGGCACCGGAAAAGCCAGTGCCAAACAAAAACTGTTTATGCGTGTTTTTAAGAAACATTTGATACTTAGTGTAACTTAGCACAGAACCACGGAACATTCAAGGGAAATTTTCCCGGTTTTTCCTGCTGTTTTGCCAGAAATGATTGAAAAAAGAGCGGAAAGGGCGAAGCGTTTCCGTAAAAAACGGGAGAGCCGTCAGCGGACGGTAAAAAATGCACGATAAATTTGAGGAAAAAAGAAATATGGATTGTAAAATATGTGCGAAATGGGGAGAAATATTGAACATTATTGACAATTTTTAGAAAAAGTTTATAGCAATAGCATATTTTTCCTGATATACAACTTCTTAACATACATCGGCAGATAGCAGACGGAGGCGGATGAATATGGCGTACATGCGTTTGGGCGATCTTCTGGTCTCGTCGAGCGTCATCACGAACGAGCAGATGGAAAGAGCGCTTGGAATGCAGAAGGAGACAAAGGAGCGCCTGGGCGACCCGACGATCTGCATGGAGCTGACGAAAAAGGACGAGGGCTGCACACTCAAACACGGCGTTCCGCGCGGTGCACACGCTCAAGGGTGTGGCGCTGAACTTGGGTCTCGGCTCACTTGCTCACGCCAGCTCTCAGATGACGGAGGCGCTGCGCGGTCAGGATCCGATGCCTGAAAGCGTACAGCCACTCTATGTGGCGGTGCAGAAGGAGCACACTGCCGTGTGCAGCGCGCTCGAGCAGCTTGAAAAGTGATCGAAGATAAGAAAAAGTCGAAACCGGACGGTTTCGACTTTTTTACTTCTTACAGCAGCGGGGCGATGATGCGCATGCCGGGGCCGATGAGCTTTCGCATAAACGGGTCGTTTTTGAGAAGGTCCATGTCCGCGCGGACGCACTTGGCGAGCGTTTGCTGGAAATCCTGCTCAATTTTTGCGACTTCGGGCGATGCATAAAGGTACGTGCCGCATTCAAAGTGGTGGTACAGGCTGCGGTAGTCCAGATTGATCGTGCCGACGGTCGCCTTGCAGTCATCGCTGACGAAGACCTTCGCGTGAACGAAGCCCGGCTCGTACTCATAAATTTGTACACCGTTTTCAAGCAGCCTGCGGTAGTACGTGTGCGCAAGCGAGAAGGCAATCTCCTTGTCAGGCACGTGCGGCAGGATAAGCTGCACCTCCACGCCGCGGCGCGCGGCGTAGGTCAGCGCCGTGATCATCTCGTTGTCGATGATGAGGTACGGCGTCATGATGTGCACATAGCGGTTGGCGCGGTTGATGATGTCCATATACACCATCTCGCCGACAAGGTTGCGGTCGAGTGGGCTGTCGCCGTAGGGGATGACGTAGCCCGGCTCCTTTTCGCGCACCGGCTGCGGCACGTCGAGATACTTGCTGTAGACTTCGGGCGTAAAGTGCACGGAGCTGACGTCCCACATCTGCAAAAACATCAGCGTCAGGCTGCGCACGGCGTCGCCGCGCAGGGCAATGGCGGTGTCCTTCCAGTGGCCGAGGCGCGAGGTGCGGTTGATGTACTCGTCGGAGAGGTTGATGCCGCCTGTGAAGCCGATCTTGCCGTCGATGACCATGATCTTGCGGTGGTCGCGGTAGTTGTAGTGCGTGGAGACGAACGGGCGCAGCGGCGCGAACATCTTGCAGGCAATGCCGAGCTTTTCGAGCTTTTCGGGGTAAGAATAGGGCAGCAGCGCGACCGCGCAGGTGCCGTCGTACAGCACGCGCACCTCGACGCCAGCGTTGACCTTTTCCTTGAGAATTTCAAGGATGCGGCCCCACATGTAGCCCTCCCTGACAATGAAATACTCGAGGAAGATGAAGTGCTCGGCCTTTTGGAGCTCGTCGCACATGACCTCGAACGCATCGTCGCCGAGGGGGAAGTATTGCGCCTGTGTGTTTTGATAGCAGGGGAAGCCGCAGGAATTCAGGTAGGAGGCAAGGCTTTGGAGCTCCTCCGGTAATTCCTCCTTGGAACACGCGCTTTCCGAGGGGGCGAAGTGCTCCGTCTGCGACAGGATGTCGTTATAGCGGCGGATCATCAGCCGGTGGCCGAGGTCCGTCTTGATGTAAATGTACAGGATCAAGCCGAACACCGGCAGCACCGCGAGGATGAAAAACCACGTGAGCTTGATGGTCGGGTTGTCGTCGTTGCTGAACAGAAACAGCACGACTGCCGCCGACAGCAGCGTGTTGCCGCCCCAGAAGTAGGGCAGAAAGCCCTCAAGCTTGTAAAAGGCGGCAAAGAGGAACAAGATCTGCACGATCAGCGAAACGATGATGATGCCCGTTCGGCCGAAGATGATCTGCAGAAGGCCTCGCTTGCCCTTTTCTAAAAGGAGAATGTGATTGTCGTCGTCTTTCATAGATGTCCTTTCTCAAAGATGACCGTGCCCACGCGGGGCAAGGCACCTACATTTATTATATATCTACTTTATCATAACATGACTTTGCCGAAAAGCCAACCCATTTCCGCAGCGAAGCGCACGCAGACGGAGGAAACGGGACTTGGCGATTTGATGTTCCTGTGTTAAAATGGCGAAAAAGACAGAAAGGTGGGCGAGAGGATGGAATGGCAAGCGCAGCTGCACAATATTCCGCCGCTGTATGACGAAAAGTCGCGCGTACTGATCTTGGGCTCGTTCCCGTCGGTCAAGTCAAGGGAGGCGGCGTTCTTCTACGCGCACCCGCAGAACCGCTTCTGGCCGACGCTCGCCGCTGTTCTGGGCGAGGAAACGCCGAAGACGGTCGAAGAGAAGAAAGCGATGGTCCTGCGCCGCGGCGTCGCCATGTGGGACACCATCGGCTCATGCGAGATCGTGGGATCGTCGGATGCGAGCATCACGAATGTTGTGCCGAACGATCTGTCCGTCATTTTGGATGCGGCGGACATTCAGGCCATCTTCTGCAACGGTGGCACGTCCTACGCCTGCTATAAAAAATACTGCCGCGCGAAGCTCGGGCGCGAGGCCGTCCAGCTTCCCTCCACCTCGCCGGCCAACGCCAGATGGACGAAGGAAAAGCTTGTCGAGGTCTGGGGCGCGGCACTGAAGCCGTATCTTCATTGACGCGGCGTTGACAAACAACGGCAAATGGCTTATGATACAGGCTCAAACGATACAGGGAGAGTGAAACCATGGGCAATCTGGCAGCGCCGGTGCGCGCTGACAAGGAAATGATGTTTACGAATCGCCAGCTCGTCGCGCTGATGTGGCCGCTGCTGCTCGAGCAGCTTCTGGCCATTACAGTGGGTCTTGCCGACTCGCTGATGGTTGCGACCGTCGGCGACGCGGCAATCAGCGCGGTGTCGCTCGTCGACTCGATCAGCAATCTGATGATCTACATTTTCTCGGCGATGGCGACCGGCGGCGCAGCCGTTGCGGGTCAGTACATCGGACAAAGACAGAAGGAGGACGCCTGCAACGCGGGCCAGCAGCTCATCGCGCTGCTCGGCGCGGTGTCGGTCTTCTTCGTGGCGCTGCTGTACCTGTTCCGCACGCAGATATTGACCGTAATGTTCGGCCATATCGAGCCAGACGTCATGGTGGCGACGAACACTTATTATTTATATGTGATGGCGTCCATCCCCGGCATCGCGCTCTACAACGGCGGCGCGGCGCTGTTCCGCACGATGGGCCACAGCGACGTGTCGCTCAAAGTTTCGCTCCTGATGAACAGCATCAATGTGATCGGCAACGCCGTTTTGATCTTCGGCTTCGGTATGGACGTCGCGGGCGTCGCGATCCCGACGCTCGTGTCCCGCACGGTCGCGGCGGTTGTGATTCTCTCGCTGCTCTTCAACCGCGACTTAATGTTGCACCTGTCCGATATTCGCGGCTTCCACCTCAATATGCGCCTGATGAAGAACATCTTCTACATCGGCGTGCCAAGCGGCGTCGAAAACGGTATGTTCCAGCTGGGACGCCTCGTGCTCTTCAGCCTGATCTCGACGTTCGGCACGGCGTCGATGGTGGCGAACGCCATCGGCAACACCATCTCAAACTTCAACTGCTTTGCCGGTCAGGCCATCAACCTGGGCCTTGCCGCGGTCGTGAGCCAGTGCGTCGGCGCGGGCGAATTTGATCAGGCACGCGCGTATCTCAGAAAAATTGTCAAGTGGACCTACGGCATCATGGCAGTCGTCAACCTGACGATCATCGCATTGCTGCCGCTCATCATGCGCGTCTACAACGTTTCTCCCGAGGCGGAGAAGCTCGCCGTCACGGTCACGCTGATCCACGGCATCTCATCCATCTTCATCTGGGTACCGGCGTTTATGGTGCCGGGCTTCCTGCGTGCGGCGGGCGACGCGAAGTTCACGATGCTCGCCAGTATGCTGACGATGTGGGTCGTGCGCGTGATGCTTGCGTATGTGCTGGGCAAATACATGGGCTACGGCGTTATCGGCGTATGGTTCGCGCACGCGATCGTGGACTGGTCGGCGCGCAGTGTCATCTTCTTCCTGCGCTACCGCAGCGGCAAGTGGGAGACGATGGGGATCAAGACATGATTATTTTTTAAGGATGCCGTTGGCATCCTTAAAAAATAGGGGCTGCGCTCCGCTTCGTGCCTCGCCGCCCGCAGGGCGGCTCGACACGCGCGGAGCGAGAAGAATAAATCGCCACGCACTTGTCGCGGCGATTTATGGATCAAAAACATTTCGCGGCTGCGGCCGCGAAGATAAAGAGGTCTCCGCTTTTTAAGCGGAGACCTCTTTGCCTTCTGTTACACTTTTACATTTCAACGGTGATGTTGTCGGTGCCGTGCTGCTCGAATTCGCCTAAGTACGTGTCCATACGCTCGCGCAGCTCGTCGACATTTTCGGGCGTGGGCGCGTCGCTGTCCATATCGCGCAGGGCAAGCTCCTGAGCGAGAATTTCAAAAAACATCGTGTCCTCGTAGGCCATGATGGCCTCGTGGATGCCGCCCTCGGCAAACGCGCGCGAGGGGATCAGTTCGCCCTGATAGGCCTCGACCAGCGGCACCATGCCGTGGGAGAGACAGTTGGCGAATACGGTGCTCTCTACATCGTCGTATTCGCGGATACGGTCGTCGCCGCGGGTGGAGTTCATCACCCAGTTGCCGACGTAGACCAAATCAAGAAGACGGCGGAATTGCTTTTCCGTCAGATCAATTTTCATAGTGACGCCTCCTTTGACGGAACAGAGAATCTGCTTACCGGAGATTATAGCACGCGCTTTTGCATTTTACCATAGCAAAAACAGGGAAACGCACAAAAAATGCAAATGCGCCTTGTGTCCCGCTCTCCGCCGTAGTATGATGACAGAAACAAATGAGAAAGAGGACTGTATGAAAAGAAACGTTTGGCTCACCGTGCACGGCGAGCAGCAATACGAAGGCATGAGCGCCGACAGCTCAGATCTCCGCGTGCGCGGCACGATGGAGGAAACGCGCGACGGCTATCTCCTGCGATATGAGGAAACGGACGGGGACGGCAAGGTGACCACCGCGACGCGCCTTGCCCTCGCGCCGGACTGCATCATTCTGACGCGCACGGGCGAGGTGACGAGCGAGATGGTCTTTGCGGAGGGGAAGGAGCACACCTCATTCTATGCCGTGCCCTACGGAACCTTGCCGGTCGCAGTGAAGGCGGAGTCGGTCAAGTGGAAGCTCGACGAGGACGGCGGGATGCTGGCCCTGCGCTATGCAATTACTATCGGCGGGCAGAGAGGAAAATGCGCCCTGCGCATCCGCGTGAGAACAGAAGAATAAAGGAAAAGGAGCTGCCTGCGGCGGCTCCTTTTTACGCGCCCATGAGTAGCCGCACAAAAAACGCGGATGCGAGGAACATCACCGCATCGGCGCAGAGCGCGGCGGGGATGGTGTAGCGCGTTTTCGTGATGCCCGCCGCGCCGTAATAGACGGCGACGGTGTAGAACGTCGTTTCGCTCGAGCCGAGCATGACCGCCGCAACGCGGCCGACATAGGAATCGACGCCGTAGGAGTCCATGATCTCCGATCCGACAGCCAGCGCGCCGCTGCCGGAGATGGGGCGGATGAAGAGAAGCGGCGCGGTCTCGGCGGGGATGCCGATTCTGTCGAGCGCGGGGGCCAAAAGTGTGCCGAGCGCCTCCATCGCGCCGGACGCACGGAACATGTAGACGGCGGAGAGCAGTGCGATGAGTGACGGCAGAATGTGCAGCAGCACCGTGAGTCCCTCTTCCGCGCCTTTGGTGAGGGCGGAGTAGACGTCGACACGCTTGCCGAGGGCAAAGCAGGCCGTGAAGGTGAGCAGTACGGGCACGATGAGCGTAGAGAGCGCCATAGGTTCAATTCCTCCAGAAGTGGGCGAAGAGCTTTGCGGCGAAAAGCCCCGCGAGGACAGAGAGAAGCGACGTCAGCCACACGGCGGGTAAAATGTCAAACGGGTCGGCGGCGCCGAGCGAAGCGCGCACGCCTGCGAGCGTGGTGGGCAACAGTTGAATGGACGCCGTATTCAAAACGACGAGCAGGCACAGCTCATCCGATGCGGTACCCTTGCAGCCGCGGCTCATGCGGCAGGCAGCGCGGATGCCGAGCGGCGTGGCCGCGTTGCCAAGGCCCAAAAGATCGGCAGAGAGGTTAGCGGAGATCGCGGCCAGCGTCTCACTGTCGCGGCTCGCGTTCGGCAGGAGCCTCTTGAGCAGCGGGCGGAAGAGGGAAGCGAGGCGGTCGGTGAGATGACACTGGTTCATCACTTCCATCACGCCCGTCCAGAGGCACATCACGCCGCACATCGCCAAACACAGCTCGACCGCGCTCTGCGCGCCCTCGAGCGCGGCAGCGCTGAGCGCATTCAAGTTTCCCGTCAGCGCGCCGAAAATGAGCGAGACTGCCACCATTCCCGTCCAAAGCCAGGCCATTGCCATGTCCATCAACTCCTTTGCCCATAAATATATCGGCAGGGAGGGGGCAATATGCCGCGTTTTTGCGCCAAATCCGCCACAGTTGCCGCGAAAAGAGACTGCTAAAAAATTTCTCAAGAAAAAAGTCGCAGATGTCAAGTATTTTGTGCGAAAAAGATAGAATAAATTTTTGAGCGTTCACGCCGCCCGGTCAAACGCTATCTTGAAAGCCTCCGCCGAGGACATAAAGCCGAGGATTTCTCTCGGGTAATCATTGAGCCACGTCTCGACGCGCTTAACCTCCGCCGCCGTCACCTTGTCGAAGTCCGTCCCTTTCGGGAACTGCCGCCGTATCATGCGGTTAATATTCTCGTTCGTGCCGCGCTCACAAGAGCTATACGCATGGCAGTAATAGACCGTCGTCCGCTTTGCATCCTTGCGGCGGGCGCTCCGCTCGATGCCGTCAGCATCCGCGAACTCGGAGCCGTTGTCTACGGTTATCGTTTTGAAAATCTCATAGAACGCCGCGCCGTAAATACGCTCGAGACGGTCTAAAGCCGCGACGACCGTTTCGGCGCGCCCGTCCTTAATGCGGATAATGATTTCCCGCCGTGTGACGCGCTCGGAGAGGACGAGGAGGCGAGCTTTTGTCCGCTTCTTTCCGACGACGGTATCCATTTCCCAATGTCCCGGCTCTTGCCGCTCGTTGATATAAT
>OLWJ01000303.1_pt1 | contig 17345 bp, 10 predicted proteins | sample 1674291 | NCBI WGS metagenome assembly OLWJ01 (sample SAMEA103958159, study PRJEB25191) | human gut metagenome | biome: human-associated habitat [ENVO:00009003]; feature: intestine environment [ENVO:2100002]; material: feces | place: Germany | collected 2013/2015
CGCCGTGATGCTGGTCGTGTTACAGTTCTTACCTATCACGGGCATTCCGCGCCTTATCGCGTACCTCGCCGCCTATCTCGTCATCGGCTACGATATTTTGAGAAAAGCCGGCAAGGGCATCCTAAACGGCCGCGCGTTCGACGAAAACTTTTTGATGGCGCTTGCCACCCTCGGTGCGTTCTTCCTCGCCATTTGGACAAAGAGCGGCGATTATCTTGAGGGCATCGCCGTGATGCTGTTCTATCAGATCGGCGAGCTGTTCCAAAGCTACGCCGTCGGCAAAAGCCGCAAAAACATCTCCGCGCTGATGGACATCCGCCCGGACTACGCCAACATTGAAAAAGACGGCAAGTTAGAACAGGTCGATCCCGACGAAGTCGCGGTCGGCAGCATCATCGTCGTGCAGCCGGGCGAAAAAGTCCCGCTCGACGGCGTGGTCGAAAGCGGCAACGCAAGCCTTAATACCAGCGCGCTCACCGGCGAAAGCCTCCCGCGCGATGTCAAAGAGGGCGATGAGATCATCAGCGGCTGCATCAATTTAAACGGTGTTCTGAAAATCCGCACCACAAAGGAATTCGGTGAGTCCACCGTTTCCAAAATCCTCGACCTCGTTGAAAACGCCAGTTCCCGCAAGTCCCGTTCGGAAGCATTCATCTCCCGCTTCGCTAAAATTTACACCCCGGCGGTCTGCATTTCCGCTGTACTGCTCGGCATCGCCGTACCGCTCCTGCGCATGGCGTTCGGCATGGATGCCGCTTGGGTCGATTGGCTCTACCGCGCGCTGACCTTCCTTGTCGTCAGCTGCCCGTGCGCACTTGTCATTTCCATCCCGCTCAGTTTCTTTGCGGGCATCGGCGGCGCAAGCCATGAGGGCGTGCTCATCAAGGGCTCCAACTATCTTGAAGCCCTCTCCGATGCAAAAATCGTCGTGTTCGATAAAACCGGCACGCTCACGCAGGGCGTGTTTGAGGTCACTGCCGTCCACCACAGCACGATGGACGAAGCAAAGCTGCTCGAGTACGCCGCGCTCGCCGAGTGCGCCTCCTCCCACCCCATCAGCAAAAGTTTGCAGAAAGCCTACGGCAAAGAGATCGACCGCAGCCGCGTAACGGACATTGAAGAAGTCAGCGGCAAGGGCATCACCGCCAAGGTCGACGGGCACGAGGTCCTCGCCGGCAACGCAAAGCTCATGGCGCTGCACAATATTCCATATAACGACTGCCACAGCGTCGGCACCATCATTCACATGTCAATCGACGGCGAATATGCCGGTCACATCGTTATCTCCGATGTCATCAAGCCCCATTCCAAGGAAGCCATTCAGAAGCTGAAGCACGCCGGTGTTGAAAAAACCGTCATGCTCACAGGCGATGCCAAGCGTGTGGCTGATCAGGTCGCCAAAGAGCTTGGTATCGACGAAGTTCGCAGCGAGCTGCTCCCGGGCGATAAGGTCAACGAAGTCGAAAAGCTCATTCAGAATAAGCCGAAGAAAGCAAATCTCGCGTTCGTCGGCGATGGCATCAACGATGCGCCGGTGCTCACCCGTGCCGATATCGGCATCGCCATGGGCGCCATGGGCAGTGATGCCGCCATCGAAGCCGCAGACGTTGTCCTCATGGACGATGACCCGATGCAGATTGCAAAGGCCATCAAAATTTCCCGTAAGTGCATCGGCATCGTCAAGCAGAACATCGTGTTCTCGCTCATCATCAAGTTCGGCTGTCTCGCGCTCACCGCGTTCGGTCTTGCGAACATGTGGGCAGCCATCTTTGCGGATGTCGGTGTCATGATTATCGCGGTTCTCAACGCCATCCGCGCTTTGAAGTACAAAGAATAAAAGATAACATACCAAAACGCCCTCCCGCTGCGGTTTTTCCGTAAGCGGGAGGGCGTTTTTCGTTTTCTGTTTCAGCTTTTAATCTTTGTAAAGATTGCCCGTGTACCAATCCACCATGCCGTTTTGCACAGCGTCCTCAAAGTAGTCGGGCCAGTAGTCCGGCGCTTTGCCGGAGGGATACCAAATGTCCGGGTACAACGCGTTTTCGTTCTCCGTGATTTTTGAGGTGTCCACGGTCGCATCTTCGCCGTCACGCACCTTGCGCGCCACGATCACCGTGCGGAAGCCCTCATATTCATACGAGCATGTTGAAAGCATCACCGTTTTGTCGTTTTCGTTCAGGTCAACGCCGGTGTTCACCATGCTGCGTTTCATCACGTCGTAGTAAAACTGCATCTTGTCTTCCGCAGAGTCAAAATCGCCGCGCAGATAGTTGAACAGCTCCCCTTGGTTATCGTATGTATTCGTCTTGAATACCGAAACAATCTTCCATTCCGCCGCTTCCTTTTCGGTGTCATAGCGAAATACCGGACAGCTTTTCACGGTCTTGGCACTGCCAAAACCGATCACCTGCCAGAACATTCTGCCGTCCTGCATGCTGTGCCCGTGCAAAACCTGATTATCGGAGTCCACCGTGCACATACCGTCCAAAAAGATGCTGCCGTACTTCGTGCTTTCCTTTTTGTAGTTGCGGTAAAGGTAATACTGCGGGTCGTCTGCAGGCGGCGTCAGCACCGGAAAATTGATGTCCGTGCCGTCCAGCTGCACCCAGCCCGTAATGTCGCTGTTCCCACTTTGCAGCTTCAAAACAGCCTCTCGACGGCGCTCCAGCTCTGCCATGCGTTCGCTGTCCGCCGTGTCGTCTTCGGAAGAAACCGGGGCCACGCTTTCCGTGTCGCCCGCTTCGGAGTAGATTTTCTGAATCTCACCTACGTTTTTATCCGTCACATACGGGTTCACAATGAGCTCAATTACAAGCACCGCCGCCGAAACGACAAAAATCACCGAAAACAGCGTGATGAGCACCGGGAACAGAATTCTCCGCTTTCTCGGCTGCATACTTTCTTCGTCTTCATAGACCGCCACGCGCCGCATAGGCTCCGGCTCGCGGTATTTGCGCCGCACGCGTTACGCCTCGTCCACCGGCAAACCGGCAAGGTAGCGGCGCACCATATCGAGCGCTTTGGAGGCCGCGCAGTGGCGGTGCCATTCGCGGGATTTCAGTCTGCCCATCGGCTGGCGCTTTGCCACCCACGTGTTCTTGCCGTCACTCAACGCAATGTACACAAGGCCCACCGGCTTTTCTTCTGTGCCGCCGTCCGGGCCCGCAATGCCCGTGATACCCACGCCGATGTCTGCACCGCTCTCACGCACAATGCCTTCTGCCATCGCGCGCGCCGTCTGTTCGCTCACTGCGCCGTATGTCACAAGCGTCTCGTGCGGTACGCCGAGCAAACGCTCCTTCACGCAGTTTGCATACGTCACACAGCCCGTCTCAAACACGGCGGAGGAACCCGGAATATCCGTAATGCGCTTTGCAAGCATACCGCCCGTGCAGGATTCCGCCGTCGCAAGCTTCTTGCCCGCCTTTTTAAGCGCACTGACCACAAGCTCCTCCAGCGTCTCCACGTCCACACCGTACACGAAGTTGCCGATGCGCTTCTTCAATTCTTCCACCACCGGCACGCACATCGCGTCCGCTTCTTCTTTCGTTGCGGCCTTCGCCGTCACGCGCACGAACATCTCGCCTTCCTTGGCATACGGCGCCACGGTCGGGTTGCTCTGCTCCATCAGGTCTTCGATCATCTGTGCCACCGGCGCTTCGCCTCTGCCGTACACATGCACGCTGTGCGAAGCGATGACCGCGCTCTGGAATTTCTCAAGGTACGGCACGGCATAGTTGTGCAGCATCGGGGTCAATTCCGAAGGCGGGCCGGGCAGCATGATGACGATCTTGCCCTTGTCCGTCCGGAACGCGCAGCCGGGCGCAGTGCCGTTGTCGTTTTTCAGCGCGGTGCAGCCCTCCGGCAGCATCGCCTGCTTCATCTGGTTTTCGGTCATGCCGCCGTTTGCAAAGTAATCGAGCAAATGCTGGTAGCTCTGCTCGTGCAAAACAAGCTTCTTGCCCGCAGCCGCCGCCACGGTCTCTTTCGTCAGGTCGTCGCCCGTCGGCCCAAGGCCGCCCGTCGTGATGAGAATATCGCTTCTGTCGAGCGCGTCGTAAACAGCCTTTTCCAGTCTGCCCACGTTGTCGCCGACTACGGCGGCGTAGAGCAGATCAATGCCGAGCGCGGAAAGCGCCTTTGCAACGATTGTTGTGTCCGTGTTCACGGTCTGGCCGAGCAAAAGCTCTGTACCTACCGATAATACTTCTGCCTGCATGGTAAAATTCCCCTTTCTTACAGATGACGGATCTCCGTCTTTTCAAGGCAATTTTTCAAAAGCTGTTCCACATCAAGCTTCTGTTCCGCAGCCTCCACCACATTTAAAGTGGGGCGGGTGCGCGGGTGCTTCGGCGTAAACACCGTGCAGCAGTCCTCATACGGCTCAATGGAAATATCATACGTGTCAATGCGGTGCGCAAGCGTCACGATTTCCGACTTGTCGCTGCCGATAAGCGGACGGAAAATCGGCATATTCGCCGCGGCGTCCGTGCAGGCGATGGCCTGTATCGTCTGGCTTGCCACCTGCCCAAGGCTCTCACCCGTGACAAGTGCGCTGCATTCGCGCTCGCGTGCAATGCGCTCGGCGGCACGCATCATAAAGCGGCGCATAATCACGGTCGCAAGCTCCTCCGGGCAGTTGTCTCGGATTTGCTCCTGAATTTCGGTGAACGGCACGGTAATCATGTCCATTCTGCCCGCGTATTCGCCGACCTTCTTCAGCAGCGCCACCACCTTTTCATGTGCGCGCTCGCTCGTGTACGGCGGGCTCGCAAAGTGAATGGCCGTCAGCTCCACGCCGCGCTTTGCCATCATCCACGCCGCCACCGGGCTGTCGAGGCCGCCGCTGATGAGAATGGCCGCCTTGCCGCCCGTACCCACCGGAATGCCGCCCGCGCCGGGCTTCGTCTCGCCGTGGATATACGCCGCTTTCTCGCGGATTTCCACGCGCACCGTGATCTCCGGGTTATGCACGTCTACGGAAATGTGCGGATTCGCGCGCAGCAGCGCCGCGCCCACCTCGCGGGAGATTTCCATGGATCCGAGCGGGAACTTCTTGTCCGCACGCTTCGATTCCACCTTGAACGTCTTAAAGCCCGCAAGTGTGTCATTGAGGTATTCCGGCGCCATTTTTGTAATGGCGTCCATGTCCTTTTCACACACGCAAGCGCGCGCATAGCCAATGACGCCGAAAATCTTCGAGATGCGCTCTTCGGCTTCGTCAATGTCCGCGTCCTCGTCCTTCGGTTCAATGTAAATGGTGGACTGCATGGAGTACACCTCAAAGTTGCCCGCGCGCGCAATGCGGCGGCGAATGTTCTTTAACAGCCGGTCTTCAAACGTGCGGCGATTCAATCCCTTTAAGACGATCTCGCCGAGCTTGACCAGAATCACTTCCTGCATGACAAAATTCCTTTCCGTCTATAAACTCACGCTTACGCGTGCGAAAGCGTTTGGAGGCCTTCTTTCAAGGCGTCCGCAAACGCGTCCATTTCTTCTGCTGTGTTTTCCGCCGAAAGGCTTACGCGCAGCGATGTTTCAACGCGCTCCTTCGGCAGCTGCATCGCGCTCAGAACGTGGCTCGGTTTTGCCTTGCCGCACGCGGAACCGCTTGAAACAAAAATGTTTCGCTCCGCCAAAAAGTGCAGCATCGTCTCCGCACGCACGCGCCCTGCCGAAAGATTCACAATATACGGCAGCGCGTTTTCGGGCGAGTTCAAAACAACCTCCGGCATCGCTTTCAGTCGTTCAATCAAATGCGCCTGCACCGCTTTTACGTGTGTGAGCGCCTCTTTTTCCGTCATCATGTGCTTCACCGCTTCGCCGAACGCACAAATTTGCGGCACGCCCTCGGTGCCGGGGCGCAGATTTTTCTCTTGCCCGCCGCCGAAGCTGTGCGGCAAAATGCGTACGCCGCTTTTCACGTACAGCGCACCCACGCCCTTCGGCGCATGCACCTTGTGGCCCGAAACACTGATGAGGTCAACACCGAGCTTTTTCGGCTGGAGCGGAATTTTGCAGAAGCCCTGCACCGCGTCCGTGTGAAACAGCGCCGGGGCCTTTTTCCTCTTGATCATGCCTGCAATGTCTTTCAGCGGCAGCAAAACGCCTGTTTCGTTATTCACCGCCATCACGCTGACCAAAATCGTCTTCGCATCAATGGCCGCGTCAAATTTCTCTTTCGGAATATTTCCGTCCGCCTCCGGCTGCACATACACGACCTCAAAGCCCTCTTTTTCAAGCTGTGCCATCGTATTGAGCACCGCCGGATGCTCGATCGCCGTCGTCACAATCTTGTTGCCCGCGCGCTTTTTCGCGTGCGCCGCACCCAAAATCGCAATGTTGTCGCTCTCTGTGCCGCCGGACGTGAAATAAATCTCCCCCGGCTGCGCCGAAAGTCTCTCGGCGATGATCTCCCGCGCCGCAGTCATCTCCTTTTCCGCCGCAAAGCCCTTGCTGTGCAGCGAAGAGGGGTTGCCGTAGCATTCCGTCATCATGTAAAGCGCCTTTTCCGCCGCCTCTTTTGAAACGCGCGTCGTCGCGCTGTTGTCCAAATAAATTTCTTGTGTCGTATCCATCATTATCCCTTACAGTTTTCGGTAGCCGGTCGAAAAATCGACCACATTTCTAAGCGACTCACCCGCCAGAAAACGCTTTAAATTCTCCGCCATAATACGCACAATGCGGTCGTGCGTCTCCTGCAAATGGTATCCGCCGGAGATATGCGGTGTGATGACCGCGTTTTCCATCTTCCACAGCGGGTGATCTGCGGGCAGCGGCTCCGGGTCGGTCACGTCCACGCCCGCGCCCGCAAGCTTTCCGTTTTCCAGCGCCGCGCACAACGCATCTGTGTCGACGATCATCCCGCGGCCGACGTTTAATAAAATCGCGCCGTCCTTCATCTTCGCCATGCGCTCTGCGTCAAACATGCCCTTTGTCGCCGTCGTGCCCGGCAGCGTGATGGCCACGCAGTCCGCCTGTGGCAAATATTCGTCAAGCTTATCCGTGTGGATGAGCTCGTCCACAAAATCGGGCTTATCCGTGCCCGTGCGGCGCACGCCGATCACCCTTGCGCCCAGCGCTTTCGCACGCTTCGCAAATTCCCCACCGATGTCGCCGAGGCCGAGCACCAACACCGTCGAGTTCCACGCCGAGCGCACCTGCCCGAGGTCGCACCACTTGCCCGTGCGCTGCACATCGCGGTACAAATGCAGCTTTTTTAAAAGTTCAAGCCACACCGCGACCATGTATTCCGAAATCGCAAGGCCATACGCGCCCGTTGCATTCGTCAAAACGGTCTCCTTCAGCAGGCAGCCGTGGATATACCCGTCCACGCCCGCGCTGTTCGTCTGCAACCATTTAAGCTTATCGCCGGTCGAGATGAGCTTCGGGCTCACGTTGCCGAGGATTATATCCGCGTTCTGCACGTCCTCGCGCTCCGCCTTGCCCTCTTTATAAATAAACGTCTCCCCCGGCGCGGCTTCTTCGAGCCACACGCGCTGATAGGGCTTCGTCTCCATCGCAACTAAAATGTTCACAGTGTTTCGATCTCCTCTCTCCACACCGTATTGCACGCGTCGCTCGGCATGCGGAAATCGCCGCGCGGCGAAAGCGTCACAGAGCCCACCTTCGGGCCGTCCGGCAGGCAGGAGCGCTTAAACTGCTGTTGGAAGAAGCGGCGGTAGAACGTTTTCAGCCACTTTTTAATGGTCTCGGCGTCATACTGCCCCGCAAATGAGCGCAGCGCCATCGCATAAATTTTACGCGGAGTAAATCCAAAGCGCAACATATAATACAAGTAGTAATCATGCAGTTCATACGGCCCCACAAGGTCTTCCGTCTTCTGTGAAATTTCGCCGTCCTTCGGCGGCAATAATTCCGGGCTGACCGGCGTGTCCAAAATATCAAGTAAAACGCGGCGCAGCTCGTCGTTGCCGTGCATCGCCTCATAACGCACGAGGTGGCGCACCAGTGTCTTCGGGATAGACGCATTCACCGCATACATCGACATGTGGTCGCCGTTGTACGTCGCCCAGCCGAGCGCAAGCTCGGAAAGGTCGCCCGTGCCGATGACAATGCCGCCGTGCTGATTCGCAATGTCCATCAAAAGCTGCGTGCGCTCGCGCGCCTGCGAATTTTCATACGTCACGTCCAGCACCTCGGGATCGTGCTGAATGTCTTTAAAGTGCTGCTCCACCGCCTTCGCAATCGGAATTTCATCAAAATGCACCTTGAGCTCTTCCGCAAGGCACTGCGCGTTGCTCTTCGTGCGCGCCGTCGTGCCGAAGCATGGCATCGATACCGTGCGGATGCCCGTGCGCGGCAGGCCGAGCATATCAAACGCGTTCGCCGTCACAAGCAACGCCAACGTGGAATCGAGACCGCCCGAAAGCCCAATGACCGCCGTTTTACAGCCGATGTGCTTCAGTCTCGTCGCGAGACCCGTCGCCTGCATTTTGAGGATCGTCTCGCAGCGTGCGGAAAGGTCGGCGTCGTCCTTCGGCACAAACGGGTACGGGTACGCCGTGCGCGTCGTCTCAAACTCGGGCAGGTCCATCGAAGCGTCGATGATGTCGCACACAGGCTCGTCCTGCCACGTATTCATGCGGCGGCGCTCCTGCACAAGGCGCTCCACGTCGATGTCGCCGTAGGTGATGCCGTTCGTAAACAAATCGCTCTCGTTCAGTAACGAGCCGTTTTCGCAAATCAAATTGTGTCCCGCAAAGATCATGTCCGTCGTGCTTTCGCCAAAGCCGCTGTCCGCGTACACATACGCTGCAAGCAGACGACCGGAGTGCATGCGCAGCATGTCGCGGCGGTACTGCGCCTTACCGATAATTTCATCGCTGCACGAAAGATTTAATAAAACGGTCGCGCCGCCCTTTGCAAGCGTCACGCTCGGCGGGTCTGCCACCCAAACATCCTCGCAGATCTCCACGCCCACGGTCACGTCCGGCGCAAGCTCAAACACCACGTCACGGCAGCCGTACCAGTCGCCCGCATAGCGCAGCATACCGCTTTCCGGCGCGGGGGAAAAATGGCGCAGCTCGTAAAATTCGGAGTAATTCGGAATATGCTGCTTTGCCGGCAGGCCCAGCAAAACGCCGCGGCTGAACACCGCCGCGCAGTTATACAGCGCCCCGCCGGACGGGATCGGCATACCCACCGCGCACAGAATATCGAGGTCTTCCGTCTCTTCGATGAGGTCAAACAGGCACGCCTTCGCGCTTTCCATCAGCTTTCTGTCCTTAAACAGGTCGCCGCAGGTGTAGCCCGTCATCGCAAGCTCCGGGAACGCGATAACCGAAGCGCCGTTTGCGGCCGCCTCGCGGATCATCTTCGCCATCTCGTTTTTGTTGTACGGGCAGTCCGCCACCTTCACGTGCGGTGTAGCCGCCGCTACGCGCACCATTCCGTCTATTTTTATGCTCACAAATAAGCTCCTCTCAAGTGTCACCGGAGGTGACACAATTATATTCACTTGCACAAATTCCCCCTGCCGAAAAAAGAGCAGGGGGAAACTGTTTTTATTCTCATTCGCCGGTTTCGGCCGCCGTCACAGGCTCCGGTGTGGGCTCCTCTGTGGGGGCCGCCGTCGGTTCTGCGGTCGGCGCAGGGGTCGGCTCCGGCGTAGGCGCCGCAGTCGGGGCAGCCGTCGGCGCAGGGGTCGCAGTAGGCACTGCCGTTGGGGTTGCCGTAGGTGTCGGGCTCGGGGAAGACGTCTCCGTGCCCGGGCCGATGCGGTAAATGGTGCCGCTTGGGCCGTAGTAGGAGGAAGGCAGCGTCTCGGTGCGGATGACCTCTCCGTCCTTCACAAAATCGCGCCAAGCGCTCGCCTCATAGCCCCAGTTGCCGCTTGTGGAAAGCACCTTTTCGCCCTTTTTAAGGTTCTGGTCCACCACGTATTTCACAGTGCTCAGCGGCGGGATCTCGCTCGTTGTCTGGGAATACACATTGATCGTGTCCCACTCTTTCGGGTGCTTGCCGTAGAACTGCACATGCAGCGTCACACCGTCCATCCAACTCATAATGTACACCGGGGTGTCAAGATCATTGCGGAACTGGAAGTCGATCTCGCCGTAACTCACCGTCGCGTCCAGACCGATCGGCACATACGTAGACGGTGAAGAGTGGCAGTCGCGCAGCGTGATTGTCATGCCCGCACGCAGCGCAGCGCCGTAGATCGTTGAAGAAGCCTGACAAATGCCGCCGCCGTACATCTGCACCAGCGCGCCGCCGGAAAGGCCGCCCGCCGGCAAAAAGCCCGTGGAAGCGTTTGTGGAATCGCCCACGATGTTTTCATAAGAGAATGTATCGCCCGGGTTCAAAACCGTGCCGTTCACACGGGAAAGCGCCAGCCCCATGTTGTGGTTGCCGTTTTCCGTATTCGTCGAGACCGTCTCAAACGAGGAGATCATGCCGAAATCTTTTCTCAGGTCGTCCACGGTCACTTTCGCCGCGGTCTCCTGCAAAGCAGCCTCCACTTCGCCGCTCGTCTTCTTAAGGAACTGCGCCTTCACGGCGGCAAGCGTTCCGTAAACGTCCAGCTTTTTGCCGTTCACGGCGTCCTCAAACATAAAGTCGCCCGCGTCAAAGTCATAAGAGCCCACGGTCGCGTCCTTAGCCTGCACGACGAAATCGCCGAGCTTCTGCTTTAATTCATTTTCAAAATTCTTGAGCGTCAGGCAGTACGTCATTTCGTAGTCGCCCGCTTTTCTCGATTTCAAAAGCCGCGTCAGCGTAATATCCAGCGTATCCACAACGGTCAGCTCGCTGCCCTTGGCGGTCATTTCGGTATCGCCGCTTTTCACCGTGACGTTGATATTCGCATACGGCTTTAACGCCGCTGCTCTGCACACCTTTTCGGCTTCCGCGAGCTTCATGCCGGAAATGTCGATGCCGTCCATCGTGGTACCTTCCGCAAACACGGTCAGGTCTTCCGGTTCCGGGGTAGGCGTCGGCGCCGCCGTCGCCGCAGAGTCGGAAGACGTCGGCAGCTTATCGCAGCCCGCAAAGCCCAGCATCAAGACAGCCGCCAAAACTGCGCCGACCGCCGCCGCGCGATATTTTTTCGTTTTATGTCTATACATGAGATCGCCTTTCTGAAAATCCCGACAGCTTCTCACAGCCGCTTTTCTGTATCGTACCGACTTACGTTTTGCAGATATTCTCTCCTTTTCGCCGGCAAAATACCGGCTGAGAATATTATACCTGCCGCATCTTTTCTTGTAAAGACATACGTTTAAATATGTCTTAAAAGTTTTTGAACGCATGTAGGTTCTCCGCTTACTTTAAGTATACCGCAAAGCCGCAAAAAAGTCTCCAGAAAAATGCAAATTTTCCGCAAATTTCACTCTTTTTTCGGATTTGATTTCTTAATTTCCGCACAATATATGGAAATTCACAAAAAAATGTGATAAACTGGAGCAAAGGACAGGGGGTATCTGAAAATAAGTTTTGATTTTTCAGACACACCCGATGAAAAGGCTATTGAAAAGGAGCGGTATCATGCGCATTTTGATTCTCACCTGTGCCACCGGCGGCGGCCACCTGCGCGCGGCTGCGGCACTTGAAAAATACATACGCGAAACCACCACCCACGAAGTCATTCAAATGGACTTCTTAAAAAGCATCGGCAAGCTGCTCGACAAAACCATTTGCGACAGCTACCTCTTTATGGCAAAGAAGACCCCGTCTCTCTTCGGCCGCCTCTACAAAACGACAAATAAAGATAATCCCCTTGCGGATTTCGTCCCCCGCACAACGGAGCTTCTGGCGCTCCAGCTCTATCCGCGTTTAGCGGAGGTCGCGCCGGACGTCATCATCAGCGTGCACCCGTTCGCAACAGAGATGATCTCCGGTTTAAAGGAGCGCCGCCGCATCACCTGCCCGCTTATCTGCCTCATGACAGACTACGGCGTGCACAAGGCGTGGATTGCCCCGAATGTCGATGCCTACGTCGTCGCCTGCGACGACATGGTGAACGACCTGCGCCGTCTCGGCATTCCGAAAGAGCATATCTACCCCTACGGCATCCCGGTGCACGACGTCTTCTTCGATAAGGAAGACCAGGCGAAGCTCCTCACCGAAATGGACCTCGAGCCCGAAGTGCCCACCGTGCTCTTCATGGCCGGCAGCATGGGCGTCTCCAACATCGTAGACCTCTACCGCGGCCTGTGCTCCTCCCCGCTCGATTTACAGATCATCATCATCACGGGCAATAACAAAAAGCTCTATAAGCTCTTTGAAAGCGAAATTCCGAACTCGTCGAAAAAGACAAAGCTTATCCAGTTCACAACGGAAGTAGAACGCTTTATGCACGCGTCCGACCTCATCATCACAAAGCCGGGCGGCCTCACCGTCTCGGAAGCGCTCGCATGCAACCTGCCGCTCGCCGTGTTCGACGCCATTCCCGGTCAGGAGGAAGATAACGCCAACTTCCTGCAAACGCACGATATGGGCGTACGCGTCACAAAGGAGAATTTCTCCGCCGTCGTGTCCTCACTCATCGAGCATAAAGAGCGTCTGCGCCGCATGCGCGAAAGCTGCCGCACATTCGATAAATCCCGCGCGAACGAGAACATCGTCGCGCTCGCCGTAAGGCTCGCAAAGGAATTTGCCTCGTATAACCCGAACATCTCATTCTCCACGGATAAAGGCGTGTTCAACTTCCGCACCGCCGCCATCATCGTGCAGAACGGCAAGCTGCTCGTCACAAAAGACGACAGCGCAGAGCACTACTACCTCCCCGGCGGCCGCGTCACCATGCGTGAAAAGGCCGAGGACGCCCTCACGCGCGAGTTAAAAGAAGAGCTGGGTGCCACCGTCGCGCCGGAGCGCGCCGTGTGGATTGCCCAAAGCTTCTTCACCCCTACAGGCAAAAAGCAGCGTTACCACGAGCTTTGTACCTACTTCACCGTAGACGCTTCCGGCACCGATCTCATCACCCGCGGCGACCGTTTCGACAGCCCGAATGAACCGAGCGTCCACTTCGCGTGGTTCCCATTTGAAGAGCTGCCGTATATCGATTTAAGACCGGCATTTTTGAAAACCGAAGTTCAAAACCTGCCGGAGCATACGCAGTTTATTACGATTGGGGATTGACGCACGTTCACCGCAGCCCGTCATTTCACCCAACAAACGCCCCTCGTTTTTATCTTCTTGGCCGATTGATTTTTCTCCGCGCTTTTCCTATACTCAAGATGAAAAACATCGTTCTGAACAGGAGGTCCTACCATGAAAAAACGCTCGCTTTCTCATTTTGCGTACTATGCTGCAAACCGCGCATTCCCCGTTTTTCTGCTGCTCCTGCTTCTGCTCGGATTTACCGCCTGCTCGACGGAAAAAGGTGCGAAAGCGCTCGATTATCCCGCCATGTTCGGCGAAACGAAGGATGAAGTGCTCGCAGCACTCGATGCGGAAAATCTCACCTACAAGGAAGACGATCTTTATGCCGACGCCTACGTTTTAGACCGGACCGAAACGCTCGAAAACCGTGATTTTTCGGTCTACCTGCTTTTCGATCTCAACACCGATACGCTTTACGGCTACCGCAGGGCCCTAGTCGTCGAAAACCCGACCGATGCGGACTGCAAACTGCCCGAAAAGCTCCTCAACACCCTCACCGCGCAGTACGGCGAGCCAACCACCTACCCCGGTCTCGAAAACCGCATCTCCACGCACCTCGACCGCCTGAGCACCGATGCCGTCGGCTCCGGCGAGGTCTACAACGAATACTGGTCGGTATCCGAAAATTGCGACGCGTCACTCGGCGTCAGCTTTCTCCCCGACGGCCGCCTTTTTGTGGACATCGTCTGCCAAACCCCGCGAACGTAATTTTAGTAAAACTTCAAAAGGACAGCTTCCCCGGAAGCCGTCCTTTTTCATTCTCATTTTATCTCAAACCTTATCCCGCATCTCCGTCATACGGTTCCAGTAGCGCTTTGGCATGTGGGTGCGGCGGCACAGGTCGTTCCGTCTGCCCTCAATGCCCACGGTGTCGTAGAACGTGCGCCACATGGCGCGGAATTTCTCCTCCTCCGGCGATTCCGGCGGCAGCTCGATGTGCTCTGCCTGCAAAAATTCCGGCGCGCCGTCTTTATATAATAAAGCAAGCTTATGCGTGCGGTCGAAGATCATGAAATCTTCACCGGAAAAACGGTTGATAAAATGCGGCGCGATAACGGGTAAAACGCTGTTCTTCGGCTCAATCTGCGCGATAAGAACGTCGCCGTACTCCGCAAAGCGCAGAAAACCGAGGTACAAGTGCGCTTCCCGCTCAAGGAACTGCACCGCTTTCGTGATCTTATCGACGGCAGGCTCGGTCAGTCGCCCGCACACGCCGCGCCCGACCTTGTACCCCAACCGCATGAATTCCAGCATACGCAGTTCCTTTTCGGGCATACAGGTAAAAAACGCGCGCTCCAAAAGATCCTGCGCCTCTATGCCCATTTTCTTCGGAATCGACACGCGCACACGCTCGGCACGGCGCAGGTCGGTCTCGATATACTTCGCGCCGAATAAACACGTCTGGTCGGCTTCATCAACGGGCAAAATCGCGGCAGGCGTTTCTTTTTCCGCAAAGCTCTCGAACACACAGGAAAGAAAGCCGTTATATGTGCCGTCGTAGTAATACATTACAGTTGTCCGGTCAGACATTTTACCGCGTCCTCCTTTGTGGGGTTGAATAATGAAAGCTGCTCGGGAATTTCGGGCTGTATGCCGCCTTGCGGCAGCCCGCGGTCGCGCAGAATGCCCGCCAAAACCGCCGGTTCGTCTGTGCGCAAACGGCACTGCATTTTGCCGTTGCAGGTGATAAAATACGAAGCACGCTTTAAGACGACACCGAGCTTTTTCAGCCCCTCGTGGTCGAGCTTTGCTTGCCGTCTGGCGCGGATGATGCGCTTTGCACTCACCACGCCGATGCCCGGCACGCGCAACAATTTCTCATACGGCGCGCGGTTCACCTCCACGGGGAATTCCTCCGGGTGGCGCACCGCCCAACTGCACTTCGGGTCTAACATAGGGTCGAGGTCGGGCGTTTTTTCGCTCAATAATTCGTCCGCCGTGAAGCCGTAAAACCGCAAAAGCCAATCGGCCTGATAGAGCCTGTGCTCGCGCAGAAGCGGCGGCGCGGTGTCGAGCGCGGGCAGATTTCTGTCCTGCACGACCGGTATATACGCAGAGTAAAACACGCGTTTTAAAGAATACTTGTGGTAAAGTCCTTCGCTCAGCTGCAAAATACGTCGGTCGTTTTCCGGCGTTGCGCCGATGATCATTTGCGTTGACTGCCCACCCGGTACGAAGCGCGGCGCATTTTTATACCGTATGAGATCGTGCGCGTTTTCCTTGATTCCGTCGCGAATGCGCGACATAGGCAGCAGGATGTTTTCCTTCGATTTCTGCGGCGCAAGGCGCTTTAGACTGTCGTTTGACGGCAGCTCGATATTGACGCTCATGCGGTCGGCAAGCAGGCCGAGCTGCTGCAAAAGTGTCTCGTCCGCGCCGGGAATGGCTTTGACGTGAATGTAACCGTTGAAGTGATACTCGTTACGCAGAATATGCAATGTTTCGAGCATTCTTTCGCAGGTGATGTCCGGCGAGCCGAACACGGCGGAGCTTAAAAACAGCCCTTCAATATAATTGCGACGGTAAAAGCTGATGGTCAGATCCGCCAGCTCCTGCGGGCGAAACGTCGCGCGGGGCGTGTCGTTTGAGCGGCGGTTGAGGCAATACGTGCAGTCATAAGCACATATGTTCGTCATTAGCACCTTTAAAAGGGAGATGCACCGGCCGTCACTTGCAAAGCTGTGGCAGATGCCGCATGCGGCGGCAGAGCCGAGCTGCCCCTTTACGCCTGCGCGGTTTACGCCGCTTGAGGTGCACGCCGCGTCATATTTTGCGGCATCCGATAAAATGCGCAGCTTTTCCATGGTGTCCATTTGTGTGTTCATGCTGTTCTCCCTATCTTAAAGCACGACGCCCTTGAACGGGTTTTCGACGTGTGTGCGGCGATTTTCCGCGGCGGACTGAAAGAGGTCTTTGTGCATCACCTTGATGCCGCGATCAATGATGTCGCCGCCGTATTTGCAGCGAAGAAAATCGACCGTCGTTTCGAGCTTTTGGGCCTTTTGTCCGCGCGCGGCATCTTCAAATAGCGAACACTGCGACATGCCGAGCGGCACGAGCGACGACACACGCACGCCGATGCTGCGGATGGATTCGCCCGTGTGGTGGGCGCGGAAAAGGCCGTAGGCTGCATCGAAAATGCTTTTGGAATCCGCCACGGCGGTGTCCAGCATCTTTTGGCGTTGGTAGGTCTCGAGGTTATATTTGCGCACGGAAAGCTGCACGTTATAGCCGCAAAGACCCTTTTCGCGCAATCTTTGTGCGACGCTTTCGGAGAGCATGTAGAGCTCTGCGCGAATCTCGCCGTCGTCTTTTAGGTCGTGCACGGCGGTGGTGCTGTTACCGATGCTTTTGACCTCCTCGTGCTCGTTCACACGGCGCACGGGCGATCTGTCTTCGCCGTTTGCGTACATACTTAATTGCTCGCCCGCCTTGCCGAATAGCCTTTTTAACAGCTTTCGGTCGGCTTTTGCGGCGTCGCCGATGGTGTAGATGCCGTATTTTTTGAGCGCTTCCTGCGTCGATTTGCCGACGAACAGCAGGTCTGCCGCCGGAAGCGGCCACACGAGCTCTTTAAAATTCTCGCGCGTGAACTCCGTTACGGCATCCGGCTTTTTATAGTCGCTGCCGAGCTTTGCGAAAATTTTGTTGAACGACACGCCGATTGACACCGTGAGCCCGAGCTCATCTTTGACGCGCGCGCGAATTTCCTCCGCAATCTCGCGGCCGCTGCCGAACAAGCGGCGGCTGCCGGTCACGTCGAGCCAGCACTCGTCTAAGCCGAAGCTTTCCACCATGTCGGTGTACTGCATGTAGATCTCCTTTGCAAGGCGCGAATACTTTGCGTAGCGCTCAAAATGCGGCGGGACAAACTTGATGCCGGGGCATTTGCGCTCCGCTTCCCACAGGGCTTCCGCCGTTTTGACGCCTTTGGCCTTCGCGAGCATATTTTTCGCGAGGACAATGCCGTGGCGACGCTCTTTATCGCCGCCGACCGCCATGGGAATATCTTTCAGCGACGGGTCATAAAGCGTCTCCACAGAGGCATAAAAGTTATTCATATCGATGTGCAGAATGACCCGATCCACGGCTTTTGCCTCCTTTCAGCGCGTTGCGAACATGCGTTCTCTATGCTCTTATTATAGAACATGCGTTCTGATTTGTCAAGCGGTAAATACCGGAAAAAGCGCGTTTTGAAAAAGATGTCCGCTTGTGTC
>OLWJ01000306.1_pt1 | contig 17268 bp, 19 predicted proteins | sample 1674291 | NCBI WGS metagenome assembly OLWJ01 (sample SAMEA103958159, study PRJEB25191) | human gut metagenome | biome: human-associated habitat [ENVO:00009003]; feature: intestine environment [ENVO:2100002]; material: feces | place: Germany | collected 2013/2015
TACTGGAATAATAAATCGGGGGTTAACTAATACTGATTTAGCATTAAAATTTAAGGTTAGACATGAATGATCGTATTTCTATAAAAATATGGACTGATGGTAGTTGTACTACACAAGGTAGAAAATGTGGTGGGTTTGGTGTTTATTGTAAGGTTGTCGTGTAATCGCATTTTTGATGCTCAAGACTGGCTCATTTTTGTTGTGTTTTTATACGGGGGAAACATCCCGTTTGTGGTGAGCCTCTGTTTTGCTTCTCAGCGAACCCCGACAGCCTGTCCCTGCTGTGCGGGTTCCATATCGACCATCGGTCTCGCTCCTTTCTGCTTCAAGTCAGCGGGATTAGCTCTCATTTGAGCTTCTGCTGTACTTCTCTGGTTTCTGGCTTTATTATACATGCGGGTGCATCGTTTGTCCATTCGCAGACTATACAAAGAAATAGACAAATTTTTGTTGAAATCTTGAAAACAACCGGCAAAATACAACAAAAACGGCCCGCAGACCGGCGTTTCTGCGCGCTCCGCCCAACCTTGGACTCCTCTTGTGAAAAACCTCTGCTGCAGCTGCTGGCGGCCGGGCCGATCGCATGCGGGGTGTTCCAGCGGAATGCGTGAGGCAGATCACCCCAGAGATGCTGCCGGATGGGCATGTTTTTTTTGGATTGTGATAAAAGTTTCGGGTCGTTCGTGAAGGATTTTGCGAAAAATGGGAGAAAATGCCAGCGGGGTATTATGCAGAGCCGTTTTTGTGCTAGAATAACGCCAATCAATGGTAGTTGCAGCAGCCCCGCGAGACGAAAGTTCCCGCGGGACTGCTTTTTTTGCGGCGAAAGTTCGGACAACAAAAAAGAAACGGAGTACAAACCAAAATGCCCAAAACGTTACCGGAAAAAATCATCTTCACCATCATCATGGCTGCCATCATGGTCTATGGCATGATCGTTTACAACGTGGCACTGGCCACCGGCGGCGTGACCAACGCCACCTTCGGCATGGCCCTGCACGAAATGCCCATCATGGTGCCTGTGGCCTTTGTGCTGGAGTTCTTTGTGGTGGAAAAGCTGGCCACCGCACTGGCTTTCACTTTCATGAAGCCCACCGACCGGCCGCAGTTCATCACCTATGCCATCTCGCTGATGATTGTCTGCATCATGTGCCCGGTGATGAGCCTGGTGGCAACGCTGCTGTTCAAGGAGCCGAGCTTCGGCACCTGGGTGCACACCTGGGGCTGCAACATGCCCATGGCCCTGTGCTGGCAGATGCTGTACTGTGGCCCGCTGAGCCGTGCCATTTTCCGGCTGCTGTTCCGCCGCAGTGAAAAGAAGGCGGCCTGATCCCGCAGGAAACCGGACACGTTCTTTTATAAATAGGTATCGACAAAGTTCTGTCAAACTTGGCGGACACATGACAGGCATTGGATCTATACGATTTTTATATACCGGTTATATAAAAACTCTACAGCGGGTGTATTTTGCGCCTGCCACCCCCTGAAAAGCGAAGAAACAGTTAAGAAAACTGTGGAAATAGTGCAACATATTCCGCATAAACAAAGCGAATTGCACAACTTTTGCCGCCTGCTGTTGAAGTGTGATATAACAAAAGGTAGAATGTTGAAGAAGGGGCTTGTCAATTTTCGTCAATCGTACTATCATACTGAACGGAAAAAGACGAACGAACCGGAAAAAAGGAGGGCGCGCAGGGCTTTGAACACCAGCGCCTTCCTTGCTTTTTTCACGTTTTTTGGCCTTTTTTTCATGCGATAAGAAGGTGTGGAGCCGGTGTGCGGTGCAGCCCTTTTGCGGGGCAGAACATCGCCGGAACCGGCCCTCAGACCCGGACCCCATTCTTCAGGAAGGAGGAAAAATAAATGAACAAGTTGACCCAAGCCCTGATGGAAGAGCTCACCGTCGAGTACGTCAAGGTCGGCCCGCTGCAGATCCCGGAATCCGTGGTCATCAGCTGGGTGATCATGGTGCTGGTCGTGCTGGGTTCCATCCTGCTCACCCGTAACCTGAAGGTAGACCACATCAGCAAGCGTCAGGCTGTGCTGGAAATGGCCTACACTGCGGGCAAAAATTTCTTTGAAGGCCTGCTGGGCAAGGAGGGCGCATGTTATGTGCCCTACCTGATGACCGTGGCCATCTACATTGCCTGCTCGAACCTGATCGGCGTGTTCGGCGTCAAGCCCCCCACGAAGGATCTGGACGTGACCGCTGCGCTGGCCCTGATGAGCATCGTGCTCATTGAAGGTTCCGGCATCCGCGCACGCGGCGGCGTCGGCTTCCTCAAGAGCTTGGCTGCCCCCACCCCGGTCATGACCCCCATGAACATTCTGGAGATCGCCATCCGGCCTACCAGCCTGTGCATGCGACTGTTCGGCAACGTGCTGGGCGCATTCGTCATCATGGAGCTGATCAAGCTGGTGGTGCCCGTTTTCGTTCCTGCCGTGTTCAGTCTCTACTTTGACCTGTTCGACGGCCTGATCCAGACCTACGTCTTTGTGTTCCTGACCTCGCTGTTCATGAAAGAGACCATGGGCGGCGAAGAATAAACCGAATTTTTAACTGATCGTAATAACAAAGGAGAGTATAACTATGAGTGGATTGGTTGCACTGGGTGCTGGCATTGCAGCACTGACCGGCATTGGCGGCGGTATTGGTATTGGCATTGCAACGGGTAAGGCAACAGAGGCCATCTCCCGTCAGCCGGAGGCTTCCGGCAAGATCCAGACGAACCTGCTGCTGGGTGCTGCCTTGGCAGAAGGTACCGCAATTTTCGGCTTCGTCGTTGCACTGCTGATCATCCTGTTCCTGGGCCAGTAACGGAGGCGTGGACGAATGCTGAAGTTGGATTTGAACCTGCTGTGGACCGTGGTGGATGTCCTGATCCTGTATGTGCTGCTGCGAAAGTTTTTGTTCAAGCCCATTCAAAACGTGCTGAATCAGCGACAGAAAAAGATCGAGGATGACATTGCGGCGGCGCAGACCTCCAAAAACGAGGCTGCCGCAGCACTGAATGCCGCCCAGGTAAAGCTGCAGAATGTGGATAACGAAGCAGCTGCTCGCCGTGAAGCCTACGCAAAGCAGGCTGAGGTGGAAAAGCAGCAGCTGCTGGACGATGCACAGAAGCAGGCTGATGCCATTGTGGCTGCCGGCAAGGCCGCTGTGGAGGTAGAACGCCAGAACAAGCTGCAGGACGCAGATGCACAGGCTGCATCGCTGGCACGCTCCATGTGCGAAAAACTCCTGAAACATAATTTGACCGCCCAGGATGATGCACAGCTGCTGGACGATCTGCTGGAGAAAGCAGGTGCAGGCAATGGCAACTGAATTCAGTCGTGAATTTTTTGCGGATAACCGCATCGTCAAGGCCAGCCTGCGCTGTGCCCATAAGCTCTGGGAAAAAGATCTGGAGCGCATCAAGGCCGAGATTAAAAAGCTCTATGACGCCACGGAAGTCATCCTGAACGTGACGGAAGATGAGAGCCTGCTTTCCGGCTATGTCCTGCAGGTAGGCGACCGGGTGTTCGACAATTCCGGCCGTCATCAGCTGGACAAGATGATGGAGGGGAAACCTTCCCTGGCTACCCTCAAGACTCGTGTCGAGGACTACAAGCCTGCCGAGACCTCTGCGGAGGGCGGCGTGGTCATCTCCTCTGCTGATGGCATCGTGCACATCGATGGCATGAACCGTGCCGTGTACGGCGAGATCGTTACCTTTGAAAACGGTGCCAAGGGTATGGTGGAAAGCGTAGAGCCGGAGCAGCTGGGCGTGATGCTGTTTGATGGTGCTGAGACCGTTGGCGTAGGCACCATGGTCACTCGCAGCGGCAAGCGTGCAGGCATCCCGGTGGGCGATGCTTTTTTGGGCCGTGTCATCAGCCCCCTGGGCGAGCCCATCGACGGCAAGGGCCCCATTGAGGCAGAGGGCTACAACCCCATCGAGAAGCAGGCCCCCGGCATCCTGGAGCGCCAGAGCGTGGACACCCCGCTGCACACCGGCATCCTGGCCATCGACTCCATGTTCCCCATCGGCCGTGGTCAGCGTGAGCTGATCATCGGCGACCGCCAGACCGGCAAGACCTCCATTGCAACCGACGCCATCCTGAACCAGAAGGACAAGGATGTGCTGTGCATCTATGTGGCCATCGGCCAGAAGGCTTCTTCCATCGCCCGCGTGGCAGGCGACCTGCAGAAGCACGGTGCCATGAGCTACACCACCATCGTGGCGGCTACCGCGTCCGACTCGGCACCGCTGCAGTACATCGCCCCTTATGCCGGCACTGCGCTGGCCGAGTACTTCATGGGCAAGGGCAAGAGCGTGCTGATCGTGTACGACGATCTGTCCAAGCATGCGGTGGCCTACCGTGCCATCTCGCTGTTGCTGCGCCGTTCTCCCGGCCGTGAAGCTTACCCCGGCGATGTGTTCTATCTGCACTCCCGTCTGCTGGAGCGCTCCTGCCGCATGCGTGATGACCTGGGCGGCGGTTCCATTACCGCACTGCCCATCGTCGAGACCCAGGCAGGCGACGTTTCCGCTTACATCCCCACCAACGTCATTTCCATCACCGATGGCCAGATCTTCCTGGAGAGCGCCCTGTTCAACGCCGGCAACCGCCCGGCTGTCAACGTGGGCCTGTCGGTGTCCCGTGTGGGCGGCGCAGCCCAGACCAAGGCCATGAAGAAGGCCAACGCCAACCTGCGTATCGAGCTGGCACAGTACAAGGACATGGAGTCCTTTGCCCAGTTCAGCTCCGATCTGGACGCCGAGACCCGCCGCCAGCTGGATCACGGCAAGGCCCTGATGGAGATGCTCAAGCAGCCGCTGTATCAGCCTAAGTCCGACGCAGAGCAGGTGGTCCTGCTCACGCTGGCTTCGCATGGCGTGCTCGACGAGATCCCCACGGCCGAGCTGCGCACCAAGACTTCCGCATTTGTGCGCCAGTTCCGCGCGGATGTGTCCGGCACGATGGACAAGATCACCGCCACCGGCAAGCTCGAACCCGATGAGGTCGATGCCATCCTGAACGCCTGGAAAGCATATGCGGGAGGCGACAGCCATGCCGTCCAGTAAGCTGCTGAAAGAGCGCATTGAGAGCATTCAGGACACCATGAAGATCACGAACGCCATGTACCTGATCTCCTCGTCCAAGCTCCGCAAGGCGCGCAAGAATTACCAGAACGTTTCGCCCTACTTCAACCGCATGCGCGACACCATCTCCCGGGTGGTGCCTCATCTGCCGGAGGAGCCGGTGCACCCGTTCTTCCACGACCGTACCAACGAAAAGTCAAACCCCCGCCGCGCCTATCTGGTGCTGACGGCAGACAAGGGCATGGCCGGTGCATTCAACCAGAACATCCTCCGGTTCCTCAAGGAGCACGCGGATGAGAACGACCGGTTCTATGTGATCGGTCAGGTGGGTTACCGCGCACTGTACCACAAGGACCCGCGTCTGGTGGAAGAGTTCCGCTACAGTGCCACCGCGCCCACCCTGCAGCGCGCCCGCGACATCACGATGGACGCTATCGACGACTTCAAGTCCGGCAAGCTGGATGAGATCTACCTCGTCTACACCAGGATCGAGAATGCACTGACCAGCGAGCCCACCATGGTGCGTCTGCTGCCGCTGGACCGCGAGCATCTGCAGCCCGCCCCCAAGGGCTTTGGTGATCCCAGCGGTGAGGTGGAGCTGTTCCCGGACGCCTGGACGGTGTTCGAGCAGACCGCGCCCATCTACATGCATGGCATGATCTTTGGTGCCATGACCGAGAGCTACTGCGCCGAGCAGAGCGCCCGCATGACCGCCATGGATTCCGCCACCAAGAGCGCGAACGACATGATCCGCGATCTGCAGCTGGAGTACAACCGTACCCGTCAGGGCTCCATCACCCAGGAGATCACCGAGATCATCGGTGGTGCAGCTGCTGTGCAGAAGCGGGATTAAAGAAAAGAACGAACTTATAATATAAGAGGCAATCGTTATGTTACAGGGAACTATTATCCGCGTAGCGGGTCCTGTTGTGGACGTGCAGTTCGCAGCAGGCAAGCTGCCTGCCCTGCAGGAGGCGCTGACGGTGACCGCTGAGGGCACCGAACGCACCATGGAAGTGACGCAGCACGTCAACGAAACGACGGTGCGCTGCATCATGCTTTCCGCGAGCGAAGGTCTCGGCAAGGGCATGACCGTGCAGGCGACCGGCCACGGCCTGACCGCACCGGTGGGCGAAGCCACCCTGGGCCGTATGTTCGACCCGCTGGGCAGACCCATCGACGGCAAAGGCCCGGTGGATGATGTGCCGCACTGGCCCATCCACCGCAAGGCTCCCAGCTTTGCAGAGCAGAAGCCTGCTACCGAGATCCTGGAGACCGGCATCAAGGTCATCGACCTGCTGGCTCCGTATGCAAAGGGCGGCAAGATCGGTCTGTTCGGCGGCGCAGGCGTCGGCAAGACCGTGCTGATCCAGGAACTGATCCACAACGTGGCCACCGAGCACGGCGGCTACTCCATCTTCACCGGCGTCGGCGAGCGCTCCCGTGAGGGCTGCGACCTGTGGGGCGAGATGAACGCTTCCGGCGTTCTGAACAAGACGGCACTGGTCTTTGGCCAGATGAACGAGCCCCCCGGAGCCCGTATGCGCGTGGCCGAGACCGGCCTGACCATGGCCGAGTACTTCCGTGAAGAGACCCACAAGGACGTGCTGCTGTTCATCGACAACATCTTCCGTTTCGTGCAGGCAGGCTCTGAGGTGTCGGCTCTGATGGGCCGTATGCCTTCCGCCGTGGGCTATCAGCCCACTCTGGCCAACGAGCTGGGCGCTCTGCAGGAGCGCATCACCTCCACGAAGGACGGCTCCATCACCTCGGTGCAGGCCGTTTACGTCCCCGCCGATGACCTGACCGACCCGGCCCCCGCCACCACCTTTGCGCATCTGGACGCCACCACTGTGCTGTCCCGTAAGATCGTGGAGCAGGGCATTTACCCCGCTGTGGACCCGCTGGCCTCCACTTCCCGCATTCTGGAAGCAGACATCGTGGGCGAGGAGCACTACCGCGTGGCCCGCAAGGTGCAGTCCATTCTGCAGCGCTATCAGGAGCTGCAGGACATCATTGCCATTCTGGGCATGGACGAGCTGGACGAGAACGACAAGCTCACCGTTGCCCGCGCCCGCAAGCTGCAGAAGTTCCTCTCCCAGCCCTTTGCCGTGGCCGAGAACTTTACCGGCCTGAAGGGCAAGTATGTGCCGCTGAAGGACACCGTGCGCAGCTTTGCCGCCATCGTGGACGGCGAGGCCGATGACCTGCCGGAGTGGGCATTCTTCAACGTGGGTACGCTGGAAGATGCCCGCCAGAAGGCCGCTGAAAAGATGGCTGAGGAAAAGGGCGGTGCCGTCTGATGAACAAGTTCATGCTGAATATCACGGCCTCCAGCGGTGAGTTCTATCAGGGCGACTGTGAGGACCTCGTGCTGCCCACCGGCGACGGTGTGTATGGCGTGCAGGCCGGGCACAACCCCGTGCTGGTGGCCATCCACATGGGCATCCTGCACTTTGAAGTGAACGGCGAAGCCCGCGACATTCTGGTGGGTGACGGCATTGCCGAGGTGACCCCCGCCTATGTGATGGTGCTGGTGGACAGCGCCGAGCGCCCGGAGGATATCGACAAGAACCGTGCCGAGGCGGCCCGCATCCGTGCGGAAGAGCGCCTGCAGCACCAGAAGAGCATGCATGAATATTATCAGAGCCAGATCGCACTGCAGCGTGCCATGCAGCGTCTGCAGGCTGCATCCAAGTACAAGCGCTGAGACCTGAACCCGCAAAAACACCCGATTTTCTGGGGAATTTTCCCCGGAGAACGGGTGTTTTTTGTTGTGCGGGGCCGGAGGCCTTGACAGATACCGTTTAAAGTGATATGATTTTGATATCACAAAGAAATGCTTCTGACCCTGATGAGGAGGGACCTGTTATGGAAGAGAAAATTTTGAATACCCGCAAAAACGGCATGGCGGTACTGCTGCTGACCCTGTTGGGCTATGTGGCATCCATTGCCCTGTTTATTTACAGCATCACCCTGCTGGGTGCAGACCGGATGCTGCTGGGCTTGCCGCTGCTGATCTTGTCCATCGGGTATTGGATCACAGGCATCTTCCTGTTCTGCGGCCTGAAGGTGCTCAAGCCCCAGGAAGCGCTGGTGCTCACCCTGTTCGGTGATTACATTGGTACCCTGAAGGGACAGGGCTTTTACTGGGTGAACCCCTTCTGCACCGCTGTCAACCCTGCCGCCGGTACCCGCCTGAGCCAGAGCGGTGACGTGAGCAGCAAAGAAAACGGCATGGCTGCCATGTTTGGCCAGAGCGGCCAGAATGCCCAGGTCAGTGCCGAATCCATGAGCAGAAAGATCTCCCTGAAAATGATGACCCTGAACAACTCCCGGCAGAAGATCAACGACTGCCTGGGCAACCCGGTGGAGATCGGCATTGCGGTGATCTGGCGGGTCACCGACACTGCCAAGGCCGTGTTCAACGTAGACAACTACAAGGAGTATCTCTCCCTGCAGTGCGACAGCGCCCTGCGCAATGTGGTGCGGGTGTACCCCTATGATGTGGCCCCCAATGTGGACACCACCGGCGACGGTGTGGCCGATGAGGGCAGCCTGCGCGGCTCCTCCGAGGTGGTGGCGGCCCGCATCCGCGACGAGATCCAGAAGAATGTGGCCGAGGCCGGCATCGAGGTGGTGGAAGCCCGCATCACCTACCTGGCCTACGCGCCGGAGATCGCAGCGGTCATGCTGCAGCGCCAGCAGGCCAGTGCCATCATCGACGCCCGCAAGATGATCGTGGACGGTGCCGTGGGCATGGTGGAAATGGCACTGGACCGTCTGAACGAAAACAAGGTGGTAGAGCTGGATGACGAGCGCAAGGCAGCCATGGTGTCCAACCTGCTGGTGGTGCTGTGCGGCAACCGCGATGCCCAGCCCATTGTGAACAGCGGCAGCCTGTACTGATGGCCGAGCCAAAAAAGCAGGTGCCCCTGCGCCTGAACGCCAAACTCTACGATGCCCTTGCTGCCTGGGCAGAGGATGATTTCCGATCGGTGAACGGACAGATCGAATATCTGCTCACCGAGTGTGTGCGCCAGCGCAAGAAGAACGGGAAATATGTTTCAGATCAGATCGACGTACCGCCGGAACTGGACCTGAAATAAAACAGACGAACCAGCCCCGGCTGTGGAAGGTGGTTTTCCATAGCCGGGGCTGGTTGCGTTTATGCGACAGAAAAACATGAAAAAAACAGGAAAGATGAAATAAAATCTATTGACAGTTGCGGAAGTGTGACGCATAATAAATAAATGAAGTACTCTGGAATCCCAGAGCGTTTCGGACCAAAGCAAGGAGCAGCGATCCCGTTGAAGAAACAAGAACAAAAAAATAAGACGGTTTTTCATGCTGTAGCAGCATTGCTGGCCGTTCTGGCGGTCGTGCTGGTACTGTACGGCGGGGGCCGCTGGCTGGAGAAACGGGCAGAAAAGCCGGAGACCCGCACCCAGCTGCCCCAGGCCGACCAGGAGACTGTGGAAGTGGACGGCGTGACCTACCGCAAAAAAAGCCGCCTGACCACGATCCTGGTCATGGGCGTGGACCACGACACTCAGGACAGCTACGAGTACCGCAAGGCCGGCCAGGCCGACTTTCTGCGGTTGGTGGTACTGGATGACGCGGACAAGACGGTGCAGCAGCTGCAGATCGACCGGGATACCATTACTCCGGTGACGGTGTTGGGCCTGCTGGGGGACCGGTACGAGCCGGTGACCCAGCAGATCTGCCTGGGCTATGCCTTTGGCGATGGCCGTCAGACCAGCTGTGAGGTTACCGTAGAAGCGGTGGAAAACCTGCTGGGCGGACAGACCATCGACCAGTATCTGGCCATGGGGCTGGACGGCATCTCCACCCTCAACGACCTGGCCGGGGGCGTTACCGTGACGCTGGAGGATGATTTCTCCGCCATCGACCCGGCTATGACCAAGGGTGCGACCCTCACGCTGCAGGGCGAGCAGGCCGAGACCTATGTCCGCTCCCGCCGCAGCATCGGTGTGGGCACCAACGAGGCCCGCATGGCGCGGCAGGAAAGCTACATCCGACAGCTGTCGGTGCAGCTGGATGAAAAACTGCAGAAGGATCAGAACTTTGCCGTGGACGCCTACGACGCCCTGCAGCCCTACCTGACCACCAGCATGGCCAAAGGTCAGCTGGTGAACGAGGCCTGGGCGGCAAAGGACTACACCCGGCTGGACACCATCAAACCGGATGGCACCTATCAGGTCGGGGAGGATGGCTTCATGGAGTTTTACCCGGAGGCTGCCAGCCTGCAGCAGGCGGTGCTGCAGCTGTTTTACGAAAAAGTTGAATAAGCGTGCCCAAGACACGTTTAGGATAAAGACGCTCTCAAAGCCGAGAGAACTGGTCTGAAAGGGGTATATTCTTATGAAAATGAAAAAGATCGTTTGCGCCATGGTCTCCGCAGCTCTGCTGGTGAGCATGGCTGCCGCTACCGCTTTTGCTGTGGAGTCTGTGCCCAGCAAGACTGGCACCGATGCCGATGCAGGCAAGACCGACGTTTCCGTTTCCGGTTCTGCCAGCAGCGAGGGCCTGAAGGTGGAGGTCAAGACCACGGAGGACTCCAGTAAGGAAGAGACCCAGCTGAAGGGCGAGGGCGTGGAGCAGTACCTGACCACTAAGGCTGTGGATGCAGCTGCGAAGATCCTGGGCACGGAGAAGAACGCCGTGACCGTCAGCGAGATCAAGGAGATCAAGGTCTCCGGCTACAAGACCGGCATGGACAAGATCACCGTCAAGGTCCCCATGGCAGCTCTGCCGGAGAGTGGCACCACCGTTGCCGTGATCATCCGCATCAAGACCCCCAACGGCAACATCGTCAACCTGCCCCTGGCCGGTGTGGTCGTGGAGGAGACCGTTGTGGTGAACGGCGTGGCCCGTAAGGTCCGTAAGGTCCAGCTGGAGCTGGATGCCACCACCATGATCAACCTGCAGGCAGGCAAGGCCTACATTGCAGCTGTGACCCGGAAGTAAAAACAGAACGACTTTGTCCTGCGGCGCTCTCTTCCGAAAAAGAGGACGCCGCATTTTTCACGGAGAAAGCCAAGGAAATTTAAAGGAGCAACGAAGTGCAGCGAGATACTTTAACGCAGGAACCTTATCGTTCCGAGGTGCGGCCGCAGCAGGAAGAAGATACCATTGATCTTCTGGAACTTTGCATGGGCCTGCTGGACCACTGGAAGTTTATTGCGGCAGCCGCCGCAGCAGGAATGATGCTGGCAGCACTCTATACCTTTTTGCTGGTGACCCCCCTCTACAAGGCCACCTCTACCATCTATGTGGTCAGCCGCAACGACTCGGTGCTGAACCTGTCGGATATTCAGATCGGCAGCGCCCTGACCAGCGATTACATCAAGGTGTTTGAGATGTGGGAGGTGCACGAAAAGGTCATCAGTGCACTGGATCTGGACTATACCTATACCCAGATGGACAACATGCTCAGCGTGACCAATGCCAACGACACCCGTATGCTGGACATTACGGTGACCGATGCAGACCCCGAAGAGGCTGCAGCCATTGCCAATAAGTATGCTGAGGTGGGCGCAAGCTACATTGCGGAGAAGATGAAGACCGACGAGCCCACCATCATGTCCTCGGCCCGGGTACCGGCCAACCCCTTCAGCCCCAGCAAGACCAAGAACATCCTGCTGGGCTTCCTGGCAGGCTTTGTGCTGTCCTGCGGTGTGGTGGTGCTGCGAGTGCTGCTGGACGATACCTATAAATCCGCTGAGGAGATCCGCAAGTACACCGGCATGGTGGTGCTGGCCTCTGTGCCCCTGGTGGGTGGCACCGAGCCCAAAAAGGGCAGCAACTTCCAGCGCCGCATGAAGCGCCTGAGCAAAGATATTCGCCGCCGTGTGGGCGGTACCGGGAGGAAGGCATGAAACAGCTGAAGATCACAAAATTTCCGGAACTGGACTATGCAGGCAGCGAGGCCTTCAACACCCTGAGCACCAACCTGTCCTTTGCAGGTGAAACGGTCAAAAAGATCATGATCACCAGCTGCCACGCTTCGGAAGGCAAGAGCTACCTGTCCATGAACCTGATGCGGACCCTGGCCCAGCGTGGCATGAAGGTGGCCCTGGTGGACGCCGACCTGCGCCGCAGCGTGGTAAACGCCCAGTATGGCCTGCAGTTTGAGGACGGCCGCAACGACGACAAAGGTCTTTCCCACTTTTTGGCCGGCATGGTGGGCATGGAGGAGGTCATCTACCAGACCGACATCCCCGGTGCCCTGATGGTTCCGGTGGGCCGGGATGTGCCCAACCCCCTGGCTCTGCTGAGCAACCATCACTTTAAGGACCTGCTGGACGCCCTGGCCCAGAGGGTGGATTATGTGCTGGTGGACGCCGCCCCTGTGGGCGTGGTCATTGATGCTGCTGAGATCGCAAAATCCTGCGACGGCACCCTGATCGCTGTGCAGTACAACGATGTGCGCCGCCAGGAGCTGCTGGACGTGAAGCAGCAGATCGAGCAGAGCGGCTGCCCCATCCTGGGCACTGTGCTGAACCAGGTGGATTACGACAGCTACCTGAGCCGCAAGTATTATTACCGTACCTACGGCAAATACGGCTACTACAACCGGTACTATAAGCACAAGCATGCGGCTGAAAAGAAATGAGCGGCTTTACAGATTATCACGCGCATTTCGTCTATGGTGTGGACGACGGTGCCCGCACGCGGGAAGAGATGTTTGCCATGCTGGATGCGGCGGCGGCGGATGGGGTCACCCGTCTGTTTGCCACCTCTCACAGCACGCCGGGCATGGAGCCCTTTCCACGGGACGTGTATCAGCGGCATCTTGATTTTGCACGGGCTTACTGCGCCGAAAAGGGCTACGACCTGATGCTGGAAAGCGGCTCGGAGCTGCTGTATACCCCGGCTGCGGCCTATGCGGCGGCCGAGCACAGCCTGGTCACGCTGGGCGGCACCGACTGGGTGCTGCTGGAGTTCGTGCCCGATGTGGCGGCGGCGGAAGTGGAAACGGCCCTGCGGCAGATCACCGGCAGCGGCTACCGGGTGCTGCTGGCGCACATCGAGCGCTACCCCCGCCTTGCCCGCAGCGGCGCACTGCCCCGCCTGAAGGAGCAGTACGGCATCCGCTGTCAGGTCAATGCGGCCACGGTGCTGGAGGGCGGGTTCTTCCAGCGGCGGAAGCTGGACCGCTGGCTGAAGGACGGCCTTGTGGACGCGATCTCCTCGGACGCACATAACTGCACTACCCGGGCCACCCGGATGCAGGCGGCCTATGAGCGGCTGTGCGGCATACTGGGACAGCCGGATGCGGATGCGCTGACTGGCAGAAACAATGCCTTGCTGCTAACTCCATAAAACAGTCAGAATTGCCATTTTCGGGGCGGATTTCTCGTCAAAGTGCCAAAAGCACGACGAGAGTTTCCGACGGGAATGGCTTTTTGGCTTTTTTTGCCCGAAAGAACTTGCTTAAAGAACGTCTGCGTGATAAAATCATAAGGAATAGGGGAATTTGCTTACATACGTCAGGAGGTGATATGGATGAAAATTCTGGTCGTAGACGACGGACAGCTTGCGATCAATTCTCTGATCCGTATCTTGTGCAGAGTGGCACCGGATTGCGATTATATCAGTGCGATGACCACAGACGATGCGTTGACCTGGTTGCGTCAGGGTCCGATGGATGCAGCTTTTTTGAATCTGGAGATGCCGGGGATGAACGGCCTTGCCCTTGCCCGTATGATCCAGAAGATCCAGCCGCGTTGCAATCTGATCGTGGTGACCGAGCATCCGGAATATGCGCTGGAAGCCCTGCAGATCTTTGTGAGCGGCTTCCTGCTCAAACCGGCTAACGAGGCTGATGTGCGCAATGTGCTGGAAAATCTGCGGTATCCGGCCGAGGATGCGCCTGCGGGCGTCAAAGTGCAGTGCTTTGGCAACTTTGAAGTGTTCGTGGGTGGGCGTCCGCTCTCGTTCAAGCGCAGCAAGAGCAAGGAGCTGCTGGCCTATCTGGTGGACCGCAACGGTGCCACCTGCACCAACGGCGAGATGCTGGCCGTGCTCTGGGAGGACAAGCCCGACACTGCGTCCCTGCACAGCCATCTGCGCAATCTGATCTTTGACCTGAGCCACACGCTGGAGGACGTCGGCGTGCGTGGACTGCTGGTGCGCGGGCGCAGTACGCTGGCCATCGACACCAGCAAGGTGGAGTGCGATTATTACAACTTCCTGCGGGGAGACCGCTCCACCATCAGCAGCTACCGCGGTGAATATATGACCCAGTATTCCTGGGCCGAGGTCACCCGCTCGGCACTGCGCCAGCAGGCAGCAGCCAGCCAGAAAGGCGGCCTGCCCAGCTATTACGTCCCGCCGACCGGCCTCTGAGCCGACAAACTCACAGCAAAAACAAAGCCCCGTGTGTTCCGCATCGTGAACACACGGGGCTTTTGCTTATGAGATGAATTTCCGGGAATTTCCGGTTACTTCCGGGTGTGGCTCTCCCAGCCGCTGGAGGCGACCGCCTGCTGGTCCGGAGTGCACCACATGGCCTCTACGCCGTCCAGTGACTCCACCAGCTTCTGGCCCTCTTCCAGCGGCATGCAGAACAGGCCGGTGGTCAGGCAGTCGGCCATGCCGGAGTCCGGGCACAGCACAGTCACGCTGTTGAAATAGGCAGCCGGCCACAGGGTGTCCGGGTCGATCAGGTGGTGATAGCGCTTGCCGTCCACCACAAAGTAGCGCTGGTAGTCGCCGCTGGTCACCAGTGCCATGTCGCTCATGTTGATGGCGGCCCCGAACAGGGAGTCGGTGGTGTACACCTCCGAAGCGTTCCACGGGTTCTCCACGCCGCCGGTCCACTGGTTGCCGTCGGGCTTCTTGCCAATGGCACGCAGGTTGCCGCCCACGCTTACCAGTGCGCTGGTCAGGCCCCGGGCCTGCGCGGCCTGGCACACCATTTCCACGGCGTAGCCCTTGCCCACGCTGCCCACATCCAGCGACATCTCCGGGTCGGCCAGGTACACGGTCTTGGCCTGCTCGTCGATCACCACATTGTTGATGTCGCAGTGCTGGGCTGCGGCTTCCAGCTCCTCCTGAGTGGGCAGGGTGTTGTCGGCCTCGTTCTGGTGGCTCTCGGCGGCCTCGCGGTAGTTGTGCCAGATGTTCAGCACACTGCCCATGGCCACATTCAGCTTGCCGTTTGTGGTGTCGTACATCTTCTGAGCCAGCTCCAGCATGGACAGGATGCGGTCATCCACCTGCACGGGGGCTTTGCCGGCGTTGTCGTTGATGGTTTTCACATTCACCACGCCGTCGTAGTCGTTGTAGATGTCGTACAGCTGGTTGTAAGAGATCAGGTCGGCGTGCAGGGCTTCCATCTGCTTGGTGAACTCTTCCTCGCTCTCGCAGTAGGCGATCACCTGGGTGACGGTGTCGAACACATCATAGAAGATGGTGCTGTAGCGGGTCAGCTCCTTCTGGGGCTTGGCGGCACAGCCGGCCAGCACACTCAGACAGAGCGCCGCCGCCAGCAGTCCGGCGGTGAGGCGGTTGAACAGGGTGGTTTTCATCGGGTCTGGTTCTCCTTTGCTGCGGTAAAGGCGGTGTGCTCCTCCTGCAGGTGGGCCAGCAGGTCGCCGAACACCCAGCTGCGGTTGGCGGGGGTCACCACGGCCTTGAGGGGGATGTTTACCTGCGCCTGCTTCAGCAGGTCCAGCAGGGTGTCCACGTCCTTGTCCTTGAAGTTGGCCAGCACCAGAGCGGACGGGTAAGCCCCCGGCTCCAGCACCAGGGTCCGGGGGGCCTTGGCCTCCACCTCACCCAGCAGCTGAGCCACGGTCTTGCCGGCGTCGGCAGGGGACACGGGCAGGACCTTCATGCCAAAGGCAGGGGCCATGCCGTCCAGCTTGCCGCGATCGCCGGCGGAAAGGTTCCAGCCCAGCGCCAGCGGCACCCCGGCATTCTGGTTGCGTGCAATATGTGCTTTCATTGAAAATACCTCGTTTCAGAAGTAAACTGCAAAATATATTATAGTATAACACAAAACTGCGGAAAAGAAAATGAGGAAACGGCACGCAAAAAAGGCAGCGACCGTAGCCGCTGCCTTTTGGAACGCGCAGGTTCAGTTCATCTTCTTGCCGAAGAACTCGACCTCTTTGCCGATGAACTGCATCAGCTCATCGAACTGGTCGGGGGTCAGGCTCTGGGCGCCGTCGCACTTGGCCTTGACGGGGTTGTTGTGCACCTCGATCATCAGACCGTCGGCCCCGGCGGCAACGGCAGCCTTGGCCAGCTCCGGCACCATCCAGGCGTGACCGCAGGCATGGCTGGGGTCCACCACTACGGGCAGGTGGGTCATCTTGTGCAGCATCACCACACCGGCCAGATCAAGGGTGTTGCGCATGCTGGTCTCAAAGGTGCGGATGCCGCGCTCGCAGAGGATGACGTTCTCGTTGCCCTCGGCCATGATGTACTCGGCGCTCATCACGAACTCTTCCAGCGTATTGGCCAGGCCGCGCTTGAGCAGCACCGGCTTGTTCTGGCGGCCCACGGCCTTGAGCAGCTCAAAGTTCTGCATGTTGCGGGCACCCACCTGGATCAGGTCCACGTTCTCGAACAGGGGCAGGTGCTCGGTGTTCATGATCTCGGTGACGATGGGGGCACCGGTGGCGCGGCGGGCCAGCTTGAGCAGGTCCAGACCCTCGCTGCGCATGCCCTGGAAGGAGTAGGGGGAGGTGCGGGGCTTGAATGCACCGCCACGCAGCAGAGAAGCACCGGCGGCCTTCACGCGCTGGGCGCAGTAGGTGATCTGCTCTTCACTTTCAATGCTGCAGGGCCCGGCGATGACCGCAAAGTTGCCGCCGCCGATCTTCACGCCGTCCACGTCGATGATGCTGTCGTCCGGGTGGAACTTGCGGTTGGCCTTTTTATAAGGTTCGGACACGCGGCGGCAGGTCTCCACCACGGGGTTGGCCAGTACCCAGCTTTCGGCAATGGCCTTGGTGTCGCCGATGAGGCCCAGAATATGGGTATCGCTGCCCTTGGAGTCGTTGATCTGCAGGCCCATGCCCTCCAGCTCGTGGCAGAACTCGCGCACCTGTACGTCGGGGGCATCCTGTTTCAGTACGATGATCATAGTGGTTTTGTCTCCTTTGCCTTTTCCTATCTGTGCGAAACGGCAGGGGAGACCGGC